>Ga0315306_10000034_pt1 | contig 63243 bp, 61 predicted proteins | sample TDP1_MG_FD_203803 | JGI IMG/M metagenome (GOLD analysis project Ga0315306, IMG submission 203803) | Freshwater sediment microbial communities from Lake Towuti, South Sulawesi, Indonesia - TDP1 | ecosystem: Environmental > Aquatic > Freshwater > Lake > Sediment | place: Indonesia: South Sulawesi... | reverse complement strand
GCCCTCGCCTGGCGTTATCATGCCCAGTGCGCAGACGTTTTCGGATCCGCCTCCCTTTGGAAAAACGGTGAGCTCAATGGTGTTTCCTGGCACGATCTCCCAGTTTATGTAGGGAATATATCTTCCAGTGTTGTCTCCTGTGTTTTTTCCGGTGAAGATGCCGACGGAGTTTGGGCGGAGGGGTACTTCTTTGGTGGCTCTTTTTGTGGCGTTGACGAGGGCTTTCTCTATTTTGTCTAGGCCTTTTGCTTGGGCACCAGCTTTCACGTAGAAGATGATTACCCCTGTGTCTTGGCACATGGGAGCCCCAGTTTTTTCAGCCAACTCAACGTTGTCCAGTATTGCTTCCAGCTGGGTTTTTCCTACAGCGCTTTCCTCTTCACGATGCGCCCGTTGCAGTGCCTCTTTCACGTCTCTCGGCAACCTTGTGACAGCCTGTCTCAAAAGTTCAACCGCAACATCTTCAACAACCTTTCCAATATCCAACTCCAACCTCCTCCAAGAGAGCATAGGGTTAGAGCCACTGGCTCTTTTATATTTTTGCGTCAATTAATAGGAGATTACTGTTAGTTTCAGCCCCTACTCTCGGAGAATTTTTTATACTTTCTCGCGTCTAATTTAAATATGCAACGCTCTAATAAACGTCCCTTGGGGCCCAAAATGGCTGAAGAGGTCTCTCTGGAAGAAAAGAAATACGAGCGTATCGAAGATCTACCGGGCATCGGACCGGCAACGGCTCAGAAACTTCACGAGTTAGGATTCCACACGATAGAGTCCCTGGCCACCGCTACGACAAAAGAACTCGAGTCGGTGGGAATCGGCGAGAAGAAAGCGCTGGAAGTCATCAGCACAGCCCGGTCAACCATCGCCGTCTCGTTCATTCGAGCAGATGAACTGCTGAAAATGCGACAGAACGTCCTGCGCCTGACAACCGGGAGTAAGGCGATAGACGAACTTCTGGGAGGGGGAATGGAGACCCAAACTATCACGGAGTTTTATGGTGAGTATGGGAGTGGTAAAAGTCAGTTTTGCCATCAGTTATGCGTGAATGTGCAGTTGCCCCCTGAGCGGGGCGGGTTGGGTGGGGGAGCTCTCTACGTGGACACGGAGAACACCTTCAGAACAGAGCGCATCGTTCAGATGACGCAACATCTGGGGCTAGATCCGGAAGAAGTTGTTAAGAATATCATTTATGCTGAAGCCTACACGTCAGACCACCAAATGTTTCTCCTTGAAAATGCGGACAAGGTCGTCAAGGAAAACGGGATTCGTCTGATTATCGTGGATTCTCTGACCTCCCATTTTAGAAGCGAGTATCTTGGCAGGGAGATGTTAGCGGAGAGACAGCAGAAACTCAACAAGCACATGCATAGGCTGATTCGGCTAGCTCGAGCTTTCAACGCTGTTGCAGTAGTGACAAACCAGGTGATGGCTAAGCCAGATGTCTTCTTTGGCGATGCCGTACACCCCGTCGGGGGCCACATCGTTGCGCACACGAGTCACACACGGGTTTTTCTTCGCAAGTCTGCGCGGGGACGAGTGAGGATCGCCCGCCTTGTTTCCAGTCCATACCTGCCTGAAGGGGAGAGGGTGTTTAAGATCACTGGAGGCGGCGTGGAGGATGTAACTGAAGAGGATGAAAAGAGATGAAAGTAAGATGTCCATATCACCAGCCCTAGTGACTCGTTTCTTTCAACTCTTGACAAACAGGCAGTTTGCCGAGGCAGAACGAGAGTTGGAGCGGTTAAGTAATGATGTGAAGAAAAACGAGTTCAACAGCGGATTTTTAAGGGCTCTTAATGGCATGATCTTGGCTCACAAGTCAAACGATGATCAATACGTGTTTCTTCCAACCGTGAATTTAAAAGATGAACGGGAGCTAATCAAGCATCAGCGAGAGTTTTCTAAGCATCAAAAGAGCAAGCTTCACTCGGATTTTGACCGTGGCTTCTTTAAGGCTTGGGCTGAGTACATGCGTATTTTGATAAAACTTGAGGAAGGCGCCAAAACCAAGGAGATTGTGCAAACTAAACTGGGCTAATTCTAGAATATTGCGAACTATCTTTGAGAATCCTCATGCAATTCCAATTAGAGAATAATGGAACTACTGCGGGGGAGCAGTTGCTCCGAAATTAAGGCCAGTTATTATGAGGTCGAATACGCCTACTTTGCCGTCTCTGTTGATGTCGCAGGTGGGGCCCCAGACGGGATCCCATGTGGGGTCTCTGGCGAAAATGTGGCCTGGCATGGCTATTATCATAAAGTCATCGAGGTCAACAACCCCATCGGGAATCGGTAATATGATCCCCTCATACATTCCACAAATGTCGCCTGCAAAGTTCACCCAGATTGTATCACTGCCTTCAAAAGGTGTCCCATCAAAGAGTTCTCCTGTTACGGTTAAGGTTACATTGCCATATTTTATCCCTAGAACATGGTATATGTATGGAATCAGTTCAGTCCAGTTAAACTTAACCGTCAAGTCTGGAATTGTATCATTGTCATAATCTCCAATCTCTGTAGGAGCATTTAAGTCCACTGAGATAGTATCGTTCAGTTTGAGTGAAGAAACATCAATATCCCTTACATCGTAGCCTGCACGGGCACGCGCATCACTTACATCGTAACCTTCATAAGGCTCAATGTGGGCAGTAACCCATTCATCACTGCTCCGAAAGCCCAATCCATAAGGTTCAAAATCAACTGTAGCAAAGACGGGTAGAGATACTGGTCCAATAGGTGTTATTGTGGAGTTATCTATTCTCAGTAGGATTGATGGAGTTACGTCCCATGTTCCAATCCCCTTCACAGCCCCTACAAGGTAGTAGTCTCCAGGATGAGGTGGAAAATAATTTCTTCCATCATAACGGTATAGATTCCATCTTAGTGTTGCGTTATATCCAGGACCTACCGCAGTTATTACACAGAGAAAAACCTTGTCCTGTGACCAAAAGCTGAAAAGCGAATAATTAGAGTCGTAGAGAAATATGTCGAAGATCTGTGAAGAACCTGACACTGTGCCCATTGGAGCCATCATGAATATCGAAATCTCTTCTCCTAGAGCAGTGGTTTTGTTTTCGATAGACATCTCCACTGAATGAGATTTCACAGTTATCCATCCTGCCGAACACTTGAATGTCGCTGTCCATGTTTCTGTTCCCATATATTCATGACCTAGATATCTGTCAATGTAAAGCGTTACTGAGTATTCGCCTGCTGGTAGATTTCCAATTGGAATCAACGCTGTAGGATTTGTAATTACTTGAATAAGAATAGCCCCGGGAGGTGGATCTGTGAAATCAGCACTCAACACAAATGCATAGTTCATCTTCTCTATTGATCTGATTTCAAGCCCGTAACCGCCCGTTGAGAACATTCCTCGAGAAACAAGTATGCTGATAAAGTCTTCAACGTTCGCTTCCGTGGTTACATGTTCTTTCAACATTTTATAGTAGTCATTTACAATCGTATAGTTTTGACGCATTTTCACTGGATTAATTTCAGTAGCTATAACATAGACCCCTGGTGTTGGAAAACTATAACCACTGATCCAGTCGTAAAGAATTTCTGTTGTCGGAATCGATTCTGCCACCACAGCCTTCATGTTAAACACACTGACAAAACCAGCGAACAGAATAAGCGTGGTCATTATTCCTACGATTGCCTTAGACCCCGTTTCCACTCTACTCCCTTCCCTTATGAATTTTCCAGTTCCTCCTATTTATTTTTTGTGCAACCATAATTCAACCAATGGGAACACCAATAGAGTAATAAAAACTATTAGCCAGTTATAAACCATCAAAAAGACGGCAACCATTGCCGTGCTTATTGGAGGAGGATGCACATGCGCTCAAATTAGTTTAGTTCGCAACAAACAGAACTTCTACTGGGGGTTCTGCAACATTTTTCTAACTCTCTAAGGTGAACTGGCTTTGCTTGTCATCCCGGCGGGTTCAGCAGGGTGAAGAAAAGTATCCACGTGACGACCCAAGTGAAGAAGTAGGCGCCTATCCCAGTTGTGAACAACTTAGAAGCCTTTTCCACCTTGGCGATAAATTGCCACTTAAGAACGTAGTGGGTGAGAATGTAAACGATTATTGCCATCGACAAGCCTTGCAAGAAACTGTTGAATAGCTCAGCCGATGCCCAACTGCCAACAGCACATATCAGTGCGGCGACAATGCCGAAACAAACTCTGCTCCAGTAAACAATGCTTAGGGGTTTCAATTCGGATTCAACTCGCACGTTTTGTTTAGTGTTTTCAGTAGTAGGATGGTTGTGGATATTTGTCTTTTTCTCTTTCTAAAGATTTTCTGTCACCTAGGTGGGTAACGTATTCAAACCAAGCTTCTGGGAAGAAAATGTAGGAAGCATGTGCACTTACATAAGAAGATTCTCATTAGACTCTCGATTTTACGGTCGAAGCTCCATAGGTGCTTCTTAGGAATCCAGTATCTAACGATTTTATTGCAATCACTACTTCTACAAAATTAGGGCTTCCTTTTTTGGGTTCTATGTTGAATTTTGAGTACAGTTTCTTCTTGATATAACTTCCCACTAGAGTTGCTTCATCGCCCAAGATCTCTGTCAAAACTTTGGAAAAGACTTTTATTTTGCTGGGGATGTCCTCTTTCTTTAATCCATTTTCTTCGAGGTAAATGTAAATCATTTCGGCAGCATCCTTTCCGAAGAATTTTGCCAAGGCTTCGTCCACAATTTCAAGCAGACAAGTTCCGAACTTTTCTTGCCAATCAGAATTCTGATACATCATGATTCCACTGATCCGAGACAGGCTCCTAACATAAGTCTTTATTGTATACTAAGATTTAAAACAACACTTTTGAACGCCTTGTTCAACCTTTTGAACAAATCAACCCAAATAAAAAGAACAGAGCTAAGTTTCAATCAGTTTAGTTGTGAAAAGTGAATTTGTTGGATATAAGCATTTATTAGCGTTCGATTCAACACTTTTCTTGGGAAGTTGCTTGAAGGTAGAGATGACGAGCTTCGACATCACCTTAATCACTTCTGAGCTTAATCAACTAATTAGAGATGCTCGTATTGACAACATTTACCAACTTAACCCCGTCACTCTGCTTTTAAAGCTTCGTCAACCAGACCAACCCCCTTATCATCTGCTCATAGAAGCAGGGAAGCGAATTCATCTAACCTCCTATGCCCTTGAAAAGCCGCAGAGACCTCCAGCATTTTGCATGGCCCTACGAAAGCATCTCAGAAACGGCAAGATTGTAGGGGTTCAGCAACACGAGTTTGAACGAATTGTAATAATCAGGGTGAGCAAAAGAGAGGGAGAATTCCAACTCGTATCCGAACTGTTCGGAGAAGGAAATATAATTCTGGTGAGTCCGCAAAACGAGGTTCTCTACGCCCTAGCCTACAGAAGAATGCGGGATCGAAACATTCTGCGAGGCGAAGTGTTCCACCACGCTCCACCCAGTGGGAAAAATCCCAAACATCTAAGCCGCCAAGAACTTGACAAAATAAGAGGTTTGGGACGGCTAGAAACGGTGAGGGGCCTCACTAAGTTTTTAAGCATAGGAGGCTTTTATGCTGAGGAAATCTTGCTTAGGGCAAAAGTTGACAAGAATGTTCCATGCGAGAGCCTTATGGAGGAGGAGATGGACAGAATTTTTGTTCACCTCCGCCGGATGCTCTCTCTTATTGCTGCTGGAGAGACCGAACCCCACATCGTAATAGACGACGAGGACAACCGAATCGATGTGGTCCCCATCCCCTTAGAAAAATACGGCTACCTCAAACAAGAGGCGTACAAGACTTTCAATGAAGCTGTTGACGAGTATTACATGGCAATGGCCCTAAAAGAAAAAGTGGTCGAGACTGCCAAAGGGGTTAGAAGAGAATTAGAAAGGCAACAGAGAATCCTCCAAAGTCAACAGAAAGCTTTAGAAGATTTGGGAGGGAGAGCTGAAAGAAACAGGAAAATCGGCGACGCAATCTTCGCACACCTCGGTGAGCTTCAGCATCTCGTCCAGAAAATCATGGATGAAAAAGAGAGAGGGAAGTCGTGGAAGCAGATAATCTCAGGCATGGAAGGGGAAAGGGATGCAAGGCGTGTTCCCGCCGTTTACTTTCATTCCCTAGAGTCTGACCGCCTAATCCTCAACGTTTCCGTGGAGGGCTTGTTGTTCCCGCTAAACCTTCGTCATTCTATACAAGCCGACGCGTCACGTTACTACATAAGAGCGAAGAAGGCTGTAAAGAAATTGGAAGGTGTTGAGAAGGCCATGCGAGACACCGAAGCCAAAGTCAATGAACTGCAGAGAGAACATATAAAACAAGCAATGGAAACCACAAAGCCTCCGCCCAAGAGACTGAAGAAGGCGTGGTACGAAAAGTTTCGATGGTTCCGCTCTTCAGACGGCTTCTTGGTGATCGGGGGAAGGGACGCAACAACCAACGAAGTTCTCGTCAAAAAACACATGGAGCCCCAAGATGTCGTTTTCCACGCCGACATTCCCGGTGCACCCTTCGTTTTAATCAAGACTAAGGGAAAAACTCCGCCTCAACAAACGATGTGGGAGTCAGCCCAGCTTGCAGCTTCCTACTCTAGGGCTTGGAGGGAAATGTTGGGCGCTGTTGATGTCTACTGGTTTTCTCCCGAGCAGATAAGCAAAACTCCTCCATCTGGTCAGCACCTCAAGAAGGGGGCGTTCATGATTCACGGTTCAAAAAACTACGTTCGAAATGTTCCACTACGGGTCGCTGTTGGAGTTGAGATAAAGGAAGAGCAGCCGACGATCATCGGAGGCCCTGTTAAGGCCGTTTCCAAACAAACGGGCACCTACGTCGAAATAATCCCTGGAAAGCAGTCCAGTGGCGAGCTTGCCAAGCAGATACGAAGGCTGCTGGCTAAGAAAGCTCCTAAAGCCTTAGAAAAAGGGGTTCTGGAGATTCCCTTGGAGAAGATACAAAAGTTCATACCTTCAGGCCGCGGAACTGTAAGTCCTATTGTGCGCCATTAGATATGTTAAGTCGCGAGTCTAGTTATAATTTCTTTCACAGTTTTCGCAGAGGCGTCTGTTCTGATTCCTCTGCTGTTGAAGTGGGTGGGTACAGCCTGAAAGCCCGCTCCCCTCAACTCGTCCATCGTTTTTATTAGGGGCGGGATTCGCAAATTCAGTTTGTCACAGATCTTATCCATGGCGTAGTAGGTGATCGGAGCTTCAGCCTCATTCTTAGCCAAAGACAACAACCTACGAATCCTCTTCTCCTGCCCAAGATTCCTCCCAGCAACCTCCCCTTCCATTAACACACAGAATTCTTTGTCAAAAATCTTGCCGAGCCAGAGGGGACCAGCAAAGTTCAGCTTGGAACCGCACTCGGTGCACTCTCGTTTCCATGGAAGAAAAATTCCTCTGGAAACTTCTCTGTGAAAGCAGGTGAAGCAGTGAAGAACATACCCCATCTTTCGAACACTGCTGTCAGCCTGCTTCGCACCGTGTTGGACAACCGCGTAAACTCGAATGTAATGGTCTGTGCTGTGGCTCAACATGACTTCAACTTCTATATCGTGTTTTGCCGCCGTCATTGTTAGACATCCTGCCAAAAGCCGGACAGCGAGCTCATGGCAATACTCGGTCCGCAACGGTTTTCCACCGTACTTTCGGACACAAGCCTTGGGATGTACGCCGCAAAGGGGAGCCATATCAGTGGCGGTCAAAGCCAGCAACCCACCATCACGCAGAGCCCGAACAGCAGAGTCTAGGTATGGCGCGGGCGATCCGAAGGGGTCTACATCAATAAAGTTAAATCTTTTGCGGGGCGCCGCGTATCGGCTCAAGAGAAGATTTGCGTCCTCATTCATGACAGAGACGCGTTCAGCCAGCTTGTTGCGCTCCGCGTTGAGCTTAGCAAGCTTAGCTGCTTTCGGGTCGATGTCATTCACCACGACTTTTCGAATACCCTCCACTTCTATCGCGAACCTGACGCCCCGAACGCCACAGCCAGTTAAGGGCTCGCAGACTGAAATCTCCTTGCCCACGGTTCGTTGATACGTTTGCAACGCCAGAACCGCAACGTCTCTGTTCAACTCCATGGCTGGATTGTAAAACACCGGCGCCCTAGAGGGAGCGTATTCCCAAGCTTCTTCCACGTAAGCCTCCAGCTTAGGCACCACCACACGAGCCTTCCCCTCCCTCACAACTTCTGTTGGAAAATTGAAGTTCAACTCCATCAACAAATAAACTCGTTAGCATCCTCTTTTAAATAGGATTTACGAAAAAGAATTCAAGTGGTGAAAACTTGAAGCGTCTAATATTTATAACTGGACGACCCGGCATCGGCAAGACAAGCGTTCTACTCCGGGCAGTGGATGCCCTAAAGATAAGAGGGTTCAGGGTTGGTGGCATGGTCAGCCGTGAGGTTCGTAAAGGTGGAGTCCGCGTGGGCTTCGAAATCGTTGATTTTGAAACTGGGCGAAGGGGATGGCTAGCCCACGTTAATCAGCCGACTGGTTCTCAGGTCAGCAAGTACCGCGTGAACTTGAACGACCTCAACGTCATAGGTGCGAGTTCCATCATCAACGCCGTGGAAAATGCCGACATAGTCGTTGTCGACGAAATAGGACCCATGGAACTCTTCTCACACGCCTTCAAAGAGGCAGTGTCTCAGGCAATAAAGAGCGGAAAACCAGTACTGGGAACAATCCACCAAAGGGCGAGAGACCCGCTGATCACAGCCATAAGAGCGAGGGAAGACGCGGAAATCCTTGAGGTAACCTACGAAAACAGAGGAAGCCTCCACAACCTTATTATTGAAAAGATCACGATGTGATAACTGTGAAATCATCAGCAATTGCACATTCTAATATTGCACTTATCAAATACTGGGGTCGTTCCCCAGATCACGATCCCAATCTGAATATCCCTTCAAATGACAGTGTGAGTATGACAAAATACGGATTAACACATGACATGCATTTACAAACCCATACGACCATTGATTTTTCTGATGCCTATGAGGAAGATACAGCTATTTTAGAAGGAGAAGTTCTGATTGGAAAGAAAATGAAAAGAATCCTTAGAGTTGTTAATCCACTAAGAGAACATGCAAATATCGATCATAAATTCAAAATGATGAGTAAAAATGATTTTCCCACTCAAGCAGGACTAGCTTCATCAGCCTCAGGATTTGCGGCATTAGCTATTGCTACAGTAGACGCATTGGGTATTCATTTCTCGAAAGAAGAAATTTCAATATGTGCGAGATTAGGTTCTGGTTCAGCAGCACGGTCAATTCACGGCGGATTTGTGTATTGGCATAAAGGAAATTCTCATGAAAACTCTTATGCCGAACAAATTTGCGGTCCCGACGAATTTAACATGGATGCTGTTATCGCGATTATTCATGAGGGAAAGAAAGATGTTACTTCAGATGTTGGTCATGAATCAGCATATACAAGTCCTTTCAATGAAGTTAGAATTAAAAAGTCTCAAGAACAAGCGAAAGAGATTAGAAAAGCAATTCTGAATGACGATTTTAGTGAAGTTGGTAAAATAGCAGAAGAGAACTGCAAATATATGCATACTGTTATGATGACTTCTAATCCACCCTTGTTTTATTGGCACCCTGACACATTGAAACTAATTAAATCAATTCAAAGAATAAGAAAAGAAGGTTTAGAATGCTATTTTACAATTGATGCTGGTCCAAATGTTCATTGCCTATGTAGACCCGAGGACATTTATGAGCTTCAAAAAATGTTGGAAAAAATGGAATGCGTTAACAAAACAATTCTTGTAAAACCCGCGGATGATTCTTATGTTACAAAAGAACATTTGTTTTGAGCTTATTTCTTACACTTATTAAGTAACATAAGTTTCGTTAATAGTGTTGTGGAACCGTGAAACTTTTATTGACAAAGTCGCTCAGTTCCTACAAAAGTTGTCTTAGAGTTGCTAACATGCGAGTGGTCGGAGTGGACGACGCCGGTCGCGGAGCAATAATTGGTCCCCTAGTCATCGCCGGCGTCCTGATCAATGAACAGGACTTGCCTAGACTCGAGGAGTTGGGAGTGAAGGACTCAAAGCTTCTCTCACCCCACAGGCGAGAACAACTCGCTGAGGAAATCAAGAAACTCGCTCTCAAATATCACATTGTAAAGTTGGCTCCAGCTGAAATCGACAAGGTGGTTGAAACCGGGAGGAAGCTTCACAGGCTGAACCGGCTTGAGGCCCAGACCATGGCTAAGGTGATAGCGGCTCTCAAACCCGATGTGGCTTACGTGGATGCCTCCGACGTGTTGGCTGACCGATTTAAAAGCCACATCGAAGAAAGCCTTCCATTTGAGGTCCGGATCGTGTCAGAGCACAAGGCAGATGCAAAATATCCAGTAGTGTCAGCTGCCTCCATCATAGCCAAGGTGGAGCGTGACAGAGCAATCGCTGAGTTGCAAGAGAGCCATGGAAACATGGGCTGTGGCTATCCAACCGACGCCAAAACCATAGAATTTTTAGAAAGCTGGATTCAACGGTTTGGATCCTACCCAGATTTTGTGCGTAAATCCTGGAAGCCAGCGAAAAGACTGAAAACGAAGGCTGAGGCAGAGCAGACAAGGCTTTCTTAAAGGGCGTTCGGAGCTGTTTAAGTTTGATTCGCTTTTCGTATGTTTTTAAGAAACTCTAAAAAGAAAAAGTTTAAATTGCAATGCGGTCAGAAAGCCATTTTGCAAAGGTTGTTACCACTAAATTTCTGAGAAAGAACCCCTTATCACTTTCAACTGGTTTTCTCTATATATTAGTTGGTTGCGGAAGGGTTCCCTCAAGCAGGAAGCCACTTCAGGTTCATAAGCGCTGGTGTTTAACAGAAATATAGCTGTCGCCCTTGTTGAGAAGAGCATATCCAACACGTAACGCAGGAAGCTGTAGGTCTTCTCAAGACCTATAGACGCTACGAGTTCAGATAGGCTATCGAAGACCAAAAACACGTTTTCCTCAGGGTATGTCTCTAGAACTCTGCTGATGGAATCCAAAATCAAGGGTGTGTTGTTGGATGGTAAAAGAATTTCGTTTTCAGAGGTTGATTCTGGAGTGGAGGTTAAGACCGACATTAAGAAGAATTTGACTGGCGAGTATCGGGCTAGGCACGTGCGGACAGCGCTTGTGCTGGATGTAAAGATAAATATGGGCTCAGCGTTTGCCATGGCCTCCTTTGCAAAGTCTTCAACGGCTCTCTCGTAGTTGGAAGTGGGATCAAACTCCAGTAAAAACTTTTGGCCGAGAAGCTTTTCGTGGGACAGCTCAATCTTTTTGGAGAAAGCGTCCGCATGTTCAAGGAAGTCGATAAACCTTGTTGGCGGGCATTTTCCCCCACCAAAGGCTTTGAGAATATTGCGAGCCTGTGCCTCATCCATATCTCCAATGTTGATGGCGGTCAGTTCTATGATGAAAGGCTCGTATAACACTCCTAAACCATCTCCCGGGGATCCCCATTCGGGATCATCCCAGTAATCTAGATACGTTTCCCACCGACCCCCGAGAAATGAGAAGTCGCCAACGTCAATGAGTTCTCTCGCGTGTTTGTATCCCTTCCTCTTAGCCTCAGCTCGTAGATTTAGCAAAAATTGAATCGACCTTTCCTTGTTGAATTTGCCGTCAGGTAAATAAAACTTGGTTAGGCTCTTCATAAGCAGGGTGCCGTTTCTCTCGTATTTTTCGATGTCGATTCCGTGCTCCTTAAGCTTGGCTCTAACGATTCCGTGCTCCTCGTCGGGATAAATATATCGGACCCAGTCGCCGTTCTTTAAGCCCTCGCGTATAAACTCTAAGAAGACCTTCATCTTGTCCGCGGTTGATGTGTACGTTGCAATAGCCACTTCTCCCTCCTTCATGCCGAGGACGGGCTCGGTCTCAATTCGGAAAGAAGGGTGCTTCCGCATCCTCCGGAAAGGGATCTTGATGAAGATTGGCACCAGCGTTATCTCCCGTGACTGCCATAGGTTGCCCCTTTATTTGGCATTTCTGAATTTAGAATCTGTATTTGGTTAATTTACTAAATCAAAGCCCGAAAATCGTCATTCCAGCTATGATCTTCTGTAAAGTCTGTATTCCAGTGGTTCTGGCTCAAAATGAGGACAATACACAATGTCATCAACGTGCATTCTCAGTTTGCCACAATAAACCCTAGAAGAACAAACCGCTTGCTTGCAGTTGATGCAGTTGCCGCCCATTGGTAACAGCGTCTCGTTTTTGTTGAACAAAAATACACAAGCTCTGAATAAGTATTATGAAGAGAGAATCTATATTAGAAATCCTATTTTGATGTCTCCTTAGTGAGCTGCAATCGTGGGAAGACGAACAAACATGGTTGTTTAGAGCAGGTCGATAAAATCTTTTGAATATCTTATCCCCATTAACTCTCCGTAACGAATCAACGGGATGTCGTTGTTTGGAGCCTGCTGTCCATCTGTTATGAAGACTGGATGAGCCTCAACGACCTCGCTGACGCTGATAATCTCCTTTGTTCTTTGATCAACATCATGCTCCTTTCCATCCGTAACCCCACCAATGATGTTTAGTTGCTCCTCGGGAAACTGAACTATGAAGTCGAAGGGCGCTCTTTCTGTGGGGGTGGCGCTAACACCGAAGTAGGAAAGCTTTCTTAAAACGGCTTTCAGAAAGCGGTTCCTAATAATCATGCGTTTAGCGGCGGCAAGAAATCCTGTACTCTGAAATCCCCTTTGGAATACATCGATGGGCTGCACCAGTGGAACGCCTAGAATCCACTCAAGCTTGTAGGCGACGGAAACCGAGGCCTTAGCCATGCCCTTTTCATAACCATACAAGGTTCTTCGAGATATTCCAACCATCTCTGCCAGCTTACCAACGGACAGCCCAATCTTCTGTCTGTTTTTTCGGATTGTGCCTCCATTTAGCTTGACGTAGTAGCCTCCCGGTCCAGCCTCCACCAGAGGAGGCATCTTGCGGCAAATGATGTCCTCCAGCGTCCTGAGGTTGAAGGTGTAGACATCATATCTTGAGTAGACAGTGTCGTCTTCGAGCGGTTTGTCGCGCGATTCTTCACCAATGAAAAGTGGCGCGGCTGAGAAACACCTAGAGATTGTTTGGAGTTCTGAGGCACATTTCGCGTAGATGCTTCCGACGTTGGCGGGCACCTTTATGAGGACGAGCTGTTTTTCTCTTCTAGCTACGAAATCAAAACAACTCGGTCTTGCGACGCATTTTTCAGATATCTGAAAGCCAGCTCTTTTCAGAATGGACTCGGTGGCGTCTAGCATTTCCGCCCGCTTCGTCATCTTCTTTCAGCCAGCAAAAGACCATTCGGATGGTCTCATATAAAGGTTAGCGGAAAACTATATATTCAAAATTTTCATCGTTAGTTGGGCATTATATGTTTTCATTCTTGATTAACGTTGAGCCACGATCATGGCGTGTGCCTTGTCGTAGGGTTCCAGGTGCACAACCTCCTCTATTTGAAAACCGCGGACCTTTAAAGTGTCTATTTCTTGCCTATATACTTCAGAAGGCTCCCTCGTAACATCAATGCTCTGAGCCTTTATGGCCAACATAATCCACCCGCCGTCCACCAGGAACAAATCAGCGTTATCCGCCAACACCTTGGCTTGCTCAGGCTGGGCAATGTCACAGTAGATATCATCAACTTTCTCCACAAGCGTTGAGTATCGCTCCGGAAGTCTAGCGTCCGCCAATATAGGAGACATGTTGAGGCGGAATTCACAGACGTTGTTAACCAACTCTCGAACGGCACGGGAAGCAAACTCTATGCAGTACACATGACCCTTCTCACCGACGATGTCGGAAACGTGGCTGGCTGTGGTTCCGGATGCGGCTCCTAGGTACAGAACTTTGTGGGTAGATTGAATAGAGACGAATTTCAAGTTCCTTAGAATGGCGGCAGCGAGTTTGCTTCTAAAAGGGTCCCAGAGCCTATACTCCACGCCCATAAACCTGACCAGCCGCTCGCCGTAGACGTTCTTTCCCGGGGCAAAGTTTTTGGTGGCTAGTCTCTGGGTTCCGTCCTCGATTGTGGCCAAATAAATTTCTGGAAATTTTGGGTGTACCTTAACCTTTACGGCCATGTTTCTTTCTCCTACGCAGTCTTTCCATCCGAGGTCGCTTGGGCGGGGGTTTCTCGTACTTTTCCTGAATCTCTGATATTCTTTTTTTAAGACCTAACTGCAGCTTGTCTACTGCGTACTTGCCACTGAAGGCGTCGATTCGAGCGGCTATGGCCAGCTTTCCAGCCAAAGCTCGGGCTACCTTCCCTCTCTGCCAATGCTTCGCCTCGTGAATAAGGGGGTGCTGGAAAATTATCCCATGTTTTGGAGGACGGGTTCCGGTTTTAAGCGCTCTAAACAAGGCTTTTTCAGCGCCCAACACTTGGATGGTGCTCGCCGGCATCTTAGCCAAGTTGTTCAGTCCGCCAGCGAGAGCTATGAGCCTTGCCCCCAGCAGCGAATCAACCAAAGCGCGAATGTTGGGTGCAACGTCGCCCATGGCTGAATCCAAGTAGCCTTCCAGTTTTTGTCTCGCATCGTAAAGGTTAAGCGTGTTTTTGCTCATGGCCTGTATCTGATCTATGTCTCCCTCGTCAAGCTCAGCTCCCATAGATACCTCCGCAGCCTCAGCTATACGTTCAGCTTTGGCTCTGGGCAAACCTTCCTTTTCCAGATTTTCCAGAGTGAAGTTTTTTCTTCCTCCTAGGTTAGCTATGAGGCGCGCGTACGTTTCATGTTTCTCTATTAGTCGGTCCAGCTCCGGGAAGTGGAGACCATACCACTCATGAACTCTGCTCATAAAAAGGTTTAATGTCTTGTCTAGGTCGTCGATCGTTTGGATCACCTGCGCCACCACCAAGTCTCGCTTCTCAACAGCCCTCTTGACCCGCATCTTGGTGAGCTCCATGGAGACCATGTGGGTCCATTGGCGAAGCTCTGCCGCCTGCCTTGCAAATCCGGTGTCCACGGCGAACTTGTCAAGGTTCCTCCGTAATGCCTCGCCTGCCTCCGAAGGCTTCGCCACATCAACACTAATGTCCAGCTTTTCACGGGCGTTCCGAGCCATCTCAGAACTCTCAAACACGAAGGTCATGTAACCCTTAGCCCGTAACTTTTCCACTAACAGAGCTATTTCATCCACGACCTTTCCAGCCTCTATTTTTCCAAGCCTCTCCGCCGTTTCCCTAGGATTTTTTGGGAAGAAAACTTTATCAATAAGCTCGTTGGTTTCGCCGAAGGCGAAAATGCCCATTACACACTCAACTATTGTTGCTTTCATATGTTTTCCCCATCATCGAATTTTCTCAGCTTGTTCTGTACTAACCTTTATCTTAACTACTGAAATAACTTTACTGCAGTATGGGGCGTATTTTGATGTCAAGTCGACTTGTTACAGAAATAGCGGGGTTAAAGCTCACAAATCCAACAATGCTCGCCGCTGGAATTCTCGGATTGTCAGGGTCCTTCTTAAGGAGGGTGGCTGAGGCTGGTGCTGGCGCTGTCGTTACCAAATCTGTAGGGTTAAAACCGCGCATGGGCTATCCCAACCCTACTGTGGTTCAGGTTGACTGCGGCCTGCTAAACGCCATAGGGCTTCCCAGCCCGGGTATTGATAATTTTGGCGAGGAGATTAAAGAAGCAAAGAAGGGAGGAATCCCAGTCATCGTAAGCATCTACGGCTTCTCGCCTGAAGATTTCGCTGATGTGGCAAGGGTAGCAGTTGAAGAAGGCGCAGAAGCGTTAGAACTGAACGTTTCATGTCCCCATGTTGAAAAAACCGGATCTGAAATCGGACAAAATCCGCGGTTGGTGGCGGAAGTTGTGAAAGAAGTAAAAAACAAGGTGGACAAGCCTATTTTTGTGAAGTTAACCCCGAACGTCGCTGACATCGCCATAGTAGCTGATGCAGCAGTTAAGGCTGGCGCGGACGCCATCACTGCCATCAACACAGTTAGGGCTATGACAATTGACATTGAAACAACTCGGCCAGTGCTGGCGAATAGAATCGGCGGGTTGTCCGGACCAGCTATAAAGCCCCTAGCAGTTAGGTGCGTGTATGAAATTCATCGTCGAGTTGACATCCCAGTGGTTGGTTGTGGCGGAGTAACAACTTGGCAGGACGCTGTGGAGTTCATGTTAGCCGGGGCTTCAGCGGTTCAGATAGGAACCGCCATAGCCTTTGAAGGATTAGATGTTTTCAAATCCATTGCAGGAGGAATCGAGGCATATCTTAAAAAGATGGGCTTTAGGAGCGTGAAAGAAATTGTCGGTCTATCTCACCAGCATTAACCGCCCTAGAATCGTAAGAATTCAGGAAATTAGAGAGGAAAATCCAACGGTCAAAACCTTCGTTTTCCACGACAAATACTGCGCAGAAGCTAGGCCAGGACAGTTTGTGATAGTTTGGATTCCAGGAATCGACGAGGTCCCCATGAGCCTATCATCTATTAATTCAGATGGGCTTTCCTCCATGACCGTGGCTGAGGTTGGCGAAGCCACCCAAGCTCTTCATCAGATGAAGGCTGGCGACATTCTTGGGATACGTGGACCCTATGGAAACGGTTTCGCTTTAGCCAGCGGGAAGGTAATGATTGTGGGGGGTGGAACAGGGTTAACGCCTCTCGTTCCCTTAGTTGAGAGTCTTTTGAAACTTCCCGCCAAGATTTCCTTTCTAATCGGGGCAAAAACGCGGGATGAACTTTTCTTCCTTGAGACGATAAAGACGGCGGTCTCAAAGGTTAATGTTACCACCGAGGATGGAAGCTACGGGCTGAAGGGCCTCGTCACTGACTTAGCGGAACGAATCTTGGAAAAAGAGGAATTCAACATGATTTACGCATGCGGCCCTGAAAAGATGATGCTCAAAATGCTTATTTTGGCCGGGCAGTACAATACGCCTTTTCAAGCGAGTTTGGAGAGATACATCCGTTGCGGCATCGGAATCTGCGGGAGCTGTTGCATAGGCGAGTATAGAATCTGCAAGGATGGCCCCGTTTTCTCTGGTAAACAGCTAAGAAAGGTCAAAACTGAGTTTGGACTCTTTAAGAGAGAAGTAAACGGAAGCAAAGTCAGCCTCTAACTTCGCGTCTGAATGTTCGATTGCTGGCGTGTGAATCCAGCCTTAGAGGCAACTCTTCGGGAGCTTGGTCTCATGATTCCCAGCGTTTCCAGAATTATTTTACCAGCTACCATAGCCGTTATGCTTGAGCTGTCGTATTGTGGACAAAGTTCAACAACATCGAAGGCGACGATTTCTAATTCCTTTAAACCATGAATGAAATCTATAAGACTGCGAGTGGATATGCCACCTGGTTCCGGATAGCCTAAACCTGGTGCATAAGCGGGATCGAGGACATCCAAATCAATTGACAAGTATACTCTTTCCACATCTTTGGGCAAGAGTTTTAAAACCCGTTTGGCTGCATCCCCTGCTTCCAATCTTTCAAACTCAACGGTTGACATGATTTTTATTCCCACCTCAACAGCGAACTTTCGTTCAGGGGGCAGAAAAGATCGGATTCCCACCTCAACGATGGACTCTGGACGAAGATTCGTTTCTTCGACAAGCCTCTTCACAACGCTTCCATGCATATATCTATCTCCTTCATACTCCTCCTCTAGGTCAGGATGCGAATCCAAGTAGATTAGAGCCCAGTTTCCCCTGCTCAGATGGGTTAGAGCGCGAAGAGTAAAATAGGTGATAAGGTGATCTCCCCCTAAGAAAAGAAATCTTAACTCGTCGTTGTAGAGGTCGCGAATAACGTTATACACCCTCTTACGCATCTCATCAACTGATGTGGCGGCTTCTAGGTCACCGTAATCATAGACTCGCCAAATCCGTGAGAGATCAACTCCGTCCTCCGTGAAGGGGTCGTAAAACTTGGCTGTTGTAATCTTCCTAATGACTGGAGGTGCCTCCTTCGATCCCCGCCTGAAGGTGGAAGAGATGTCCCATGGAAAGCCGACCACACACAAGTTAGCAAGGTCCAGTCTTTCCACTTTCAACCCAAAAAAGTATTCATCATCCTTAACAGACAAATAAAATCCTCCGTTCCTTGTGAGTGACTGTAATTTAACAGTGCACTGGAATTTATGTCCTACGTGACCTAGATTGTAGACTAGGACCAGAAGATTGAATTCAGGCATAGGGATTCAGGACATATCTCCCTTCAACACCTAAAAAGTTATATTTATCCATGAATATTTCGGTGCTAGGCGGGTGTCACGGGATGAAAGGTGACTGTCAAATTCAAGGCTGATTCTAGGCGTTGGCTGACTCTAGATTACCCCCCGCTCGAGCTTGAACAAGAGGCCCGTGAATTCTGGGAAACGAAAAAAATCCCTGAAAAGCTTATGCAACTCACAGAAAAAACTAGCGTGGGTGTCTTAGGCTACGTGGAGGGTCCTCCCACCCTAAATGGTGTTCCTCATGTTGGGCACACTCGAGGACGGGTGATGAAGGACCTACGCTATCGTTGGAAAACAATGCAAGGTTACTATATTCCATTCTGGACTGGATGGGACTGCCAAGGTCTACCAGTGGAATTAGAAGTAGAAAAAAAATTCGGCGTAAAAAACAAGCTGGAATTGTTAGAAAAATACGGCGAAGAACAAATAGTAGAAAAATGCAAAGAAACAATCAAGAAATATTATCAAGAATGGCATAAAGCTGATGAAAAACTAGCCATTTTTATAAACGACAACAAAGCCTACTGGACATACCTAGACGAATACATAGAACGCGAATGGCAATATCTAAAACGCGCATGGGAACAAAACCTGCTGGGAGAGGGATACTACGTAGTAGCCTACTGTCCCCACTGCCAAACATCCCTTTCAAACGCAGAAGTTGGACTAGGCTACGAAGAAGTTGAAGACCTCTCCTTATACTTCAAAGTCAAAACCACTGAAGGCGAATACTTCCTCGTCTGGACAACGATGCCCTTCACAATAGTAACTGACATGATGTTAGCTGTGTATCCTAACGCAGAATATGTAAAAGTCAAAGTAAACGACGAAACATGGATTCTAGCCGAAAACCGCGTAGAACCAGTGATGCAAGAACTCGAAGTGAGAAACTATAAAGTTCTTGAAACGGTTTTAGGCAAGCAGCTGGAAGGCACAAAATATGAGTATCCATTCTTGAATATGGTGCCGAAACAAAGAGAATTAGATAAGCACCCAATTGTTCACACAATCGTATGTGAAGAATTCGTAGACATAACAACGGCTACGGGTGTAGTGCACTTATCGCCAGGCAACGGTGAAGACGATTTCTTTGCAGCTCAAAAACGCAACTTGCCAATCTATGTACCATTTGATGACGAATGTCGATTCACTAAAGACGCTGGCGAATTCGAAGGTTTGTTCGCCAGAGACGCTGATAACAAGGTTTTAGAAGAACTTCAAAAAAGAGGATTATCAGTTTCTGTCAAGACTGTTAGCCATGAATACCCAACATGCTGGCGTTCTCACCATAAACTTGTTTGGCTAGCACGCAGAGAATACTTCCTCTGGACAGATAAAATAAACGCTAAAATTGTTGAGGCTGCAGAAAAAGTTAACTACTTTTACGAAGGCCCGAAAAACCGCTTCCTCGCATTTCTAAAAGAAGGAAAACCATGGTGTATTTCAAGAGAACGTGTCTGGGGTGCCCCTCTACCTGTCTGGATGTGCGAAAAATGTGGCTTTAAGACATTAATAGCAAGCAAAAAAGAATTACTTGAAAAAGCGGTGGAAAAGCCGCAAGGACATTTTGAACTCCACAAACCCTGGGTTGATCGAATTCTATTGAAATGCGAAAAATGCGGTGGCAAAATGAAACGCGAACCTTTCGTTCTTGACACATGGCATAATAGTGGAGCATCTCCATACGCACGTTTCACAGACGAAGAATTCGAAAAATATGTTCCGGTAGATTTTCTAACTGAGGGGATAGACCAAACAAGAGGCTGGGCAAATACGCTACTGCTTGAACACGTTATATTAACTGGAAAAGCAGAAGCACCATACAAGGCTTTTCTATTCCAAGGCTTGGCTCGAGATGCAGAAGGAAGAAAAATGAGCAAAAGTCTCGGCAACGTAATAGAAGCCAACCAACTACTAGAAAAACATTCGGCGGATGTCTGCAGATTCTACATGCTATGGAAGTGCTCTCCCGTTGACTCCATGAACTTTGACGTTAGAGAACTGGGCAGACGTCCCTACCAGGTTCTCGGCACACTGTATCACCTTCACCGTTTCCTTATGCAGAACGCCGAGTACGACAACTTCAACCCACAAAAGCACACATTCAAGTGGGCCAGCAAAAACAACGTCCTGAAGCCTCCGGATCTGTGGCTCCTGTCCAAACTGCAGCAAACCATAAAGAAAGTTACCGAGAAACTTGAAGTCTGCGAGTTTCACTTCGCTCTCTCTGAGCTGGAGAAATTTGTTGTTGACGTTGTAAGCCGACAATATGTTCCCATGGTTCGCCGAGAACTCTGGAGCGACGACCCTAAAACCCTTCACCGCCGATTGGCTGTTTACACAACCCTCTGGCGAGTTTTGAAGACGCTGGTTCTCCTCTTCAATCCTGCAACTCCCTATCTGAGTGAGGCTATGTACCAGAAGGTTTACAGGGAGCTGGACAAAACTTTACCTGAGTCAGTGAACTTTGAAGAGTGGCCTAAACCAGATGAAACTCTATGGAACGAGGCCCTAGAGCAAGAGTTTGGAATGTTATTGCAATGTGTTTCGCTGGTGTACTCTGCTAGACAGTCTGCTCGACTAAAGCGTCGTTGGCCCTTACAAAAAGCTGTGGTGGTGGCGCCCAAACACGTGCAGAGTGCCCTAAAGAAACTAGAGGAAACTTTTCTTGAACTTGCGAACGTAAAGGAAATCGAGCACATTGAAGAGCTTCCAGAAGTGGACTTGAAGAGGTGGGCCCTAGCCTCTGGCGAAGGAATGCACGTGCTGGTGGACACGCATCGAGATGAAGCTTTGGAGGGTGAGGGTTTTATGCGTGATTTGGCTCGACGCGTCCAAGCCCTCAGAAAGGAGTTGGGGTTCATGCCAACGGACATACTGGACGCTGTTCATGTGGCTGAAATGGAACCCGAGAGCCTGAGGCTGCTGGAGCCTTATTTAACCGAGATGGCGGAGCTCGTTCGAACCAGGAGGGTGTACGTTCATGAGAAGAGACCTGATGTGAAAGCGGAGTGGTACGAGCGCACGCTGGATGCTGAGAAAGTGTACATTGCCATATCATAAGAGCCTATTCATCAGCTTAGGTGGTTGGATACACGCTTTAATCAAAACAACTGCACTAATCTTTGGTTTTCTTTAACCATCTCCACCGTCTCTTTTCCGTTAACTCGGCTGGAAAGATGAATTCCTTCAGACACCTCTGACTACAGAAGTAAACAACGTTTCTGTCAGGTGATTTGTATTTTATCCAGCCTTTCGGCGTGAAAAAACCGAGCTTAAGTTTCGCTCGCTCAGAACAAATGGCGCATCTACATTCCATTTACAAACCCCTCTTTTATCAGTTGTATACCAAAGCAATCTAGGTGTTTAGTCACTGTTTATCACCATTTTTGCTTTTCCCTTTTTCTATGTACTCTTCGGTTTTAAATGTTACTGCCAGACATTAAAGAGCCGTATAGGAAGGGATTAAAACCTTTAAGTTAACAAACGCCTATTTTATACGCAGGAGGAATTTCACATGTTGTTTGTGACGCTTTTAGCGCCGAAGGGTAAGGGTGAGGTAGCCGTTAGGTACCTTAAAAAGCTTAAAGCTCCACAAGGCATCACTATTCGCGACGTGTACTTCACGTTCGGGCGATATGACAGCGTCATCATCTTTGAGGCTCCTGACGCAAAGACAGCCATGAACTTTGCCATGGAGGTTGGCTTCGCAACAGACTATTCGGTGGAAACCCTAACAGCAGTATCTGCCAAAGAACTCTAAAATCCCCTCTTCTTTTTTATTCTATCAAAACAGTGAAACTAGAAAAACCTATGCCACGCCGTCCCTGATATAGCAAAACCAGGCTTGTTAATGGATGTACCCCGCACTTGAACTGTCAAAATCCTTTACAAGCTCAATTTGAATGTCTCTTGGAAGCGAAAACTGCTGTGTGAAGTACGTCACCTTTGGGAAGTAGAAGTCGATTCCCTGCTCCGCCATCACGGTGGCTGGATGAGTGTTTCCCAAGGCTAGTCTACAGACCTCTTGAGTTAGCTCCTTCACCTCCTCCTCATCTATGTATCCTAAGGAGTGAAGATACTCATGAAGGAGTAGGTGAAAGCAATAAGCATTGAAGACCCTCCTATCCCTGGTTTGGAGAGCAGTTTCCAAAGGAACCCTGTTCATAACTATAATGTTGGAGCCCACCAGATGAAACGCCCCAACAAAGTAACCCCGCTTCATCCCCAAATCCGCCAAACCAAGCATAAGCCCGCTCCTATGCCTGTTCAAAAACTTCTTCACCGAAATTTTCACTAGTTCAAAGACTTCTGCCAGAGTGTCGCAACCGTCAAGTTTTTTGTCAAAACTCTTTGCAGCCTTGTTCAGGTTCCTCAACGCTCCGAAGTTTCAGTATTTTGACGCAACCCAATTTTTAAACTTTGCTGTGAATGTTCAAGACGCCGAAATCATCCTAGAAAAGGGCTCATAGGGGTCTATTTGGATCATATATGGAAAAGGTATGTTGAAAACAAATATTTTCTCGGAAAACTGCTTGCACTAAAAGTGGAGGGGCTATAAAAAAATATAGAGGGCGGCTCAAGATATAAACTGAGACTCAAATGATCAAAGTTGGATGCTGTGGATACCCAACATCCATGGAAAAATACTACGAAAACTTCAATCTCGTAGAAATGAACACAACCTTCTACAGATACCCCAAAACAACAACCCTAATCAGATGGAGAGAAAAGGCCCCCAAAAACTTTGAATTCACAGTTAAGGCGCATCAGGACATAAGCCACAAATTCAAACTGAAGGCAGAACCAAGCATAAAGCCCTTTGAACAAATGAAAGAAATATGTGATACTTTAAGAGCGCGGATACTACTGATCCAAACACCCGGATCGTTTAGAGAGGACAAGCTGGAAGACGCCTACGAGTTCTTCAGCAAAATCAATCGCGAAAACTTAGTTATAGTCTGGGAAACCCGTGGACCATCATGGAACAACCCAACTACACGAGAAAAACTCGCCAAAATGCTACGAGAACTAAACGTTATCCACGTCACAGACCCGCTTAAGACAATGCCAACCCACACAAACGACACAGCATACTTCCGACTACACGGACTCGGACAAAGAATATACTATTACCAATACACTGATGAAGAGCTGAAAAAACTACACAACCTCATTAAGCCTCTAAACACTGAAGCAAGAGAAGTCTACATACTCTTCAACAACCTAACCATGCTCAACGACAGCCTCAGATTCAAACACTACCTCAAAACCAACAGTTTCCCAAGCCTCACAGGAGCAGTTGGACTAGAATCCGTTAAGCGCATAATAGAAAAAACTAGGTACCCAACTATCAAGAGCCTACTTTTGAAGAGAGTAGGCTGGAAACTAGTGGAGATCGAAGAAAACAAACAAATCAGACTCGACGAGTTTCTAAAGAACATACCTTCTAAAGAATACAAAAATGCAGAAGAGGTGTTACGGGAGATAAGACTCTGAAAAACAGAAGACTGTTGAAACTTCTTTACAGACTTACGCAACCAACATGAAATGCCATCAAGTTAAACCCTGATCATCCCTGAGAATGCCATGGCAGCGGCAGTGAAAGTCTCTTCTACTTCCCGTTCAGAAGCAACTCCAAGCGCAACCAAATCTACACATCCCATCTGAACCACGTAGTCCAAAGCCTCTTGCGGAGAAAGATAACCCGCTGCCAAAACCTTCTTCCCAATAACCGGCTTACCAAGCCGTTTAATTGCCCCCGCAACCCTCATAGGGTCAGCATCCATAAACATACCCAGTTTATTAAAGGGAAGCATAAGAAGGTCAATGTCCAGACCAACCTTAAGAAGCCAGTTCAACGTTGAAAAAGGCTTATGCGTGGCTAAACCAGCGAGGCAACCCGCCGCATGCACGTTGTTAAGCAACCCCGAAATTCTTCGTAAGTCTCTGCTGTCCGTGATTTCTCCATGTAGAAGCATGGCGACTGTGTTAGACCCCTCGAATTCACGAATGTCGCTTAAAGGATCGTCAGGTCCTATTGTGCCCACTATGGTTAATCTTTCCTTCACCTCCCTCTCCACAGCCTTTAACGCACTAAAAATCGGACGAAAGGCAAGGGCTTGAATTCCCATGACTCCAAGGTCCACCGCCTTAAGAATTATTTCCACAATGTTTTGAGGGTTCCTATAAAAATGAGAGTGGTAAAGGGCAGCTCTGCTTCCAAATTGTCCAGATCCAATGAAGGGAGATGTCCCAAGGAGAACTCTTGGAATCCTCGCTTTCCCTATCTGGAGCTGAAGCTGCGAGATCAGGTGTTTAGGCGCAAGTTTGGGACGGAAAAGCAAAGGATAACCTACCTTTGTTTTTCGAGTTCAAGCCCCAAGAGCTGGAAGTCGCCTTCAATAACACCTCTATACTTGGCGTTGTATAGGGCGGATGCCGGGTGATAGGTGGGGATCACAGAGACCCTTAAACCGAGCACATCTGCCTTATACACTTTTCCACGAAGCCTCGTGATACCCTCAACATCTTTGAAGCCCGCCTTCGAAAGAATGTAGGAGGTGGAGTGCCTGCCGAGGGTCATGATCAACCTCGGCTCAATGATCTTAATTTGTCGGTCCAAAAACTGCGTACATGCTTCTACTTCCATAGGGAGAGGATCACGATTTTCCGGGGGCCTGCATTTAAGGATGTTAGCGATGTAGACTTCACTTCGGGAGAGCCCTATCCTTGACAGTGTCTCGTCGAGAAACTTTCCCGCCGCGCCGACGAAGGGCCGACCCTTTATGTCTTCCCAATAGCCAGGCGCCTCGCCGATGAACATTACGGCGGCAGATGGGTTTCCTTCGCCTGCAACTGGATTTTTCCGGCTTTTCCACAGATCACATTTACGGCAAGCGTTGACTTCGGTCTCGATGGTCTTCAAATTGTCTTGTTTAGACATCGTTCTAGACGCTCACGTGTTTGACAATCTCCACTCTGATCTTTAATAAACTTTGGTTGTTGGAAATGGAAAGTTATAAGAGGGTGGTGTTATAACAGTGTTATAGAGATAATAAACATAACGAGAGACACAGTCTCAAGCTTAGGAGGAAAGAATCTGCCACACAGTTACCATGAGCTTTACAACCTAATGCCAAAGCTAGACTGCGGTTTGTGTGGCAACCCCTCATGCCGAACCATGGCAAGAAAAATCGCCACTGGAGACACAAAACCAGAACAGTGCGTTAACCTCTCAACCCGGCTGGAGTATCAGAAAAACCTTCGAGAAATCAGACAGCTTCTGCAAGAGGGTGTGGAGATTGGGGCGAAGGGAACCATTGTTATTGAGGAGACCGGCGTGACCTACATTCACCCCTGTATCTCCGAGGCTGGAAAGGTAACCGCCGAGGCGAGGCTGACATCGGGTCCAGAGGGAGCCGTCAACTTGAAGTATGGATTCTATGATCCCATACAGCTCTGCATGACACTGAACACAGCAGGTTTTTTCGAAGACGTACGATGTTCACCCAACCTAGGAATAGGCAGAGTTACCGTGGACGACAAAATCGTCTTGATTTACAAGGACGGGAGAATCAATGTACGACAAGCCAAGGACAGAGAAGACGCCGTTCAAACCATACGCTTGGTCTCCCGCAGCCTCTGGGGAGCCATCATCTGCTCCTGCTGCGGCAACGCTGGCGTAGACTGCGCCTCAGGCGGGTGCGAAGACTGCGTAACCCGCGTTTGCCCTGTCATAGGCGGTGGCCCTCCAGATCCGACCGCGACTAGCGGTGGTCCGATTCAACAGACCACAGCTTCCACCATCTTCGACCGGGTGAAAGCCTTAGAGACCAAGGGATATTTTGAGGCGGGAGTGAAGCAACTAGACGAAGCCTTTGAAATCTTTAGAGAAGCAAGCCTAAAGTTTCTAGAGAAGCAAGTTGTTGATAAAGCGGCGCTGAAATCAATAGAAGAAAAAATCGCCCAGATAAACAAGTCAGCAATTAAATTTATTGTGAAGACACCAAGCGTTTACGACGCCGCAATAGGCTTGATACTGAGCGGCGTAGCGATGGACCTGACAAGGATGACGAACGGACTGGAAATCGTAATGTCATCGAAGGAGGCGTTGGCTCCCCAGCTCAGAGAATTCTTTTTGGAAGCAGTTAGCATAGCAACTGAAGCATACCACAATTTCAGAGCAGTGGATTTTGAAAAAGCAAAGCGCATTGCCGATCGGTACACAAAGTTCCGAAAGCAATGGACAGAAGCCTTCAGAAAAATGCCGGAAAAGGAAGTGCTGGCGGGAATTGAAAAGATATCGGTAAACGGGTTCTACATATCTCGCCTTCTAGCGAAGCCCATACCCACGTGAGTTAGAAAAGTCTTCTATCTAGCTATTGTTTCGGCAATCTCCTCAACGGTGGACACGAGCTTTTCAATCTCCTCCATCGTATTGTAGAGGTAGACGGAAGCTCGGACGCTTCCAGGCCTGCGAATGATATGTTTTGTTAGAGGGAGGGCACAGTGATGCCCTGAACGCACCATAATGTTCGCTGAGACATCAAGCGCCAGAGCCACATCGTGGGGATTCAAGTCACCTACATTAAACGACGTGATGCCAATCTTAAATCCTGGTTCTGGACCATAAACCTCAACTTTAGGGAGACCTATAAGTCCCTCATGCATTTGCTTTGTTAATTTCCTCTCGTGGCGCTCAATGTTTTCCATTCCAATCTCTCTAAGATAGTCAACTGCCGCCCCCAGTCCTATGGCTTCAGCAATACCTGGAGTTCCAGCCTCAAACTTCATGGGACTCTCCTCTAGCGTGTAGTAGTCTATACCCACATCAGTAATGGTTCCTCCACCAATGCATAGGGGTTTGATCTCGTCGGTAAGTTCCTCCCGAATGTACAAGACGCCGGACCCTGTTGGACCGCACATCTTGTGACCGCTGAAGGCGAGAAAATCGCATCCCATCTTCTGAACATCCAACTTCATGTGTGGGACTGACTGGGCGCCGTCGACGAGAACGTAGGCTCCGTGCTCATGTGCAATCTCAATGATTTCTTCGACAGGTGCGACCACTCCTAAGACGTTTGAAGCATGAGTTATAGTCACTAGCTTTGTTCTGTCGTCTATCACCTTTTCGAAGTCCGCTGGGTCTAGGAGCCCCTGCGCAATTGGTTCCTTGGGCCTAACAACTTCCAAATCCGTGCCACATTTATTCTTTAGGCGAATCCAAACGATGAAGTTGGAGTGATGCTCAATTAGAGAAGTAACAATCTTGTCTCCCTTCTTCCAATCTAAGCCGTTCGCAATAAGATTTATCCCCGCAGTGGCGTTTCGAGTCATAACTATTTCCGACTCGGATTTTGCGTTGATAAAGTCTGCAATCTTGGCGTGGGCCCGTTCATATTCCTCGCTCGCCTTCTGAGACAAGCGGTGGATGCCTCGCTCCACGTTGGCTCGGTACTGATGGTAAAACTCCAGCATCTTTTGGAGTACAGGCTCTGGGGTGAGGCTGGTCGCGGAGTTGTCCAGATAGATCACTCCCGTTTCTAATATGGGAAAATCCTTTCTCACATCCTGCACGTTAAGCAACTCATGTCCTCCCGAATTCGGATATGTTCACGAACCAAACCCAGCTTTATAACACAGTTATAATTCCTCACAATTATACATTTCTGTCCGAAATCCATAAACTAGTATCCGCGTTCATCATTAGCGATCAATTTTGACACACCTACATGGGTGTCAAGATTACGGTCACGACCGGCGACATCACGAGGCAAAAAGGACGCCATCGTGAATCCAGCTAACAGCCAGCTGATCATGGGAGGCGGACGAAACCATCAAAGAACCGCTATGACTTTACCGTCTCAGCTAGTTTGTCGGATAGAACGAGGGCAGTCGAAACCGCGATTCTGAAGAATTTGTCGGCATTTCCCGTGTGAGGTGCTCTAATTCCGACAATCTTAAATAGTTGTTTTGCTTTCTCTATTGTAGAGAGTGATATCGTGTCGGAATTTGACGGTACAAAACCGAAGACCAGAGAAGAGCTCATCAAGTTGCTGATGGATGCAAAAGAGAAAGATCGACAGATGCGGGTGTCCATGAAACGTAAGTCGACAAAACCGACAGTTTCGGGCACGGCGAAGATAATGAAGGTGCACCGCGATACGCTGTACGAGTGGATGAGAGAGTTTGGTGTTGAGTTCAAGGATGTTAGTAGGAAAGAATTGATGCCTGTGGACGTTATGGAAAAGCCTCAAAAGTTCACATACCTAATAGGTGAGGCGTCGATGGGTGAAGGATTCGAGGTTGCGCATATGGACTTGATAATTGGTGACAAGGACGGTCCGGTGGGAGAGGCTTTCGCTAACGGTCTATCCAACCTTTCTGCGGGTCACACACCACTTCTCGCGGTCATCAGACCAAACCTTCCACCTAAGCCCCACACCCTATTGGTTCCCAAGGTTACCGTGAAAGATCTTGATCAAGCGGCAAAAATATTTGGTCCTGCTCAGGCCGGGGTAGCTAAGGCGGTAGCTGATGCTTTGGAAGAGGGCGTTGTACCACAAGATAAAATTGAGGATTGGGTGATTATAGCCAGCGTGTTCGTGCACCCAGAGGCAAAAGACTATCGAAGAATTTACCACTATAACTATGGAGCCACCAAGCTGGCTCTGAAAAGGGCTCTATCCAAGTATCCATCGCTGGAGAAGATCATTTACGACAAAGACAGGGCCAGGCATCCCGTAATGGGATTTAAGGTGCCGAGGTTGTGGAGACCTCCATACCTGCAAATAGCTTTTGACGTCCCAAGCCTAGAGAGAACAAAGAGGATAATAAGCGAAATGCCGCAAAGCGACAGAATCATCCTAGAAGTCGGCACGCCCCTACTCAAGAGGTACGGAACGAGGGTGATTCGCGATCTGAGAGAGATGGCCAAAGAAGTATTCATAGTAGCCGATCTAAAAACACTGGATGTCGGAAAGGTAGAAGTTGACCTGGCGTTTGATGAGACAGCGGATGCCGTGGTCGCTTCAGGACTAGCAGCCAAAGAAACACTCGACAATTTCATCTACGAGGCTCAGAGGCTAGGAATCTACGCGGTGGTGGACATGATGAACGTGGAAGATCCCGTTCAGAAGCTTCGGTCGGTGGAAAAGTTTCCCGACATTGTCATTGTGCATCGTGCCATCGACGTGGAGATGCGAACCGGGAAAACTAGCTGGGACACCATCAAAGAACTTCGACAAGTCTTCAAGGATGAGAGATTCTTGGTGGCTGTAGCAGGGGGCATAACTCCAGAGACTGCACCAGAAGCATTGACTCTCGGGGCGGACATCCTCATTGTTGGGAGGTACATAACGCAGTCCAAGGACATTGAACGCTCGGTTAGAGAGTTCTTAGAGTGCACCGCGGAGATGAGGCGGGACATAGACCTACTTAGGGTACACGTGGAATAGCCTCTCCTTTCCTCTATGTTGCAAACGTCGCACGCCTCTCACTAGGTCTTCGAAAAATAAAGGCTCTTAAGAGCCACATTAGGAGAGCGCTAAGGCTAAAATTCAGGGATAGCAAGGTTATTAGAGAAGGCGATAGAAGCTGTGAAAAGGGCAGTGACGGTTACCTCCATCCTCATCTTGTTGCTGGCTACAACAGCGTTTCACAATCTTGTTGTGGTTGACGGCGAGAAACAAGACTTAAGCTTTGTTATTCAAGTCACGGCTACCCTCTCAAACCCTGGCAACGGAACAAAAATTTGGAATCTCACAGCAGAAGACCGAACAATCGGCTTATTCATGAACAACACATGGCAAACAGTCCAATTGATAAACAGTTCATTCCCCCTAGAAACGATGGCAGTTGATAACGACGGAAATCCAATAGCATTTTTGCAGTTTCCACAATCGGAGCTCGAACCTGGCGAAAACGTAAGCTACACTGTTACATATCGTGCCTTGTCAAGATCCCGCTCACTACCAAACATAACTGAGGCTGAAACAGAAACTATCGAGGAAATTCCGGACGACTTAAAGGCTAACTATACCGGAGCAGAAGGGCCTTGGCTGGCCAACAACCAAGAGCTTCAAGTGTTAGCTCACAGCATAGCAGAAAATGAAACAAAAGTTCTCACTATCATTAAGAGATTTATTATATGGATCAGAGACAACATCGAGTACAGGGTACATGGGCTCCTTCCCTACTATCCAAATGAAACATACACTAAGCGCGAGGGAGACTGCGACGATCAAGCGAATCTGTTCATCACGTTGTGTCGTATCTGCGGAATTCCGTCGTTCCTTCAAATGGGCTGCATCTACCTACCTCAAGAACGGACAAATGAAACCTTTTGGGAAGGACATGTGACACTCGTTTATGAGCGAATTGGTTGGCATGGATGGGCTGTGGTGCATGTTCCACCGTGGGGGTGGCTGCCTGTTGACTTCACTTATGTGATCGGTGGACTTGGCGACCCTCTTAACGCAATAAAAAAAGCAGCCGTAGTAGCCTTTCAAGAGGTGATTCAATACATAAACATCACCAAAACGGATTATGTAGCCTCCTACGGAAGGATAAAAGATTTTCTTCAGAATAATGATTTCTACATATATGAGCGAAATGAAATAACTCGAGAGGTAAGCCAAGGAGAGTCGCGGAAAGAAATTGTAGACGTGTGGCTCCGATGGATCCTCATAGCAATGGTTGTAGCCAATGTCGCCGTTATGGGGCTTTTTCTATATGTTCGAAAGCTGAAAGGAAAAGTCACTGAGCCGTCGAAGGCCTAGTGGATTCTAGGGAGTTTTACGGCAAACCAGTTGCGTTATCGAAAAACCGGGCAAACCCTTAATAAATGGGTGACTCCCTTCAGTTAACGTTACAGAAATACTCTATGCAGGAGAAACTTCGCGCATGGCTAAGTTCAAAATAATAGTGTCGGATCCGGAAACGGGTAGATCTCAAGCCGTGGAGGTGGAGGGAGCTCGGGCTGTTCCTTTAGTCGGAAGAAGACTGGGGGAGGTCATTGATGGAGCCACTGTTGGCATGTCCGGCTACAAGCTTCGAATATCCGGAGGATCCGACAAGGATGGTTTTCCCATGAGACCCAACGTTCACGGTGGAGTTCGGGTTAGCGTGATTCTGAGCGAGGGTGTTGGTTTCCACCCATCCAGAGTAGGGGAGAGGCAGAGAAAAACCCTGCGAGGAAACGTCATAACCGAAGAAATTGTTCAAATAAACATGAACGTTATTGAAAAACCAAAAAAGAAAGAAAAGAAGAGAGAAATGAAGGAAACACAAAATGAGCGTAGAGCTGGACAGAAAGTGTCGTAAATGCGGTTCTGCTGTTAAACAGCGGGTTTTTTTCCAAGACGAGGACGGAAAGATAACGATAGACGTTTGGCAAGAAACGTGTCCATTTTGTATGGGATTTTTAGAGAAACCGACGCCAGAAGAAGTTAGAAGATCGTTAGCCCTCAAAGAACTGCAAAAGAAATGAACGAAAATCGCAACAAAACATTTTAGAAACTAGAGAACATATTTGTACGACACACATCTACGGAGAAATGAAAGATCCCAAAGAAAAATGTAGCTTTACATCGTCAACCCGAAGTGAACATCGGAACGATTGGCCACGTGGATCACGGAAAAACCACACTTGTCGAAGCCATATCAGGCGTTTGGGCAGCCAGGCACAGCGAGGAGTTGAGGCGGGGTATAACCATCAAACTCGGATACGCAGACGCCCCCATCTACAAGTGCCCCAAATGCAAGCCACCACAATGTTACTCCACAGAACCAACCTGTCCTCACTGCGGCTCCCCATGCGAGTTTGTAAGAGCAGTCAGTTTTGTGGATGCCCCTGGACACGAAGCCCTTATGGCCACCATGCTCTCCGGCGCAGCCGTTATGGACGGAGCTATACTGGTCATAGCCGCCGATGAGCCATGTCCACAACCGCAGACCCGAGAGCATCTAGCTGCAATCGAAATCGTAGGGATGAAAAATCTTGTTATTGCCCAAAACAAAATTGACATAGTCGATGAGGAACGCGCGCTGGAAAGCTATCAGGAGATAGTTGAGTTTGTAAGAGGAACTGTGGCTGAAGGGGTTCCCATAATCCCTGTCTCCGCTCAGCACTCCTTGAACATCGACGTCCTCCTTCAGGCATTGGAGGAACGCATACCCACCCCGAAACGGGACCCCACCAAGTCTCCCAGAATGCATGTGGTGCGCTCCTTTGACGTAAACAGGCCTGGAACCCCGGCGGAGAAGCTGACGGGAGGGGTAATCGGCGGAACCATTATTCAAGGAACCTTCAAGGCGGGAGAAGAGATAGAGATTCGCCCTGGAGTTCGAGTTGAAAGGCATGGAGAAACCTTCTATGAACCTCTGTTCACCGAGATCGTTAGCTTACATGCGGGCGGAAAGTCGGTTAAGGAGGCTCGGTGTGGGGGGCTGGTGGGTGTCGGTACCCTCTTAGATCCATCCTTGACTAAGGCTGACGGTCTCATCGGAAACTTAGTTGGCAAGCCTGATATGCTTCCGCCAACCATGTATGAAGTGGTTTCAGACATCCACCTGTTTGAACGTGCCGTAGGAACTAAAGAGTTGATAGAGATTGACAAAGTACACATGGGCGAGCACCTCCTCCTCGACGTTGGAACATCCATAACCCTTGCAAGCGTTGTCTCTGTAAAAGGAGACATCGCCACTCTTAAATTGGGACGCCCGATTTGCGCTGAAGAAGGTTTCCGAGCGGCCATAAGCAGGAAAATGGCTGGAAGGTGGCGCCTCATCGGTTACGGATTCATAAAATAGTAAAAGTATAAATCATGCTTCTTTCACCGTGCGCTGTTCATGATTGTCCAAGTCAATAATGATCACAACTTTTTTACAATAACTCTTGAAATATGGAAGCTTGTGAAGGTGAACGCGTTGTGGAAGGTGGTTAGGTTTGTCTTTTAGAAAAGAGGGAAACCTCATCGTTTTCAGATTTGAAGACGGAAAAGATGTCATTGAAAGTTTGAAACGAGTTGTAGAAGAACATCAGATTCAGTCGGGATTGATCCTCAATGGAATTGGAATGCTCCGCGACTTTGAAATCAGCTTCTACTCTCGCGAGAAAGCGGACTATGTAACAAACAAATTCAACGAACCGGTGGAGCTTTTGTCCCTCTCAGGCAACATTTCACTACGTAACAACGAGACTTTCTTCCATTTGCATGTGGCTTTAGCGAAGGAAGATAAAAGTGCGATTGGAGGGCACTTGAAAAAAGCAACGGTGCACAACACCCTCGAAGGGGTCATCGTAAAGTTTTCCAAAATAAAGCTCACGAGAGACCCGGAAACTCGAATTCTCTCCATATCGTAATATGTGTTAGAGAAGGTAAAAGAATATGCCAGTCGATATGCCTTCAAGCGCAACTTGTGCGGTCTGCCTTACCGAGGCCATAGGATTGTGGTACTGGAAAAATTCGTCAGCACCTTGGCTAGATGTGGAAAAGAAAAAATTATGGACACATAAATGCTATGAATACTAGGAGAATAATAGAACAATCCTCGCTGGGAGAAAACGTGGCCGTAAAAGTGATCTTGGACTCCAACTTCCTCTTCGTACCGTCCCAGTTTCAAATCGACATATTTGAGGGGTTGATGACACTTTTGAATCAAAAGTTTGAGCCAATTCTTCTCTCTCCCACGCACAAGGAGCTTCAGAGAATAGTTGAGAGAGGCCCTCCCAAGACGCGGCAAAACGCGTTGTTGGCGCTCAGACTCGCTGAAAAATGCCGCATAGTGGAGGTTGAACAAGGCTTCAGAGAGACTCCTGACGATGTCATCACTCGAGTGGCAGTGGAGTGGAGGTGCCCTGTTGCCACAAACGATCGGGCGCTTAGAAAGAGGTTAAGGGATGAGAACGTGCCTGTTATTTATTTGAGGCAACGATCTCGTTTGGAGATGGAAGGGAGCATTTAATAGAAGCGTTTATAGGGCGTAACGTATTTATCTGAGGCAACGTTCCCGCTTAGAGATAGGGCGTTGTATCTCAACAACCTTTATGAAAGAAATCATTGGGAGCGAGACTAAACCGTGTTTAAGCTCGTGGATTTGGAGGATACTATACGTATACCTCCGGAAAAGTTCGGCGAACCCATCGAAACGGTTGGTTACGAACAGTTAAGGATAAAGTATGAAGGTATGATCGACGAGGAACTGGGCTACGTGGTTGCTGTTACCAGTATTCAAGTCAGCCCGGTTGGCAAGATCATTCCGGGAGATGGAGCCACCTACCACAAGGCTGTGTTCTCCCTCCTCACGTTTCGTCCCACCGTCCAAGAGGTGGTTGAGGGAGAGGTGGTTGAGATAGCTGACTTCGGAGCGTTTGTTCGGGTGGGTCCTGTCGATGCGTTGCTTCACGTGTCCCAACTTATGGACGACTTCATTTCCTACGACGAAAGACAAGGAGTGCTCATGGGCAAGGAAACAAAGAAGAAGCTTATGCCCCAAGATCACGTGAGGGTTCGCATAACCGCTGTCTCACTTGGTCACGGTGGAAGTTCCGGAAAGGTCGGTGTAACCGCGAGACAGCCATTTTTAGGAAAGATTGAGTGGATCAGGAAGGACCTAGAAAAAATAAGAAGCACCGAAGCTGAAAAGCAAAAGCCTGAAGAAGCCGGAGAGCCTAAGGCATGAGTGAAAAAGCCTGCCGGGAATGCCACCTGATATCGTACGGAAACGTTTGTCCGAGGTGCAAAGCTCCAAACCTAAGTGACGACTTCACCGGTTTACTAATTGTCTTCAACCCGAATGGTTCAGCTATAGCCCGTACAATGAAGGTGAAGGAAAGAGGACGTTACGCACTCCGTGTTCGGTGATCAAAATACGCCTTCTTACGCCTACACTACGCAAAAAATTAAAGTCTCCGTTAGGACTTCTGATTCAAGGCACACCTGATGAGACAATGAAGAAACTGGGAGAATTGATGGAGAGGGAAAAACCTTCAAAAATCATTTCGGTGGGCGACATCGTTTCCGAAAGCATGGCAAAACACGGCATTTCTCCTCATGTTATGATTGTGGACAACAGAGTTATGAGAGAACCCATCGCGCCTATCTTCCTAGAAGCCGATCAAACTTTGCATCTGAAAAATCCTCCAGGAACTCTGACTGACCAAGCGTGGTCTATAATACAAGAGGCGTTGAGGCAGGCGCAGCCAACGAAAGTGGTGGTTGATGGCGAAGAGGACCTCCTCACCCTTGTGGCGGTGCTGTGTGCACCTGAAAATTCACTTGTGGTTTATGGGCAGCCGCACGAAGGGATTGTTGTGATGAGGGTTACGGAACAAACGAAGAGGACGATGCAGCGGATAGTTGAAGCAATGGAGGCGTTTTCGAAAAGCTAAAGGAAACGCAACAGAATTAACGAAAATTATGCGCGCATATTTAACGGTTCAATTGAACTTGTTCAAGAAGCCATATTAATTATAGGCGTGTTATAATCGTCATCCTGAAAGGGAGGAATAAGGTTGATTGAGGAAATTGTTGTAAAGGCTGAGGACTTGGAAAAGACTTATTACATGGGCAAGATTGCGGTGCCAGCTTTGCGAGGTGTTAACCTAGCCTTTAAAAGAGGAGAGTTTGTGGTTGTTATGGGGCCTTCGGGGTCTGGAAAGACTACTCTGCTCAACCTTATCGGAGCGCTCGACAAGCCTACAAGAGGAAAAGTGTACATAGATGGAGAAGACCTAACAACCTTAAATGAGGGGAAATTAACTAAGATTAGAAGAAAGAAGATAGGTTTTGTTTTCCAATTCTACAATCTGATCCCCGTTCTAACAGCCTTTGAAAACGTTGAACTACCAATGCTAATATCCGGAAAAAACAAGGAAGACAGACGACGACGAGCTTTTCAACTCATTGAAATGATGGGCCTATCAGACCGCAGTGAACACCGACCCGACGAACTAAGTGGAGGTGAACAACAACGAGTGGCCATCGCTAGGTCTCTCGCAAACGAGCCCTCAATCATTCTTGCAGACGAACCGACTGGTGACTTGGATACAAAAACTGGGCAAGAGGTTATCTTGGCTCTTCATGATGCTGCGAAAAAAGAGAACGTGACTGTCGTCGTTGTTACCCACGATCCAGTTGTTACGGAGAAGGCTGATCGAATTTTAGAGATGAGAGACGGAAAGATAGTGGATGAGAAGAAGAAAGAAGGGTAAGAGCTAGTTGGCTTTCACGAGAATTGCGCTTAGAAACATTCCTAGGAGGAAATTACGCAACACCCTAACGCTAGTTGCAATAATATTAGGCGTTGCGCTGCTAGTAGGAGTGAATGTTGCTGCCGACAGCGCTATCGGCGAATTCCATAAATATATTAACAAGGCTTATGGAGAAATCGATATTCTTGTTAAGCATGGAAACACCCAACCCTTTGACCAAGAAAACGTCACACTAGTTGGCAATATTGAGGGAGTCTCTAATTACACTCCTCGACTATCTTGGGAAGCGGCTATAAACAACGATAGTAGAAAACTAGTTGGGATCGTTGGAATACAGAAGTCAACCGACTTCCTATATTCAAGCTATAACATCACCGGATCCGCTGACTTGAATGGAAACAACGTTGTAGCTTCAGAAGCCCTCTGCGAAAAATATGATCTAACTGTTGGCAACCTTATCAATGCCACAACAGTGGCGTTCCCCGATCTAACCAATTGGAACCGAACATACGTATTCAAGATCATAGGTGTCTATCACCCCCTTCCGCAAATGGGGGTAGGAGACTATATGATAATGGATCTGCAACAAGTTCAAAATATCTCTGCACTACAAAATAAGATTGATCACATAATCGTGAAGGTTAGCGACATACAAAAAACCGTTGAGACCGCAGATAAGATACAAGAAACGCTTGGATCCAACTTCGACGTATCTGCACCCAAAGAAAATGCAATCCAGCAGATTCAAGGGATGTTGCAGGGATTCTTGCTCGGAATAAATGTTGTGACAACGGTTTCTCTAACTGTTTGCACTTTTCTGGTTTTCAATACAATGTTCATGTCGGTAAGCGAAAGAAGTTATGAAATTGGTGTGCTCAGAGCTTTAGGGACTTCCAGACGCCAGATATTTTGGATGTTGTTTAACGAGGGACTAATTCTAGGACTCATCGGAACCCCACTGGGAATATTGGTTGGATTCGGATTATCCAGAGCTTTCTTGCTTATTTTGCGAACGTTGTCCCATCCTGCCCTAGACATAACATCATTCATTCTCACACCAACCACAATGTGGTCAGGCATCGCCGCAGGCTTAATCACCGTCATATTAGGGACGTTTTACCCAGCCATAAGAACCTGCAGAATAAGCGTTGTCCAAACTTTAAGGCCCAGCATGAGGGCCCAACGTAAAGCCGCTCACGACATCATTCTGCTGGTGGCTGGTACAATTGCTTTCGCCTTTGGAGTCATTCAACAGTTGGGCCTAATTCCATTTCATATCGGCTTTATTGATATAATTTCACTTTTCATAGGCGCTATAGTGTTGGCAGGCGTGCTCCTTCGAAGAATCCTGCCTCTTCTAGACAGCTTTTTTTCGCATATTTCCCTAAGCCTTGGTAAGTTAGTTTCAAGGAATGTTGGTCGAAAATTGTTAAGGAGCACCGTATGTTTCAGCATCATTGGAATTAGCCTAAGCTTCATAGTTTTGATGGGGGGAATTCAATCGGGGTTGGTTATAGCTATGGAGGAGGGCATCAGAGAGGTCTTAGGAGCAGACATAATCCTTGTAGCAAATCAAACCGTTCCAACATCATTCGCAAACGAGTTAGAAAACTTGACTGAGATTGAAATAGCCACACCAGTAAGTGCGGTTTGGCAAGGAGCAAAGTGTTTTGCCGCTAAGAATATGACCGTGGGAGTTGCAGTGATTGACCCCGAAACATTTCCAAAAATAGCAAACTACGAATTCATTTCCCCTACGCCGAAAACGGTCTATGAAGAATTGAACCCAAACACCGAGAGCCTGATACTTCCCAAATCGTTGGCAGACGACTTGGGAGTGGAAGTGGGACAAAACATTTCGGTTTTAACCATGAACCCAAACACTAGAATTAACTTCACCGTTGCAGGCGTGTTCACCAGTCCAGTGCTTCAGTTTATCTCTTTTGGAGGATTTAAGCCGCTGTCCCAGTCAATCGTTATCTCGTTTAATACTCAAAGAGCGCATTTTTATGGAGAAGATAAAGTTTGGATTTTCATGGTTAACGTAAAACCAGAATATAGACAACAGACGGGACAAGTTTTGCAGAAAATAGAAGCAACGTATCCAGAACACGGCTTTGGCACTCAACCAAGCACAGCAACTCTCGAGGATTTATTATCTAACGTTAGGTCTCAGATAAACAATTCCCTCTCAATCTTCTTTATCATCCTCTATTTCACCGTGTTTATAACGGCTCTTGGAATAGCAGTCACAATGATCATGAACGTCGCCGAGAGGAGGAGGGAGATAGGTATTCTGAGGTCGCAGGGTATGAGTAGAAGTCAGGTTTTGGCCATGTTCTTAACAGAGGCTTTGATAATAGGGCTGGTAGGGTTCATAATTGGGGTTCCTTGCGGAGCGCTTATCTTGAAGGGAATAACCAGCAGCATGTCTATAATGGGATTATGGTTCCCCTTCATAACACCGTGGGGCATCATCATTCAAGCTTTGCTTTTAGCCGTGATTGTTGCAATAGTGGGCACAATCTATCCTGCTTACAAAGCCTCAAAAATAGACATAGTAGAAGCGCTCAGAGTAGCATAAATAAAAATGCGGAAATTGGCACGCGCGCAAATCCGAACTAAAAAGTAAAGGAAACTATTGTATCGAAAACTAACGAAAAGCTAAAGTAAGGGATATGGGTCAACATCAACAGCTCTATGGAAGGGTACAAATGGAAGTTAAAATTGTTTCACAAGAATACAATCCTTTACTCAAGAGAAAGGAGATCGTCTTTGAAGTTGAACACGCAGAAACTGGGGGAACCCCGCCTCGTTTGGAGGTTAGGGAGAAGCTTGCGTCTAAGTTAGAGAAGAATCTTGAGCTGGTGTATGTTAGGAAAATGGAGACAAAAACTGGAACCAGAATTGCCGTAGGTGAGGCTAACGCCTACGACTCTGTTGAACAAGCTAAGCTCCTAGAACCTGAACACATTGTTGCTAGGAACGCTCCTCCGGAAAAGGCTGAGAAGGGGGAGAAGGAGGGGTAGCTAGATGAGTGAAGAAGAAGAATCAGCTGAAAAACTGGTTGAAGAGAAACCCAAGGAGAAACCAAAGAAAGCTAAGAAGAGGAAGAAAGGTGTTTTCCACCACTACAAAGTTGAGGAGGAGAAACTGAAAAGGTTACTTCCCTTCTGCCAGCGTTGTGGCCCAGGATACTTCATGGCAGATCATGGTGATCGCTACACCTGTGGGCACTGCGGCGACACGCGTTACAAGTCAGCTCAAACAAGCAGTTGAAGCATGCTTAAATCTTGATGTGCCTATAAGGTTTGTGTGGAGAGTGTAAGAGACGGTTCAGGTACGCGTTTTCATATACAACATTTCGGCTGAGCGGTTTTGGGATGCTGAGAAGCCTATTCCGCCTATTCAGATAACTACCAACATCAACATTCTTGGGATGGATAAGAAACACGAAAATTTGTTAGAGATCCCCTTTGTTTTCACGGCTAATTACAATCCGGCTGTAGCTCAAATTAGTGTGAAGGGAAAGGCTCACATTAAGGGGTCGAAGAGTGAGCTAAAGAAGATTCACGACGAATACAGGGAGAAGCATGTTCCTCCGTCAATTGTTGTTCAGTCTATTTCTAACGCTGCCTTTTTAGAGTCGGTAATTGTTACTCGCACATTGAACGTTCCTCCTCCTATTCCCTTACCTAAAATTCCGTTGGTTAAGGAAAGGAAGCCATCTGAACCGACTTATCGGGCTTAGAAGATCACTTTAGGGGAACATACATGGATGACCTGGAGGCACCTATGCCTGGTGATCCATGTTTGACGGCTTTGTTGGTAATGGTGAATTCGCCTAGGTAGTGCCCAATCATTTCGGGTGAGATTTCTACTGGTGAGAATGTTTTTCCATTGTGGACTAGGATTATGGTGCCGACCATTTCTGGGAGGATTATCATGTCGCGGGCGTGGGTTTTTACAACTGTTTTTTGTTTTTCTTCTTGTTTGCTTTTTCGGATGTTTTCCAGGAGGATGCGTTGTTCTTGGGTTAGTCCTCTTTGCAGGGTTCTTCTTTGACGTGATGGGAGTATGAGGATGAATTCGTCCATGGACATGGCTTGGAGTTGTTGGATGTTGTATCCGCGGTAGGTGTATTGTTTGGGCATCGTTTGTCGGTTTTCTTTGGTTGTTTGGGGTTTATTAAAGGTTTCTAAAGTTGTGTTTTGTTATTCTATTTGACTTCCCGTCAAATTAAGCAGGTATACCCGCGCGTTACTTCTTAGTTACGGGGCATTCATTACATGACCCCTGAACGTTTACACAAAAACGATTTGTTATTGGACAAGTGGGTATTTTTTCTTTTAACCACAAGTTTAGTGCTTCGCGTATCACTTTGGAGACATCTTCTTTTGTCGTAGCGATAAGGCGTAAAAGTTTAGGATCAACTTTAATTTCCATTTACACTTCCTCAACGTTTGAAGCATGTCTCAAACATTCTACGATAGGCTCTGACCATCTTAGCTTTCGTTGCTTGATCTTCTTCCTTATTTATCTGTTGTCTCATTTTACGCATTTCATTTTTCAGTCTCCTACTAAGGATTAGTTTCCTCTTCAAATCCATAATTCACCTTCCCTATCCGCGCATAGGCAGAGTTTTTCGATTGTTATCGGATTTAACTTTTATGAAAGTGAATTATGTATTAATAATAACAATACATATTCCGAATCCGAGTCAAATAATGCATATAATGTAAAAGGATGAGAAGGAACCAGAATAAGGATTGGGCAAGTTATTGGCTAGGCTGAGATTTCAACTTCTTAGTGTAGACGGAGAAGAGGTATTCGAAATCGACTTTGTTCATGAAGGAGGAGATTATTTGTTCCAGATAGCGGGTTGAGCGTATGATGTTTGTGTAGGTCACGAGGCCCAGGAGGTGGCCGTTTTCAACAATTGGAAGTTTTTTGATTTTCCACTCCATCATCAGTCTGACACCATCACGGAGGTCTGTTTGAGTTTTCCCCACTATGAGGGGCTTTGACATTATCTCGCTGACTTTTCTCATGAGCATGTCGTTCACTTTGGTAGTCTTCGTATTTTTTGGACTCAGTAAAACCCTTTTTAAAACGTCTCTTTCGGTGACAATTCCAATGGGTTTTTTGCGCTCCATTACAACTAGGCATCCTATGTCGTATTTGTTCATTAGTTCTACCGCTGCCTTCACTGTTGCTTTTTCTCCTACTGTTATAACATTCTTGGTCATAACGTCTCCGAGTTTCAATGATTTAGGCATTAGAGTATCCCCTCTGACCATGTATAGCGAAGGACATCAAAATAGGTTATGAATACAGAATATGAAGCACCACTCAATAAGGGCGTGCGCTTCATTGGAAATCTGTTTTATTTTCTCTTAACTGGTTTTTCGGTGAAAATACTGTTTTCAACATTCCACCTTTATTAGGATCCAAATATGATTGGAAAAAACCTAAGTGTTTAAGTCTGGCAGAGAGTTTTTTATTTTAGCCTGATGTATTGGTATGGTTGGAGGTGGCGGGGGTACCCGAGCTAGGTCTAAGTAGTGGGCTGTAGTGTGTCCCTCTAGGAGATGGGGGAGGACTTAAGGGTGTCGGGTGCTGAGAAATCCTCTGGCGAAGGCCTCCGCGGGTTCAAATCCCGCCCCCCGCACTAAACTTTGCAAGCTGCGTTTAAATTCTCGGAATCACACTTCCGAAAAGGAATGTGATAAAAACACCAGATAATAGGGTTTAATCTATCCAAGGTCGGTCAAAGAATGTTTTGCTGCTTGAACTGCGAACCTATCTGCTGACATAATTGAAATAATACTGCTAGAATGCTCTAGCGCGAGTTTAATGTTTGGTTTTTAACTTTGGAAACAAGAATCCGACTTTATCAGCGTAATTCTCCCATTCTTTTCCGAATTTCTTTCTTAGTAACCTGTCTTCAACTCTTGCCCTATAGATTGCACTGGGAATTGACAGTGTAAAAGTGAACACGATGCCTACGGCACTCATAAACATTAGGTCAAATCCCAAAATCATTATGATGAAACTCAGGTATTGCGGATGTCTGCAAAATCGGTATGGACCTGTTGTAATTAGAAAATCCAGCTTTGGCTCAGTTTCCCCGAAAAATCCACTTCTCAAATAGAGAAGCACATAGACAAAAAACAGACCCCCACTAACAAAAAGAGCTATGCCAATTTCCTTTAAACCTAGTATTTCAAACGGGTCAAAATAACATATAATTAAGTTAGATGTGAACGCCAGAACCATGAACAAGGAAGGTAAGTCAACCTTTGATTGAGGCATCTAATATTCTCCTTCTTTCTAAGAACTCAACGCCTCTATTTTATACTTTATTAGTTGACTGTTTGAAAAGGGACAAAAGAGCAAAAACCGAGAGAGAACAGGGCTAAAAACTAGCGCGCGGATTTCTGAGGCCATCAAAAACCGAGAATTTAAACCAATGTTTAAACCTAACCCCCCCGCACCAACGGATGGACGCGGGTCTCCACTAACATGTTTCCGCCTTTTTTAAGGGCTAGCATTTATGCGTCAGAGACTGAAGAGTGTTTTTGAAGATTTCGAAGGTGTTCTGGTCGTAGAGGCAGTAAACCACCCTTTCCAGTTTTGTAGGACCCTCTAGATACGCTATCGTGGTTGAAAGCATTATTATGGCGCATCGGTCTTTTGGAAACCCGAATATTCCTGTGCTTATGGCTGGAAATGCTATACTTTTCAGATTGTTTTTGTCAGCGAGAATTAGGGAGTTTAAGGTGGCATCCTTAAGCTTTTCATCTTCGTGTTCTTCGCCGTGTCTTGGACCAACGGCGTGAATTACATATTTTGCCTTGAGGTCCCCTCCGGTTGTTATGACTGCTCCGCCTACATGGGTTCCTCCTATCTTGTTGCATTCTTCCTGGATTTTTGGTCCGCCTTTTCGTCTAATGGCTCCGGCTACTCCGCCGCCGAGTTGTAGGGCAGCGTTTGCAGCGTTAACTATGGCTTCGGTGTCTAGGTCTGTTATGTCGCCTTGCTTCAGTTCTAGAATAGTTTTGTTGATTTTGACTTTCATATTTTGACCTCCACATTACTGAGAAATAAAAGTTTTATTTACTCTGGGAAATAAGAACTTTTGCGGAGTACATAGGGATGAAAGGTGTTTTACCGAGACCAAAACCAGTATATACGTCGCAAAAGAATAGTGCGCAGATTTTCACTTCGAAATCCGAAGAATAGACAGCGCTTATATGTTTTAACGCATACCAAATATGTTGTCGGCGCGCGCCCCATTGTTCCACTTCCCTGTGCCTGCTTGAAAACTATCACCTGCGCGCGCCCTCTCCCTTAACAAGCTCCCAAATTTGACATGCCACGTTGTAATAGCAGTTCTCACATGATAGAATTTCCCTCTGCTCAGCCAAATAACATCGCATTTCTCATTCACCACAGACTATAATTACAACATAGATGCGCATTATTAATGCATCCGCCGATATTCGAAATGATTCGGAATTCGTTATATGGAATTTTGTGGAACCTGCATTTTGAGAGGAGTTTCAAAAATGCAGAAAAGAAAAGGGATGGGAGGTTAGAATGTGCGCGCAATCGTCTTTTATGGATGTGTACAACAATACTTATATGTAGATACTCAACACACACTAAAGGCGCTTCGGAGAGGTTTGGAGGGTTTTTTTCAGCAAAACCTAAGAAACTCCTTTCTCTTTTCGAGCGCTCCTCCAAACCCCGAAAGAGTAGAATATACGGCGCGCCTACTTAAATAATCATGTGTAAGTATCTTATAGAATTATTTTATATACACAAATTACCCACACATGAGGCGCCCACGTTTAGGAAAGGCAATTTTATTTTTTCTTTACACTTTTAATGAATTCATCTATTGGAATTGCCGCTAGACTCATGATTTGAACAGTTCCTCTGGAAGCCAGTTCCAACGACATTTGGGCAATGGTTTTGTTGTCAGGTGCCTCCACAATGTTAACGAAATCATAGGGTCCAAGCACAGCATATTGCGACAGAACTTTCACTCCCAAAGCTTCAATTTCCCTGTTAACTTCCTTGATTCTCTCCGGCCTTTCCTTCACGGTTTTTCTTCCCTCATCAGTGAGGTTTGAAAGAAGCACGTATATAGGCATGTACCACCCTCCCAGTAATATTTACCCGTCTAGAGCATTTCTATTTTTCGCAAAACTGCGCGCCTAAAGGACTTAAGTCCCTTCTCCGTTATAGATTTGGTGATCTCATGGCTCCTAAAAGACCAGTGCTAACGGTTGATGTCCTGATTCGAAAGGATGACGGATATGTTTTCGTAAAGAGGAAAAATGAACCGTATAAAGGTCATTGGGCTATACCGGGCGGGCTGGTAGAATATGGAGAAACAGTCGAGCAGGCAGCGATAAGAGAAGCAAAAGAAGAAACTGGTTTGGAAGCAAAGCTGATTCGATTGGTGGGCGTATACTCTGATCCGACAAGAGATCCTAGGGGCCATTACATCTCAATAGCCTATCTTGCAGAAGCCATCTCTGGCGAACTAAAAGCCACCACGGATGCAGAGGAGGCTAAAGTGTTCAAGAGGAAACCTAGGAGATTGGCCTTTGATCACAGTAAAATATTCCAGGATGCTGTCAGAGGATAGGCTTATCTGTATTTAACATGTTGAACGCTTTTGAGAAGGTGAGGCAGGACCTCGCGTAGGTCTTTGCTCCTAATCACAACGTCCGCGTGCCTTTCCACGAGTTTGCTACTTGGGTTGAAGGCTATTTTGAGACCGACCTTTTCAAAGAGGGGTATCATGGTTTCGTCGTCGCCAACAGCAGCGCACTCATCCATTTTTGCGTCAAACCTTTGCACGATGGGGCGGAGTGCCTCGTCCTTGTTGTTGAACGAAACGTTGACCTTCATCTCGCCTGTGAGAAAGCCGTCCTTCACAATCAACTCGTTCGACAAGAAGTCGTCGACCCCTATTTCCCTGTTGATTCTTTCCGTGACCAGTGACAAGCCAGCGCTCAAAAGGACCACCTTGAACCCAGCTTTTCTTAGGGTAGGTATGACTTCTCGCGCCCCGTCCACATATGATATGTTATCAATTATTTGCTGAACCCGCTGCAGAGGCAAGTCCTTCCACAGAGAGGCGTCAAGCCGAGCCCACTCCTCGTACGCGATGTCTCCGCGATGGAACCGCTCAGCGTATCTCCTCCCTCCATCCCAAGTGCCCAAGTTTTCATGCAGATGCTGCCAGCTGCTATAGGCTCTTATCAGGGTTCCATCCACATCAAAAACCACCAGCCTTAGCTTCTTCATTCGGCTTTCGCCTCTTGCCCCTAACCTTGTATGATCTTGTTGAAGAATAAATTTTCTGGCAATAAACTAAAATTCTACTTCTTTCACCAGTCTGTTGGGCGGAGCTGGGCGGGTATGGAATTAACTTTTCTACCGACGCCTAGCCAGGACAGGGCACGAGCCTCCTAAGCTCGTGGTCGCGGGTTCAAATCCCGTCCCGCCCGCCATTGTTACGGAAGGGACAAGCTTTTGTGTTTCGATGTGTCCTCCTCCCTTCGTTTCTGTTGGTCGTTTCCTATGCTCTAAGGGTTCTATTGCTTATGCACGCGCGACGTTTCCATAAGCCTTTGGGATGTTGAAGTTAATTCTCTGGCTCTATCCGTGATTTCACAGTCAATTCTTTTTCATGTTATTTTCCTTTTTTCCATTTGAACCATACATATATATTACGCGCGCGCATGTATCTAGATTAAATTTAAAAGCTATCAGGAATAAACTAACTAGGGAGAAAGGAGCCCCACGCGGCGGAAAATGGTTGTCACTGGATAGCGGTGGGTGAGAGATGCAGCATTCAAATAGAGCGAAGGCTTTGCTCGTAGTTGTTATCGCAAGCTTGATCCTTTGTGTTTTCATGTTTTTGGCGACTAATAGAACCATTGGCAACGTCTCAGCTGTGGAGGCGAATGGAGTTGGAGTCTATTGGGACAACGACTGCAGCAATAGGGTGTCTTCAATTGACTGGGGCACCCTTAACCCCGGCTCAGTGAAAAACATTGCTGTCTACATTCGAAACGAAGAGCAAGAACCGATGTATCTTATCCTGTCAACGAAGAATTGGAACCCGTCAGAAGCATCTGAATACTTAAATCTTGGGTGGAACTACAACCAGTGGCGAATGAACCCCGGCGAGACCCTCCAAATAACGCTGACTCTATCTGTATCTAGCTACATACAGGGAATAACGAGTTTCGATTTTGATATTCTTGTAGCTGGAAGTGATAACTTGCCGGGTGACGTAAACTGTGACGGTACAGTCAACATCTTAGACGTAAAATTGGTGAAGTTAGCCTACAGCGGCCTTATAGAACGGCCATCTGCGGACGTGAACGGCGATGGCAAAGTTGATATATTAGACGTAAAATTGGTGAAGTCAAACTACTGCAGCGTACCATAAGGTTGTAGACGCAGCTTCTTCTGTCTACAATTCGCGCACGTAATATTATTCAATCAGGTATCCACCAGTAGTCGGCGCCTCTTTTTACATTACCGACAGAATTACTGGTTAGACACGCATGCAAAGGTTACGTCATCTGTGTCTGCGCGGGGGGTATACCTACGCTATATATTCCAAATTCATCAATTCTATATGCTAGTAGTTTACTTTGACTTCTATTAGTGAAGGATTGATGCTTTCGTTTGAGATATCGGTTATTGACATCGCTCTGGTGTTAGCGGTTACGGTTCTTCTCATCCTTTATATAACAAGGGTATCGACGAAATCTGTTGCTGAACAGGAGTTGTCCGTTCCGAGGGAAAAAGGTGTGGAAAAGCCATCAAATGCTGATGAGACTCAAAAATCAATTGAAGAAAGGCAGTCGCAGACAAAGCTTCAAGACTCTTCAGAATGCTCTCACCACTTTGGATATCTGGGAAAACTTCCGGAACATGCTCCGATTCCGGATGAATGTTTTAATTGCCCTAGAATGGCGGAATGTTATTGCAAATAGATTTGTGAATAAAGCTTGAAAACTTAGTTCTAGACTTTTTGTTATATTTCTGTAGAATATATCTTAATGTTAACAAAATTGAAATAGAATACGGAGTTAATCGTCTGTATGGGGAAGAGAAATTCAGTTTTCTCTCTCTGGACTTTATAGAAACTTTGAAAAGCTGCTGAACAAAATCCACAGACGCACTTATCTTGCCTTTTTTCTGCTTTCCGTGAAAGAGAAGAAAAAAATGATTACTAGACCACTCGCTGTAGCCACATTACTAATAACTCTTTCCTTGGCTTTCTTTTCTTTTCACTCGATTTTAGGACAATTCAACCAAACGCTCTCCATTGGCAGCCGAGGAACCGTTAAGGCAGAGGGAGTTGGAGTTTACTGGGATAGTAGCTGTAGTAACGCACTTTCTTTTGTTGATTGGGGAACAGTTGAACCTGGATCGGCGAAAAACGTTACAATTTACCTTAGGAACGAAGGAAACGATGCTGTGAGTCTTTTCATATCGGCAGACAATTGGAGCCCCTCTGATCTATCAAACTACATGGTCCTCAGCTGGGACTATGCTGGCCAAACCGTTGATCCACAGGAGGTCATTCAAACAACACTTACCTTGTCAACATCTTTTGGTATAGAGGGAATCACGGACTTCAGCTTTGACATAATTATAGGCGTCAGCAAGTGACGTTGCGTCTCTAGATCGCTAGGATTTGTGTATTTATGTAGAACGTTTAAACAATAAGGTTTATTAAGTCTTAATACATATTATAACTCTATGGTGCATACCAATATGAGCATGCTTGAAAGAAAAGGCGAGCGCATAATTGCAACAGCTGCCTTGACACTAGTTGTTTACATCTTAACCCTTTGCCTCGTAGGCCCAGCTATGTCAGCGGTTCAGACAAACAGGACAATATCGAATGTTGGAGCTGTAAAGGCAATTGGAGTCGGGGTCTACAAGGAACAAGCCTGCACGAGCATAGTGACTTCTATTGACTGGGGAACGATCGAACCGGGTTCCAACGTGAATAAAACCTATTACATTCGGAACGAGGGTAACTCCGCTTCAACCTTGTCGTTGCAAACTTCGAATTGGAAGCCTTCTGAGGCTGCGAACTATATAGATTTGAGTTGGGATTACGGTGGACAGTCAATCGCTGTTGGCGCGGTGGTCCGAGTGACGTTCACCTTGTCGGTGTCGAGTAGCATCCAGAGCATAACAAGCTTCACCTTTGACATCACCATATCAGCAACTGGCTGAGAGAAAAGGTTAAAATCACTAGCTACGGCGCCTGTTTCGTGGACAGAGTCGCTGGACAATTGCAGTTTAGGACTGCAACGTTTCAAATTTCAGATTATACACTAGGTATCGCCGGTTGCTGGATCTCTTTTTTTGTTAAACCAGTGGAACTACCGACGATACTGGTTTTGTTGTTTTTCAAACTTTAGGATAGGTGAGGATTTGAGGTCAATGAGGATGGAGATGGAGAAGATGGTTAGTATGTGAGGTGTCCAACCGCAAACGTGGATCATCCCTCATGAACGGTATTCTCTTATGAGTGATTGGGAGGCAAGCCTTATAGCTTGTTCGCTGGTGTATTTTGGTTTCCATCCAGTTTTAGCTAGTTTTTCTATGGATAGGTGCATGGTTTTTATGTCTCCTTTCCATCCTCTTCCTCCATCTACTCCTCCAGTAAAGGAAAAGTTTACGTTGGGTAAATGCATCTCTTCGGTGACGATCTCGGCTATTCTTTTCACGGTTATTTGGTCGCTGGAGCCTATGTTGTAGATGTTGACCTTGCGTTTGGTTTTTAGGAAGGTTTTTGTTGCGTGGAGTATGGCGTCTATACAGTCGTCGACGTATAGGTAGGATTTCTTTTGGTTTCCGTCGCCGAGGATTTCTAGGCGGTTTTGGTTAGCTTCTAGTTTTCTTATGAAGTCTGGGATGACGCCGTGGTTAGCCTTTGGTCCTACGATGTTGGCTAGGCGTAGGATTAGGGCGCGTAGGTTGAAGGTGTGAGCGTAGCTTGTGGTGAGGGCTTCGCAGCCTAGTTTTGAAGCGCCATAGGTGGATATGGGTATTAGCGGTGCGTAGTCTTCTGGTGTTGGAAGTATAGTGACTTCGCCGTATATGGTTGAGGTTGAAGCGAAAACCAGGGTTTTTGCTGTTTTGCTTTTTCTCATAGCTTCGAGGAGGTTGAAGGTGGCTACTAGATTTTCATGAAAGTGGATTTGAGGGTCTGTTTCTCCAACTTGCACCTCTGGGTTTGCGGCAAGGTGGAAAACTATTTGAGAACCTTGGATTGCTTTTAAGATGGCTTTAGGGTTTTTTAGGTCTCCTTTCACGAATGTGAAGTGTGGATTGTTCAGCCATTGTTTTATGTTTTCAATTTTTCCGACTGACAGATTGTCTATAATAGTGACTTTGCATCCTTCGGAGATTAATCTAGGAGTTAGGTGGCTTCCGATGAAGCCTGCCCCACCGGTTATCAGAATGTTGTTTATCAGCTTCACCTGAGTTCACCAATGCTCGCGAGAGTGAGAGAACCTAAAGCTGTGGTGGAACTAATATGCCTTCGCAACTTGGGTTTCAAAAACTATTCCTGCTGCTGCTGTTCCCTTTTTTCCTTCGACAACGAATCTTCCTAGCGCAGGAAATTCTGAATATTTTTCCACACAGATAGGGTCAAGTGCAAAAAGTATTACTTGTCCAACGCTTCCTTCCTCCAGAAGTTCTGGCAGTCTTGTGCGCACGGTGAGATTGACGGGGTCAATCTCATTCAAAATTGCCTGCACCTTACATTTCTTTTCTGCTGTTCCATAGCGAATTGTAAGTATGTCACCATTTCTTATCTGGATGTCTGAAAATAGGATTATCTCTGCAAGGAAGTTTTTGACTTTTCTCGGCCTATTCTCTAGATAGCTTATTACTTCGCCCCTTTCAATTTCGTTAATCCCATTTACAAGTAGGCCAACTGAGTCACCGGGTTCTGCCTTTGCTATCTTGGTGCCAAAAGCCTCTATTGTTTTCAGCAGTCCTGCTTTCCCGGAAGGGTTGAAACATATTACTTTGCCTGTTTCCAAAATTCCTGCCTCGACTTTGCAGACGATTATTTCTTTGCCTTCGTGTCGATAAATGTCTTGGACGAAACCTCTTAGAGGTTTGTTTACTGGGAGAGTAGACGGGTTTATCGTCTTGTCTAGAGTTTCAATCAAGGTTAAGCCTGTGTACCATTCTATTTGCTTTGATTCTGTGAAAACATTATCTCCGGTCAACGCGGATATCGGTATCATTGGTGTCTTTTCGTATCCTAAGGAATGTAGGATTTTCCTTAATTCTTTGCATGTTTCGTCATACCTGCCTTGTTTGTACGATACTTCGTCCATTTTGTTAACTGCGACTATCAGTTGATCGATGCCAAGAGTTTTTATTAGAAATGCGTGTTGTCTGGTTTGGTCTTGGATTCCTTCTTTTGCGGAAACAACAAGCACGGCTGCATCGGATTGTGACGCTCCAGTTAGCATTTTCTTTATGAATTCTTTATGGCCTGGACAGTCTATTATTGTGTAGAAGTATTTTTTTGATCTGAATGGTGTTTGAATTATGTCAATGGACAAACCGCCTTTCCTTTCTTCTTCCAGACTGTCTAACAGAAAGGCGAATTCGAATTCCTTCCCTGATTCCCTCAGTTCATTTTTGATTTCTTGCAATTTTTGTTCTGGAATGGCTTTGGAATCGTAGAGTAGTCTTCCTATTAAAGTGGATTTTCCGTGGTCTTTGTGGCCTACGACTACTAGGTTAATCTTGGGGAGACTCATTTTTAACAGACCTCAATAGGTTGTAAAAATCAGTTATTTTCGGAAGGTTAAGCTCTAGTTTACGGTTGGCAGAGTAGAAGCCGTTCTTGGTGTGATCTCCGTATCTTCCCACGGCTTTCATTCCATGATCTGATATGACTAGGACAAAATCGTCTGAGTCTTTGACTTCTTTGGCTAGTTTTTCAAGCTCGTAGTATACGTCTTTCATTTTCTCAGAAATTCCGAAGCTTAGATGGCCAACAGAATCTGCGAGGTTGAAGTAGCCCATGACTAGATCAAACTTGCCTAAGGAACTGAAGAGTTCTTTCTTGTTTTCTTCGTGGTATTTCCAAACGACGGCGTCAAATTCTTTGATGGTTGCTTTGTCGTCGAAGTAATTTTTCAGAAGTTTTCTTTCTTCTGCATGGCTTTGTTGTTTGAAGGAGAATGCGGGCACGTCTATTGCTTTGAAGGGGTTAAAGAATTTTAGAAAAGTTACGTCAACCGATAGCTTAAATTCCCATTGAGTTTTCACCGGGATTCTTGTTTCCATGTTTTTGCCTGTGAGGAAGGATGCCCATAGGACTATGGTTCTTTCGAGGTTGAAGTCTGAAATATCTGTTTGTCCATACTCTTTTTGCATTAGGTTTCTACATTCGAATTTTTGGATCAGGTTAAAGTCTAAGGCGTCTAGAGCGAGGATTATCATGTTGTCCACTTTACATGTAGCCTAGGCTTCGCAGTTTCTGCATCATGTAGGCTTTTTCTTTGTCTTGTGATCTTCCCGCCCTTTCTGGGGTGGTTGAAGTTTTTAGTTCTTGAACGATTTCGTCTATTGTGCTTGCTTCTGAAGGTATAGGTACTGTGCAGGGCATGCATCCAAGGCTTCGGTATCTCTTCCCGTTTTCCGCGAAGTACAATGGGTTTATGGGCAGATTTTCTTGCTTTACATATTGCCATACGTCTAGTTCGGTCCAGTGTAGGATTGGATGAACTCTCATGTGGGAAAAGTCTTCTGAGGGTTTTACGTATAGGTCCCACAACTCAGCTGGCTGATCTGAATAGTCCCATTTGAACTCCGTGTCTCGTGGAGAATAATATCTCTCTTTAGCCCTGATCCCATGCTCGTCTCTTCTTATTGCAAGAATCAGAGCGTCAAACTTTTCTTTTCTGAGCAGACTCTTTAGAGCCTCTGTTTTTAGTAAAGTGCAACAGTCAAGTCTGCCTTTTTCCGGAGACATGCCTGTTCTTAAGGCTTCTTCGTTTTTGGCAACGATTAGGTTGAAGCCCCATCCCTTTGCGATTTCGTCTCTAAATTCATAGATTTCTGGAAACTTGTAGCTTGTGTCAATGTGGATTACTGGGAAAGGAATTTTGCCGAAAAAAGCTTTTTTGCAAAGCCAAACTGTTGCGGTGGAGTCTTTGCCTGTGCTCCATAGGACTGCTGGGTTTTTGAACTGGGCCTTGGCTTCTCTTATGAGGGATATGCTTCTTTTCTCGAGATCTGCGAGATAGTCATCCATAAGGTTTTGGCTCCTATTAGTCGATATAGCCTAGTGCTCTCAGTCTGGCTTTCACCCTTTCCTCGTCTTCCTTAGTGAAAGGCTTTTCAGCTTCTTCCTCTTCTTCGGCTACAATTTCTCTTAGGACATATGTGACGTAGCTGGACACTGAGGTGAATCCTGTTCCTTTTATTCGTTCCTCCACCTTTTTAAATAACGGTGTAGGTATTGACACGGTGGTAAACTTCTTTCGTTCAGATCGCTTTTTCGACGACCGACTCATCAAATCTTCCTCTAATGGTAGGCAATTTCTAATTATACTTAATTAGCACTCGAACTTAAGCTTTGCGCACAACATGTAAAGTCAACTCTTGTGTGGTATCGAATAAGTATCCACCGGTCGTCGCTTCCTTTTTTATCAGCGACAGGATAACAGGCGATACTTTGTGTGTGCAGTGGTAAGTGGCCAGAGTCATCGCGCACGTTTTTGTCGAACGATGATGCCTTCAAGGATTTGTTTTTGTGACAACAATGTAGAATAGGCCTAGGAGAGGTGTTGTAAAACGTTGGTCAGTGTTATTTTAGGGTTCCCCAAGTATGTCACTGATTTCCATGCGAACACCTTCAGTCTATGTAGACAATTTAGATCACTGCTGATTGTTTGTCGTTAAATGTGTTTTTGGTTTCTTACTGGTTTTCTTCCAGTTTGGCTTGGTGTTCTCGTATTATGGCTGCGGTGGCGAAGACTGTGGTTAGGGCAAGCAGGCTTAAGGTTAGTGGGGTGGCTGTTATGCCCCATGGTGTGTAGTTGAGGAGGAGTGCTGCTATGGGGACGAGGGCTAGGCTCATTCCTATGCTTAGAGCAGTGCGTTCTATGTTGTCGAGTTCTTTTGTTGGGAATAGGGCTTTGATGAGGCTGTAGCCTGGGAGGAGCAGGACGAAGATGGATCCGAGCAAGTATCTTAAGTATACGAGTGGGTAGGCTTTTTCTGGAACGGTGAATACTGTTAAGGTTGTTGCCAATGTCAGAACTATGGTTGTCCAGTACCAGTAGGCTTCTTTTGTTTTTAGATAAGTGTCTAGTTTTTGCGGAGGCGGTGTTGGCAATTCTTTTAGTGTTATTTTTCCTTGGCTTTGAAGCTGGAGGACATGTTCAACAATTTCCTGCTCTGAGACAGAGGTTTCCTCTTTCGCTAGGTCGACCAGTTGTTTTACGTTTCTTGGCTTTTTGTCTTCTATGAGTTGGATTATTGTTTGAGTTAGGGCGTCTTCTGTGGAGTTTTGGTTCACGTTGTTTGCCCTCAAAAATAGGATAGAGTAGTAGCTTGATATATTATTGCTCTACTCGATGTATGCGCGCGTGCGCAACCCTAAGCGTGTAAGTTGCCTGCAGTATGCCTGAGTTTAGTAGATTTGCGCTTGAAAATGTAAGAAAGAGGTATTCGATTGTAATTGATGATGACAACAGCGGTTAAGTTCAAAGGTGCTTTTTAATGGAAACGTGCTTTCTCTTCAGAGCGAAAAAGCCTAAAGCTCCGAACATAGCAACGACGACAGCTATGGTTCCTATAGGTACTTCTGGTACCGCGAAGAACGATCTTGCTCTGATCTCGGTCTTTAAGGGTTGAGCTGGGATTGGACCTTGTCCGTGACCTTCAGCGTCATAGAAAACGGCTTGTACGCCCCAGTCGCCTTCTACATCAGGATACTGTGTATTGCTCCATTGGTAAACGGTGCCGATGCCATCTACTTCCACACTTCCCATGTAGGTACCTACCTCAACAATAGGGTCACCGACAGGTGGCAACCACCGGAACTTGACTTCTTCTATTTCACCATTAGTCGTTCCAGCCCACGCAATTACTGGATCTCCTATTATGACTGGGTCCGGGAAATTCTCTGTTGTTACGCGATAACCGGAGCTTAAGTTATTGTAGGGAAGGGTCCAGTCGACTGCACCCTGCACCAAGGGAATGGCGACAATCAGCGTGAACAATGTGCCTATAGCTATTGCCAAACCTAATGACTTTACGCGCATTTTCGTTACCTCTGCTAACAAGTTATGGCAGCCGCCTCATATAAATCGATATGGAAATGTTATCTGTTTGTTCTAGAAGTGCGTTCCAGTAGAAGTTTTTGTATTCAATGATTCGATTTGTGAGTTTTCAGGTTAGTGCCATATTTCGAAGATTCGTATGAAGACGGTGACCATGAATAGTAGGCTGAGGGTTAATGCGGCTGTTCTCAGTCTATTTCTGTCGATGACGATGTTGGTTTGTCCGTAGTATGGAGAGAGGAGCTCTGATGTTGCCAGTAGGATGAAGGAGGTGATGGCTAGCCAAAGGCTTATGTCCCAGAAGGATAACGGAAACTGCACTTTCTATTCCTCGATCATTTGATAATAGACTTCGATTGTCTTGTTATCTTTAGAGAGATCGGTTTTTTTGATGATGATGGGCCTGCCTGTGGCTCTGGTTAGGGCGATTGCAATGGAGCTACATAGGGCGCAGCCAAACGAGTTGCAAACGTTGGAAAGCTTTCTTACTTCTTTACAGAGGTTGTTGTAGATGGATCCCATTATTTTTACTTTAATCATGTCGCCTTCTACGTTGATTTCTAGGTCTTCAGCTATCTCTAAGTCTTCTATGAAGAGTTTAGGCAAGTTGTTCTGTAGGTAGTTGAGGTTGACTTTGGCGAAGTCTTTTCCCAGTTCTTTTTCGTAGAGGTTTACGAGGCTTAGCCCGGGTGGGGTGAGGCATAATCCATTCGGTTTTTTTAGGAAGACTTTTTCTTTTGCTACCTCTTCAGCCGGCGGTATGATGATCTCTTTTTTGGATGGAATGAATATCGTTCCGCCTTTGAGTTCCTTGAAGTATCTGGGTGGCAGATAAATAGCCTTACCTCTGTATTTCAAGTCGTTTATCATGCGGTCGATTGTGGTGAGCGAAGAAATGGCCGTGGAATCTAAGAGGTTGACTTTCACGAGTTTTGTAGGTCTTATGAATAGGAGGAGGGCGCCCCAAAAAGTTAAGCCTGAACCAATGAATGCCAGCATAGGTGACATGTAAATGATTGAAATTGTGAGTGATATTGCGCCTAAAAGCAGAAGTATGTAACTCATTATTAGAGAGGGGTTACGTTTGCGCTTCGATGGTTTATGCCTCAATGCTTCTTTTTTGCTTTCCAGCTGTTGTTTTCTGGTTCTTAACATCCCAATTACGATGATTAAAATTACTAATGCGAATTCTAACTCTACGATAATGAATACTTGAGTGAGAAGATCACTTAGGTTTATTTGCAGATCGGTTCACCTATCCATATCTTTGACTTCACTCTTTGTTTTAAGGTTACCTAAAGGCTTGCGAAGCATTAATGAAACGATTTTTCTTATGATGAATGATTTAGGGAAGGATATCTGGGTTTCCCATACGAGTATTGGTTCATCTTCTCTTTTTGCTATTTCCCTTTTTATGAGACCAGCCTGATGAGCCTCGTCAAGCTTTTCGAGAAGCACGTGTAAATCGATGGGTTTTCCCGCAAGTTTACGATAGGATGAGGCTACAGCGATGCCAGTGGGTTTGTCTTTTTTGGCGGCTTGATGAACGGCTTGTAGGATGAGTTTTTCCTCTTTTAGAGCAAATTTGTCGTAGAGTTTTAGGTTTGATCTCTTCTCTTCTCTGTTTTTTATGACTCGATGTGATAGGATGGTTGCTAGTAATGAAACTGTTACTGCTATAAGGATGATCCCGTTCTGGGAGATTAGTAGGGCGATTTGGGACCAGGTTTTGATGGGTTGCCAATAGTTGGCAATGGCTTTGCCGAATGGGAGGAGCTGTTCTTCTATGCTATGGATGTCTTCTGGGTTGTTGGTGTAGATGATGAGGCTTATTTTTACGTGTTTTTGCTCTTGGCTTAAGCCTGTGTTGAATAGGGCGTTTTCATACCAGTATAAGACTACTTGGGTTGTGTTGGATTTGATTTCTTGGAAGGCAAAGTAGCGGGCGGTTATGGGTGGATTTTGTAGGAGTTGAACATCTCTTAGGCTTAGTTGTGTTACTCTCGGTTGGTATCCTTGGGTTAGTTGCCATGCGATGAGGCAGACTTCCCAAGCGTGGAGGGGAGACCGCGTATTAGCTATTTCTATGGTTGTCCAGACTGTTCTTTTTGAGGGATCGGTGGGCTGGTATGCATATGCAAGTGAGGCGTCTTGCTTGGCTATTTGTTCGAATTTTTTGTCTCGATAGATGAATTTGGTTGTGTAGCCCGGAATTTCTGGCAGGATTTGGGTGGTGGTTCGTTCGCCGCCTAGCGTTTGAATGGTGACCTCCGCGGGTCCCTCGGTCAGGGCGAAAGTAGGTGTTTGGAGGCTAAAAATGAGGATTGCGCTTAGTGCTAGGATCAATATTTTGCTCAGGTCTAGTCCAGAGAGCTTGATGTTCATGGAGGTTAGGAGTTTTCCGCAAGCAAGGCAGAAGTGTTGTCCTTTTTCTGAGTTTCGGTTGCAGTATTTGCAAGTCGCTATTTCTGGTTTTCTGGCGAAAATCTGGATTTTGAAGATTTTTTCAGATATGGTTAGTAGGATGAGGGTTCCTATGAAGATGAGCGCCCAGCCTCCGAGCAGGTGGAATGTTTGCATGGCTACTTGCATTCCGTACTGGTTGCCCATTAGTACGGTGATGATTATTCGCGTGATGTTGAGACTATAGATTAGCGGGATTCCTATAAGGAACATTATTAATTTTTTCCATGCTGCTCCTCTCGCGATGTATGCGACGAAAACTGCGAAGATTGTGAATCCCAAGAGGGAATATATGCCTGCGCATGCTATGTCTACCGCGAAGGTTAGTGGTGAGCCTCCTGTTTTTTGGAGGATTATAACTGGGGTTCCATACTGATATGCTAGGCTCACGGGTAGACCTATGGCTTTGAGGAAGTTGTAGGCGGCTTCGGAGCTGATGGTGGATAGTGTTGTGCCCGCTGCGTACATGATTTCTAGTGGTGGAGGTGTTAGGAAGAGGAGGAATGCTATTGGGAAGGCTAGGATTTTGAGTGTTTTTGTGTTGAATACTATTAGAACGAGCCCAGCGGTGAATAGAGGGAGGGAGACCATGTGGTATTCGAGTGAGTGGAAGGTGTAGGATCCGTGCCAGTAGAGGAGGAAGGCTGTAAGGCAGAGTAGGGCGCCAATGATTTCACGGGTGTATGTTGGTTTTCGGGTGCGGTTGGTTGTTTCGAATGGGATTGTGGCTCTGAGCATTTTTCTTTTGCGGTAGAGGAGGTAGGCGAGTAGGAAAGGTATGGCTAGGATGTGGCTCATTAGTTCGCTTTGTATGGCCTCGTTCGCCACTATGAGTAGATCTTGAAAGTAGATGGTTAGGGTTGCGCCTAATACAGCGATAGCTTTGATGCTTAACGCTATCGTACTACGTGTAAAGTGCGGAATCATTTTGTTCAAGTTTGGTTTAGACTGCTTCTTACTCAATGTTAACCGCCTACAGCTAAGTTGATGAATGGAAACAGTGACTCCAATATTTGTAATTACTCGGAAAAGGCTGGAGAATAAGAAATAAGCAGGGTTACTTGCGTTTACGTTTGTTTTTGCGCAGCGCGCGCAGTATCGTCTGAAATCAGATTTTGAGGCACGTTTGCATTTGCCTTAAAAAAAGAGTTTAGGGCTGTAGAGTTGGAGGACTGGTGGTTGCGGTGCTTTTGGAACTAGAAGCAACTCGTGGTTTTCGGATTTTCAGGATGTAGACGGCTACGCCGGCTGCAACAACAATAGCGACCACTAGGATGGCGATAAACACGGCCCACGGGAATGGTGTGGGTGGAAGACCCCCCAAGTAAACCTTTATCACGTGTGCGCTGTGGGTGTAGGTTACCTGCAACACGTATGCTTCAGGCTCTTCGGTGTAGGTGAAGACAACTTGTTCATCGTCGATGGTTGCAACAACCTCGTCAATGGATGATTCAATGCCGACGAGGAGCTGTTTAGGTATCACCATGTTGGCGGTGCCCGCTGTGCCAGACGGCCCGCTCAGGGTTATGGCGAGCACGTTGTCGGAGAACGCTATTGGGCCTTCCAGAGTAGATGTTGTTAAAACAAGTATTTGGAAGGTGCCCTCGGGCGTGGTGATCGGACTTGTTGTCCCACCTGTCCACCCTTCTAACATTGTCTTTATGGTGCCAATGTCGGTTTCGATGGTTGCAACATCGTCCTCAATTGAGGTTATTGTCCCGTTGAGAGTGCCTAGTGTAGTCTGAATTGTCGCTACTGTGCCGTTGATTGTGATGACGTTTAGCTGAATGTCGGCTATGTCTGCTTTAATTAACCCTATGTCGGTTTGTATTGTCACTAATGTTCCGTTGATCGCGTTGATTCTGGCATTAATTTCGGTAATGTTCGTTTGAATATAGCCGATGTCTGTTTTGATAGTTGCAATATCGTCTTGGATTGAAGTAATTGTTCCGTTTATGATGCCTATGCTGGTTTCAATAGTTGCCAAGCGGTTCTCAACACTTGTTAATGTAGCGTTTATGGCATCTAGGTTGACCTCGACCTGTCCTAGCTCAACTAGTACGTTGCCCTCAGCATCGGTTATGGCTCCGGTAATGGTAGCCACGCCTTCTTCGATGTCGCCTTGGATACTGACCAATTTGAGGCTAACGTTATCTAAGTCAGTTTGAATCTCGCCTAATGTGCTGTTGATGGTAACCAAGCCGTCTTGGATACCAACTATTGTGGCGTTGATGTCGCCTAGGAAATCGCCGATATCGTCTAGTTTCATCTCGATGTCGCCGATTGCGGATTCTATTCGGAGAGTTGTAGCATTGATAAAGTCGAGCTTAGCTTCGATGGCTTCTAAGATACCGGGGCCAACCTCAAGCTCGATTTCTCCAATGGTGGTGTTAAGAGCTAAGTAATATCCGTCGATCTTCTTCTCAAGGTTGACTATTGTGGCGTTGATTGCTGTGATGTCTTGTTGAATTGATCCGAGGGTGGTGTTGATCGTCGCTACTGTGCCGTTGAGTGAGATGAGCTTCGCATTGATTGTGCTTATGTCTGTCTGAATTAACCCTATGGTGGAATTAATGGTCGCTATATTTCCTTCAATGCTGACCACCATAGCGTTGATGGCGCTTATGTCCGTGTTGATTGTGCCTATCTCCGTCTCGATGGTGGCTACGTTTCCTTCGATGGATGTTAGCCTGCCATTGATGCTGCTTATGTCTGTCTTAATTGTGCCAAGGTCTGACTCTATAGTTGCCACTCTCCCTTCAATGCTTGTTAGTACAGCGTTAATGACGCCAACATCCGCCTTAATTGTGCCTATGTCTGTTTCTATTGTGGTTGTTCTCCCCTCGATGCTCGTTAGCGTAGCATTGATGTCGTCGAGTTTCACCTCGATTAAGCCTACATCAGTCTTTATGGTTCCAACCGTTCCGTTAATGCTGATTAATAGGGCGTTCCAACCAGTCAATGTTTCACTTATCAGGAAACTCTTGAGGGTGGTTCCCCTGAGCGTGAGGAGGCTAGCGTCAACAACCAACACGTAGGTGCCGGCTGAAGCGTCTGGTGGTATGGTAAAGGGCACTCGGTAGAGCCCTAGGGCGATGAGTTCCACGAAGGCGCTTAGGTCTGCGTGCATGGTTCCGTTGGCGTAGTACAGTGTGGCTTTGATGTCTGCGTCTACAGGCTCGCCTAGACGGGAAACTGAGACGTAGAATTCAGCCACTTCACCCTTGAAATGTATTGAACCTACGTCTACCTCGACATCTAACGCGACCCGTGAAACTGTCACCGTGAATGTGGCTGTGTTGGTTAGCCCAACTGTGGAATCGTCGGTGACGGTCAGGGTCACCGTGTATGTGCCGGAGGCATTGTAGGCGTGGGTTGTGGCTACGCCAGTTGCATTGGTGCCGTCGCCGAAGTCCCAGGCGTAGCTGACGATGGTTCCGTCGGGATCGTAGGAGGCTGAGGCGTCGAAGGTCACTGTTTCACCAACTACTGGGTCAGCTGGTGCATAGGTGAAGGAAGCCACAGGAGGTAGCGCGCGCAACGCATATTCAGTGGATTCTGCTGTTAATTCATATGTATCAACGAGTGGTGTTCTTTCCTCGCTTAACAAAATCTCAAATGATTCTGTTTGGCCTGGATTGAGGTAATTATATATCGGATCCAAATCTGTTAGAGTTGCTGCTACAACATCTCCTGCCTCATCATAATATGTTGCGATCAACCTGACACCGTGGGCTATCTCAGATCCAGAGTTCTTTATTTCACCAACAATATGCATACATCCAAATTCATCTACACGTGAACTATGTGTCAAGATTTCAAGACCTAATGGAATAGAGCTCGCGGCTGAAAACGTTAAATCAAGACTGTAACGATACACATTTGCTGATTGCGCTACATCCAGTAAATCAATTTTAAAAGGAGATTTCCTACCGGCTAAGAGGACATACAGCATTGTTAAATCGAACCTGGTGCCAATAACGTCGTCGCTGGAGTTGTAGAATGTAACTTCTACAATTGCGAAGTTAACAGCTTGGTCTCCGACATTCTGTACTTCTCCAACAACATGATAGTAACCAAAAGAATCAAGGTACCCTGTATGAGACAGAAATTCAACGTCTGTAACTCCGTTAACTTGCGATATGAAACTGATGGGTGCAACTGCTAGAAGTATCGACAGCACAAGAAAACTTTTCAAGAGTTTCATTTTCATCATGCACCTTCTGGGCCTATGTATGTTTGCGAGATTACGGCGCATTCACAGTAGATTGTCAGGCTGTTCTGCACTCCCGAGGCGTATATTAAGCCAAAGTCGACTCTTTTGGCATTGCCATAGTAGGCGGTGTTGATTCCAGTGATTTCAATAATTTTGACGCCGTCAACGTATAGTTCGACTAGGCCTTCGGTGGAATGCATTTTCCAATGAAGCTCAACGCAAACCCAACGACCAGTCTGCGGCAGTGGAGTGTTGGCGTAGGTCCAGCCCATCCAATCGGCACCATTCCTGACGTAAACCGTCCACTTATCAACGCCGCCGTCACGACGGATACCAACATAAACCAAGTTTTGACTAGCCCCGCCGAGACGCAGGATGTAGAAGCGGTCGCCGTTGTCAACGAGAGGAAGACCACTTTCGATGTAGAAGTACCCGCGCACATAGACTTCATTCATGTCCACCGTCTTGTAGCAGTAAGCATTCTCCTCGGTGCCACCACCGCCGTTAGACGTGAACTTGGCACTGTAGGAGCCATGATGAGGCCGTGTGGTCACCACAGTTGCAGTTTCACCTGACGTAACGCTGGTGCCAGTCCATCTAGCAAAGTTGCCTGACTCGAAGCCGTCTGAAAAGACAAAGATGGATGCCTTATAAACAGCTTTGAGGGCCCCCTCACCTGAAACAGTCACTGTCGTTGGATTTGCAAAAGCATTGGATACAGAGACCCCGCCCGTTGCCACCCAGCTATCAAATACGTAACCGGTGCCAACAAAATACTCAGCAGAATAGACGCCAGCAACCTTAGAAACATCACGAGGAAGACTGTATGATACGCCGTCAAAGGTTATAGAGCCAAGATTAGATGTGGCTGCCGTGTTCTCCCCAGACTCCAAATGCACAGTGTACACGTTCTGAGTGAAAGTAGCAGTAACAGCTTTGTTGCCGTCAATTGTTATAGTGGTTGGGTTAATAGAGCCCGAGAGGTCACCGCTCCAGCTGCTGAAACTCCAGCCTAAAGCTGGAGTAGCAGTTAACGTGACGACTTCACCATACGCGTAAGTTGCCTTGTCAGGACTCTTAGATACAGAGCCGCTGCCAACAACATTGACTGTCAAAGTATAGGTATTAGGGGGGACAGCTTCTGGGCCTATGTATGATTGGGAGATTACGGCGCAGTCGCCGTAGATTGTGAGACTGTTCTGCACTCCCGAGGCGTATATTAAGCCAAAGTCGACTCTTTTGGCATTGCCATAGTAGGCGGTGTTGATTCCAGTAATTTCAATGATCTTAGCGCCATCAACATACAGCTCAACCAGCCCCGCGGTGGAGCCCATTTTCCAGTGAAGTTCAACGCAGGTCCAGCGGCCCGTCTGTGGCAGAGGACTAGTAGCTTCAATCCAATTTATCCAGTTGGCGCCGTTCCTAGTGTAAACCACCCACCTGTCAACGCCTCCACTGCGGCGAATACCCACGTAAACTAGGTTTTGGCTTGTTCCACCTAGGCGTAAGAGGTAGAAGCGGTCTCCGTTGTCGACGAGGGGTAGGCCTGCCTCGATGTAGAAGTACCCGCGTATGTAGGCCTCACTCATGTCTACCGTCTTGTAGCAGTAAGCATTCTCCTCGGTGCCGCCACCTCCGTTAGAAGTGAATTTAGCACTATAGGAGCCATGATGATATCGTGTATTCACCACAGTTGCGGTTTCACCCGACGAAACGCTGGTACCACTCCACTTAGCAAAGTTGCCAGACTCAAAAT
>Ga0315306_10000033_pt1 | contig 63483 bp, 67 predicted proteins | sample TDP1_MG_FD_203803 | JGI IMG/M metagenome (GOLD analysis project Ga0315306, IMG submission 203803) | Freshwater sediment microbial communities from Lake Towuti, South Sulawesi, Indonesia - TDP1 | ecosystem: Environmental > Aquatic > Freshwater > Lake > Sediment | place: Indonesia: South Sulawesi... | reverse complement strand
GACAGACACAATCAATCTTTCAATGAATGTGGGAAGCATCCACCTATATGTCAAAGATTCAAGCAACAACACTCTGAGCGGAGCAAGAGTTGCCTCAATAACTCAGCCTGTCGGACAACTGACTCTAAACAGCACCACGGACACCGAAGGCTCAGTGACCTTTGAAAACGTCGTAGCAGGCAACTACACCTTTGAGATTGTTAAGACAGGCTACAACACAAAAATCAAATTCTTCACCGTCACAGCCGCCCACACAACAACAGACACAATCCATCTCGACGCGTCTGCCTCGGCACCAGCAATGCTTCCGTTGATTCTGATAGCCATAGCCGCGGGAGGAATCATCGCGGCAGCCCTAATCGCATGGTGGGTCTCAACAAAGAAAAAACGCCCGCGACCACCCGAGCTTGCCCAATCCTCCACCCTCAAACCCCCAGCAACATTCCCTTAACATGACCCCCCCCCTCCCGGTATAGGGGGTCTCACACGCGCTCCCACAAGCCTCCAACAAACGCTTTCACTCAGGCGGCTTCGGAATAGGCTCCAACGCCTTGACAAATCCATCATTAGTAATGTCTATGCGAATGCGCCTACGCTCAAAATTACACATACGACAATCCAACACCCGAGCGATCCGAACAAACTCACCCCTCTTCGCTTCCAAATCCACCTGCTGATCCCCCCAATAAACACGCCCATAATCAACAATAATCGTCCCATCGAGATTGTGAGCCAACCCAATGCCCCCAGCCATGTCGTAGGAATCCCACATCTCGGCGCTGCGCTGATTTATATAGAGCCCAGTCACACCGTGCAACTGATTATACCGCGCCAACTCCATGACCCGATACTTCAAGGCGCCCCTGTACGCTTCCAAAACCGTAACAGAGTCGATTATGGCGAGCTCAATCTTCTCCCGCTCCACAACAAAACGATAGGTCTCGGCGAAGATGTTCCAATCCCTCAGATCGGGATAAACAACAGTGTCCAGCACGAACAAGTTCTCCCTAACCCTACCCCAGTCGAGCCCCAGAATCTCGGCTTTCTGCTTCATACGAGACTGCAAGTCAAACCGAGGCGTGACACTCTTCCAAGTGTCCTCAGCAGTCGCGTACAAAACCCTCCTCCCAGCAGCCGAAACCCTGACAGCTATCTCCTCAACCAAAATAGACTTTCCAGCGCCCGGCAACCCAGTAACCGCGAACTGTCCGCAGACGGGCACACCATTCAGCGTTTTCCCATCCGGCGTCAAGAACAGATAGTCGATAAACGTGCCCGTAGGCAACCCTATCAACGGTTTCTTCGCCTCCGCAGCCTCGTCTGGACGCAGAACCAAAGCGCCCAGCTTCTCTTCCTTGCGCTCAATCTCGGTTTTCATCGGCTTTGTAGCGAGTTCCCACTCGTCGGCTGGCGCCCTCGCGCCCTTCATCGCCTCCGCCAGCGTCTTAGCCATAGCCTTCATGAGTTTTTCCACATCGGGCGCAGCCGCTTGAGCGGTCTCAGCCTTTTCTTCCACTGGCACAGATGCTGCAGCCTCCTTTGACACGGCTTCTTCGGAAACCAACAACACCCACAACTCCCCACGCCTGTCAACAATCCCCCTCGACCTCAGCAACTGGAGCACAGCGTAGACCGAGTTTGGACCGTACTTGGGTGCACCCAAGCCCTCAGAAATCTCGCCCAGAGAAGCCTCGCCACGGTGTTCCTTCAGATATCCGACGACATCGCTTTCCTCAACCATCACGGGTCCCCAACTTTTAGTGCTTCACGCTCACTATAAACTTTCTCCGCTCTCGTCGGTGGCAAGTAGTCCGAAGAGACGCTGAAATTTGCAAGCGTCAGTAAAACCACTCAGGTTGGGAGGGAGCGGCAATGGCTGGTCGAAATTGCCGAGGTTAGTATATGGGCACTCTGGTGATGTATCCCGCTATCAAGTTGAAGGTTATCACTCCGTTGACGGAGCGCCTGTGAATCCCCGTCAACTCGCTGATCTCTCTAACCGTTAAAGGCTCATCGGAATGATATAGGATGCGAAAGATCTTTTCCGTATAGCCTCGGTATTTCGGAGTCTCCTGTAAGTAAAACTCTCCCTTATCGCATCTCCTCTCTCCAGCTTCTGTTAAGGTATACTTATACCTTAACATTAGAAACGACCTATCCTAAGCCTAAGTAATTTTCTGGCAAGCAGAGGTATATAAGAATTGTTAGTGAGGAGACTAGAAGATTCTTTCATTCCAGAGAGCAATTCAAATTTAGGCTTGAAATAGGCGCAAAATCTTATCTCACTGACGCAATTACTGAGAACCCATGTGTGTCCTCTTGGACGTTTTTGAGGCTATTAGAAAAAGGAGGAGTATTCGAAAGTATCGTTCAGAACCTATCGCAGACGAAAAGTTGCAGTTGATTCTGGAGGCTGCTCGTTTAGCGCCTTCTGGCGACAACCCTCAACCCTGGCGTTTCATTGTGGTTAAGAAACCATCGACCAAAAAGGTCCAAAAGCCACGCACGGCTACGTGTTCATCACCTCCGCCAGCGTTGTTGTTGCGGCTCTTGGAGATCCACAAGCCTCGCCCAGATGGTTTAAACAAGACCCTATGACCGCTGTTGAGCACATAGTTTTGACCGCAACCAGCATGGGTTTGGGCACGTGCTGGGTAGGCGGTTTCGACGAGGAGGAGGTTAAGCGCATCCTGAAAATCCCAGAGACTCTGACAGTTGTGGCGTTGTTGTCCATCGGCGTCGCAGACGAGTCTCTTCCAGCACGGTCGAGAAAGCCATTGGAAGAGATAGCTTTCTCGGAAGAGCATGGTCGACCTCTTGTTTGGCGTGGGTGAGAAAGCTAGGGGGTCTTCGAAAACGGTTTAAGGCGGCTGGGCTCACTACTTAGGGTTTGGTATTCGATGTCGACGAAAGCCTCCGTCGGAGAGAAGGGAGCGATTCTCTTAGGCAAACATGTCGCATGTGACTCTTTCGAGGAGAACAAGCCTCTGAGAGTGGTCACCCACGCCCACTACGACCACATGATCGGGTTGCAGCAGAGCCTGAAGAAGTGTGAGGCTGTGGTAATGACCCCGGCAACCAAGGATCTGATAGACGTTATGAAGGGACCTTTGTTTCTGATGATGGGCAACGTGAAGGCCCTTGCTTATAGAGAGGCGTTGACGCTCAGGAAGGACAGGTTGACCCTGCACCGAGCAGACCACATTCTGGGCGCGGCTCAGGTTTTGGTTGAAGACGCCGAGGGAACCAGGATACTTTATACAAGTGATTTTCGGCTGCCCGACACTCCTGTTGTTGAGGCTGATATTTTGGTTATAGAGGCTACCTATGGTAATCCTGCTCGTGTCAGACCCTTTGAGAGGGTTGTTGAGAACGTCCTCGTCTCTTTAGTGGAGCAGGGCTTGAAAAAAGGACCTGTTTACGTTTTTGGTTATTACGGCAAGCTTCAAGAGGTAATGGAGATTCTGCACGGGGCGAAGGTGAGAGCTCCTCTCATTGTTCCCGAGAAGGTTTTTCAAGTCTCGAAGATTTGTGAGAAGCACGGGATGAGGCTTGGGAAGTATTTGCTGTCCAGCGGAGAGGAGGCTCAGCTGATGATGGAGAAGCGCGAACCCCATGTCGCTTTCTATCACATGGGCTCTCGCCGATACGTTGGCAAGGACGCTTTTCGCCTCTGCGTGAGCGGTTGGGAGTTCAACAGTCCATGTCGCAAGATTGCGGAGAATGAGCACCTGATAGCCTTGAGTGATCACTCTGATTTTTTGGGGCTTCTTCATTATGTGAGGGAGAGCAAGCCCAAGCTTGTGATCACGGACAACTATCGCGTTGGAGACGCTAAGGCTTTGGCGAGAGAGATAGAGAAGCGGCTTGGCATTCCTGCAAGGGCTTTGCCAGCGTAAAGGGCTTGCAGGCAAAACTAATTTTGTGGTTAGCTTAGGTTGTTGAGGATAAGTGAAAAATGATTTTGTGTTTGTGTGTGCGCAATGCTAGCCTAGCCCTCTAATAGGCGCCAAATAGCCTATGGAAAATGAGGAGAAAAAATAAATTCTCAGCTTAGAGAGGGGGTCTAATAGGCGAGGTGAACAGGGGCTGTGGTGGACGCTGAAGGTTGAAAGGAATTGGATTCGGCTTCTGTTTGGGAGGCGCGAAATCGGCACGAAGGTGACTAGAGAGACTGTATGGGAGGTCTAGAACTTCGTCTATGGTGCTTCGTTTTGGCTTCGTGTATAGAGTGAGTCACTCGAGGGAGGTGGCTTTCAAAAATGTTTATTATCGGCTGAGGTGTTTCTGACACGGATGAATGAGTTGGGCCGGTAGTTCAGTCTGGTATGAACGCCTGATTCGCAATCAGGAGGCCGCGGGCTCAAATCCCGCCCGGTCCACCACATAAAGGGAGAAGAAATTGTCTGTTTGTCGGTTTTTATAACCTTTGACACCAACCAAACCAACGCATCAAAATGTCACCACTTTCAGAGAACCTTCAAAGAAAACTATACCAAAGCCTTGGTCAACAGATTTATTCCTCTACAGCCAAGTATATCCAGTTCAAGCGAACAACCAAGGGATGGCTACAAATGACGAGCGTAGAACTGTTGCGTGTAAGCAACCTCAAAACGCATTTCCAAACTGAAAAAGGAACCATAAAAGCCGTTGACGGAGCAAGCTTCAGAATCAACAAGGGCGAAACCCTCGGGCTGGCAGGAGAATCGGGCTCAGGCAAAACCACGGTCGCCTTCTCAATCTTAAGGCTGATTCCCGAACTCGTGAGGACAACCTCAGGATTCCTCTCCGCCGACGTCTACTCGAAAGGAACCATAGTAGACGGCGAAGTGCTTTTCCAGGGTAGGGATTTGCTGAGGCTGTCAGATGAGGAGATGAGGCAAGTGAGAGGAAAAGAAATCTCGATGGTGTTTCAAAACCCAATTCCCGCAATGAACCCGCTCGAAATCATAGGATATCAAGTGGGTGAACCCAGAGCGGCTCATGAAAAAGAAGCAAGAAACAGGATAAGAGAGATGGTTTTTGACTATCTGGGCAAAGTCGACTTGGCTGAGGCGAAGAGGCGATATTATCACAACCCTCATGAATTCAGCGGGGGAGAAGCACAGAGAATCATGATAGCCATGGCGTTGATCTGCAACCCCTCTCTACTCATAGCCGACGAGCCAACCAGCTCATTAGACGTAACTATTCAGAGACAGGTTCTACAGTTGCTGAAGAAAATGAAAAAGGAGTTCGATCTATCCATGCTATATATAACTCACGATCTAGGCGTCATCGCAGAGATGTCCGACAGAGTAGCGGTCATGTACGCAGGAAAGATAATGGAAAACGGCGACGTTACCACAATATTCAAGCAACCCAGCCATCCCTACACCAAAGGACTCATAGCAGCAACTCCGTCCATCTTCTCAAAAAGAACGCAGATTGAGGGAATACCTGGTGAGCCCTTAAACCCACTAGCTCCAATTACAGGATGCAGGTTCCACCCAAGGTGTAGATATGCAACCGACAACTGCCGCAAGGAAGAGCCTCAACCGTTGGAGATTGAACCCGAACATTTCGTAGCTTGCTCCCGAACTCACGACATACCACACAGCTAAGCCTATACCTGCTCAAGATTCATGAACTGCCCTACTTTTCTCAAAAGCAAACAAAAAATATTACCAAACAAACCTCTTCTCTATAAGGCGATGGGCAACATGATCCAGGTTGAACTCGTGTTCTTAGGAACCGGCGGAGGGAGATTCGCCACCATAACCCAGAAGCGCAGAACGGGCGGGATACGCATCTTATCCCAACACATCAATGTACACGTTGACCCGGGACCAGGCGCCCTCGTATACTCACTCGAGGTTGGGTTAAACCCGCAGAAAATCACAGGCATATTAGTTTCGCACAGCCACCCAGACCACTACAACGACGCAGAAGTCCTCATTGAAGCCATGACCAGAGGAATGACAAAGAAGAGAGGCTTTGTGGCGGCGGCGCACAGCGTCCTTAAAGGCAACGAGACCTGCGAACCCTCCATATCTCAATACCACCAGAAAATGCCAGAAAAGGTCATAGACGCCAAACCTGGGGTCTCCTTCAACATAGACGACACAAGAGTAGTCGCAGCCCAAGCCAAGCACACAGACCCCGACACCGTCGGCTTCAGAATAGAAACCTCAGATCAGGGAGACATCGCCTACACCTCAGACACAGAATACTTCCAAGGAGTCGGAAAACCTTACGAGGGCGTTCGACTTCTCCTGCTCTGCGTCATGCGACCATTAGGAAGTCCCTGGAAGGGGCACATGACCACAGATGACGCTGTCCAAATCCTCGAAGAAGTCAAACCCGAAATGGCTGTGCTCACACACTTCGGAATGCAGATGATATTCAAGGGACCCGCAAACGAAGCAAGAATCATTCAACAAAAGACTGGGATACCCACGATCGCAGCCTCAGACAACATGCGCATAACTATAGATGAAAAAATCCTGGTACAGATGCAGAGAAGACGTCAGCTTGGCCTAAACGAGTTCATTAAGGAAGCTCAAGGTTAAATTATCACCTCTGTTTATTTCTTAACCTTAATCAAACTGATTCGAGGCTAGCCCAGATGAAGACGCTGCCAAGGGAGTGCAACATCCTACAAATTGAGGAGAAGTGGCAGAAGAAGTGGGAGGAGATGGGCGTCTACCGCTTCGACTGGAACGATAAGAAGCGCCCCACATTCACGATTGACACTCCGCCTCCGTATCCATCAGGAGACTTCCATATGGGAAACGCCCTCAACCACACCTACTTCGACATAGTAGCCCGCTTCAAACGCATGCGGGGCTACAACGTCCTCTTCCCCCAAGGCTTCGACTGCCACGGGCTCCCAACAGAAGTAGAAACTGAAGAACACTACAACATCAAAAAGACAGACCTAACACCAGAAGAATTCACAAAACTCTGCAACCAATTCGTGGATAAATACATCCGAATCATGCGCACAGCCATAAAACGCCTCGGCTGCAGCATAGACTGGACAACAGAATACCAAACCCGCAACCCCGATTATTGGCGCAAGACTCAGCTCTCCTTCATCCACCTCTACGAAAAAGGCTACATATACCAAGGAACGCACCCCGTCAACTGGTGCCCCCGCTGCGAAACAGCCATAGCCGACGCAGAAGTTGAACACCAACCAAAACAAGGTCAACTCCACACCATAAAATTCCAGCTAGAAAACGGCGACCATCTCAAAATCGCAACAACAAGACCAGAACTATTATCCTCTTGCGTCACAGTAGCAGTCAATCCAGATGACAACCGCTACAGACAATACGTTGGGAAAGAAGTAAAAGTCCCAACCACAACCCGAAAAGTCAAAATCATCACAGACGAACTCGTAGACCCCAAATTCGGAACAGGCATAGTCATGATATGCACCTACGGCGACAAAGCAGACGTAAAAAGCGTAAAAACACGCAAACTTCCAATCATAATGTCCATCAACGAAAAAGGAAGAATGACCGAGAAGGCTGGGAAATACGCCGGCCTAACCACACAAGAAGCAAAAAGAGCCGTGGTAGAAGACCTAAAAAAATATGGACTCTTAGAAAAAAGTGAGGCAATCAAACAAGAAGTGGGCCAATGCTGGAGATGCCACACACCCATAGAAATTCTAGAAAGAAAACAATGGTTCATGAAAACCCGTCAACTCACACCCTTAGTGGAAAAGACCGCAAAAAAAATCAAATGGTACCCGGACTATATGAAAGCCCGCCTAATAGACTGGGCCCGCTCACTAGACTGGGACTGGGTCATCAGCCGCCAGAGAGTCTTCGCAACCCCAATCCCTATCTGGTACTGCAAAAAATGCAACGAAATCATCCTCGCCCAAGAGGATTGGCTTCCCATAGATCCCCATAAAGAAAACCCTAAAACTGAAAGATGCCCCAAATGCGACTACGACGAGTTCATTCCCGAAACCAACGTTCTCGACACATGGTTCGACTCATCCATCTCATGCGCGGTCCATGCAGGCTGGCCAGACCGCAAAGACTGGCAACGCCTCTTTCCAGCGGACGTACACCCTTCGGGCACCGACATAATACGCACATGGGCTTACTATCTCATGGTTCGCCACTTAGCCCTCTTCAACCAGACACCCTACAAGAGTTGTTTAATCAACGGCATGGTTCTCGGAACGGACGGAAGAATGATGCATAAATCGCTCGGCAACTATGTAGCCACTCCCGAAGTCTTCAACAAGTACGGCGCCGACGCCTCAAGACAGTGGGCTGCCAGCGGAGGCGCCACAGGCTCGGACATTCCGTTCCGCTGGGCTGACGTGGAATACGGGTGGAGATTTCTCATAAAGCTCTGGAACGCCGCCCGTTTTGCGAGTCAACATCTAGAAGACTATAAGCCAAAGAAAGACGTGAAAATTGAGCTGATTGACAGGTGGCTTTTGAGCAAGCTGGAGAGGGCGACTGAAAAAGCGACGGCGGCGCTTGAAGAGTGTCAGTTCAACGTGGCAATAGAGACCGTTAGAGACTTCACTTGGCACGTTCTCTGCGACCTCTACATCGAAGCCGTGAAGCACAGGCTCTACAAGCCCGAGACATACGGCAAGAGAAGGAGAACGGCGGCTCAGCACGCACTCTACTGGGCGATTTACAGAACGCTTCAACTGCTCGCACCCTTCGCTCCCCACATGACCGAGGAAATCTACCAAGTCATGTACGCAGAAGACATCAGAAACGCCAGCATCCATGTCTCTCCTTGGCCCGCCGTCGACAGGAAGAGAATTGATGAAGAAGCGGAAAAATACGGAGACCTCGTCATGGCTGTGATAGAGGAGATAAGGAGAGAGAAGGCTGAGCGAAAGATGCCTCTGAACAAGCCTATTAAGAAGCTGACGATATACGCTGGAACCGAGAAGACCGCTCGCGTTCTGAGCCAAGCGGTTGCAGACATCGAGGGAACGTGTAAAGCCGAAAGGTTGAAGGTTCTGTCTGAGAAAGGCGAGGGCAGAGAGGTGCAGAGTCACCCAGCCATTCGATTTGTCACCGAGTATTAGCTCGCCTATACTATTGCTGACTGGTTTCGAGGTACTAGTTTGGATTTGATTTGACTGCAGAGACTGTAATTGTTTGTAGAAACTTTATAACCATCTTCTCTTTCCAAACGTGTGCAGTGATATTTTAAACGTGTGTTTTCCCAGCTCAAGAGCATTGGGGCAGTTTATTCTTGGACCCGCGTCTCCATGGCTTAGAATCTGAACACCACGAACCAATGTCAAGTAAACATCTCCCGTGTCTTTAACCTCATAATCGAAACAATCGTCGCTGCGAAAACGAAAACCGCTCTCATCTTCGTCTTTATACTCAAAGAGATCATTAAGAGCATACAAAGTATTCAATTTTCTCTCAGCCCAAACGTCTTTCCAGAGATGGTGAGTCAATCTACCCTCTCGTATGCCGGTGCTTACCACCATTCTCAGGATGTGTCTATCATGCTGGAAATTGACTCGGACCAACAAATCTAAGCTGGAATTTTGTATGTACGACTGCAGTTTGACAGAGTTTGGCGGGATGTCTGCTTTTACAGATGGTATCGTATGGTAAAGGTCTCCTTCCTCAGCCTTAAGGTCGAAGGAGATTCTGCCTAGAAATTTCCCTCTGTATGGTTTTCCTTCTCTCTCCACTCTTCGCTCTATTTTGATCTCCTTCAGCTTTTTCTCTGCGCGCGGGTAAACTTCGTCGATTCCAGTACCGCAAATCAGGTCGTGAAAGGCGGCGTATAGCAGATTATTCCATTCTTCTTCACTCGCCTGCTCTTTGTTCAATATCTCTTTCTCGGCTCTTCTGTAGAGTTGTTTGAAACTGATTCGGCTGCTGTAATACCCTCTGAAATTGCAAAAGTCAGATAACATCTCGCCCTTTATTTTCGGCAACTTGCTCTCATGCTTTTCCAGTTCCTTAAAGAACTCTGAGGGAAGAGCAAATTGGGCACCCTCTGTTTCATGGACCTGTTGAATGAGTTTTTCATCGGGAAGATAAAAATCGGCTCCAAAAGGTATGAGAATCAGGTTTGTACTTGGATCTGACGCATTTACGGCTTCTGCCAAATTCTTGAAGTCATAGCCAAACATGCTGTATCCGTGCTTCATCCAGTGAGTAAGAACACTGCTTCCATCAGTTCCAATCCAAACGAATTCTTGGGTAGAGTCAGTCAGATTCATCCCTCTCCAAAAAACATAGTACTTGAGACCTGCTTCCTTCGCTAGTTTAGGCATAATTCCAGGATGCCCGAAGCAATCGATCATCCAGCTAACTCTCGGTTTCGTGTTGAATTCTTCTTCGACAAAGTCATTCATTACCTCATAATTCTTCTTGATCGCTAAGGGAGAGACCAGGTTAAGATCTGGCATAGTGTATCCTGCATTGACCACCTCTATTCTGCCTTCCGAAATCTTCTCAGTTAACTGACGGAAGAGTTCTGGTCTCTCTGTCTTCAATTCCTGAAGATAGAATGCTTGGTCAACTACATACCTAAAATCGTCGTCTTTGTCCATTATCCTCATAACTTTATCAAGGATTTTGCGAACCATTTTCAAGTATTCTCTTTCTGTTCTAACCCATGCAACATCGTAGTGAAAATGAGGTATCACGAACACTCTTTTTTCAAGGTCCATGAATACACCACTTGAAGAAGCCTGATAGATTTTGCTTTCGGAATTTAGTTGGTTGATTTGAATCTGAGGATGGCGGCTATGCCTCCGAAAGAGTTTTTGAGCATCTGCCCCTCCTCTGTCTCAGTCGAAATGACCTCAACCTCGGCTCCCGCTTTTTCGGCTAGCTCTGCGAAATCCTCGATGAGGTCTCTGGTTTCCGATAGTGTGAGCGTCGTCGAGGCGCATTTCGGGCACTGTTGTCCCACTAGGCTCTGTTCATAGCTCAGAAGCGCTTGTTCCTTCATTGTTTCCTGCCTCTGATAGTCGCAGTTTGTGCACTTCACCGTGACTCGGACGGTGCTGAGTCCTTCGGAAAGGAGGAGGGTTTTCACTGCGCCCGAATGTAGGCTCTTCTTGACCTCCTCTTCGCCGTATGTGGCTAAGCCTGTGTCGTGTCCGATTTGATACAGGAAATCTTGCACGGCACGTTTTTCTTCCACGTAGCGCACGCGCTTGAGGATTTCTGGGGCGCGCTCAACAACCTCTTTTATTCCCTGTTCGCCGACGTAGGCTGTGTCCACCGTGTCGATGATTTTGGCTTTGAGCATGTAGTTGAGATGGTCTCCCTTCTCGAACTCGTACTTGGTTGGGCCTGGTCCGCCGACTATTACGCCTTTTAGGTTCTCTATGGGTAGGAAGATGTCGTTCGCGTGCTCGCCTATCCTCTTGTAGTAGGCGGTGAGGTGGGCTTCTCTCAGTCTCTCGAATCTTCTGGCTGACTGACCGCCCGCGTGGTGCTTTCCGGGAACGCCTGACGTGAATTCACGGACTATCTGTAGTCGGCTGCCCTCGAGTGTGGCGAATGTCGTGGCGCTGGAGTCTATGACCATGATTCCGTAGGTTTCTTTTTCTTTCAGCAGTTCTTGTAGATGCTCTATGTGGAATCTGTTGTCGCATCGGTAGAGGTATATGTGGATTGGCTCTGGCGGCTTTATGACGTAAGTCTCGATGCGCTCGCTTCCAGGACCGTTCTGAGGAATCGCTCCGCAGAATATGACCAGCCCGTTTTCCGGTATCTCTCGGAAGAGTTTGAGGCGTTGCTGAGTCTTTGTGATGGCGTCTTGGACGTTCTTACGCGTGGTGTCGGATTTTATGTTTGAGGCTGTTCCGTATTCCTGTTTTAGCATGGCCACGACTTCGCTTATTTGTCGTCCAGGCGGAACATACAATGAGACAAGCTCGGTTCCTCTTCCCTCTTTCCTGGCGAGCGTGTCAAGTGACTTCTTGAGTCGGAACCTCTCTAGTGACGTTCGCTTTCTTGTGGCTTGGCTCACTGTTTCCGCCTTCCATGCTTGACTGTAAAGCCTTCACGTATTGGCATAGATAAGAGTTGTCGTGGCTTGTAGGCTGACAATTGGTTTTATTATGGTGAAGACTTGAAATTAGATAGTGCGAGGAGTCTCAAGTGAGGCTGGTGATTCGCATAGGCGGTTCGGTTGTGGCTTCTCCGTTTAATCCAGCGCTAATGAACGCGTATGTGAATCTGCTTGAGAAACTGAAAGCAGAAAGGCATGTGGTCGCGGCTGTAGTTGGCGGAGGCTCACTATCGCGAGACTTGATCAAAGTTGCTAGGGCGATGGGTCTGAACGAGGCTGCTCAGGACGAAGTCGCCATCTCCGTCTCGCGGCTGATGGCTCAACTCCTGACGCTGAGGCTGGGAAGACTAGGAGCCATGACTGTTCCGACCACGGTCGAGGAAGCGGCAGAGTTGCTTGAGAAGGGCAGAGTTGTGGTTATGGGTGGCTTGAAGCCAGGCATGACCACGGACGCCGTGGCTGCCTTGCTGGCTGAGCGTGTCAAGGCGGGTCTGTTGGTGAAAGCCACGGATGTAGATGGGATTTTCACCAAGGACCCGAAGAGGCATCCGGATGCCGAGAAGATAGATCGCTTGAGTTTCGATGACTTGTCTGGGTTTTTTGAGAAGGAGAAGCACGAGGTTGGGATTCACCAGGTCCTTGATCCTGAGGCTGTTCGCCTGTTGGGGAGGAGGAAGATCAGGACCGTGGTGGTGAATGGGTTTAAGCCCGAGAACGTCTTGTTGGCGGTTAAGGGTGAACGAGTTGGAACTCTGATTAGTTAAGGCTCTCTTTTTTTGCGTATGCGTGTGTGCACAGTTGACCTAGCCCCTCTATTAGGCATCAAATATGAAAGGATAAACAAAAGAATACTCGTTCTATGTTAGCGTGTTGCGCGTATCATCGAGACATATAGGTAGGCGAGATAGACGAGACCGAATATCGTCAGCCCAAACTCGAACTGCCTTATGAACGGGTTGTGCTCAACGCCGAAGAAATAACCCTGCGAGACAATGTCCTTGAACACTAGGATTTGGAGGAAGACGGCTCCCCCTAGGCAGCTCAAGCCTAGACTGTGAAAGAGCAGTCTAAGGGTCCCGTTGGGTCTTATTCTCGCCATTTTCTATCAAGAATTATTAGAGCCTTAGTCCTAAAGTTATTCTTTATGCATACCCATTACGTATTCAGATTTAGGCTAAACCGTTCAGTTTAGTGCTCCAAAAGACGCCTCCTTATCTGTTATCTCGGGAAACAAATAAAAAGGTTAATTCTGAGGCGTGTCATGGTATTACTTCAAGAAGGCGACGTATAACCTTGCTGAAGAAGGGCTTGGTCATCGCGGTCTCGGGCAAAGGAGGCGTTGGAAAGACCACCACAACGGCGTTGATGGTCAAGATCCTGAGCGAGGCAGACCGAGGCAGCATCCTAGTCATCGACGCCAACCCAGACTCCAACCTGCCCGAGGTGTTTGGCATGCCCGTGACCCGAACCGTGGGGATGGTCACCGAGGAGTTGAGGAGGTCGATGGAGAGGTCGGAGATTCCACCCGAGATGACAAAGGAAGACATCCTCGAGACGCGAATCTTTGGTATATTGAAGGAGACGCCCGACTTTGACCTGCTGGTCATGGGGAGAGGTGAGGGCGAGGGGTGCTACTGCCCAGTGAATGCGCTGCTTGCGCGCATCGTGGATAGGCTCTCGAAGAACTACGACCTGACCATTATGGATATGGAGGCGGGTCTGGAGCACCTGAGCCGGAGGACGGATAGAGACGTCGACGTCATGATGGTTGTCACGGATCCGAGTTCTATGGGGTTGCAGACAGCCAAGCGCATAAAGGAGGTTGCCAAGGAGGTTCACATTGAGTTCAAGAAGTTCTATCTTGTGGGCAACAGGTTCAAGCCCGAGATGGAGCCTATGCTGAGGGACGAAGCGCTGAAGCTTGGGTACGAGTTTGTCGGGATCATCCCGAACGATGACAACATATTTGCGCACAACCTTGGTGGGAAGTCGTTGCTCAGTCTTCCGTCTGAGAGCCCTGCGATGCTGGCTGTGAAGCAGATATTAATTCGAATAGGATTGTTGGATTAGGAGAAGAAAAAATAAATTCGGAGTTAGGGGATAGGGGGTCTAACAGAGAACAGGAACAGGGTCTGTAGTGGGCTCTGAATTTGGAAGAGAGTTAGATTTGGCTTTTGTTGGGATGGCGCGAAATCTGCACAGAGAAGTCCTAGGGAGACAGAGACGGGTGGAGGCTCGTCTGGAGATTGTTTTTAACTGGAGCGGTTTATATGAGTGCCAGGTGTGAGGAGTGATGTGGAAGAGATGAAAATAGTGAGGGTCGATGGAGAGAACGACAAGCACAGAGTTTTCCTGTATGCGCTCAGCACGTGTGCGTGGTGCAAACTGGCGAAGCAGTTCTTGAAAGATAAGAATGTTGTGTACGAGTATGTGGACGTCGATCTGTGTAGCGAGGAGGATAAAGAGAAAATCAAGAGGGATATTCTGGATAGGGGCGGGAGTCTCGCCTACCCGACGATAATCATAGACGACAAGACTCTGATCAACGGGTTTCGCAAGGACAGGCTGAAGGAGGCTCTGCAGCTTTGATAACTTTGGAGACGGTTCGGCGGAGGGCGGAAGCCGACGCGAGAGCCCGAGGCTGCTACTTGAACCCCGACCTAGATTTTCTCGGAGACCTTCTGGAGGGGCTCAAGCGGAACGAGGAGCGCTATGGGTATCCCTCATGCCCGTGCAGACTCGCCGCTGGAAGGTTTGAGTTTGACAGAGACATAATCTGCCCGTGTGACTACCGAGACCCAGACGTTGAGGAGTTCGGAGCCTGCTACTGTGCGCTTTACGTTCGAAAGGACGTGTTTGAGGGCAAGACTACTCCACAGCCTGTACCCGAGCGCAGACCCATGGAGAAGCAGGTTAGAGCGTATGAAGTGACAGGAGAGACCGTGGTGGGCGTGGTGGAGAAGAAAGAAAACTCAGCAGTAGCGGTCGCCAAGGAACCATCAACGATTAAACTGAAGCTCTGGTACTGCAAGCAGTGTGGCTATGTCGTTTTTAGGGAGGACCCTCCGTACGTTTGCCCGATCTGCAGGGCGAAGAGAGAGATGTTCGCTGAGTTGACGTTGGGCGCGGTTGTGCGAGGTTGAGAGACAGACGGATATAGCCTCGTCTAGAGAGGGACCAAAACTTCAGCCATAACGCTTTCTTTTGAGTGTTTTTCTTTTAAGCAATACTTAATTATTCTCTGTGCAATTTTAAGTGCTTGGTCGCGGCGGTAGCCAAGCTAGGTCAATGTCATAAAAGACCTAAAGAGGCGGAGGACTCAAGCCTAGATGGAGACATCCTCTCCCGTAGGGGTTCGCAGGTTCGAATCCTGCCCGCCGCACCACTTCCGTAGTTTGGCACGTTGATTATATACGACTTGAGACATTAACTTATAATGGAAGTGGCGAAGCTTGGGGCACACCACAGCTAAGGTAACCCTTCACAGCCCAGACATGTCTACATCCGAGCAGATCGAGCTCCTAGTTGACACTGGATCAACTTACACGTGGGTCTCAATGGATTTACTTAAAAGGTTAAACGTGGAAGCGAAAATAGATAGAAAATTCAAGACGATAGACGGCAGGCTGCTTGAAAGGAAAGTCGGGGAAGTCCTAATCGAATACATGAATGAAAAAGCCACAAGAATGGTGGTTTTCGCCGACAAAGGAGACGCAGAAGTACTCGGCGTAGACGCGCTCGAAGGGTTAGGGCTCGAAGTCGACCCAATAACGAAACAACTGAGAAAAGCCGAAGCATTACTGGCACTCTGAAAAACCAGCCATAACAGATACTTCAACAACTCGAAATTCTTCTCCTAAGGGTTCGCGGGTTCGAATACTGCCCGCTGCACTAGCGCGTTTGCTCCAAGGGTGTAAAATGAAAGATACGCTATTGGGCGCCAGTGATGCATGTTCACTGAAGTCGGCGAATTACCTTCAAAATACAGCTATAGAATCCTTCTGGGTTCTCGGTCATCATAGGGTGTCCGCTTTTCGAGATGTAATAAATCGGAATCTTTTTCTGCCTAAGCAACTCTTCTGCGAGAAACACGCCCCTGTTCTTCTCGCCATAGATGTAGCACTTATAGAACGGAAGCGAGCTGAAACGTGTGAGCAAGTCGCCAGAATCTGACTCCCGCACGGCGGACAAAGAGCTCATGTACACAGATTCAGCCGTGGCTTTCGACAAGGTCTTTACATAAGCCAAGCCAGCGTGATCGCCTCTCTTTTCAAACTCTTCCCTCAGTTCACGCTTAATCTGTTCAAAACCCGCTCGAACAAACTCTTCTTTGCCCATCTCTACAATCCGCCTGCTCATAGTGCAGTCTTCGGAGGTAAGGTTTCCCTCGGGATTAATAAACGAACAAACACGATTAGGCATCATCTCGCACAGTTCGATTCCAACGACTCCGCCTATGCTGTGTGCAACGAGGTGGAATCGAGCCAAGCCAAACCGATCAATTGCCTCTGCCAGAACTTTTGCCTGGTCTTTCATCTGGTAGGAGAAACCAGCAGGTTTGTCACTATAGCCGAATCCCACAAGATCTGTGGACAATAGGGTAAATTGCTGGAACCCTTCACGCTTAAAGGCTTCGAGGAAGTCCTCCTTAGAACCGCCCAACCCATGTACGAACACAATTCCCTCCTCACCACCCCTTCGGAACAGACACGATATCAATATGCCATTAACCCTAACTTCCACACTCCGCGGAAGGCGCACCCCAACCAAACCCCACAAAATGATTCATGCTCAGCCTCATTTAATCTTTTTAAACAGTCTTAACCCTCATATCATCAAGTGGAAACCAAGGAATAGATGATACCATGCGAGCTAAGCTGTACATATACCCATATCGCATAGCCGAACGCAAGCCTCACCCGATTCTCTGGAGTTTCGACACAGAAGCGCTCAACGAAATCGCGAAAAACTTCAAGAACAAATCAGTGTTCAACATCGAGATAAAGAAAAAGACACTAATCTTAAAGTTAATCGAAGAGCATACTCATTAGGAGCTCGCCGGTTACAAAACACTGAAAATAAGACAAGCGCTACGCTGCGGAGGGAAAAACCTCCAACAAAAACATTAGTAAACCATTTATCAAGACTTACACTAGAACAAGTCTGAAAGTGAGCAACACATGAAAACCTATCTCACAATTTGGTTTAGCAGCGAAGGAGCCGAGCCCTCGACTGTTGCCCAGAAACTTCAGTCAATGGGCTTCAAGCCGATAAGAGGGCACTACGACCACGTTTACGACTGGAAGCGAGAGGTAACCCTGGACGAAGTGCTACAGTTATGCAACAACGTCCACGAGACTCTGAAAGGGTTGAAGGTTCTGTACAAGATAGAAACCGTTTAACCGATGGGTGAAATGCTGTGCAAGCCTACATTCTCATCACAACTCAGCCTGGCAAACCCTGGGATGTCGCAGAGGCAACGCTCAAGATTGACGGTGTGAAGATGGCGCACGCCGTCACGGGTCCGTTCGACGTGGTAGCCTACGTGGAGTTTGTCAAGATGGAAGCCCTCGGCGCCCTCATAGAGAGGATTCACTCAATCGACGGAGTTATACGAACCCAGACAGCCATAGCCATGCCCGCCAGAATCAGAACATGACAACACGCCGATTAGTATTCCGACTCTTCACCTCGGCTCTTCCGCGGAGGAGCCGCCTCTCCTTCTCGTTTCCTTGACGAAGAGGAGCAGTACGGACGTTGTGGCTATGCCGATTATTCCGTTTACGTAGAAGGGCATGCCGTAGCCTGGCACCGCCAAGCCGCCGATGTGGAAGGTCTCGAACCGATAGAGGTCATAGAGGTAAGCGGACAGCAAGGGTCCAACGATGTCTCCAGCGTTAAAGAAGGTGTTGTAGAGCCCGAAGAGTCGCCCCCTCTGCTCAGCTGGAACCACATCGGCACGCAAGGCTTGCATGGCGGGCATAAACAAGTTGAAGCCCAGACTCCGAAACGTGAAAAGAACCGTGGCTTGACTCACGTCTGCTGTGAAGGGAAGGAGAAAGCCAAAAATTCGCGCGGTGAAACCGCCCACTCCGATGAGAGGCTTTCTTCCGAGCCTGTCCGAGATTCGACCTCCGACCCAGCTGGCGCCCAGACCGATGAAACCAGCCGAGGTGAAGGTGAAACCAATCACCACGGGTTCGGCGTTAAACTTGTCCTGGAAGAACAGGGCGGCGACTGGTAGAATGAACCCTAAGGCAATGCCATTAGCAAACGCGCACACCAGCAAGATTTTGAACTGTCTCGAAAGTGGAACCCTAACCGCTTCACTCTTACCTGAAAGCCCTTTCTCAGCAGCAGACAAGCCTCGTAGCCTCACATCGCTCCCGCTCTCTCTAAGCTTCAGAACCACCAACGCAACGGCGAAACTCGCCAGGGCTGAATCCACGAAGTAAGGAATCCTGTAGCTGTTCTGAAGCGTGGTGAAACCAGAAGCAAGAAACTGCACAGCGCCTCCAAAGAAAGGCCCAAGGTTTCTCCCAATCATTCCACACGCCAAGACGAACCCGGTGGCTTCACCCCTCCTCGTAACGGGCACGTGGTCAATCAGCAGGGCTTCGGCTGGCAGCGTTGCCGCGGCGGTTACTGCCCCATTGATAGTTCTGATCAACAGCAGCCATTCCCAGGAAGGTGCCAGCCCAGTCAGTGTTCCAAAGACGACATCGCCGATCAGACCCCAGATCATGACCCTCTTCCTGCCCACTCTGTCGGTGAGACCGCCCATCTTGGGTGACATTAGAGCCGCCGCAGCCATGAAGCTGGAGGTGAACAAGCCCACAGAAGCCACGGATGCGCCGAGCGAGATGGCGTAGCTCGGGAAGTAGGAGAGCGGCAGGGAGAAAGCCAGGTTCTCTATCAGAGCAACAACGCCGAGGATCAGAACTGTGCTCGTGTAGAGCCCCTCATCCTTCATGAGCCCTAACCTTCAACCCTTCTCTCAACGATGAAGTAAATTTAGTACGAAACGAAAGCGTATAAAGTCTTTCCAACAGACACGACACGCAAGAAGCGGGCAGAGATGGACAGTGGACTCGTCATCCTAATCGTAATGGCGGTCGCCCTAACGCTCATACGCTTTCTGATTCTAAAGAGAAGCAGAAAGAGACTCGATCAACTGTCGGCGGAAATGGATAGAGAGATAGAAGAGTTTCTCGTCGGTTTCAAACCCTCAACGTTTGATGATTTCAGCGTGCTCGACTTCAGGGTGGGTGTCGACTCCTACTGCGCACCGTTCCCACACAAGAGTTCAGACGGAGAATTGAGATACTCCGTTTACCTGAGCCGTCGCGAGGCTGAAGAGGTGGCCACAATAATCCACGAGCTGACTGAGTGGACCATTGGCAGACTTATTGAGAAACTGCTTGAACTCTACAAACCGCTCTATTTGCAGCGCAAACAAGAAGACAGATTCTGGATACACGGAACGAAGCAGAGATACGTCCTGGAGCATGTCGTTACTACCCTAAGCGAAACCCATGACGCATCAGACAATCTGTTAAGAGAGCGCTTAGGCAAAGAAGACATCAAGGCTTGGTTCGAAATCTAAGACCTTTGACAGCGACTGCAGATTCGTATTTCAGATTCATAACATATTTAAAAAGTACAAATCACTCATAGCACGAGGACGCTCAAGATGCAGAAAACTCAGGATCCGATTGACACGGTTTTTCCGCAGCATTATTTACAGAAGCTTGAGGGGTATCGAAAGCGCTTTTCCGGAATGGAGCTGAGGAGAAAGAGAGGCAGAAAAGCGCCTACCACAAACCGCTGTAAGCAGGCGATTCCTCTAGCCGACAAGGTGTATTGCGGCTTGCTGAAGGAGCATGTTGACACCGTAGTGTGCAAGTGCTGTCCCTGCTACGACGAGGAGCCGCTGGAGTACAGCCTCTTCAGGAGAGGTTGAATCGAGATGCGGTGTCCAAACAAGGACTGCAAGGGCAGAGTCGGCGAGTTTTCGGAGGCCAACTTCAACTACTGCACAGACTGCGGAACCGTGGTTTATCGGCGGAAGAAGTAGACACCGAGGGGTCACAGGTTCTTCTGTAGAACGTGGTCTCTACCCCACTGATAATCTATCTCGCCCACTTTTGTATAGCCTATCTTTCGATAGAAGGAAATCGCCCAGTGGGCTTTGGCCATCACCCGCAGCTTCAGACGCTTCAAGCCAAGCTCTCTCGCCTTGTGCTCCACCTGCTTCATTAGGGCGCTGGCGACTCCTCGGCGTTGAAACTCTGGCAACACGTATAGTCGGTAGACTATTCCAGTTTTTGAGTCGGATTTCTCGAGGGCTGCGGTTCCAATTATCCCTTCGTTGCTTTCGTAAACGAAGAAGCTCCACTTTCGGAGGTCGTCAGCCAACTGTTCCCGCGTGACGAAGGGGTCTCTGAAATTCTCAGGTGGGATTATATCCGCGTAGAAAGCCTTGTTCGTTTTGTTTATGACGCTGACAATCTGGTCGATGTCGTTTTCACGTGCTAACCGAACTCCACCTCTCAAAGTCTTTCCAGCCTCTTCTCTTGCCGAAGGTAGTCGGGTTGTCAAGAAGTGTTACGTGAAGGGTGGAGGTATAAGAAACTATCAGCCACGAAGAATCAGAGATTTATGTGCGAGAAAGAATCTCCTTTGCAGGCGTCTGTGCCTCTTTGCGCACGAGCACGTAGTTGAAGAGCTCCTCTCCGCAGTAAGGGCACAGCTTGAACTCTGGCATTACGCTTTTTCCACAGGCTGGACACTTCCTTATCTTGGCCAGGTCGGTTTCCAACACTCCGATTTTAGCCCACAGTTTTGTCATGTCAATTTTCACAGTGTTCACGCCGTCTTTCAGCGTGTTTACGTCGCTTTTGAGTTCTTGCAGGGCTGCGCTGTTGGAGGTGAGGGATTCGTTTATCATCGTGAGTGTGTTCAACTCTGACTCGACGTTTGGGTCGTCTCGGTTCTCTTCGAGTTTGGCTTCTGAAACCATTCTCTTGATGTAGTTCATCACAGGGTCGTGGAAGGCGATGGAAGAGGTTACCCCGAAGAGGGAGAAGGTGGAGAGCAGTGAAATCCAGAAGTAGGTTAAGGGGTCTATACGCCCGAAGGCTGACAGAAGCGCGTCGTAGAAGGGATACAACCTCAACAAGGCGCCAGAGTGGTTTGGTGAAGACAAGGAGAGAACCGCGTCAAAGGTGTGCAAGCCCGCGAAGAAGGCTAGAAACCCGAAAATCCAGACAGCCACTCCCTTCTTCATTGAGTCACCTGGTTTGCCTCAGTTTCGCCCCTAGTGTCAATTCTACTTCTAGAAATGGCGACTATAAGACAGATGCTTCCGAATGGAGAGTATTACGAAATCAGAATATCTCCTTTTGGAGTCATATTAAATTGTAGCGTAGCTCTGTGAACAAAACGTTATATTGCTACTAACCGCAAACTGTAGGGTTGGGTGAATGTTTTGTCAGAAAAAATCGCCAGAGGCGTGGTTAAAGACTGCCTTTGTATCTGCGCTGATGACACGGTGCTCATAAACACTTGGCAGCACACCGTGGACCTAGCCAATCTCATAGCGCTCGAATGCCACAAAGTGGGCGCCAAGACACTCACGAACCTAGACACAGACGACGTCTTCTATGGCTCAATGCGCTACGAACCGCTAGAGAGCCTGAAGAAGCAAAACAAAGCCCTCATAGGGCTGTGGGACCACATAACCGCCAGCATTTACCTAGACGGTCCAGAAGACCCTGTGAGGATGAGGAAGATTCCCGCCGAGAGATGGGCTGCCATGGCTGAGGGAGACAAACCCTTCATGGACTTGGCGCTGAAGAAGAGGAAACGCTCAATCTATATCACGCTGGGTCTTGTGACACCACAGAGAGCCAAAACCTACGGGTTCAAGTATCCATTGTGGAAAAGGGCTGTGACAGAGGCTACAACCGTCAACTACGCTTCCCTAACTCGATTCGGGAAAAAAGTGAAAGCGGCTCTGGAAAAGGCGAAGAAGGTTCAAATAACTGGAAAAGGAGTCAAGCTGGGCTTTCAACTAGAAGACCGCCCTGTCTTCGTGTTCGACGGTGTTGTGGACGAGGAGGACATGAAAATGGGCGCGTTTGACGCCACTCTGCCAGCCGGGAGCGTTTCGGTGGCACCAGCCGAAAAGAGTGCTGAAGGCACTGTTCAGTTTGACCTTCCGATAGCCACCGTTGGCAAGCTGGTTCATGGTCTGAAATGGAGCTTCAAAAATGGAAAATTAACTGAGTATGAAGCAAAGAAAAACGTTGAGGCCGCCAGAGCGTGGTGGGAGAAGGCGCATGGAGACAAGGACAAAATCGGCAGCCTGACTCTCGGAATTAACCCAAAAGCCAGGTTCGGCTTCCTAAACAACTCCATTGTGCAGGGCGCCGTGACCATAGGCATCGGGGACAACCGCTTCCTAGGAGGAAAAAACAACAGCGACTACGGTTTCGAAGGAACCCTCAGCAAGGCAACAGTCAAGTTAGACAAGAAAACAATCATAAAAACAGGAAAATACGTCATTTAGCAACCTTGTAGAAAGCTAGGCTAAGCTTGCGAACAATGTCTGCGGATTAGGTCTTTGAAAGACCTCGCCGCTTGCTCAGGGTCTTGAGCCTTGAGTATGGCTGATATAACGGCGATTCCGTCCACTCCGGCCTCAAGAACCAAGTGCGCGTTACTCAGGGTTATGCCTCCAGACGCAAACACTGGCATGGTTGTTAAGGACTTAGCCAGTTTTATGGAGTTGAGCGGCACAATCTCGCACTGAGTCACAGAAGCTGTGGGGAAGACGGCGCAGAATGATACATAGTCTGCTCCTACAGCGTCAGCCCATTTCAGCCTCTCCAAGTCGTTGCCCAACGTGTAACCAACTATGCTTCTCTTACCGAGGGCCTTCCTTACCTCATCTGGGGTTACTTCATATCCGTCCATGTGGACTCCGTGGGCGTCAACTTCTCTTGCTAGTCCTAAGTCATTGTTTATTATCAAAGGCACGCCGTATTCCATAGCCAGGCGCATCAAAGCCTTGGCTGGTTTCAAGATTCGGGATCTCTCTTGCTGGGGAGCCCAGAGCTGTAGTATGTCGACTCCTCCCTTCAGGGCTTTTTCGACTACGTCAAGTAGCTTTGGATGAAGCATGGTTGGGTCGGCAACAAGGTATAACCCCTCTAGCCTTTTCGGATGAATCACTTCCACCCCTCCCGGTGAGCTTTCCAGTAGGCTTCCCAATAAGGGTCTGTTTGCGGCTTTTTTAGGGGTTCTCGTTTTCCATCCTTTTTAACCCATCTTCCATGCCGCTGATTCATAACTTTTCCAATAATTTCGGCTTTTATTCGTTTTGAGTCTAAGGCTTTGAGGACTTCTCGTGCCTTCTTTGGCTTCACGGTGACGATTAGTGTCCCTTCGCTCAGTGTCACGTAAGGGTCTAGGTGGAATAGGTCGCAGACGAGCTTTGCCTCTTCGGTTATTATGACGTTGGAGAGCTCTATGTCTAAGCCAGCCTTGGCAGCCTCCGACAGTTCGTATAAAGCCCCTAGAAGACCGCCCTCTGTGACGTCATGCATAGCCGTTACTCCTTCGTCTCGCAAGCCTACAGAAGCTGCTGTTAAGGCATCCTCAACCACGCTAAATTGGTAGAAGTGTGACTGAGCCTTCTTGAGGAAGGATGAACCATAAGCCTTTCCAATGGTCTCGGGGAAGGTTCTAGCCAAGATTCCAGTGGCTGCCACAGCCACTCCCTTCGTCATTATTACAAAATCGCCTGGCTTGGCCATATTGCTGGCTAGGTAACGGTTTTCAGGAGCCAAAGTCATCATCACTCCCCCTCCGATTATTGTATAGTCGGATCCCACATACCTCCCTGTGTGTCCTCCGAGAATGGCCACGTCTAGTCTCTTGCACTCTTTGTCGAAGGCGTCCCAATACGCTTCAAATTCTTCATCTTTCATTTGGGGCGGCAGACTAAAGTTAACAACCATGAAACGGGGGGGAAACCCACACGTGCTCAGATCGGAAGCAAGCAGATGCACGGAGAGCCAAGCTGAATCACGCAAGCCAAGTGAGGGAATCACCGATAACGGGTCAGCTGACACCACCAATACTTGACCACACCCTACTCGAACCACTGCGTTGTCATGTCCATGCCCGGGACCCACGAGAACATGGGGGCTCTTTATTCCCAATTTGGGATACACAATTTTTTCCATTAGGTCTAAGGGAAACTTTCCGACCTTAGACAGGTTTTTCATGTTTTCACCTCAACTTTACAGCTATCCCTAAGAAGGCGCCAAATGGGATAACGGAGGATTCTGAGTTCCCAAAAATCTTGGGAAATACTGTCGTGCTCCAATGCGGTATCGTGTGTCTGTCTCCGAGAGCCTTCTCCAGAATGCGCTTCATGTCGAGGATAGAGTAGAACTTTGCGTGCTTGTAGTACGGGTTTTTCCCCATCTTCACCTGGATAATCCTTCTTAGAGTTGGTAGGCTCCACTTGTTCATCAGCCCGAGAATTATTCCTTTGCGAGCAATTCTTGAGGCTTCGCGGATGACTTTTACAGGGTTAGGCATGTATTCCATGCAGGCTATCATGGTCACTACGTCGAAGGAGTGGTCTTTGAAAGGCATGTAGGAGGACTCACCTCGAAGAAGCGGACCACTTGGCCATAGGTTCTTTGCCTCTTTCAGCATTAAGTCTGACAAGTCAAGCCCGTGACACTCCAAACCAAGAGATTCGAACCATCTGGTGAAATGCGCTGTTCCACAACCTACTTCGAGCAGACTGCTCGCATGCTCTAACGTGTCTAGAAGCTTCTTTAGCAGAGCCTTCTCCAGAATGTCTGCGCGTTTGTATTTGCCTTGATACCAAGACTCGTAGGTTTTGACTATGTCTTCTTGGAAATACCATGCGTCTCTCTGCATCTCGAACCCTTACGCCAAGTAGGTGATTTTCAGTATCTTTCGGATTCTCTTTAGGACGCCATAGCCAATGGGCACGTGCACTAAGTCGATGAGCGTTCCTAGAGTTATCAGAGCAACACTCAAGCCAAATAGGAACCAGTCCGCCACAAAGAATATCACGGTTTCCACCAAGACGCCCACAAACATAGCTTCAACCTCGTCGACCTTTCTCAGCAACCCAACAACGAGTCCCATAGGTCCCCTAGAGATGACTATCCCAAACAGGAATATGTAGAGATAGCCAGGAGGCACCATTATAGTTCCCACGCTGGCGCCTCCCAAGAAACCGATGCCAGACCCCACAGCAGACGCGACTAAGGCTGGAGCGGGACCTAGAAGGATACCTGTTACAAATATGACTATAGGAGCCAAAGTTAGGGTGGAGAGCGGCGGCGGCATTGGTATGGCTGTTATTGTGGTCACCGCAATCAAAGCCGCCATGATGGATGTCGCAGCTAGTGTGAAAGTTGCTCGTGGCTTCGCATGTTTTGCTTTGGCTGAAGAACCTTCTCCTTGGACACTGCATATCCACGGTACAAAAACTTTCAAAATGTCAGAGACTCTTGCGGCAACAGCTTTTGTAGTTAATCCCGTTTGGAACATTCGTGTTGTATCCCTCCGCCAGTATTATCTGGTTCAGGTTCAAAGGGTCGACGGCCAACGTCGAGCCGTCCTCTCAGCCGAGTTAGGCTCAGCTCCCCTTTTCCTTATCCAGAAGCGCTTCAACTATATAATCCTAACCCATCATGGACTCTGGAAGTAGCCAATAGAGTTTTGAGCGCTCGAACCGAATATCCTCGTGATTCATAAGGGTGCAGAGATATGACTCAAACAGACAAAGACCGCAAGATGCTGGACGAAACACCGAAGGAGAAACTGCTCGACCTATTCTTTTATCACATCCGCAACCTGTGGCGAGTGGACGGCTTATACTTCCTGGGCATAGAAGAGAAATTCGGCACCGAGGCTGCAACGGAGATTGACACCGACTGCTGGAGGCTTATGGGTAAGCTTGAAGCCAGAGAGCTCAAAAACCTTCTAGAGACAAAGGAGAACAACATACCCGCTCTGATGCACGTGCTAAGGCACACGAGCTGGTCGCTTGACCAACGAGACAAGGAAATCGAGGTCTCAGAAAATAGAGCCGTGTACAGAGTCACGAGGTGCCGAACTCAAGAGACCAGAGTAAAGAAGGGACTCGGAGAGTTTCCGTGCAGAGACGTGAGGTTCACCTACCTCAAGAGCTTCACAGAAGAGCTCAACCCCAGAATCGAGGTGGTTTGCAGGGTCTGCCCGCCCAAAAAACACCCGCCAGACTTCTGGTGTGAGTGGGAGTTCAAACCGAAGAAAAAAGAGAACTAAATCTACTATTTCAAAGCTTTCTTTTTCTTGAAGAGCTCGATTGCGTAGTTGACGATTTTCTTGGCTTCTCGGGCGTTTCGCCACTCCTTGAACTTGACCCATTTTTTCGGTTCGAGGCGCTTGTAGATTTCAAAGAACTCCTGAATCTCTCGCAGCCTGTGCGGGTGCACGTCGGTGAGGTCGTTGAAACCGTCGAATCTGGGGTCGCGCTCGGGCACAGACAATATTTTGGGGTCTTCTCCCTCCTCATCCTCCATGATTAGAACGCCGATGACGCGAGACTTGATCACGGCGCCGACCTCGAGTGGTTCGTAGCTTAACACCATTATGTCTAGGGGGTCGTTGTCGTCGAACCACGTCTGAGGAACGAAACCGTATTCAACAGGGAACACAACGGGCGAGTACAAGACTCGGTCCAACACGAAGGCGTCCCAGTCCAAGTTATACTCATACTTGTCTCTCGACCCGCTCACGACCTCTACCACAACATTCACCGAGTCCGGAGGCTTGTCGCCAGAGGGAACGTCACGCCACAAATTCATAGAACCAGAGAGAGCGGACACGCAGATATATGAGTTTCTCACAGAACACGAGTTAGGCGGTTTCGCGCTCACTGACCCAGTAGGATTTCGTCGCTCCCTTCTCGTCTGTGATGTACTCTTTCTTGAATATGGGCGCCTCCCTCTTGTAGCGCTCCACAGCCTCCTCCAGAACTGGAAACACGGTGGTTCTGTGTTCTCCAGCCACCAGAACGTAGACGAGATCCTCTCCAACCTCAAACCTCCCAATAAGGTGGTGTATCTGCACGTCGATTATGCCTCTTCGAGTCTTGAGCTCTCTGCAGATGTTCGCCAGAACCTCGTCCGCCTTCTCCTTATACGCCTCCAGCTCCAGTCCCTTCACGGCTTCGCCGCTCTTGGTTTCGCCTCGCACAACCCCTATAAACATTGTTAAGGCGCCGACTTTGTGGAAATCAGACCTCTCCTTCACGGAGTTCAGCACGTCAAGAACTGAGAGCGTTCCCTTTCTGTGAACCCCAGCGCGAACGGACAATGCATTCACCACGCCCTAATTGTGCATACGAGTTTGTAAGGTTTTACGCCAAACTCGCCTTAGCTAGGCGCCCAAAAACGTGTATGTCAACCACAACCTGATACCAGTTGGGTCCAGTTGTCCGCACCACACGCGCCGAGGGCAGATCAAACCGAACACCCAAACTGCGCAGTCTATCGGAGACTCTCGCCCTGACCTCTTCCGTTGGAGTCTCGCCTTTGCCAGCGTGAGTGAAGTCGTAGTAGTGGATGTAGCCTCCAGACGACTTGAGCGCTGAGAAGGCTGTGTCGAGATACTCGTAGGCTTTCTCTGGCAGGGGCATGAGAACCCTGTCAGCAACCCCTCGCAGCCTCTTGGTCACGATTTCCTTGGCATCCCCGAGAAGAGGAGTCACTCGGGCATCGACCCTGTTGAGTCTGATGTTCTCCTTCACGTATCGATCCGCGGACGGATTTGCATCTATGGAGTAGATTTTCTCCGCCGCACTGTGTTTTGCGATGATTATGGAGTAGCTGCCCACACCAGCAAACATGTTGACAAGGGTTTCGTTAGGCTTTACAAGTCTTGCGATGCGCATTCTCTCGTGCGACAGCCGAGGCGAGAAATAACACGTTTCCAGGTCGACCGCGAGAACGCAGCCATACTCACGGTGAAGGGTCTCTGTCCCTCTCTCACCCCCAACCCACTCGAGTCCGCGGAGTCGAAAGTCTCCGGAAACAGGGCTGGTCTGACTCAAAACCGTTTTGACGCGTCTGTGAGTGCTCATAATCGCCTCTGCTATTATGCCCCCTCTGGGTCTCAACTCCTCTGGAACGCGAATCACCGCTATGTCGCCTATGATGTCATAGGAATCAGACACAAGTTGGACGTCTGAGGGTGTGAGTCTGCCCGCTAGAAGATTCTTTAGGCTCTTCCTCATCGCAACACACCAAACAATCTCATTCAGCCACGGCGACGCGTCCCAGCCAAGCAGCCACCCACTTGAACCCTCTCGGGAGATATTCACGAATGAGTTCCACATCGCGTTTTTTGATGGCTCTCAGAGCGACCAAGGAGAGAAAGTAAACTCCAGCGCCCACGAGCACGTAGAGAGGCAGGAGATAGGCTAGGGGAAAAACCGCCTCCAAGGAACGTGACACCGCAACCGCCACTGCCATAGTCACAGAGGCCAGTGACACTTTCCACAAGGCTTCCAAGTCAAACTCTATTTTGACAATCAGGCTGACCGCGTACACGCTCAATGCAAGGCTCACCAGAGCGGTGATTGCTCGGGCTGAGGCGGCTCCCGCCATACCCATGTTTAGGAGTGCCAGAGTAATGTAGCTCAGCGCTGAGTTGGCTAGGATTGAGATTACAGTGAGTATTGACAGGAGCTTTGTGCGCTCCATAGTCAGCATCACGGGAGTAAGTGCAACCCCGAAGGCGCCTGGGAGCGATGCCAAGCAGAGAATAGTTAATGGCAGCCACGCCGAGGCGTAGTCCATCCCCGCAAACACAGCCAGCACTGGGTAGGAGATTGTCGCAAGTCCGATTATCAGCGGGAATCCAGCCAAAACCGCATACCGTGTGGAGACACTGAAGGCTCCCTTTAGGCTGTCTGCCCCCCGCTGCGCGTACAATTCAGACATTGAAGGAAACAACACCTGAACAATCGCGGTTGAAATCAAGCCGGGAACCGCCGAAGCTCGCACTGCGACGTAATACATGCCCAGATAAAGTGAGCCCATAAAAGGCAAGATGAAGAGCTGGTCAACCCAACCCGCAAAGAAGCCGAGTACTCCAGAAAGGTAGATGGGATAAGAGTAGTTGATGAGGGGTCTGACAGGGTGAGATTCCCCGAACACACCTAGAAACCTCGCCGTTAACACCAAGCCACACACAGAGGAGACGGCGAGACCCAGCAGCAAGCCAGAGACAACACCGAGGAGCCTCCACCCGAGGAAGAGAAAGACTATGGATACTGAGTACTGCAGAATCGCGTAGCCGAAACTCACCGCAGCCGCCGCTCCAATTCGTTGCAGACCAGTTAGAAAGCTCAGGGTCTGAGACAGAAGAATGGCGAAGAAAGAAGAGATGGCGATAACCTGAAAGAGTAGTGCAAACTCAGGCGTATTAAAGAAAAACGTCGACATCCATGGTGCGGCTATCAGTAAGGGCACCATAATCGCTATTGACGTCAAGACGGAGATCTGCAAAACCCGAGCAACCAAGCCTCTGGCTTTCTCTGGTTTGCCTTCAGCTAAGTATTGCGCTATGTATTTAGTGGAGGCGTAGGGAAGGGCGAAGGTGCCAAACGTCTGAACCAGGGTCAAAACGAAACTGAAGATTGCGAAGACACCCATCTCTTCTCTGGGAAGAAAGCGCGTGAGGATTATGAAGTAGACCAAGCCCGCGAGATTGGATACGAAGCCCTGAACAAACATGTAGGTGGCCCCTCTAGCCACCCTCGTCGTCGTCTTGAGATTCGCCAATTGACTCGCCTTGATGGGCAATTCAATAATCGTATGACATTAATAAGCTTAAATCGTATTGCCAAGCCACATTGAGTTCGGAAAGTATGTGTTCAAAAACGTTAGTACCAAATCTTGAGCGTTCTGTTTCTCTTCTTTGAGAGGGCGCCATCCAAAAGCTTGAAGTTCTGACATGTGCCATCCGGAGCATTGCCAGGTTTACATGCCAATTTCCGCATAGCTTGGAGTTTAAAAATGGTCTGAGTCTTTTTGTTTTAGTGAAGATGTGGACTCAGATTTTTTGCTGCAAAAATCTAAATCGAAGCAGAAGGGTAAAATAAGTGGAAAAATGAAAAACATGATGGAGGGCGACACGGAACGGGAAAAAATTTGGAAAGGAGGCTGTAGAATTATCTAGGATCTTGGTAACTGGTGGAGCCGGGTTCATAGGAAGTCATCTGGCAAGAAGGTTGTACAAAGAAGGAAACTTCGTGAGGGTAGTAGATATCAAAGAGCCCAGATTCATAGAGTCGAAATATTGCAGCGAATTCCTCAAATTGGACTTGAGACGGTACGAGAACTGTCTGAAAGCCACCAAGAATATAGACCATGTCTATAATCTCGCTGCGAACATGGGAGGAATAGGTTTCATCAGCGAAGTAGGGGTAGACGTAATGCATGACAACGTCCTTATAAACACTCACATGTTAGAAGCCTCCAGAGCTAACAATGCTCGAAAATACCTCTTCAGTTCGTCAGCGTGCATTTACCCGGTCTTCAAACAAACTGATCCAAATGTTCAAGGGCTCAAGGAAAGCGATGCTTACCCCGCTGATCCAAACGAATTTTACGGGTGGGAAAAACTCTTCTGCGAAAAAATGTGTGAGGCATACAGAAGAGATTATAGCCTTAACACAATGGTGGCCAGATACCACAACGTTTACGGACCAGAAGGGACTTATGAAGGCGGGAGAGAGAAGGCTCCAGCAGCATTGTGTAGGAAGGTAGCGATGGCTGATGATCCTGGAGAGATTACCATATGGGGAGATGGCAAACAAACGAGGAGTTTCTTGTACATAACAGACTGTTTAGAAGCCACAATCAAACTAATGGATAAAGAATACCATGAACCATTGAACATAGGCTCAGACCGGCTGGTTGCAATCGATCAATTAGCCGACCTAATAATAAAAATATCTGGCAAGAAGATTTTGAAGAAGTATGACTTATCAAAACCTCAAGGAGTCAGAGGAAGAAACGCCGATCTTACGTTGGTCAAGAAAGTGTTGAAGTGGCAGCCCAAGGTGTCGTTGGAGGAAGGGTTGCGAAGGACGTACGAATGGATTGCAAAACAGGTTCAACTCAAATCATCGACTTTAGAGAAGTCGCGTCCATAAGCCTGAGGTGGATTTATTGCCATCAGTCTTCCCTTATGCCCTAAATCGAAGTGAGGTAAAGAAATGAGTGGTAGAGTGAAATAGAGATGCTGTACGAGTTGCTGATGAAAATTGTTCAAAGGCTTTATTATATGAATAATTACACACGTTCTTTTCTATATAGGTTAGAAGATGTTTTGTTTGAAGTTTGTAGGGCTTGGAAGGGAAGGGTTGTTGAGTATGCTTGGGCAATTAAGAAACTGGGATTGGAACGTGGAAGAGTTCTTGATGTCGGATCGGTTGGAAGCAAATTGCCCGTTGAGCTTGCATCTTTGGGCTATGAAGTTTGTGCGATGGATATTAGAAAATATACTTTAAAGCACCCAAATATGGATTTCATCTTAGGGGATATTACAAAGGCCCCGTTTCGCGATAACTCTTTCGACACAGTAACTGCGATCTCAACCATCGAACACATAGGCCTAGGACGCTATGAGGATCTTAAAGATTCTAAAGGCGACAGAAAAGCGATTGAGGAAATCCATCGCATTCTTAAGAAAGGCAGTGATGCATTAATCACTCTCCCATTCGGTAGGCCTTGCACCACATATTTACATAGAGTTTACGATGTTGACAGGTTAAATGATCTCTTAGACGGTTTTAAAGTTGAAAAATCGGAGTATTTCGGCGTTTCGGGAGATATTGAAAGCTATAATTGGATCCCGAAGACCTTTCGCCAATTAACTAAAATTGATTCATCAGAAGTTGTGAGAGGGCTCTGCTGCATTAAATTTCTTAAGCAATGATTGGATCAAGACGTAACTGGAAAAAATGAGTATGGAGGCTAAGAGAAAGAAGTGGCAAAAATGATTAAATCAATGTTGCTTTCAGTTCATGGAGGTGTATGAGCCAAATGACTCTGCGAATATTAGTGGTAGCCCCACTCTTTCAAGAGTGGTATGCGGGTCGCTCCATTCTTAAGGCTGCAGAATCATTAGGTTTTGAAGCAAGAGGTTTTGACTACAGATTCCCCTTCAACCTGAGAGATATATATGTACGTGGTAGAGGGTTGGATGAACTCTCGGGAATGATCAGAGGGAGAATCGGAGCACTTCAAAGTATGTTTATCACGAAAACAAATGAGCGACTTTATGAGGTTTCGGAAAAGTATAGCCCAGATCTAGTGCTAGTTTGTGAAGGCGAGCTTCTCAAAGAGGATACGCTTGAAAATATAAGAAGAGTTGTTGGATCAAGATTGGCTTTCTGGACTTTTGATGATCCTCAACTGATAGGAAGGCATGTGAAAATTGCGGGGTGGTATGACCATTGTTTCACAAATTCTCTTAAGGCTGTAGAGACATACAAGGAAAACGGTATCAAGTCAGTGTCCTACCTTCCCTGGGGATGCGATCCCTATGTCCATAAGAAAATCCCTCTCGACGCCTTGAGAGATGCTAAGTACAAAACCGATGTATGCCTCTACGCGAGCGCTCACCCCTACAGAGTCACTTTTCTCCGTAAGATATCCGACGCTCGATTAGGGATATGGGGGAGAGGTTGGGATATGTTACGCAAGGATGATCCTCTTAGGAATATGTGGAGGGGGCCCATCATTCGGTTGATAGAGTTGGCGAAGATGTATAGCGGTACTAAGATAGCTCTAAACATTCATAGACCAGAGACAACTCTAACTACAACGACTTCTCGGGTGTGGGAAGCCACGGCTTGTGGCGCTATGCTACTAACCCAGAAAGTTTCAGGATTGGATTTTGCGTTCAAGGTGGGAAGAGAAGTTATCTGTTATGAGAACCCAGAGGACCTTAGAGAAAAAGTGACGTTTTGCCTTGCAAACGAAGAAGTAAGAGAAAAAGTGGCCTCTCGTGGTCAAGCTAGATGTAAGAGAGAGCACACGGTCTCCAACCGTTTGAAAAAAATTCTCGAATTATGTAAGCCCTAAAACTATAGTAGGTCTCAAGGTCTGCGTTATTGAGATTTTTCTAGCCACAAATTCATACCCTTTTCAGCGGGTAGCTCCGGAATTTCGTTTACATCTACCCTATCTATGCTTCGTTTTTTCTCGTTTATTCTTTGAAATTTGAAACCGTAATTTCTCAGCTTAACTAAAAGCTTCTTAGGATCAGTACCCAGGTTTGCGAGTCCCGAGGGCCAAAATTCCATCATTATCTTCAAATTATCATTGTTTTGAATGATCTTAGTCATTCCCTCAACAATTATCCCTTCTGCGCCTTGAGCATCAATCTTAACGAAATCCACTTTGAAATTGCCTACTTCTTTTTCAAAGAACTCATTCAACGTGATCGATTCGACCTCAATTGAATTTATCAACTCTGGGACATTATCTCTTGAAAGTGAATGGCTTCCTAAATTTTTATTGTTCAAAAAAAGAACTGTCTTTGCCTTTTTATTCGCAACTGCTTTTTGTACCGCAACCACGTTCTCGTATCCATTTTCGTGTAAGTTGTGGACGAGAAGCCTGCAATTAGATGGGTCCGGTTCAAAGGCGTAGACTCTGCCATTCGTGCCAACAAGTTTTGCCGCCATTAAGGTGTAATATCCTATGTGGGCACCTACATCTACGACAACCATTCCCTCTTTAATCGCTTGCTTAAACAATTTCGTTTGGTATGGTTCGTAAACCCTGCTCTTTAGCAATGGAACTCCGACACCCAAATCCTTAGGATCGACATACATTTTACTTCCTTGAACTTGAATCAACACGATTTCAGTGGGCAATAGCTGATAAAACAAAAAACTGTAAGCCTTCATGACTCCCGGGATCTTACTGAACCCAAATCCTTTGCCTGCAAAAATATTTGTGATGGTATGTAAAAGGCCAAATAACAACTCTCTGTAGACGTGTGATTTCCTCATTTTAAACTTCTCCATCTCACGCCTCACATCATACCAAACGAGTCGCCTCACTATTCACTCAGATGCTCGTTTAGAACGACAGCTTTGTGCAAACTTTGAGAAAAATGTTTTCTTTCTCGTAGATTTCTTATTCGACAGGTTTTGCAACATAGTCTCTAACATTCTCGTTCTTCCTGAAAAATCTGTCGAACGCACAACTATTGAACATGTTCAAGAGAGGCTCCTTACCTGAACACTATCTGGGAAAGACAGACCCGCACCTAATAAAATTTAAGCGTATGTCGTAAAATATGTGCCATGATGTATAATATACATATGAGCTTGTTATGTCGGAGAGAGTGGAGATATGCGAATTCTGATGATTAGTCAGTCGTACCCAAGTGAACAGCACAAACATTCCTATGGCTTTGTACATTCGCGGTCAAAAATTTACCAAAAGTTTGGAAACTCGGTAAAGGTGTTTGTTCCCTCTGTTCTAAAGTTTGGAGAGTATAAATTTGAGGGAGTCGATGTTGCAATCGGACCCTATGCTTATCTTAGAGAAACTCTAGAGAACTTTGATCCCGATGCTATTGCGGTCCATGCACCAACGCGTTCCATGGGCAGAGAACTACCGCCAGCATTGAAGACAAGACGGTTTGTTACATGGTTTCATGGATCGGAGGTGCTGCTAGCCACTTTTCACAACTATCATGCTCCTTGGGACCTCACTACAAGAGTTAAGAGCTTGGTTTACGGTGACCCATCAAAGATTTTCATAATAAGATCGCTCATAAAGCAATCCGCAGCAGTGGTATACGTTTCAGAATGGATGAAAAAAATGGCGGAACGTTACACTTTCATGAAGCTTCCCGCTTCGTTTGTAATTCCAAATCCCATAGACACCGACCTGTTTCGCTGCACAGAGAGGGATAGACAGAGCATGTACAGAGGACTGTCCGTTAGAAGTCTGGAATGGAAGTATGGCGTAGATATCGCCGTAAAAGCTTACTCAAACCTTAAGGAAACTGATCTGACTGTTCTGGGTAACGGTTCTCTAAAGGCGTATCTCCTTCGTTTAGCAGAAAAGAGCCGGTCTAACGTGCATTTCAGATATGAAAGCGTCGAACATAATAAAATGCCTAGCGTGTATGCCGAGTTCGGATATTTCGTGGCTCCAAGCAGAACCGAGGCACAGGGTGTTGCGATGTGCGAAGCCATGGCATGTGGATTACCAGTGGTAGCCACAAACGTCGGCGGCATACCAGAATTTGTAAAAAACGGGGTTAATGGATTGTTAGTTGCGCCCGAAAACCCTTACGAGCTACGAAAGGCGATAAAGCGTCTCCTGACTGATCCTGCACTTTATAAAAAACTCTCTGAAGGAGCCACAAGCTCTGTGAAAGAAAACCTTTCCCACCAAAGAATCTACGAACTCGAACGCGCTGTTCTTACACTGTGCCTACAAAACTCGTAACCACTCGGTTCCCAGAGATTCGAGATTGAGGTCGGATGTCACAGCTGGGGTCTTGGTCTAACCAACAGAAATGAGAATTTAAACAGAACCATCAGAGTTTGGTGCGGGGGGCTAGGTTTAAACATCGGTTTAAATTCTCGGAATTTCCATTTGATGTCAAGGATGTGAGTTGTGCGTTAAACACCGATGAAATTTTGCAAATAGCAGTGTTGAACTTCTTAGCATGAAAAAAGCCTTATAGCATTCTTTTTTGAGCTCTTGCTGTTCTTTGAATCGCCATGTATGCTATGATAGCGGCAACGGCCAGAATTATTGCAAACGTTAGTATGTAGGGCGTATAATCTGTTCCTGGCTCGCCTACTTGTACAGTTGTTTCTCCATAGTAAAGGCTTGTTCCATTTAAGAGAAAGGCAGCAAAGTTGTAGAGTCCTGTTGTCTCAGGAACATATTTGATTGTAGCGATTCCAGAATTGCTTAATAGTTTGTTGCCAATCAATGTTCCATTGGCGTAAAAGTCTACTGTTCTACCTTCTGTTAGAGTCTCGATGTTTTGAGCTGTTGCGGTTATGTATAGTATTTGGTTTACACTTGGTGATGTTGGGTTGACAGAGAGGCTGATTTGCGATATCGGGATTGCGCGAGGTACCCTTCTTGTGGTCGAAAACTGATTTATTATCTTTAGCACTTCATCATTGTTAAGTAGTCCCGTATGATCGGCGTCGACACGCCAAGATTGATGAGGACTAATGGATTCAACGCTCTTTGCTGAAACGACGCCATCATTGTCAGCCCATCCGAAGACAGTCCAAGAATACCAAGGACCCTTTTTTCCAGCGACTGTTCCCCATCGTATGCTGCTTGACCCAGGCTTCTTTTGAAGGTTGTTCAAGAAGTCGCTTCCTGGTGCCATTTCATTTGTTTCCACTGTTTGTTCTATGCCCGTGTATTTGGCTAATTTTGCCCATGGGCTTCCGTCATTTGGAGTTCCAAGCATCAGAATGCTTTCTATAGGTGTTCTTACCCATGTTTCATATTGAAGCATAGCTCGTGTAATGAGTCCGCCCATGCTATGAGCAATGATTGTTATGGGCTCGCCCCCATACGTATCGTATTTCGCATTAACTACTGCTGCAACGTCGTGGGCTAAATCTTGGATGTGAGTATTCTTGTCATTTTGGTGGCTGCCACTTGGCCAGTCTTGAATAGTTCCATAATATTCAACGTTATCAACCGTCCATCCCCATTGAAGAAGCACATCTGAAATGTGATTCATTACAGATTTGTCTGCGTTGTATCCGTGAATCAAAACGGCGTGGGTTATACCGCTGTCGGCTTTAGCTATGTTCATTGGGATTATAACAGGGATTAGTAGCAAAATTGCCAAAAGCAAAACTTTCCGACTCATTTATAATCACTCAGCTTGAAGTAATTCCTCGCCCACATAAATTTTATTAAACCAAAATCTGAACCAATGATAATTCATAATTCTGATTCTGAATAAAATTTCAATGTATCAAGCCATGTCAATTTCCTACGATTAACGAGTTGAATAGCGACCGCCCTAGAAATTCGTGGGTTAATGCACACCCAAAAGTGCGGGGGGTGGGATTCGAACCCACGAACCCCTACGGGATAGGCTCCTGAAGCATGCGCACATCCTTCATGCGTGATGCTCTACGCCTTTGACCAGGCTTGGCAACCCCCGCGCGCTCGAAGACAGTTTCTCAACAAGCCACTACTTAAGTTTCACCCATCACCCACTTCACCAAATCCACCAAACGGAAGGGCTCTAGACGAGGCTATACCCGTCTCTCTGTGCCTCACAGCGCCTATTTGAAGCCAAAAAAAACCCAAACTTCGCTTCTTCGCTCGAGCTTACTCTGGACATCTACGCGCTCGTAGTGTGCGAAGACTGGGGACTCTACTCCTCAACCTTTGGTTTAGGAGATCCATCCCAGAAGAAAAGGAGGATGCTCTCCTTAGTGAACTTGGAAGCCCCATGCTTAACACCCTTTGATGTCGTTATAACTGTGTTTGGCAACAGGGGCATGATGCCATTAGGCGCCTCAACCTCCCCACTTAGTCCGATCACTATCTGATTCGCCTCTGTGTGAGTGTGAATATTATCGGCTACGCCCTCCGGGAACTTGAGAAGGGCGAGGGTTGCCCCTGATTTCTTGTCCTCCCAGAGGATATACTGTTTAACGTTTGTCAGGTAATAGCCCCTAGGTGCGTCTTTCCACTCGATGTCTTTAAAGTTCAGAAACTTGAACATGTCTTGGGACATATCAATTTCATTTAAACGTCCCTGTAATCATATAAAACTATTCCTTCTCTGATCGATCGATGTACTAGTGAAAGATTATTGCTTAAAATCTTTGGTTGAGAAAGAAGTCTTTGAATGGATAAGAGCTAGACAGAGAAACGGGTTTGGGTTTGGGTTTTATTTGAAGCCAAATAGAGGGGCTAGGCTAGCCTCGGGCACACACACGCAAAACACGTCTCTACTCAACATACCCCCTCTCTCTAGGTAGGTAGTCTCACGCGCGCACGCACGCTTTAATCCTTTATGGCTTCAATCAGACTCATGACATTCCAGAGCTTAACCCTCGTGTAAGCCGGCATATTCGGATCCTGCAGAATCTCATCCAAGATAGACACGGCGTTAGAAGCCCTAACAGCGGGCGTATACTGACTCGCCTGCAAGGCGTCTATAGCGTCCTTGGCGGCACGCCTAATGTTACGAGGCGTGGTCGTGTCCTCAGAAACCATACCCAAAACAGCCACAGCCTGCTTAATCCTATCCTCATACTCCTGCAGCCTCTTCTTACTCACCATAAGGCAACCACGCCCCAAAGCAATAACCACGAAGCGATAATCAAATTACCAACTCAATCATTAAAAGGTTTACGAGGCTTCAAAATGCCCAAAGAATCCAAAGACCTCCAAACCATGGCAAACCTGCTCAAGCAGGGAGCCACGCTCACCGACCTCTCCTGCCCAGCCTGTGCTTCACCCCTGTTCAAACTGAAAGACGGAAAACTGTGGTGCGCCAAATGCCAAAAACGAGTCATAGTTGTTAGAGAGGGCGAAACACCAGCAGAGGCAGCTCGCCCACTGCTCCTGAGCACACTCGAATCAACCGTGCTCACAAAAATACAAGAAATCGAAAAAAGAATCAAAGAAGAAGAGGACCCAGAGCAACTGCAAAAACTGAGTACAACACTCTCCAGCCTCTTAGAAGACCTCAGCAAGATAAGAAAAATGAAATAACCCTCGTTTAAGGAGAGCGCCTAGAACTGCTGGGTCGCTACGAAAACTTCCCACAGACAATCCATGGAACCGCCAGATTCACATACCAGGGCTCCATGCGGTCACTGCAGCAGACCCTTCTCATGGTGTTTCATCAGCTCAACAGCCAGAGCCTCAGTCTGGGAGACGTCACAACACCTCCAAAACACGCATGCCAGGTGGGTTTCGAATTCGGAGTAGCCGAAGAATCCACCTTCAATTTCCTAGACAAGGAAGAACTCCAAAGACTGCGCAAAAGTATAGTGGATAAGGCTCTGCCAACACTAGACGTCTTCTGCGCCATCCGCTACCACAAAATCAGTGAAGGCGGAGAGCGAACGCCCCTGAAGTTCGACTACCACCTCCTGCGATTCATATTCTACAGCAAGAACATAGAACTGCTCATCTCACACGAGCGTGGGACTCAACGCATTCCCTTAGAAGACCTCACCACTTTTTTGACAAACCGCATAAACAAGGAACTGGCCACCAAACAGCAGAGAAAGCTAGCCTTGAAGTATCTGCACACCCTTTAGACTTGCCCATCGATGTCCTCTATTCTCTCTTCAAGCTCTGCAGAACAAGCTTCAGAACATCACTCGCCACTAGCCCCACCGTTCGGTTTCCATCCACGAGCACTAGGCGACCCTCTTCAACCATGCTCATGTAGATTTCACGCACCCTTCGCTGATTCCGAAGCGTCTCCATCACCGACCTCTTTCGTTTTATCCTCTTCAGAACCACTTCAGGTGGGACATCAATGAATAAGGAAAGGTCTGGAGTGAGCGCCAACCGGTTAATCTGCTCTATCCAAACCTGGTCAAGCCCAGCCGCTCCCTGATAAGCCAGTGAAGAATAAACGTATCTGTCGCACACCACGACTCTTCCCTTCTCCAAGGCTGGATTGATTCTGCTTTCCACATGGTCAATGCGGTCCACGGCGAAGAGAAGCGCCTCCACAACGATCGGCACACGCCTCTTACGCTGAAGCACATATCTCCGAATGAACCTTCCGACTTCGCCTGGGCTGGGCTCAGTGGTGTACACCGCATCGAAGCCTCTCTGCCTTAGGCTTTTCACCAGTAGGCGGGCTTGAGTGGTCTTGCCGCTGGCGTCTATTCCCTCGATGCAGACGAAAACTCCACGTTTCGCTCTCGCCACGAACTCGCCCCGCTCCTAAATGTGAAAAACATCAAAATAAATGACTTCCGTTAATCATTCAAACCAACATGACTCCCCTCCCGGTATAGAGAGTCACACACACGCGCGGGCGCTGTTAACTCTCCAAAGAGCATATCTTTAATAGCATTGTCTAAAATGAAACTCTAACAAGGCAGGGTGAAAAAGCCTTGAGGCAGTTCTGGGGCGAGATAAAGGATCCAGTTTTCGGCTACGTCTACATAACTGAAGCCGAGAGGAAAGTAATTGATTCTTTCCCCGTTCAGAGATTGAGGAGACTTAGGCAGCTGGCGGGCGCGGAATACGTGTATCCGGGCGCCAATCACACGCGGTTTGAACACAGCTTGGGCGTCATGTACTTGGCTGGTGTGATGGCTGAAAACCCTTACTTGTCTCAACATTTCTCCGACGAAGACTACCAGATGGTCAGAATCGCCGCTCTACTCCACGACGTAGGACATGGACCCTTCTCCCACATCTTTGAACACTTACTCGTCAAGTTCCTCAACAAGACCCATGAAGACATGAACGTCTGGGTGATCGAAAAATCAGAGCTAAAAGATGTCATAGGCGGGCTGGGGTTTGACCCAGACATGGTTGCTAAGCTATCTGTGGGGTGGCTGCACAAGCCTGGGAGGGTGTTTATGGACCAGATCATCCGAAGCGCCGTTGACGTGGACAAACTGGACTTCGTTGTCCGCGACACTTACCACACGGGCGCCGAATACGGGTACGTTGATGTGTTCCGACTGACGCACACGTTAGACGTGTTAGACCAGAACCTGGCTGTGGATTTGGGCGCGCTGTCAGCCCTCGAATCGTTCATTCTGGCTAGAATAGAGTCCTTCAAGAGCATATACTTCCACAGAGTCGGCAGAGCAGCCCAGATCATGCTCGCTATGGCTATGGAGGAGGCGAAGGACGAACTAGGCTTGGTTGACTTCAAAACCCCAGAAGAATACTTGTCGCAAGACGACTACACTGTTTGGGCTAAACTAAAACAGTGTGCGAAATCGAAGAAGATAATTGAAGACTTGGAGAAGCGAAGGCTGCTCAAGTGCGCCTACGACCAGACCTTCTACGTGCGGGACAAAACCGTGTCCAGCATCTTCAGCGTCGAAGAGATTCGAAACCAGCTACGTGACCAGATTGCCTTAGAGGCTGGAGTGGAGCCGAGCGAGCTTGTGATTGACGTGCCAACGCTACCCTCCGTGCCGTATCGCCACTCGGTCCTTCTAGAGCCCATGGAGATTCCAGTTTTCTACCGAACTAGAGACGGACAGAAGGTTCCGCAGCGGCTCAGCGACATATCTGGCATATTCGACGTCTTGAAGGGGTTCATCAACATTCTGCGCGTCTACACGGACGAGGAGCACCGCGAAAACGTTGGTGCGGCAGCGTCTAAATTACTTGGCGGAATTCCATCCTCGGCGAAAATATCCTTCTAGATTGAGGAAAGGTCATCATGGGTTTGAATTTCCACGAACTTGCACAATTTCTAGTGGAGGCGAAGAAAAGCACTTACGCAAGTGGAGGGGTTCAAACTAAGGGGGCTGACAAATCCAAGAGCTTTCAGTTTAGAAAGGGCAAGTACCTCTATCGAGACAGATATTTTGGCTCAGAGCGATTTGGAGGAGAAGAAATAGTCTGGTGTGAAGAGGAACCTGCTTGGCTCATGAATTACAACGGCCGAATCACAAAGAAAATTCTGGACAGAGAAACGGTATTCGCCTTCTTGAGGCAAGCTCTCCTGCAGGTTCTCGTCGAAAAACCCTTCAGAGGTCCGCTTTCTTTTAGAAGAGATGATTTTGAGTATAGAAACTCGGTTTCTGGAGAAATAACTTGGTTTAAGGGAACAGAAGAGATCCTGTATCAAGGAGAAACCGTCTACAAGGTTGAGTATTCAGGCGGGGTCATAAAGTAAAACCTAAGTAAACCATTAAAAGGTTGAGGAAAACTTGGCAGACAGAGTTTTGAGGGGAAGATGTATAGTTTCCGGGCGTTGCAGTGGAATTGCGTTGGTTTCCTCCAAACCCTTGAGTTTTCTCGGCGGCGTCGACTACAACTCTGGAGTCGTGGTTGAGAAAGGGCACGACCTCAGAGGTCAAAGCCTGAGGGATAGGGTTCTGTGCTTTCCCTATGGTCACGGTTCAACTGTTGGCAGTTACGTCTTGTATTCGCTGGTTAAGAAGGGTCTGGGTCCAAAGGCCATTGTAAATCAGGTGGCTGACACTGTGGTCGTGGTGGGCGCCATCATAGCAGAGATTCCGATGGTAGACAAGGTGGATGTTTCGCAGATCAGGACAGGCGATAAGGTTGAAGTGGACGGTGAGAAGGGAACAGTCAAGATACTGAAGAGAGAGTGACAGCGTGCACCTAACCAGAGAAGAGGAAAGGATTTACGACGGCGAACTCGGCTGGGCTTATCAGATTTCCATGAAAATTCTCACTCGCTTGGGCGACCTGTTCGGCGCCACACGGTTGATTCCGATTCAGTCCGCCCACGTGTCTGGAGTGTCTTACAAGCACCTAGGCGACGCCGCCATAGACTTCCTCGACACCATAGTCAGCAGTGGGGGAGAGGCGCAGACTTATTCAACGCTTAACCCTTCAAGCCTCGACCCAGAATACTTGGTAGATAAGTATCCTCGCGAACGCTTTGAAAAGCAATCGCGCATAATCAGCCTCTACGAAAGAATGAAGATAGACCCTGTTCTCACGTGCACGCCCTACTACCTCCGCAAGCCTCGAACTGGACAGCATCTCGCTTGGGCTGAATCCTCAGCCGTGATCTACGCAAACTCGGTCTTGGGTGCATGGACCAACCGAGAGGGTGCTCCCAGCGCCTTGGCTGCCGCCCTCTTGGGGAAGACTCCTAACTACGGCGTGCATAGGGCTGAGAATCGTCAACCAAACGTGCTGATGGAGGTGGAGCCCTTTCTCCAAAACGAGATAGAATATGGAGCATTGGGGATTCATTTGGGAAAGGTGTTGAAAGACAAAAATCCCGTTTTCGAAGGACTGCTCCATTATTCGGATGACGATTTGAAACAGTTGGGCGCTGGAATGGCTTCGAGCGGCATGACAGCCATATTTTATCACAAAACTACGGAAGGCGCAGAGGGACTCGAAAAACTATCCATAGAAGAAAAAGACGTGAGGGAGTCGGTTGCGAGCCTGTGCACTACAACCGAAGCACCCGACATGGTCTTCATCGGGTGTCCCCACTGCTCTCTAAAGGAGGTTGAAAATGTGGCTAAGTTGCTTAAAGGAAAGCGCGTGAGAGAGGGTGTGGAGTTCTGGGTCTGCACCTCTAGGCAGGTTAGGGATAGAGCCAGGGAACAAGTAGCCAGTATTGAGAGAGCAGGCGGGCACGTTCTGTGCGATACATGTGTCCTTGTGACGTGGATAAAAGACCTCAAGGTAAACACGCTGATGACCAACTCTGCCAAGACAGCCTACTACGCGCCCACACTGAACGAGGTAGAAGTCTCTCTGGCGCCACTGAGCCAATGCATTCAAACAGCCTGCGAAAAGTGAGAGAAACTATCGCCTCAACTTATAATTTTGATAGTGGGGGATAAGTCGAAGTTTCTAAAGTGGTAAGAGTTATTCTGTTTCCTTCTCTTCCATTTTAGGAGACCAAAACTGTAGTTTAGTCGGCTTACCCGTGCTTTCGTCAATAGCGTCTAACAGATGTGGCTCACCACAATGAATACAGACAGCAGTAATTTGAGAGTCTATAGTTCTCATGAGTTCAAACTCGTTTTTTCCGCACTTAGCACACTTAGGCTCTGCTTCCGTTATTTCTTCTCTCATTTCGATTTTCCTCAATATCTTGATTCATTCCAATGTAGACAAAAGTTGCGCGCGCGGACACGCACGGGCAAGCTAATAAGTTTCTCGGGGCGAGACAGTGCCTATTTGACTTCAAAACGAATCAAAAATCGTAAAGCTTATCTTAAAACAATAATACATCGAATATCGGTTTGGCATGAGAACTTATAGTGGTTCTAATGCAGGTTCCGAGATTGAAAAAATTCTCTGGGACGCAAAAGAATCTGTTTGGATCATAAGTCCTTGGATTGGGAAGAATTATGCTGAGCGTCTTGCTTCTTTGTCTCAAAAAGGTATTGAAGTCAGGATTGTGACAAGTAACGATGACTATAATAGAGAATCTCTTAAGGTCTTTAGAGTCTCTGAGAATTCAAACCTAATGCCATTAGTTTTAGATAAAGAGAAAGCTGCGTTCATTCACTCAAAAATTTACGTTGTGGACAAGAGGTATGCAATTTCAGGATCAGCCAACTTCACTTACAGCGGATTGTACAAGAATGTTGAATCGCTTAGTATAGCTGAAAACGAAGAGGAAGTACGTACGATAGAGACGGATTTTATGAGGGTATGGATGGATTTTGAAAGAAAGCGCATGTCCAGTGAAGAACTCTCTAACGGAACATCTCACTCAATTAGGAATGCACTACCACTGAACCCATCGGCAAATTACGGTGAAATTGACCACAACAATATCAAAGACAAAGAATTGATTTACCATCCTTACTACTTCTTTGAATTTAGCTTCCGAGTATCAGCAGGAAAATCTCCGCCGATTCTTTTTGAAAACAGTGGTCTTGTAGTGATTGATGGAGTAACTCGGCAGATAATAACCGATGATGTATTGGCTGAAGAAATTAATAATCATTCGAGAGAAGACTATCTTCTAAAGACCGAGAGAAGATATCGATTAACATTTCATGAGCCGAAAATTAATAATTTTAAAGAAGCGACAGAACTTGCCTTGGACTACATCATAAAGGAGAATACTCAACACTACACACAAAATTACGGACGCAGATCTTATGATAGGATATTTGTTCCCTACAGAAACATAATCAGGTTCATAAAAAGCGGTTTCGTCCAAGTACCAATATGGTACATAGAAAGACAAGAACAAGATGGAAGAAAGCATCAAGACGTAATACTAGGATCATCTGGGAGAAAATGGAACGAGCTGATATATTGCCCTGAATGTCAAAAGAAGATCGGGATTAATCAAGCCGTAAAATGTAAATCGTGTGGAAAACAGGTCTGCCCTGATTGCATTAACGATGTGGGGGTAATATTCAAGAAAAAGTTGTGCACTACCTGTTTATCAAAATCTCGATAACTACATCAAAATATAATTTCCTTACTCTTGTTTTCAAACGTGTCCGACTGACCGCGTGCACACACGCGCAGAGTGTGTGTACCGTTTGTGGGTGTGGTTATAGTGTGGGGTAGAGAGTTTGCGTTGGTTGGTTGGTTGGCTTAAACCTAAATGCGCGCTCCAGTCTTTTCTTTCCTGAGGGGTGATCATAAAACATAACCTCCACCAAAGAGTTGGGGTAAGCGTACCTAAGGTTTTGATCGCAGAGCTTCGTCATAGAACTGATGTAGGCGTCTGGCTTGTTAACCAAATCGAGTTCGTACTGATCCGCTTGACCTTCCATCCATCGGCTGAACGTGTTCATGAAGGGTGTGAAGACAGCGAAACAGAGCGCAAGTAGCAATGCGAGTAATGGAAGCGAAGCAATGGTGCTCATGTTGTCTAAGCCGAAGAAGCCGATTGTTGCTCTCAATACTTGATCCGCGATAACCAGGGTTACGAAAAAGAAGGCTATGAAAAGGGCTAGTCCTTTCCCAGCGTGGTGGAACACATGATGACCCAACTCGTGCCCGATCACACCCTCAACCTCGTCGCTGGAAAAATTCGCTAGCAGCGTGTCGCTGAGTATTATCCTTCGGGTGTTGGCCATGCCAGAGAGAGCGCCAATGGCTTTCAGAGTCTTCTCACGGGCTTTCATCTCATATATGCCCACTACGCTTATCCCAGCCTTCTTAGCGAGGGCAACCAATCTTTTCATTAAGGCCTCGTCCTTTAACTCTGGAAACTTGTAGAAAAGAGGCATAATCAAAACAGGGGCTACGTAGGAGAACAACAAGGCGACAACACTGAACCCAATCCAAACTGGAACCCACCAGAAGACCGTGGACGCCCGCATCGAGTAGTAAGTGCCCTCCACAAAAATGAAGGCGAATATCAGGAACAGACATGACGATATCAGCTTGTCCTTCAGCCACGAAAGCCTAGTCTTTGAAGACAACCCGAATCTCTTTTCTATTTCGTATTCCTTGTAGTAGTCGAAGGGCAGAGAAGCTAGAGAGAACAAGACAAAGCCTACGAGCGCATACAAGCCGATTACTAACCATTCCTCAGAAGAAACCATGCGAACAAATTTCCCTAGACTTGCATGAGCTCCGAGTCCGAGTGCCAAAAGTAACAGGAACAATAACGCTGAGACTTTGGTCAACGTCACCGCCAGTCCGAGGTGAAGGTAATCTCTTGCCAAACGCTGCCTCTCTTCGCTGAATCTATACGAGTCTTTTATGGCTTGCACTCTCTCTGCGCTCACAACGATGACTTCTTCAACTCTTTGATTATCCTCGCGGTTCTCTGGTTCATAGGGATTTTTGCTCGCTCAAATTTTTCTTCTGGTTTGTTTAGGGGGCGTGTGGCGTCTATGCCGAGTTTTGTCGTCGATCCTGTTTCTTGGTCGGCTGATGGGTCGAGGGTTGAACCCCTTGCGTTGGGTATAATGAGCAGGTCTTCTTTTGCTTGAAAGCGTGTGGCGACTGCCCACTCCACCTCGAGCGGGTTGAAGACGTCTATGTCGGTGTCCACGACAACAGCGTGTTTGAGGCTTGGGTGAGCGCTGAAGGCTGCGGCTAACGCGTTTTTCGCGTCTCCATCAACCTGCTTCTCGATAGAGATTGTCGCGTGGAGCCACCCGCACCCGCCGTTGGATAGGTTCACAGCCTTCACGACAGGCACCACCTTTGATACAGCCTCCCATATCATGGTCTCGTGGGGCAGCCCCATCAGAATCTTGTGTTCCATTCCAGAAGGCAGAAGTGCCTGGTAGATGTAGTCTCGGCGGTGCATCATGCCCACTAGCTCAATGACAGGCTGAGTTCTCTGAACGTCGTAGGTGCCAGTGATGTCTACAAGGGGGCCTTCAACAACCTTCCGCTCAGCCGATATTCTGCCTTCCAAAACGATTTCGGCGTCTGCTGGGGCATAAGCGTTCACGTTTTCACACTTTACTAGGCGCAGCCTGTTTTTGAGAAGGACGTTGGCTATGCAGAATTCGCTCAAGCTGAAGGGAGCAGGTGAACAGGCGGCCAACATCATGGCGGGATGGGTGCCAATTGCGATAGCAACCTCTAGGTCCTCTTTCTCCTCTTTCGCTATACTCCACAGTTTGAACAAGTGTCGAGGCACGAGTCGAATGCCGAGGTGGCTGTCGTCTAACACTTGAAGACGATGAACAGAGACATTCTCGATTTTTCCATCGAGACTGCGCGCCGAGATTACGGCTGATGTTATGTAGGGGCCAGCATCTCTCTCGAAGTGAGTCAGAATGGGAAATCTAGACAACCTCGGCTTTTCCACAACCTCTTTGACAGGGCCTTCTTTCAGTGTTTTGGGTGCTCTGGGCGAGCGCCAAGCCTGAACGAGGCTTTGATAGAGGCTTTCAGTGCCGACGCTCAGCGCCCAGCCGATTCTTTGGCGTGTCCCGCAAGCGCCAGCGACAATCTTGGCGGTGTATCCCTTTACCTTGTCAAACTGGAGTATGGGTCCGCAGTCAAACTCCCTCATGATGGCTGACACTTCAAATTTGGGCGAAACTTCCCCCACAACATGGATGATTTCGCGCTTCTTCTCCATTTCCTCCAAGAAACTTCGCAGACTCATTCTTTGACGCTCTCCTTCTTTCCAGCAACTTTCTCAAGCAACCGCAAAAAAATGGGTCCAGCATCTCTTTCACTGACCGTTTTGGCGAAAATCGACACTAAAGCCATTTTTCCAGTTTTTTCAGCTAGGCGTTCAGCGAGAAGGCGAGCAGTCATTGCGTTTCTGTCGCCTAGTAAAATTGATGACAAGGTTGGACCGAGCATTTTTTGGGCTTGCGGTATGGCTACAGCCAGCGTGCCAAACTGGTCTTCTCCCTCACTCATAAGCATCAGGTTGGCGTTTTTGGTTTCTAGACGAAGTGCCACAAACACTGTTTGGTTTTCCTTGATCTCTTCTTGAACCACTTCTGCACGTTGCATGTTCCCAACTCTGTTAGGCTATTTATTGGTCTCGTACTACTATTTAGTGCTTTTACGCGCTAAATAGCTCTGTCCTCGCATCCAGAAGGCAACAACGAGCTCGTCTAGAGCTTCGATTTTTTGTGAAGCGAAAGAAAAACTTGCTAATGTCACCTGTAGGCGCTTTTAGGCGAGCTTGGGATAGATCGTTGAGGTGTTATCGCCACTGTCTTTCGTCTCTTGAGTAGGAGAACCACTACAATGATGACCGCCACGATTCCACCAAAAATGCTGAGTATTGTTATCAAAGACAAACCTGAACTGGCGCCTGTGTCAGGGTTGCCGCTCACCTCTGGGATTACCGTTATTTTTGTCTGGCCAACTCCATCCAAATATCCACTTTTTGCGGCGGTCGCTGTGATAGTGACGTTAATCTTCGTTGTTGTCTGAGGCGCGGTGAAGTTGCACCTAAATGCGCCGTTAGAATCGGTGTATCCAGTTTCAGCGGAGAAGCTTCCGCTGTCAGACGATAGTGCAACGATCGCTCCCGCAATCACGCTCAGTTCATAGTAAACGTTGACAGTCACAGGGGAGGTTGCTAGGGCTTCAATAGTGGTTGAGGAGGCAAAGACTTCGACACCAAGTGTGTGAGCTCCGGGCGGCAGAACCTCCAAGTATTTGGAGTCGGAGCCGTCTGCGAAGCCGCTCTTCGAAGCCGTGGCTGTAATTCTCACGTTTGTTTGTTCCGCCAAGTCTGGAGCAGTGAACGTGACCGCGAAATCGCCTGTTGAGTTCGTCTGCCCTGACGATGAGGGTGTGAAGTTTCCTCCCTTGTCAGAGACGAGTCTAACGCTGGCATCTTCCACGGCGAGGGTGCCGTTTGCCACATGCACTCTTATTGAGACCTCTCCTTTAGAGCCGATGCTCGAGCGACTCATAGATAGGGAGACGTTCAGTGAGGGGATTTGCTGTATGGTTATTGCGATTTTTGCGTCATTGTTGCTCGTGACGCCGAAGCCGTCCATGACCGCGAGGCTGACCTCAACCACCCCTATAAGAGAATAGTTGTGCACAACAACCGACAGAGTCGTCCAGTCGCTGGTTTCTCCGTCACCGAAATTGAAGAAGTACTTGTCGATTCTTCTGTCGTCGCTTGATGTCGATGCGTCAAACGTGACCACTTGATTCAGGGCAACCGTGTTTTTGTCGGCAACCAGCCTTGCCACAGGGCGTTCGTTGACATCACCGTTGGGGGCAGGTAAGAAGGGAATGAAGTCGAGGTTTACTCCGTCGCCGTTGACAGGGTTGCCCTCCCCCTCGGGGTTTAATGATATGTGATAGGGTCCGCTTGTGTCGCCCCAGTAGTTGTGTTCGGCGTTGGCTGATGCTTCAGCCGACACGTTCATGCCGTAGGCATTGCCGTAGATATCGTTGTAGTTGGCTGCGTTGTCCCTTGCCTGCTCGAAGAAGACGCCGTAGGTTCCGTAGGAAACAGAGTTGCGTGTGACGTTCGCCGTGGCTCTCCCAGAGACATAGATTCCTTTCAGATTGGCGGATAGATTGTTGCCCAGTATGGTTGCGTTTGTGCTGGCGTTGGCGTCTGCGTACGCCACCCACCGACGGAAGGGGTAGAGCCACTCTGTGGTCTGAGAGTATAGGCGTATCCCGCTAGCTGTGTTTAACATCACCATGTTGTTCGAAACGGTCACGTTGTATATGGAGGCGTCGGCGAAGGCGCTGGTCTCGTAGTATACAGAGGCGTTTGCGACAGCGTCGCTGTGCAGGTATATTCCGTTCTGATTGTGGCTAACATTGTTTCCATAGATGAAGACGCCGTGGATTAGGATGCTTGCTCTCGCTTGGTCGAAGTCTCTTTTTGCCTCGGCAAGAGCGTAAGCGTGAAGGTAGATGCCGCTCTGAGAGTTGGAGAACACTTCGTTGTCGCTTATGTCAACCCCAGTCGAGTTTCCAGTCACGAGTATGCCATTCTGGTTGGATTGTAAGGTATTTCCTCTTATGAGGGCTTGATTCTCGCCAGTTGCGTAGATGCCGCTTTGAAGATTGTTGCTTATCTGACAGTATTGTATGTCTACATTGCCGTTCTCTATGCTCAGCGCGTTTGTTGCGTAGGATAGAAAAGAGTAAGTTATCGTGGACTTTTGTGCGCTCTTGAACTTGATGGTGTTCCAGTCGCCTTTTTGAGGCTGAATCTTGTTTGAAGTAAAGGTTATGGGCTTGTCTAGGGTGCCGCTCGCGGAGAGTATCCCTTCCACTGTCAGACAGAAGAATCCGCCAAACCTCACCTCAACCCTAGGCATTATGGTTAAGGTAACTCCTGGGTTTACGACGATGTCTTTAGTTACAACGTAAGGGCTGTCTGCCAGAGTCCATGTCGTGTCCTGAGAGATGGGCCCCTCCACGTAGGTGGCGCTTACGCTTGGATAAAGTGATGTATTGGCAAACCTAAGAACTCCCAAAACTATTATTGCCAGGAGTAGGAGAGCCCTCAATGTTTTTCTCATGAACACACGCTTCAGTGATTGTTCCCGTAGAAAACTCCGTCGGAGCATCCTTAAACATTATGAATCTGGAATATACCTTGAAAATCATTCACTAGATGACTTGAAGCATTTCTCTCGCGTGTGACGCGGGAATCTTATAAGCAACTCTGGATTCACATTAAGGTGCTTTGGAGAAAAAAATCGGCGATTTGATAAATGGATGAGAAAGAGAGAGCCAACAAGATTCTACAAGTTTTAAAGGCGAACTTCACCCTTCCAGAGTGGAGTGGTTCGGCTAGGGCGAAAGAACCTTTTCAAACGCTCATTCGAACGGTGCTCTCGCAAGCGACAACTGACAGAAACAGGGACAAAGCATTCAGAAATTTATCAAATAAATATCCCATAACTCCGAAGGCTTTGGCGGAAGCCGATGTGAAAGAGATTGAGAAAGCCATACGCGTGGGCGGCTTGTTCAGAAACAAGTCAAGAGTGATAAGGGAACTGTCCCGAGCTGTTCTAGAACGATTCAATGGTTCGCTTGACTTCATTTCTTCTCAGCCTCTGCCAGAAGCCCGTAAAAAGTTGATGAGCCTTCTAGGGATTGGACCCAAAACAGCCGACGTTGTCCTCCTCTTCTCCGCAAGAAAATCGGTTGTTCCGGTAGATACGCATGTGAACCGCGTTTCGAAGAGGCTGCAGTTCGCATCGTCGAAGGCTGGTAACGAGGAGATTCGCGGGAGGCTTGAGTCGCTATACTCGCCGAGGGATTACTTGGGTGTTCACCTGCTACTAATTGCCCTCGGGCGAAGATATTGCAGAGCCAGAAACCCCTTGCACGACTCTTGCCCAATGAAAACATTGTGCCCAACAGCCCAGTCAGAGGCTCGTCAGCCGAGTCTGCATCGTCTGCATGGTGGAGGTTATCCTTGACAGTCGTGGCTAAACCGACACTTTACGAGAGAGCTGCCGAGTACTTCCCCTACTCTGAGGTCAGAACCTTTCAAGACGCGTTCACAAACACTGTCTTCGAAGCGGTTGAGGCTCGCAGTCAAGTGGTTCTCGAGGGAAGCAACGGCATGGGAAAAACCATAGCCGCACTATCCGCCTGTTTGCCAGTTGCCAAAGAGCGTGATTTGCAGATTCTTTACGTGGCTAAGACCCATCGGCAACACGACAGGGTCATCGAAGAATTGAACGCCATATCGAAGAGGCAGAATGTTTCTGGCCTCTCGGTTCGCGGTAGGTGTGAAATGTGTTTTCACCCGTTCATCACCCGCCACGCCCCAGACGCTAGATCGGCTATGGAGATATGCGAGCTGCTGAAGACCAGAAAGCAGTGTCCGTATCATGAAAACATAGAAAAAAACGAAGAGCGCTTCGCCGATGTTCAGGCACATGTTACATTCCGCCCGTACAAGGCGACGGAGATTCAGGAAATCTGCAGAGCTGAAGGCTTCTGCCCCTATGAACTCACCAAAAACGCGATTGCCGAAGTCGATGTGGTCGCGTTGAGTTACCTGTACGTTTTCGACCCATCCGTTCGAGGCGCCTTTCTCAAGCACCTAGAAAAACCGTTGAACGAAGTGGTTCTCATCGTCGACGAAGCCCACAATCTGCCCGACACGGCGGTGGATATAGCCAGCGACAGCCTCTCCCTATTCGCGCTTAGGCAAGCACAAATAGAGGCGGAAAAGTTCGGCTACCAAAACCTGGCGGATTTCGCTCGAAGGCTTAGGGCAATAACCGAGCGGATGGCAAGTCAAATCGAGGATGAGAGCCTCGTTTCACCTCAGCAGTTAATTGAAGTCATCAAGAGGAAGGCTGATGTGGATGAGCCTCAAGCCTTCTTCGAGGAAATGCACGAGACTGGAAACACCGTCAGACGAGAGATGCTGAACCAAGGCAAGTACCCTCGCTCGTACGTCCACAAGGTGGGCGAGTTCCTCCTCAGGTGGCTGGAAACCGTGAACGACGTTTCCTACACCCATGTCTTAAGCAAATATGTAGCAAAGACTGGCACACCATCAGCCAAGCTGGAGGTTGTGGCTCTGGACCCGTCCAAAATAACCGAGCCCGTTTTCTCAACCGTACACTGCAGCGTAAGCATGTCTGGGACACTGGAGCCCCTAGAATCCTACGTCAAAGTCACCCGACTACCAGAAACAACCATCTGCAAGGCTCTGCCCTCGCCCTTTCCTCAAGAGCACATTCTAAGCCTGGTCTGCTGCGGCGTCTCCACAGCCATGCAACAGCGCACACCGACCATGTACAGAAAATTAGTCAAACGAGTAGCTGAGGTTGTTCGTTACACGCCAGCCAACACGGGTGTTTTCACAGCCTCCTATGAGGTCTTGGATCAACTGCTTGACAACGGACTCAAAAACGTAGTTGACAAGCCCCTGCTCTCTGAACACAGAGGCATGTCTTCGAAAGAAAACGACCACCTAGTGAGCAGGTTCAAGTCCTACGCCAAAAGAGGAGGCGCAGTTCTGCTTGGAGTTCAGGGCGGACGCTCCTCAGAAGGAGCCGACTACCCCGGCGATCAGATGAACTCGGTGGCAGTTGTGGGCGTCCCCTACGCTGAACCTACCCCTCGAATCGGTGCCCAAATCAAGTACTACGAGAACTGTTTTCCAGGACACGGGCGAGAGTACGGCTACGTTGTTCCAGCATTAAAGAAGGCGTCGCAGGCGGCTGGCAGACCAATAAGAAGCCTCGAAGACAGAGGAGCAGTTGTCTTTCTTGACTTCCGCTTCGCCACAAAATATTGCCAGCGCTTCTTACCCATGTGGATTAAGAGGGGAATGAAGACCCTGCCAGACGAAGACGGCGCCATGGCAGAGGAACTAATCCTCTTCTACGGTCTTCCGAAATCTTAGTTTTCAGCAAACAACATTCCTCCAACATGACCCTCTCTCGGTATAGGTAGATCTCACACGCACACGCACGGGCAAATCTTTTATCTACCATGCCTTCAAACTAGGCAACGCGGAGGGATACAGCATCAAAAGAAAGTTGATGGACATCCTAGCGTGTCCAATAGACAAACACTACCCGCTGGAACTACACGTCTTCGAGGAGAAAGAGGAAATCGTGGAAGGAGTAATAATCTGCCCAAAGTGCCAACGCTGGTATCCAATCAGAGACGAGATCCCAGAAATGCTGCCCGATGAACTACGAGAAGAAAAAGACGAGCTGCCCTTTCTGCAGAAGTGGAAAGCCAAAATCCCCCAAAAAACACTCACGCAGGGCAAACCCTTCAACCTAGCAACCGAAGCAAAACCAAAGAGAAAGGGTTAATCTCACCTAAGCCTAACCGCGCTACACTTCTTAGCCGACTTCAGAGCAGCCTCAGCGATCTGCAGAGCCCTCAGACCGTCCACTCCCGAAACAACAGTTTCTTTACCGTTTAACACGCAGTCCGCAAAATGCTGCAGCTCCAGCCTCAGAGGCTCAGTCCATTCATAACGTGGCGCCAGCGTCTGACCCTTAGTCTCTATGGCTATCTCCTGCGTGAGGTAGTTGAGCGACATTATAGCCTCGCTTCCTGTAACGAGCAGACTCCGAACCTTGTAGGGCGTGAGCCAGTTCGACTCGATGAAGGCTGTTCTTCCGCGACTGAAAGTTAACATGATGTGAGCGTAGTCTTCAAACCTCGTGTGCCTCAGATTGCCAGCCTTGGCGTAAACCGCCATAGGGTCGGCGGCAAAGAGGTATCGCATGATGTCGATATCGTGAATCGCTGTGTCCTTCACAACACCCATGTCGCCAACTCTTTCGGGCCACTGTGAAACTCTTCTAGCCGTTGCTGAAACAAGGGTTCCAATCTCGCCTTTTTCAACAGCCTCCTTGACGTATTGAACGCCGGGATTGAACCTCTCAATGAAGCCGACCATCAAGCAGCGCTTCTTTCTCTTCGCCAGATTCAGAATCCTCTTCGCCTGTTGAATGGTGCTCGCCATCGGCTTCTCAACCAGAACGTGTTTCCCAGCTCTCAGGGCTCTCAGCGATTCTGCGGCGAGATTTGTCGACCAGACGGAGATTGTAACGGCTTCTACGTCTTTTCTCCTCAAGAGTTCTAGGCTGTCTGTGTATCCTGGCACACTGAATTTTTCGGCGACGGGTTGCATCTTCTCTTTGTTCATGTCGCAGACTGCTATCAGCTCTGTGTCGGGCAGTTGTGTGAGTCGCTCGGCTACTCTTCCTCCCCAGAATCCCGTTCCAATGACAGCAACGCCCAGTTTTCTCATTTAGACCACACTCCCCTCCCAACACCACGATACACGAAGCCTTCCTTCTCCGCTTTGAGCGGAACCTCCACGACGTGCCCCATGTCCACTATGGCAGCGGACTTTCTCATCAGAAACTTGACTCTTCTCAGATTCAACCGCTTGAAACGGTCGTGCCCAACAACAAAGATGAGGCAGTCAGCGCCCTCCACAGCCTTCGTTAATGATATCTCCGTGGGAAAACCCATATCCGTCATCTCCTTGAAGGAGTAGAAGGGATCGTAAACACGGACGGTGGCGCCCTTAGCCCTCAGCGAGTCTACGAGTTCTTTGGTTGAAGAACCGCGCGGCTCCTTTATGTTGGCGCGGTATGAGACCCCCAACACGGTTATTCTGGCTCTTCCCAAGGCTCTTCCACAGTGTTTCAGAGCGTCCTTTGTGAGGCGTATGGTGTGAGCGACCATCTCATCGTTTATCTTCCTCGCCAACAGTAACATGCGCAACTTAACGTTGGTGTTCTCCGCCTCCTCAACAAGGAGATAGGGCGCCTCTTGAATGTGCCCGCCGACAATGCCGGGGACGAGCAGGTGGCAGTGGGGTTGAGTGTTCGCTGCCCTCTGCGCCTCATGAAAGTCAATGCCGACTTTTTCGCAGAACCGACTTAACTCGTTAGCCAACGCGATGCTGACATCTCTCTGTACGTTTTCAAACAGCTTCACGGCTTCGGCTGTCTTCATGTCCTTCACCTCGACTGTGCCCCCTTTCACAACGGCTCCAAAAATAATGCTTGCAACCCTCAGACTCTCCTCGTTGACGGCTCCGACAACTCTTGGATAGGACACGATGTCACTCAAAACACGACCAGGAGCGGCACGCGTCGGACTGTATGCTAAACCGAAATCGCTCCCAGCCTTCAGTCCAGAAGAATTCTCCAGTGTCTCCTTAGCCAGTGTTTCAGCCGTTCCCGGACCAGTGGTGCTCGCAATTATGACTATGGATCCTCGGCGCAACCCAATTCCCACATCCTTGCAGGTTTTTTCGACTGGGGAGTAGTCTGGTTTCTTCTTCTGATCTATAGGCGCGGGAACAGCAAGTATGACCACGTCGCTTTCTGACGACGCCTTTCTGATGTCTGTGGTGGCTGTGAAACGCCCGCTCTTCACGTGTCTCTTGAGAAGCTCACCCATCCTAGGTTCGTCGAAGGGTGTTCTTCCTCTCGTCAGAAGATTAACGACGTGAGGGTCTGTGTCTGCGCCTACGACTCTAAAGCCAGCGTCTGCAAAGGTTAGAGCGGTTGGTAACCCTATCCGCCCACACCCCACAACGCTGATTGTGTATTTCTCGCGTTTTCCAGGGGTGTCTATGTCACTTTTCTCCCAACTCATTGCGGGACACATCTCGGTTCACCGTTGAACTTTGAAGGTTTGTGCTTATGTATTCTAACCGCCTTTTGTATATTAGTTTTCGAAAACACTCTAGGCTTTATCGTCTGCAATTCGGCTTAGGGAGTTGGCGATCACACCCACCGGGTCTTCAAAACTGTCGGTCAGTTTTTTCGCTTTGGCAATCTGTTCTCTCTTCATTATTTCTAAATTGCCGACGATTTCTCCCACCCTCGTTTCAAGCTTTTTTAAATTGGTCTCTCGGGCGATTAATCCCTGTTTTATCAGGTATTTCTCAACCAGAAACGGCTTGTCTGGGTAACACGAGATAGTGGGCACCCCCAGCAGCGCGGCTTCTGTGGTCATGGTTCCTCCCGCACCAACGAATACGGACGTGAAGGAGAGAAGGCTGGGCGCGTCTACGACAGATTGGCAGACCACCGCCCTTCGTCCCAAAACTCTCTTGAGGATACCAGCCTGCGTCTCGTATCTCGGCACCACCACGGGTTGAGAATCTGGGAACTTCCCGATAAGTCTCTTGATAATCGGAGCAATCGTTGGGACTTTGGCGGTTTTCCCCAGCAAGTAAGCCGCAAAAGTCTCCTCGGTTCTGAAGGTCAAGATGGGTCGCGATTTGTCCAGTCCGAGCAGTGACAGCACTCTTTCGTCTGGTTTGAAATCATTTAGCCAAGCCCACGGGTCGAGGGCGTTGTAATGAACAATTTTGTCGGCTCCTATTCCGAACCTTGTCCAAGCTTTTTTGGGTATAACTCTCGGCGTCAGCAGTGTGTCGGAGAGGGGGAGGGTTAGTTTTGCAACAGCCTCAGCGTGGGGTGAATCGTTCACGCAAGCGTGGGGAATCCCCAAGCCAAAGGCAACTCGGGCGGTTTCGGGCGAGGAGAAAGAGACAGCCACGTCTGGTTTCTCCTTCTCCACTAGGGCTGCTAGTAGAAGCGTTCTCTTCGCGCTCGCCTTCAACTTGCCAGTCAGTGTTCCTCCTCCGTGCTCTCCGACAACCGTTGCTTCGACCCCTTTCAAGCGTAGGAGCTGGGTGACCTCGCGGTATTCGCGTGTCGTTAAAATGACTCTGTGACCCTTCCCTCTCAAGCGCTCTGAAAGCTTAGAGAACAGCATGCACTGCTTCGGAGTTAAGACGTCTATGAAGACTTTCACGACGATTCCTCAGAGCTCTGTCTTTAGGTAGTGAGAGTTGCCAACTTAAAGATTGATGTTACCGCCCAATGGTTGAGTCACATGAGGCATCTTGGTGTGAGAACGCTCTCCGAAACTTCCTTTGAGGGACACACGGCGACGCCTCTCGTCAGCGTCACGCCGTCTTGAATGAACACGTTGTCCCCGATGATGCAGCCTCCCCCGATTTTCACGCGCCTTCCGATGACGACTGCCTCGCCGATTATGGCGTCTTTGACCGTTGTAAATTCTGAAATGGTCGTTCCGGCAAGAACTATGGAGTTTTCTATTCGAGTGCCCTTTCCAACCTCGACATGGTCTCCCAGAGACGTGTGCGGACCGATTCTCGCCTTTGCTCCGAGGCTGACTTTGTCACCGACCGCTGAGGGCTCTCGGATTTCTGCGCCCCTCTCTAAAACGACGTTCCTGCCTATCTCGTTCTTTTTCCGTGTGTCCAAGAGAAGTTTGTTTGCCGTCAGATAGTCTCGGGGTTCTCCTATGTCCACCCAGAAGCCTCGAAACTCGTGCCCACACAGTTTTCCCTCTCGGGCGAGTTCTGGAAAGACTTGGCGTTCGATGGATACTGGTCTCCTCGCGGGGATGTAGTCGAATACTTCGGGGTTGAGAACGTAGATTCCGGCGTTTATGAGGTTGCTCGGAGCCTTTCCACGAGGTGGTTTCTCCACAAACCTCTTGATGCGGTCTTCTCCAGCCATTTCAGCGACTCCATAACGGCTTGGGTCTTCAACCCTGTAGAGCGCTATAGTTGCGGCTGCGTCTCCTCTCTCTATGTGCTCCCTCATGAGGTCTGTGTAGTCGATGTCTGTTAGTATGTCGCCGTTCAAAACGAGGAATGGTTCTTCGCGCCCCAGGAGTCTTTCAGCTCTCTTGATTGGTCCGGCTGTGCGCAACGGTCCGCGAAACGGCGTTGCTGTCCTGAGTGCTGGATAGACGTCTCTCGAATAGTGGATTTTCATTCCGTAGGCTTCTCGTCCGTAGCGTCGGCTGAAGGCTTCCGCCATGTAGTTCACGGCTAACACGACCTCTGTGACGTTGTTTCTTGCCAGTCTCTCCATGGTCCAGTCTAGCAGCGGCTTGTTTGCGACGGGTAAGAGCATCTTCGACCTCGTGCAGCAGAGGGGTCTCAGTCTGGTGCTGAAGCCTCCAGCCAAAACAAGGGCTTTCAAGTTTGATTTGCTCCAATCCGCGAACGTGTCGAGACGTATTTTCTGAGGAAACTCGTGTTAAAAACTTTATTCATAAACTGCCTAATTAGATGGTTTAGGGTGATTGACTTGACCAAGGTTCTTCTCCACGAGATGAGCTGGGTTGAAGCAAAGGAGTACTTCGCCCAAAACGATATGGCTATCCTGCCCGTGGGCTCAACCGAGCAGCACGGTCCACAGAACCCCCTCGGAACAGACCATCTAATAGCTCGAGCGTTGGCTGAGGAAGCCGCCAAAGAGACTGGAGTCTTGTGTCTGCCAGTGGTTCCGTTTGGCGTCAGTCTTCATCATAGGCAGTTCTGGGGGACCACCCACGCGTCGCCTAGTGTTTTCAGGGCTTACGTGAGGGAAGTCTGCTTGTCGCTGAGGTACTACGGCGTCAAGAAGGTTGTGGTGGTGAACGGGCACGGAGGAAACAGAAGCAGCCTCTTGGAGCTTGCGAGGGAACTGAGAGAACAGGGGCTTTTTCTATCGGTTTTTCAGTGGTGGGAAACAACTGGAACGGTTCTTCCCGACCTCTTTGACTCCGAGGAGAGGGGTCACGCCGCGGCGGAAGAAACCTCCGTGAACCTAGCCCTTCATTCACATCTGGTTGACATGATTAAAGCCGTAGACGAGAAGGAGAGATGCCGCTTTGTTGAGTCGCCTGGGGTAAACTATGGGCTGGATACCGTTGATTACACGGTTTCGGGCGTCTTCGGAGTGGCTACAACCGCCTCGGTGGAGAAGGGTAAGAGAGTGTTTGGGGCTGTGGTCGGCGAGCTGGTTAAACACATTGAGTACCTGCAGAAGTTGAGTGCGGAGGATTTGTCGCCCAAGTCACCTGTATAATGGATCTTGCTGGAAACGGTTCTCTACAAGTTTGTTATGGTGTGTATGAGTTCGGTTACTAGGGCGTTGACTGTTGGTGGCAAACCGTCTACGTAGGGCTTGCTCTCGAGTGATTTACTGTCTATGGCTCCAGCCTTTACGACTCTGTTAAGTAGGCTTAGCTCCTTCTCCCTGTCGTGCGCATACTTCAAGTCTTCCAGGAGGCAGAGGCAAGCCGCTATGCCATAAGCTCCCCAGTTTGAAATTGCGCTCACGACCAGCACGTCGGCTGGTGTTGACGCGGCTATTCCACCCTTGCATGGACACTGGCACTTAGAGCCGTACTGCACGTGTTTGCGCACGGTTTCGATTATTGTTCCGCAGCCGAGTTCGTTTCCACCGTCTCCAACCGCAATCGTTGTTACTCCTCCTTTGCGTGCGGTTAGGAAGAGATGGTCAGTCTTTCCGACCAGGCTGGAGATGTTTAAGCCTCGCATATTGTGGTACTCGTGCTTCTGGTTCCATCCTGGACGCTCGATGGCGATCAGCGCCGAAGGGTTGTGCTCCAAAAGAATTTTCTCTGCCATGTGGCTGGCTTTTTCGTTCTCGACGGGAAAACTTATGACTGAAGTGTTGGGGCTTGCAGCCTTGACTATCTCTGTGCAGTAGTCGTCTGTCACGATTATGGGCTTTAGTCCACCCGCCTGTAGGGTTTCTGTCAAGACCGCTGTGCCAGGCGGTCCGTCTGTCTCTCCAATGTTTTTTGGAGGAATCGGGAACCCAGTTGTCAGTAAAACAGTGTCTCCCTTTCTCGATGCGGATGCCATTTTTTCTGCCGCCGCAAGGCAGAGAGGCTTGCCGACGGTGGCTGCCGCCACCTCGTAGAGGTTGCGAATGACCCCGCGAATCGGGAGATCTAACGCCGTCACTTGGTCTATCAAATATGCTTTCTGTTCTATCTCTAATTTCACTTGAGTCACGACTTCGCTGCACTTGCGCTATGGTAAATCATAGTTTGGATTAGCGTGTGGTTTTATACTTTTATATGTATTTTCTCATGTCCACGAGGGCGGCTGAGGGAATTGGCAGGTCTTTCATGGTTAGCAAGCCTGGTGGAGCGTTTATCACCTTCGGAATAGAGTTAGCAATCATCGCTACTGTGGCGAGGTCTCCGTGCACACAAGGAGTTATCTTCTCGTTGATGCCAGGCAAGCCTTCAATTACGATTGAGTCGTACTCTTCCTCGGCGCCGATGTACGCTTGAAAGTCAAGAGTTATCACATCTTTCTTTTTCATGACTCCTCTTGCGCATTGCCTCAGACCAGCAGCCTGACCCTTCTTCACCCGAATGGCTTCGCTCCGCGCATCCTTTTTGGCGATGACAGGCTCAACCTGGTCAACCTCAATCTTGTCTAGTTCCCATCCCAGCGCGTCGGCAATCATCCCAATCGACTGCTCCAGCCCTACGTGCCCAGTTATGACCTTCTCTCTCATCTTCTTCCTGAACTCTTTGACCGTGAGCCCTGCCCCTATCTTCTTCTGGAAAGGCACCCGCCTAGCCGCGGCGTTCTGCACCCTCGTCACCCTTATACAGTCAACCCTCTGACACACGCCCGTCAAAGCTATAACCAGCGTGTCCATCAGAAAGCCTGGGTTGATTCCCGTGCCCAGAATAGAGACCCCATACTTCAACCCCAACGCGTTCAGCTTCTTAGCCAGCTCGGGCTCTGCTAAGTACGGATATGCCAACTCCTCACAAGTGGAAACCACGTTGACACCATACTCAGCCACCTGAGCAATCTGAGGATAAACGTCACGCAGGAACGAACTCGTCGCGTGAACCACAACGTCAGCGCAAGCCCTGTCCAAAACAGCCTTGGGGTCATTCGAAACCAAAACACCGAGTCGCTTGCCGATTTCCAAAACCTCGCCCAAGTCTCTGCCCACCTTATCCTTGGCAACATCAACCGCGCCCGCAATCTCTATTCCCTCCTTCTCCAGCAGGAACTTGGCTATGCGGTTTCCAACAGCGCCCACGCCGTACAAGACAACTCGAATCTTCTCCAAGCCGATCTCACCAGCGGTGAAGTATTTTCTGTAAGCTCTACAAATATAGGTTACTACACCACTAGAAGCATGTTCTCTTCCATCCAGCCAAAAGCCCATCTAGACACCGTCTCTGCCCCTCCAGCCGTTTCTGTGCTGATTTTGTCTCCCAAACAGAAGCCAATTCCAATTCCCTTCCAAATTCAGAGCCCACTGCAAACCCTATTCCGCTCGCCCATTAGACCCCTCTCTCTCCCCTACCCCCAATTATTTTTTTTCACCCTCCCAATTCTCAACGGTTATTAGGCGCCCTCAAATAGAGGGGCGTCTCTAACCGAGCACACACACGCAAAACACGTCTCTACTCAACATACCCCCTCTCTCTAGGTAGGTAGTCTCACGCGCGCACGCGCAAGAGGACTCTCCACCGAGTAAACACATACACGAAACAACCAAAACACAAATCACCGATAACAGTCACACACACCACCTTCTTCAATGGCCAAGTAACAACTGCTAGGCTGCTTACGCTCAGGATGCTTCTCCAAAACAGCCCTCAAGACATTCCTCCGTTCTGTGGGCTTCAGATTGAGCACTATGTCCGCCCAGAACCTCAAGACGCGCGTTGCCACCGGCTCCACACTCACCACACCCTCAAGAAAAACGCTTCGAACCTGGCTGTTCACGAGCGCCACCACCCTGCGGGTCTTAGCAATCTCCGCCAGACTCGCCATCTGCCTGCCCAACTCTCGGTTGAGAGTAAAAGTTGCCTGCTGCTCGCCGAGCTCGCAGCGATAAAGAGAAGTGATCGTGTCGATTGCCACCAGCCCAACGCTCTTGGTCAAGTATTCGTCCAAGCGGTCTATGGCTAAGGCTTGCTCCTCAAATGACCTAGGCTTCACCAGCGTTATCTGCGGCGCCACCTCGTCTACGTCTTTGTAGGCTATCTGCGACAGCCTTCTAGTCGAGAAAGTGGAGTCCGAGTCTATGAAGATAGCTTTATAACCCATTCTGGTCGCGTTAGCCGCGCACTGTATAGCAAGACACGTCTTGCCAACCTCAGCCTCTCCATAGACTAGGCAGACTTCGCCGAAGGGCAAGCCGCCTCCCAACATCTTGTCAAGCGAGCCACAGCCAGTCGGAACCATCCGCTGATGCAACAACTTTCACGTCAAAACCGTTTATCAAACTCAAAGTTAATAATTTAATGGTCCTAAAATCATCTCTTTCATGGTCAAGGAAATCAGAAAAAGAGAATAGTTTAAAACAATCTCTATTATTTGTGAGAGGAATTGAGAGAGAAAGCGAAGAAGAAGGTGTCTCCAAGCGCATACGACACCCTGCCGTATTACTTCCCAACGGAACAGATAGACATCGTCGGAAAGAAGATGAATCCAAAAGGGCGTGCCAGAAAAAGAAAATAATATCCGTTGCTTAAGGCTTTGATGGCTTGGCTATGAAGGCTAAGATGGCGGTTGCAACTGTTTCGGGCAGAGCGTACTACAAGTTGGTTAATGAACTGAAGAGTCGAGGCTTACCCTTTCTGAGTCTCACACCACATGAGGCTGTTCCCTTAGACATTGCCATCGTCCTCACAACCCAGCCAGAAAGCTCTCTAATTAAACATCCAAAAGTCCTAATATACCACGAGGACGACGACCCAGCAGCCATTGTGAACGATGCGGTTCGAATAGTTGAGGGCAGAGGAACACCCGACACGGTTTCGGTTGGGGTCGACCCAGGCAAGACCACTGGGTTGGCGGTTCTGAGCGGCGGAAACGTTCTAGAGACTTTCACCTGTGTAAGCATGAGGGAGACTGTGGACACCATACTGGAGATTTTGGAGAGATCGGCAGCCCCGGTGCGCA
>Ga0315306_10000031_pt1 | contig 64262 bp, 69 predicted proteins | sample TDP1_MG_FD_203803 | JGI IMG/M metagenome (GOLD analysis project Ga0315306, IMG submission 203803) | Freshwater sediment microbial communities from Lake Towuti, South Sulawesi, Indonesia - TDP1 | ecosystem: Environmental > Aquatic > Freshwater > Lake > Sediment | place: Indonesia: South Sulawesi... | reverse complement strand
CGTTATTGCCTCTCTTCTAAGACTGACAAAGACAGGACCAATTCAAAAGGAACTCCTTAGAAAGGACGCCCATGTTTCTGTCAAAGTCCTAGATGAAGCGCTTAGAAAACTCTTCGAAAATGGATTCATCCGGCAACAGCGCAGTTTGGTTAATGTTTCGCCTAACCAACGCGTAAGTATAGCCATTCAAGCCATCAAACTCGGAGCAGACTTCGAGCGGATCTGCAAGCTTCTAGAGTGGACCGAATTCGAGAGCATTGCCGCCCAGGCTTTTCAAGCCAACGGATTCAGAGTATTAAAAAATTTTCGTTTCAAACACGCTGGAAAACGCTGGGAAATTGATCTTCTCAGTTGCAGAGAACCATTAATTGTCTGCGTTGACTGCAAGCACTGGCGACGCGGGTGGAGCCGAGCGGCGATGGTTAAGGCGGTTGAGGCGCAGGTGGAGAGAACCCGAGCTTTCGCCGACGCCCTGCCTAACTATTATCAAAAAGCACGACTGGCAGAGTGGAAGAGCGCCACAGTAGTTCCAATAATCTTGTCACTGGTTCACGGACCCTTCAAATTCCACAATAAGGTGCCAATAGTGCCGATTCTGCAACTGCAAAATTTTATAAACGAACTGCCGCTTGAAACCAATTCATTGACGCATTTTAAGAAAAAACTTGTGAAAATGGAGCGAAAGTTGACAGATTACTCTAAATAATGTCACAAAAAATGAAAATTAAGGTTTAAATTGCCAAATTGCTTTAAAAAATTTAAAAAATCTTAATTTTTTGTCCAATTGATTTGAGTGATTAAGCGCAATTTTCAATCAATTATTTAAGCTAAGAGTTTTTGACGGGTCTCCCGCTGTTTTCTATTGCTGCATACAAACATTACTGGGTTTTTAAGCAATTCTTTTTTAACCAATTATTTCAACTCGTGTTCCAATCAGACCTGGCAGACCCTTCCTAAAACGTGCTCTAACCAAGCCGTTCTTGCCGTGTAACGCTACTATTTTCCCTTGCACTGTGCGTTTTCCAACTGGCCAAGCCACCTTTCTACCTATGAGTCGGGCTGCGTCGCTGGCAGATTTGACTTCTGAGAATTGGATTATGCATTCTTTTGAGCGTTGAGTCTTGGGACCTGTGCGATAGTTTACAATAAAGCCTTCGATGACAGGCTTCGACATTTTTATCAAACTCTTTCGTAGAATTGCATAGGGACAAGTAGATATACTTGCTGTTTCAAACTTCCACACAGACCAGCAAGGAGCGAAGATAAGAGTTGCAAGCCATGATTGTTTATGGGCGAGCTCTGGACGAAAACAACAAGCAGTTGTATCAAGCCTGTAAAAGATTGATAGGCAAGCCTATTTTGGCGCATATTATGGACATGTCCGCTTATGTTGGACCAGACGGAAGCCGCTTCTGGCACGGCGACAAAGAATTAGGGCACATTGACCTCTGTTTTCTCCGTTCTTTTGGCTCTGGCTCATTTGAGCAAGTGACCAAGCGAATGAGTATGATGGAGCACTTGGAACTCTCAGGCACCTTCGTAGTCAATTCTACTCAAGCCTGTCAAAGGGCGAGGGACAAATACTCAACGATGTACACTTTGGCTAGGGCGGGAATGCCCATTCCGCCTACGTATGTTACTGAAATGGCGCACTGGGCTTACAGAGCCAGCAAAGGCTTCAAGCAAGTGGTTTACAAACCCATCTTGGGGTCGTTGGGCTTCGGCTCCATGAAATTCGACAACGCCGACTTGGCTTTTAACGCCTACACAACATTGGAGAGATTGGGTCAGCCGCTGTACATTCAGGAGTATGTGGAAAAGCCTGGACGTGACATACGCGCATTTGTTTTGGGTGAAAGGGTCATCGCATCAATTTATAGAATAGCGCAGCCTACAGAATGGAAAACAAATGTGGCGCAGGGAGCCCAAGCGAAAGCGATTCAGCTTTCATCTAAACTTGAAAAACTCGCTATTAAGGCGGCTAGGGCGCTGGGTCTCTTATACGCTGGTGTTGACATTTTGGAAGTTGGAAAGAAAGCGGTTGTTTTAGAGGTCAACGGTTCACCGAGTTGGCAGGGACTGCAAAAAGCTACGGGAGTCAATGTTGCTGAGGAACTGGTTAAGCACGTGATTAATTATATGAAACGCTAGTTGGCAGTTCTTTCTGCTAACACTATCATTCTTGAGCTGTCTAAAGTGAATTCTTTTTTGTCGTAGCCTCCGTAAACCTCTTTAACCTTTAACCCAGCCTTGCTTAACATTTGTTTAAGTCTTTGAAAGGTGTAAAGGCGCACATTGTGTTGAAGCGACTTGACCTCTTTAGTGTCCTTTCTTATTATTGTCCATTGGCTCAGTAGTCGAGATGTTTGTAGGTCTAGGGAACGCTTTTCCAACATGGTGAAGGGTTCAAATTCAGCCCATTCCCTCTCTTGAAAGACTTTGATTACATGGTCTTTATTCGCCACATCAAGTAGGAACTTGCCATTTTTTCGCAGGGTTCGCCGAATCTCTTTGAAACTTTTCATGTCTTCACTTTCTGAGGGAAGGTAGCCGAAACTTGTAAACATGCAAATGACAACGTTGAAAACTTGGTTTCTAAAGGGAAAATAGCGCATATCAGCTCGCACAAGTGGAAACTCTACTCTTTCATTTTTCATGTTTCGTTTGGCAATGGCGAGAAGATTTTTGGAAAGGTCAAGTCCAATAATGGTCCAGCCTCTTTGGCTTAAAATTATGGAGTGGCGTCCGGTGCCGCAGCACAAGTCTAATGTAGTTCCTTTCTTTGGCAATGTGCTTTGGATGAAGTCGATTTCCCTTTTTGTATCTCGGGCGTTTACTATGGTTTCCCAGTTTTCACCCAGGTCATTGAAGATGTTTACATACTGCTGCCTTTCAGCGCTCTTACCAGACAACTAACAACCTCACAGATAGTGGCATGGAATAGTCACTTTCTTAATAAATAAGGATTAACCGTTGATTTTTGTTGTAACTTTATGAGCTTAAGTTGACATTAAAATTTAGGAGGAATCCATGTGCCACTAATTCCAAAAATCATTGCGGATGTTCGCGAGAGCGCGTTTGTGGTTCAAGCTTTACATGAAATGAAAGCCGACGTTGTTGAAAAGACCATCAGCCCAGGCGACTACGTGGTTGGCGAAGGTTTTGCGGTTGAGAGAAAAACTTTTCGAGACTTTGTGAGTTCAATTTTCAAGAAGCGCCTGTTTGAGCAGCTTGAGCGTCTACGCAAAGCGTACGTGCGTTGTTGTTTAATCGTTGAAGGTGACATCGGCTACGGCTTGGCTGGACTCGCCAATCCGCTGGTGTTCTGGGGCGCCTTAGCGCACATAACCGCTGAGTGGAACATTCCTGTTGTTTTCACTACAAACGAGGAGCAGACGGCTCAGTTTCTCTTCAGCTTAGCAAAAAGACTACAAACAGAGAAAGAGACCGCTGTGGAAGCCATTTACAAACCGAAACGGTTCAGCCTAGCCGACCAGCAACGTTTTGCGGTTCAAGGCTTGCCAACAGTTGGACCCAAGTCTGCAGACAAACTTCTTAAAAGATTTGGAAGCGTCAGACGGGTGTTCACGGCAAAGGAATACGAGTTGAAGAGAGTTGAGGGCTTCGGAGAGAAGCGGGCTCATGAAATAAGCCAGTTTTTAGACAAACAATACAATTTAAAATGATGTGCGCGTAGTCTGAGGAAAAAAGGCGCTTAAATTAAAAGCGTTCACTTAAAGAATAGTATGCCATGTCGTTTTCGATTTTGGTTTCTCTTCTTATTGTATGCTCTCACTTGTTCAATCAAACTGTCCACGAGCTTAGCCAACGTGTCAGCCTGCTTGTCAGTGAAGCGCCAGCCTTTTCCATCGTCTATCTGGTTCATAATGTCCAAAAGTTTGTTGTCTGCGTTTGTGTCTTTGTCGTTGAGGTTGTCTTTGGAGAGAAACAACCAATCATTCTTCATGTTTTAGCTTCACCGAGATTTAAATTACTTTTTTCTCTATAAGTATGATACTTCACAGAGAGAAATATATCAAAAATCGATATAAAGAGTCATTATGAATATCTGTCGTTTTTCCATGGATCAGCTGTGTCGCTGTAACCCCGCAGTTCCCAATAGCCCAATTTATGTTTAGAAATGAAAGTTATTCTTCTAAGCCACATTGCACTCTTGTAAGCATACTTTTTGGGCACGATAAGCCGCAAAGGTGCACCGTGTTCTGCTGCAAGCAGTTGATCATTAAGTTTGTAGGCTAGCGAGACATCATCGTCGAGCAATTCAACCAACGGCAGAGAAGTCGAGTAACCATCGTCGCATGTGAAAAACACGTATTTGGTATTGTTTTTCGGCGCAACCATTTGAACTATTGTTTTAAAGGCAACTCCTTCCCACTTGTTGCCAAGCACGCTCCAACCTTCAACACAGTGAAAATCTGAGACACTGACAACAGTTGGCAAAGACAACAAATCATTCCATTTCAAGGTTAAAGTTTTTTCCACTTCACCGTCCACGGTAAGGCTCCAGTTTTGAGGGTCAAATTTGGGAACAGACCCCATGTGAAGTGGCACAATTTTTTTAACCGCTTTTTGCCCTGGCGGAAGTTTCTCCTTCATAATTAGCATACCATATTTCTTCGCTATTTCAATGTTTTGACCTGTTTACTGCTTGAATTCCTTTGCATCATTGTTTCAGTAGCCACCCTTTACTTAAATCAATTTTAATCTTTCTTTTTTGTCAACCATATTGCAATAACAAAAAATACGAACATAACATCAAACAAAATACTAATATTAGTTAACAACACACAAATTTCTCGGTGTTAAATACACTTAAATAGAGGAAGAGAAGGGTTCAATGCACAAAAAATATGTTGGCATTATCATCGTTTCAATGTTGATACTTGTTGGATTATTTATTGGTCTCGTTAGTCGCATTACTCCAGTAGCAACATCCCCTAACTGGGATTTCGAGTGCCATACTTACGGCCACCCACACCTTACTAGGTTGACCGCTGAGCAAATTGCTTCGGAATATACGCAGGTGAACTCTGCCTTCTCAGCGCAGGGCTTGCCCATACCGCAGCACACTGCGTATCCCTTCGGAGACTATAACGACGAAGTTATAAATGTAACAAAGCAGTACAGGAAGACCGCTAGATTCGCTTGGGCTGTAACCGACACCGCAAACACCTATCCCATAAAAGACTGGTGTCAATTAAATGCTGTGGAGATACGATCAGTGACAACTTGGTCTACGATTCAACCATGGATAGACGACGCTATAGCAAGGAAAGCGTTGCTAAATATATTCACTCACAAGGTGATAGACCCAGCCCCGCTGTACGGCTGTACACCAGAAACGCTCACAAACCTATTGAATTACCTTAAGCAAAAACAAGACGCTGGTCAACTAAAGGTTATGACTATGGCTGAAGCATACAATGTTTGGAGTACTGCCACGACAAACCCCGAAGCGACGGTAGTGGTTAGCTTCGACGACAATGAGAAAACTGACTACACCACTGTGTGGCCACTGTTCAAGGCACGAGGCTTGGCAGGTACAAGCTACATTAACCCGAGCGCCATGGGTGGGCTGGGGAGATGGGCAATGGTAAAGGAGATGGCTGGGATACCTACACCGACTCCTACCAAAACAGAACCAGTGGTTTCACTCTTAGTAGCGCCACTTTGGTGGCGGAAACAACCGCGAACTCTGACACAGGTCTAAGCAGATATACTAGGCACTATTAAAGTGACGGCAGTTAACAAGAGCGGTAACAAGTTATGAAAGAGAGTGACCTTAAAGCGCTTCGCAGATGGCGCAGACGCGGCTTCTATAGTGAAAATGCTCTAGTCAAGTTGCTTCTGAAAAATGGATACAAGGCAGTGCGAGTTCCTGTGAGCAACCCAAGCCTTAATCCTTTACCCGATATAATTGCCAGACGTGAATCCGACGTTTACGCCTTCGAAGTTAAAAACGCCAGTTACTACGCATATTTCCCCAAGCAACAGGTTAAGAAACTGTTCGAATTTCTCGACCAAATGGTGCCCATCTCAGAGGAACACAAACATCCAGTCTTAGCAGCTCATTTAGGCAAGAGATGGATTTTCCGCGAAATCAACTGGGAGATTTGGAAAGACAGCAAACTGCCTGGACAGGAACGCATAATTAAGAGAGACAAGGGCAATTTTGATATGGAAAGCGGAAAAAGGAAATGAACTAATTTTTCATCTTCTCCTTTTTTCAAGCAGCTTCCTGATTATGTCGTCGTATGATTCACCCTTGCGCCCGCGCTCTTTCAACAATTCAAGGGTCTCTTTGCTCACCCTTATGCTGGTGTAACGTTTTTCTTTTTGCTCGGTTTCACTCATACCTATCACCTTGTATTAATGTTATACATTTTGCATTACTGTTATGCACATTGCATATAAAAATATAACCGTGCAGCAAATGCCTCGATTATGGTGCCTTCATTAAAGAGAGTCTACGAAAATCTATGGACATTGCAAAAAACACCTCTAACCGCCACAAAAGCGCACAACCCGCACACGTGACACCTTTGCAACATCTGGCGCACAACAGCCATTATTTGCGTTTTGGCAACTCAACGCACATAATTGGCAAGTTTGTGTACCTCAGTTTTCAAACATTTCTATAATTCTGTTAGATATTCTTATATTTCCGAGTTAGTTGTCAATTTATGTGGAGACGACTTTAAGAGAGCGCAACGGGTTTATCTGTTTCTTAGAGGTGTCTGCACTGCAGAAGAGAGAGAAAGGAGTTTTCTACAAAAGCAGTGCTTCATCCTAAGGTTCTATAACATAGTTCTATTCCCTTATAAATTTTAAGGAACAACAAAGTTTTCCATGATGCCGACCGGTTCAAACTACGTAGTAATCGGCGACTTTTTTCAGCCTCTTAGGGGTTGTCTCCATGGACTGAATCTTCTTAAGTATCTTTATCACCTGCGGCTGAAAACGGGCTAGATCAGTCAGCGTTACCAGTCCTACGAGTTTGCCATTAGAAACCACAGGCAGCTTTTTCACCTTCATCTTGAACATCAGCCGCGCCGCTTCCTCAAGGTCCATATGGGGGTCAGCGACTATGAGGGGCCTGCTCATTACGTCGGCGATCCTGGTTTTCTCAGGGCTTCGCGACTCAGCCAAGACTCGGGTCAGCATGTCGCGTTCGGTCACTATACCAACTGGTTTTCCTCGTTTAGTGACGATTAGGCAGCCTATTTCATACGTGTTCATCAGACCCACAGCTCTTTTCACGGTGACATCTGCTTCCACTGTCACTACGTCTTCAACCATAACGTCTTCAACCTTAAGCGACATTTTCAAGTTCACCAAGGCATAGAGATTCTTTGTTAGAGCTTAATAAGTTAATCCGCCAAAGCTGGCTATGCTTTTGTATCCAGAAATCAAGGTTTTCATGTTTTCAAAATAAGCTCAAAATGGGCTGCGTTGATATAACCTAGTATTTGTTTAGCAGTTAATGTAGGCAAAACCCCTTATTTTTCGAAAATTGCAACATGGTAGATAAAAAGTTTGGTTGCATTAGTTGTACTAGTATTATTTATGAATTATTCATCACCAGCATCAACCAAACACGGTGTTGGAGCTAAACGCTGGATACGAAAGCATCGACAACCCTTCTCATTTGTCCTTAAGCCACTTTGTAATAAAATATTTTTTATTTTAATAAGGCACAAGTAAGCAATATAAAAAAGGAGTGATTACAGATGAAGATTCACAATGAAAGTTTAAGATTCTCCACCAGAGGCGAAATTGATTTCATAGACCTCACAGACAGAGTTCAAGAGGTTGTGGAAAAAGTAGGCATCAAGAACGGTTTGGCCCACGTTTTCGCGCCTCACGCAACTGGCATCCTAATTTTAACAGAGTATGAGCCTAGCCTCTTAGAAGACATTAGGACAACGCTTGAGAAGATTATTCCAAGGCGAGCTGGATATCAGCATCCATCTAATGCACATTCTCATCTTCGCTCAGTGTTGCTCAGTCCAGACAAGACTTTGCCGGTGATTGACGGACGAATAATTCTAGGCACATGGCAATCCCTTGTATTTGTTGAAACCGATGTTCATCCTAGACAAAGAACAGTGATAATCCAAATAATAGGCGAATAATTCTCTAGAAATTTCTATGATTTATAAAACAAAAGTTTATACTTATGGTTTTTCTATTAATTTTGTAGGCAGGGGAGCAAAATGTCCCAACCTGAATCATGGGAAAACGTGTGCTGCCGTTGTAATGAAGATGTTAAAGTTAATCCACACCCTGGCAAGAGAGCCTGCCACATAACATGCGGTCCTTGTTTGTATCCAGAAGATTGGGATAAATGTAGTTCATGTGAAATTCTTGGACATTGTATGTATGCTTTAAATTACTTAAGGGGTCTAAAGCCCAACGGTGTCAAGAAAGGATGCTACTTTAACGGACAACTAACCGGAGAAGAAACACTGTATCATACTCTAAGCTTTGTAAATGCACATCAACATCTTATAAAAACAATGGGTGAAAAGGAATATCTGAAAGATCTTAAAAAAGAAAATGCCCGAAGCCCCTGCCTTCGAAAAAATAGCCTTACTTGATTTCTCACCGAACCCAAACCTTCAGGAACAGTACGGTCTCTTTTTTCACGATTCCAAACTATTAAAGACATATTTGAAGCAAAATAACCACGTATTCTATTTTATATTTTTCATTTTTGCCTTATTTGATTAAAATAAATTTTTTTCGGTATAATTCGCTTAGAATAAAATTAGCATTGAAAATAGCCCTTTTGACATGAAACGTCTCAAACGACATTATAATCAAGTTAAACTGTGCCTACTTTGTTTTCCTTGAACCCAAAAGCTGGTGAAAAGTTTTTCTTTAAAATATTCGGAAATGTTCGTTTAAGTTCTAAAAACAACAGCGATGTTTGATGACGGTTATGAAAATGTTTATGTCTCTTGTATAATCTAGGTCAGATTGTAAAGGGTAGTTGCATGCCGACCGAGTTTCGTTCTCTAGCCGAACTCTGTGAGAAGCTAAGTGGAACTACTAAGCGCACGTTGATGGTTAATTACGTGGCAGATTTTTTGAAACAGTTGCAGCCCGAAGAGGTGGAGCCAGCGGTCTCTATGATTTTGGGCAGACCTTTCCCGAAGTGGGATCAACGTGTTTTGGAAGTGAGTTGGGCTACGTTGAGCGCCCTAATAAAACGCTTGACTAACGTTGATTGGAAAGACTTTCGAGAAGCATTTAGTAAAACAGGAGACATCGGCGATGCGACAAAAATTGTGTTCGAAACCAGCAAAATTCGCAGGCAGATTATGCTCTTTGAAAAGCCGCTGACCGTTCTCGAAGTGAGACATACGTTTGAAAACATCGCTGAGACCGCAGGCTACGGTTCGAGGGAACGAAAAGAACGCTTAGTTGAAACTTTGTTGGGCGAGGCTTCGCCTTTGGAAGCAAAATATATTGCCAAGATTTTGATAGGCGAAATGAGAACTGGCTTCCACGAAGGGTTGATGGAACTGGCGGTTTCCAAAGCCTTCGACATGCCTCTTGAAATTGTTCAAACGGCGAGCATGTTAACAGGTGACATAGGCGAAGTTGCTTCAATAGCCAAGACAAGGGGCAGGGAAGGCATTCTTAAACTTCAGTTCAGGGTTTTTCGACCGATAAAGCCTATGATGGCTCAGATGGCTGAAGACGTGAACCAAGCCTTGAAAGAATCTGGCGGCGCAATGGCTTTCGAATACAAGTTAGACGGAGCCCGCATCCAAATTCACAAATCAAACCGTGACGTGCGAGTTTTCAGTCGCCGATTGACAGATGTGACAGAAAGCTTGCCAGAGGTTGTGCAGTTGGTTAAGGATGAGGTGAAGGCTCAGCAAGCCATCTTAGACGGAGAAGTCATTGCAGTTGGAGAGGAGAAAAGCCCTCTTCTATTTCAACACGTTATGCGGAGGTTTCGAAGAGTTCACGGAATAGAGGAAATGACAAAGCAGATTCCTGTTGAACTCCAACTTTTCGATGTCATTTATCTCAATGGTCAAAGCCTAATAGACTTGCCATATATTGAACGCCGAAAGAAACTGGCTGAAATCGTGGGTCACATACCTTTAACAAATCAAATAATCACTAAAGACCCAAACGAAGCCGAGCAGTTTTTGAAAGAAGCGTTGAATAAGGGTCATGAAGGCTTAGTTGCCAAGAAACTTGACAGCCCTTACACGCCTGGGATAAGAGGCAAACGTTGGTTCAAAATCAAACGCACTCTTGAATCTTTGGACTTAGTAATAGTTGCTGCTGAGTGGGGTTATGGACGACGACACAACTGGCTTAGTGACTATTACCTTGCTGCACGAGACGCTGAAACCAGACAGTTAATGATTGTTGGGAAAACGTTCAAAGGCTTAACAGACCAAGAAATCATCGCTATGACTCGACGACTCAAAGAACTGACTATTAAGGAAGAGCCGCACAGAGTCGTGGTTGTTCCAAAAATCGTGGTTGAAGTTGCCTACAACGAAGTTCAGAAAAGCCCAAAATACGAATGCGGAATGGCACTGCGCTTCGCCCGAATAACACGCATAAGAGATGACAAAACCCCTGAAGAAGCCGACACAATTCAGAGGGTCAGAGAAATCTACGAAAAGCAATATGAGAAAAAAGCCAAATACTAAAATCCAGCAGCCTCAAGTTTCTCTTTGACCTTTTTAATCCTGCCCTTAAGTTCAGTCACTTTTTTGCTTTTTTCTTTTCCAGCCGCTTTGTAGCAGTCCAAGGCATATTCGAGGGCGCCTAGTCCAAAGCGGTCGTAACCCTTCTCTAAGGCGATATCGGCTGATTTCATGAAGCGTTCAATAGCAGTATCGTAATCTTTTAGAAGAAAACTGCACTCAGCCGCCTTGAACAGCATGTAAGAAGCGTCGAAAAAGTTGCCTAATTTCTCGTAAAGCCCAGAAGCCTCAAGAAACTTTTCCATAGCTTCTTTATATTTTCCAGAGTCGTATAGACCTGTTCCTTCCCGATGAGTTTTCAAAGGGTCCTCTTTAGGAGGTTGAACACTCATTGTTTTTTCACCAGCAACTTTCACTATCAATTGCTACACCAGCATTTTAGATTTTTCCTTCAGCATCAACTGTCCAAAAATCTCAAATTTTCATTTTACTAAACATAGTGTTGGTTGAAGATGCCTCTCAAAATTGAACAAGCAAAACTCAACAATTTGGATGCGATTTACAGAATTGAGAGAGAATGCTTCACGTCGGAAGCGTTCACAAGGGAACACATCGCCTACCTGTTGAAGAGCCCGAACGCAGTGAGCCTTGTTGCAAAGGCAAATCATGAAATCGTCGGTTTCATCATTGGCATGATAGAAAATTATGGCAGAGTCAAAGTTGGTCACGTGTACACTATAGATGTTGCGCCCAAACACAGAAGAGCTGGAGTTGGACTCAGACTCCTAGATGAACTTGAAAACGTTTTCTTTGAGAAAGGCGTCAAAACCAGTTATCTTGAAGTTCGAATCGACAACAAGGCGGCGAGGGAACTCTACCGCAAGAAAGGCTATATCGAACTGGAGCCGTTGGAAAATTTCTATGCTAGGGGAAGGCACGGTCTCAGAATGAAAAAAGAGTTAAAGAAATAACACTCCCTTTTCCATTGACCACAAGAAAAGTTGAGTCTTTTCATCAAACTTTCTAATCAGTTCCACATTTACCGCCTCAATCAAAACTAATTCTCCAGCAGCAGCGATTGTGCATCCTGACATGAGATGACCGCCCATAATTTCACCTTTCTCGTTTGAAACAGAGATATGAGCGTGAACGAAGGGTTTGTTCTCTTTCGCCTTCACTGAGACGTTGCCCATACACGAAATGATTTCAAGAGGAATATCAATCTTAATTGTCTTGTATTTTCCTTTGTGATAAAATCCTAAGTTTGCCTTCTTCAAAGTGCCTATGAGGATGAAAAAACCAGCGGTAATCTGGCTTTTCTCTGCTGCAAGAGTTATAGTTTCTAATAAGTCTTCATCCTCAGAAAGTTGAGCGAAAACAATTCTGCCCAGCTTTGATTCAAGCAGTTTCATAACAGTCCCTCAGCCCTTTTACAAAATAAATGACTTCAACACCTTTCAAAATTGTGGTTGAAGAGTTAAGTTATGGGATATTTGAATCCTGGAATCTTCTGAATTGTAACAAGCAGAGGGCCACCAACTAAAAAAGATACTACCACAACTATTATATCTTCAATATAGGAAGCGCTTGCTCCCGTAGTGAATATGTAAAACATTGCATCGAAAGAAAACCCCAAAAAAGCGTATACACCAGCAGGAACAAACAGAAAAATACGAGTCAGCGAATCTGTAACTGTGCCGATAAAGGAGACGAGAACCAATGAAACCGTTAAGCGTCTCACATTGTCTTGAACTCCAATTCTGCAGAGTTTGGCAACAGGATAAATTAGGGCAAAAGCCAAGAGAACGTCGAGAATAGTCCACAAGGGAAGTCTTGCTCCGAAAGGATGACTAAAATAGGCAGCAAGCATAACCGAATAAGTGATGAAAACTGGCAACCAACGCCGCTGCACTAGAAAGGCAACCATCAAAACACTCAAAGGTTCAGCGATTATTCCAAACATCCAAAAAACATCTGGTTTAATCATTCTTCCAATAATGCTGCCAATGAAAGCAGCAGAAAAGCCTGCCCATGGTCCAAGCACTATTCCTTCAATTGGTTCTAAATATATAGCCCAGTTTCGCCACAAGACAGGAGGCGACAAAAAGTACAGAGTTGTATGAAAGGCGGCAAACACTGCGACAAACCCTGCATTCAAACTTTTTTTCATAGGTTTTCACAACAGCAAGAGTAGACGGTGTGTAATTTTTTACACAGCATTAATATAACTTTTGTTAGAAACACAAGTCGTGCAGTGCGTCAAGTAAGTGGGTAATAATAAACCTTTCATCAACGAGTTCTCCATAGCGTCGGTTTATTCCTCTGCAAGGAAGAATTTTTAACATAAAAGAGCTTGGGCTAATTTTTTCGAAATGGAAGGGATAAAGCCTGCAGAGGGCGGGTCGTGAATCATAAACTGAGCATTCGCTAAAGCGTCTTTCTTTGTTAAGCTGGAGAAAAACACATGAGCCGTCAGCTTTGTTCTTTAAACTACCATGGACATCATCGAGGAATTCGACTTCCTTGAATCCTGCTTTTTTGAGGCGTTCAACATCTTTTAAAGAAAGCGTTGGACTGCCCAGTTTGCAACAGAAGGTGGCGCAACGTTTGCATTTGAACCGAAGATTCCTAATGAAAAATGTTATGTTTTTGACATTGCGGGTTCCGGGTTCAAAGCTTATTTGGGCAATGTTTCCATCTGATTTCATGCTGTTTCCCCTAGATGCCTGATATTATTGTCCTATTTTAAGGATAAAATCTAAATGTAACAGTTGCATCATGAGGTAGTCAGAAAGGTTGAGATGACGAAATAATGGTGAGAAGGTCAAAGGAAGAGGCAAAACGCATGATCAGAGCCATCGCCGTCCTTCTTAGAAACACCACATGGAAGTGCGGAAGAGTCGAACGCCTAGTAGTAAATTATCTACGCGACCAGATACGAAAGTTCGGGCGAGTACAAACCCCTGTGCCCGAGATGCTGCAACACTTTAGGTTGAAGGGAAAACAAAAGAGCGAGTTTTTTGACGCTATAAAGCGCTTAGAAAAGAGACGCATAATAAAAATCGAAGGTTTCTAAAAAACACCTACAATAGCCTATCTTTCATAGCCTTACAGTCTTTAACGAGTTTAGCAAAGCCTATTTCAGTGAAATCTATATCAATCACTAACCGTGTTTAAAGTCTCAAACGAATTTGAAAGGTGAAAGAGAAATGGTGTTCAAGGTTTTTAACACGTTGACAAGAAGAAGAGAAGTATTCAAACCTCTAGAAAAAGAAAAAGTGAAAATGTTTGTTTGCGGCGTGACAGTTTACGACTATGTCCATCTTGGACACGCCAGAACCTACGCGTTTTATGATACTCTTGTGCGATTTCTGCGTCATTTAGGTTACCGAGTGACTTATTTGCAGAACGTAACCGATGTGGGACATCTGCTGGAAACGGGAGAAGACAGAATGATAAAGAAAGCCAAAGAAGAGAAAAAGCATCCTATGGAAATCGCTGAATTTTATCTAGAACACATGCTTGACACGTTTGATAAGCTTAGGTTAATGCGCCCAGATTTAATGCCACGTGCTTCTGAGCATATAAAGGAAATCATAGAACAAATAACTACACTTCTAAAAAATGGCTATGCATACGTTGCCAGAGGCTCTGTTTATTATGATGTTTCCAAGTTTGAAGATTATGGAAAACTATCGAAAAGAGTTCCCAAGGAGTTAATAGCAGGAGCCAGAGTGGAGTTAAATCCAGACAAAACAGACCCCAGAGATTTCGCTCTCTGGATAAAAGCGCCTCCAGAGCACATATTGAAATGGCAATCTCCTTGGAGCGGGGGGTATCCTGGCTGGCACATAGAGGATACTGCGATAGCTATGAAATATTTTGGTGCACAGTATGATATTCACGGCGGCGCAATAGAACTTGCTTTTCCTCATCATGAAGCTGAGATTGCTCAAGCTGAGGCTACGACTGGAGTGAAACCTTATGTGAGATATTGGGTTCACACAGGCTTGCTTACTATTAACAAGACAAAGATGAGTAAGTCGTTGGGCAACGTATTGCAACTATCTGATGTTTTAGATAAACATGGTGCTGAAACCCTTCGCTTGTGGATTGCTTCTACTCATTACAGAAAACCATTAGATTACAATGAAAAGGATTTGGATGTTGCAAAAAAGAAGATTGAGAAGATTGCCTCAACGTTGGAAAGAATAAAAGAAAGCGTGGACAGACCGAGCAAAAGGAAGGCGGTTTTTGTAAAGCAAATACAGACATTGAGGAAGGAGTTTTTGAAGGCTATGGAAAACGATGTTAACACTCCGCTCGCTCTGACCAATTTCTTCGAGATTATATCTTTGGTCAACAAACAAATCGACCAGAACAGCTTTTCAAAGGATGATTTAGAGGCGGCGAGAAAAACTATTCATGAATTAGGTGAGTTTTTCCAAATCATACCCGAAATCAAAGAAGAGAAGTTACCGAGGGAAATAGAGAAACTAATCAAAGAACGCGAAGAAGCGAGGAAGAAAAAAGACTGGAAGAGAGCAGATGAAATAAGAAAAAGAATTCGTGAACTGGGCTATGCTCTGGAAGACACGGTTGAAGGAGTGCGTTGGAAAAAACTCAACTGACATTACTTTGGACTGGGCGTTGGAAGTTGGCTCTCAGTTTTTTCAGATAAGAAATTGATGGCTTGAAGCATGCTTTTAGCTAACCCTAAAAGGTCAATTGTCAACAGCATGACTAGGTAGACTCTCAAATCGGCTACTAGACGAATGTTCTGAATGTCAATTGATATGATGCCGCCTTGTAAGGCATACACAATGAATATCATAAGAATCAAGGCTTTCCCAATGTTAAACGCATGTTGAAAAATTGTTCCAGACGTGAGTTCACTAGCAACCACGAAGAACAGAATAATTGCCACGAACACGGGCAACAGTTGTCCATAACTTGAGAATATTTCTGGCGCAAATTCCGAAAGCCTAGAAATTATGGACATGGGCACAACGTATAGGAAAATAAACCAGAGTAAGCTTTTGATAACCGCCTTAGCAATACGTGGAAGCATCTTTCTTAATAGTAACTTGGTGTTCGCATTCTCAATCAATAGGCATCACCTTAGGACCGTAACTGAAGACCGGAAGGAAGTCAAAGTACAAGTGCGCTTCTTTGAGGATGCCATAATCCTTTAAGACAAAAACTGTTAGCGGGGTTGTACCACCACTCTGCGAGGGTACGCTTATTTGAGTCGTTGAGCCGCCGACTTCTTGATCAGCAGTATTTACTATTTCTGTTCGCACAGTTCCATTTAGATTGAAAAAAGAGTTATTCTCGAAGCTGAGGGGCAAAATTGCTCTGACATGTGTGGTGTTGTATGGCTCAATGCTCTGGATGTCTCCGAGCGCTAGATTGCATAGAGGCGCACCCCAAGTCATGGTGGAGTTTGTTGAAATTTTTAATGCAATAACACCGGCATATCTCAACGCCAAACTCATGTCAACATCGAAGTTGGTGTCATTGAAGAGCAGACGAGACAAACTGGCAGTTGTCATGTTATTTAAAGTGATGGAGATGTTAAGCGTTGCGTCAACTTTGCTGCCGCTTGAAATTAGAGGAACGACTGTTGAGGAGTTTGATACAAGTGCTTCATCACTCTCTTGTATAATTGTTGAGATGTTGAGGTCAGAGATGTCATAGAAACCCTTGTTCTCTATGTAAAAGGGCACAGACAATGTCATTGTCCCTCCTGAAGTGCTCGTTTGTGAATTTTCACCGAAACCTATTCTCAGTTGAGTGGCTGAGTACACGGCGGTGACTGTAAATACCATAATAATAAGCCAAAGTACGTAGATTGCCCAGCTGAGCGCTCGTATCGCCCACTTCATCAGCTATCACTTGGAAAAAGCGCATTTATTGAGGCGCTGGAGTTTCGGTTTTTTCTGCTTCAGTTTTTACTTCCTTTGCTTCGGGTTTTGACTCTTGTTTGGTCGCTTGTTTGCTTTCTATTTTAACAGGTTGTTGCTGCGGTGGGGCGGTCTCTGTTTTTTCTTTCTTGAGTAATTGCACTCCTCTTATTGTAAGAAGAGAGCCTACCCAGCCCATGATGCCTAAGAACAGTATCCGAATGATAGCTCCAATTAAAGGTGCCAGTACTTCACCAAAGGCTTCTAAAATATCATGCCCTGCTATAGTGCTCAGCTCTTCAGCTAGAAACGCGTAGGCGCTTATGAACGTGATCGCCAGCAGGATGACTCCTATGAACAGTACAATTAAGCCTGAAAGCTCAACTTTGTCTATTTTTCCTATTTTCATTCCTTTTAAACCTCCATTGACTCTGCTTTTTGAGACACACTTGTATAAAAGAAGAGTGAACTTTAACTATTTATTACCTATCCAGATTCCAAACAGCCTAAGGCGAAGTTTCTCCTTTCTGTTTCATAGTGCGTATAAGATGAGACGCTTCCCGCGCTGACTTTGCCATAGCCACATGCTTTGTTCTTGCAACAATTAATCGAGAACCACAGTGAGGACACTGCCTATTCTTTTGATCTGTCTTGGTCAACAGTAGGCGTCCGCAACCGTAACAGACAATAACAGCGTACATGTGTAGCCTATCTCTTGGTTTGTTCAAACTGTTTCTATCTCGGGAAGCATCAGTGATGGAAAGAGGTATTAATGTTTTTTAGCTCTTCGTTGGTTTCTTTAGCATTGAGCCGATGTAGAGTCCGATGAAACTGAGAGCGAACATAAAGACGACTAGGATGAAATCTTCTAAGAGTATTGCCAGTCTTTCGATGTAGTACCAGTCGGATGCTGACGGGTTGGCGGTTGGGTTGGCTTTTAGGTATTCTTCTCTGATCATAGGAGTCCATTCCATGCTGGCGTTCTCCACGAGGATCAACAACAAGGCGAGAACTGTGAATAGGACGGATATTTTCGCTATTGTTTTTGTTCTGTTTTCTTCCCAGATTTTTTGGGCGAAGATGTAGCCGACGATTATGGCGCTGATGGGGAAGGAGACAAACGCGCTGAGCTCGTATCCTGCGTAGTTGCCTAGGGCGGGGGTTAACACTAGTGTTAGGGGAAAGTAGATGATGATGACGATTACGGTTAAGGATGCTACTGCGGTGACGACGTCGCCGAACTTCAGGATAATCACCTCCTTAATAATGGGAATACATGTATTGTTTTATTGTTCCGTTATTATGACTTGTGCAAAAGACTTTGACTGCGATGTGGTTTTGGGCTTTGACAAGAAAAGAGAACATGGTAGCCTTAGAAGTGTGGGGTGCACACACACAAAAACAAACAATCTTTAGGCAAAAGCTTTTTCCTAGATACACCTTTACAACAGCTATACAAGGATGCCTAATTAAATGAGTGCCACTTCCCTAACAGACTCTGTGGTCACATATTTCAGACAAAAAGGCTACAAGATCGAGCGTGACACGGTTTGGGAAGGCAAAGCATCAGGACTTCTCCACAAATTCGACTTAATCATCAGCAAAGGCAACGAACAACGCCTTGTTTGGATTAGAGAATGGAAACGCACTGTTGGCGTCAACATGGTAATCAACATGGACAAAACAGCCGAAGACGTGGGTATGCCTGGACCCATCATGATAGCTAATAAGTTCAGCGGACACGCTAAGGCTTATGCCAATCGGCGAGGTGTCACACTGCTTACAAAACGCGAAATAATTCAACGATTGGGTTAGAATACACTAAAATTCTTTCAGAAACTCGTCTAAACGGTTCTCACGCTCAAGTTTTCCAAGCCAGTCAACCATTCCTACCGCACACTGTTTCTTTTCATCTAAAATTGACACTGTATTATCGACGATTTCTTCAATTTTCCTGCCCGTAACATCAATCTCGCAAACCTTGTTTAAACCCACAGCCTTCACCGCATCGTACAGGCAAGTGCCCAAGATTTCAGCGGCTAAGTTTTCCCATAGTTTGCGTCCCTTAAACCCACGTGCTTCCATCAATTGTTTTAGTTCTTCGGGGTCTCGCCTCAAAACGAATACTTTTGTCACGCTTTTTGAGGGAACAATGTCTGTGGCGTAATGCCCGTCAACGATGATGTCTCGGTTTATTCCCTCTCGCTTTATTATCTCTCGCACTCGTCTTGAGAGTTTAACTCTGTCAGCCATTATGCTTCCTCTAGTCTTGTCTACACCACTTGACAGTTTTTCTCGCGTCACAAGCTCACCTAAGTCAATGTGCAAAGCATTTAACTCAGTTGCAAGTAGGCTGGACACTGAAGTCTTGCCCACACATGGCGTACCCATTACCAGAATTATTCGCCTGAATTTGCATCCCTTGCCTTGGTAGTTGTCTGATTTCTACGTTTGTTATTTGTTTTTTGTAGTTAAAAGAAAAAGGGGATTTTTGGAGTGATGCTACTGAAGTGACGCTATCACACGAATTTTCCTCGGCGTATGAAGGTCTTTTTGTCAAGTTTAACCGTTGCCTTGCTGAGTGTTCCCTCGAACATGTAGTCGCTGTTGTTCTTTCCCCCAAAGAAGCGGTTGTCTCCAATGCCTATTGTCACTGCACCTAAGACAGCTGCATTGTTGAGGAAACCATACTTTGCTTTGGGATTTATGCCAAAAGTTAGGCTGCCGATTTTGTCTTTGTCTCCGTGCGCCTTTCGCCACCATTCTTTAATGGTCTTGACGTTTTTCGTCGCCTCATAAGTGGTTATTTTTCCGTCCTTGAAGCTCCATTTTAAGCCCTGAACCATCAGGCCCACTTGAGGTATTGGAAGGTCAAATTGAACCGTGCCCTTTGCGCTGGTTTCAATGGGCGCAACTGAAACGTAACCTGCAGGCAGCATTGCCTCGTAGAACGTAGGACCCATTTTCATATCTTCTTCATCGACAACGCCGTCATAAACGTAGACTGGTCTTCCTTCAAGCTGGAAGGTTAGTTTGACGCCTTTGCCCATTATCTGAACATCTTTCGCCTTCTCCAGTCTGGCTTTGACCCTTTTCCCAAAGCGTGTCAGCGCCGAGTAACTAACCGTCGTGGCGTCTATCATGGATTTCTGCCATCGTTTGAAATTGAAGCCGTATGCTTTAGCTCTCTGAGGTGTGACGTGACCGAGCATGAGGAAGCTTGAGCGTTTCTTTTTGGCTAGCACTCTGTCCGTGTAAGGTTTTTCTCCCTGCGACATAGCAGCCCATCTTTCAGGCGGAACCTTCCTCATCTTCAACGGGTCCTCTGGACCAGAAATCTCTATGCTGGCGGTGATGCTGTCCCAAAGTCCTAAGGCAATCTTGTTAGGTTTCTTTAAGCTCTCAATAGGTTCTTGCAGCATAGATCCGTAGAAGACGTCGTCTGTGTTCAATCTCACTAAAGTTTTTGCTCCTAACTTGGAGCATTCCAACGCTATAGAGTTAGCCAAGCCTACCGTGTGTTGCCAAGTGGTTATGAGAACCGAATCGTCTTCACAGATGCACAAGCAGTCTTTAACCACACTTCTCGCGATTTTTGCCGACAAAAGCATTCTCTCCCATACTAATTTTAGAACACCTCATATAATTCTTGCGTAAGCGCTGGCTTAAGAAACCCAAGGAAAGAATGCTAACAAAGTTTATTATATCTCGTCTCGGCAGAGTGTACTGCGTTTCTAAAACAGCCGGGATTACCATGGGAACCATCTTGAAGAACGAGGGTTAAAAGCGAAGTGAAACCTATGGAATTGGGGTTAAAGGGACGAGTTGCCATTGTCACAGGGTCAAGTCAGGGCATTGGAAAAGCCATCGCTCTAGGATTATCCCAAGAAGGGACCAAGGTTTCGATTTGTGCCCGAAATGAGAAGCTACTCAACAAAACCGCTAGGGAGATCGAGTCTGCTACAGGCGTAGAAGTTTACGCAGTACAAGCGGATTTGACGAAAGAAGACGACATAAAACGACTCGTCGCTGAGACTTCGGAACGATTTGGCAGAATCGAAGTTCTAGTCAACAACACGGGTGGTCCTCCGTCGACAACATTCGTAGAAACATCAATGGAACATTGGAGAGGGGCGGTTGACTTACTCTTAATGAGCGTCGTCACAACGTGTTCAGAGGTCATACCGTACATGCAGAGGCGCAGATGGGGAAGAATCATTAACATGACTTCATTCGTAGCCAAACAACCCGCAGAACGCCTAGTTCTTTCAAATGCACTCAGAGCTGGAATCCTGGGTTTAACAAAAACTTTATCCAACGAACTCGCGGAAGACGGCATCCTCGTGAACGCTGTTTGCCCAGGATGGACTCTGACAAAACGAGTTGAAGAGTTGGCTAAGGCAAAAGCGAAGACAATAGGCAAAAATTATGAAGAAATTATCAAAGAATGGGAAAGTCAAATCCCCCTAAAACGGTTGGCTCAACCAAAAGAAATTGCAGACTTAGTCGTTTTTCTTGCATCGGAACGAGCAAGCTACATTACCGGTGCAGTGTTTCAAGTTGACGGCGGAGTCACCAAAGGACTGTTTTAAAGCTCTAGTCAGAAATTTTTCTTCAGTACCTTTTTTTCTCAAGAACTCTTAAAATTTCACGGCAGAAGTTTGGAAGGTCATCGGGAAAACGAGACGTTACAAAGTTGCCATCTACGACAACCGACTTATCCTCGTAGATTCCTCCAGCGTTTTTCAGGTCTGTCGCTACAGCCATGTAGCAGGTCATTCTCTTACCCTTCACCACACCAGCTTCTATGAGAAGTTGGACGCCGTGGCAGATGGCTGCAATCACCTTTCTCTTGCGAGAAGCATCCTTGACTAATTGAACTAAACCCTTGTTAAGCCTCATTCCATCTGGAGCGCGACCGCCTGGAACAACTACCGTAACATATTCGTCAATGTTAACGTCTTTAGGCGCTAAGTTGGAGTCAATGCTTATACCATGCTCTCCCTTGTAGGTTTCCTTGGCTTTAGGTCCAACCACAACCACCTGATATCCAGCTTCTTGAAAACGATAGTAAGGATACATTAACTCTAGGTCTTCGAAATCATCGTCGGTCACGATTAACACTTTTTTCATGAAGTGAACCTCCGAAAGCCACTCTAAAACTTTTTCAGTGCGTGAGATATTAAATTTTGCGCTAAAGATTACGCATCAAAAAGATTTTTGTCAGAATCTGATTTACAAATTTTTTCAATTCGTATTTTGGGTGCATAATGGTTATAGTATACCGAAGCTATTGTTTCTTTTGTGAACTGTGAAGGTTGCACGCCTTCTGAGATTCACGGGGCTGGTGCTGGATTTGGAAAAAATCTTTAAAGGAACGCTGTCCAAAGTTAGGTTCAAGTTGCAGCAAAGGGTCTTTGAAATTTCTTCTCAAGTCAAGAGCATTACAGCAATAACAAACCAAGAAGACGAATCAACCGAATCAAACAAAGCCTTTTACCTTCTCAGCATCATGCTGTTCATCTCTCTCATCTTTTTAGCACCAGACAAAATACCCCAAACATTCACACAAACAGGAACAGAAATTTTTGAAAAAGCCCAAGAAATAATCAAGAAGTTAGTGCCCAACCTCGGTTAACCCATCAATTATTATCTTTTTACTTACATTCTAAAATTACCTTGGCTAATTGCACCTTGTCCTCAAGCGTTTTCATGATGGTATTCGTCACGATTACTTGAACTCCTAGACTTTCAATGTGTTCTTTTTCGGCTTTATCCACTTGGTCAATGATGAACGTGTCGAGAAAATCTTGATAAAGCTTAGCCACAGAATAGGCGGAAACTTCTAACCCCAAGCCTTGCATCAGTTTGTCTGCTGGTCCTTTGATTGGGCGTCCTCCAACAATAGGGCTTATTGCAACCACTTTAGCCTTAGTCTCCTTTAAGGCAGTTCTCACGTTCTTCACGGATAGAATTGTACCTATGCTCACGATAGGGTTGCTGGGACAAACAACAACCACACCTGACCCCAAAATAGAGTCAACGATTCTAGGAGCTGGCTGTGCTTCTTCGGCGCCTTCAAACACAACGTTCACCACTCTGTCTTGGGCACCTCTTTTAACAAAATATTCTTGAAAATGCATGGTAGCCTTGTCTGTAGCGATTTTTGTGGCAAATCTGTCGTTTGTCATAGGCAGAATTTTCACACTTAATCCTAGGGCTTGACAAAGCCTGCTCGTGACTTCTGAGAGTGAGAACCCGTTTTTTAATAGATGCGTTCTGTAAATGTGTGTGGCAAGGTCTCTGTCGCCTAAGTTGAACCATGTCTCATGTCCGTATTTTCGAAGCGTTTCAAGACAATGGAAAGTATCGCCACGGATGCCCCAGCCCTTTTCTTCGTCCACTATGCCAGCCAGAGTGTACATGACTATGTCAAGGTCAGGAGAAACGTGTAAACCATAGAGTTCGATGTCGTCGCCTGTGTTAACAATCACAGTAACTTCATTCTCTGGAACAACCCGAACCAAACCTTGAAGAAACCTAGCGGCTCCAACACCTCCAGCCAACGCTGTAATCATTTTATGCTCACCAACCATCCCAATGCACAATTTCTTTTAAGAGCTTTCTCGGCGGAGGAAGCGGACGCTCAGCAGGATATCCAAGAGTAATCAACGTCTGAGGCTCAAAATCTGGAGGAAGCTTCAGCACCTTTCTAACAGTTTCAGGACAGAACAATGGAGCGCAGAACCAGCAGGCGCCCAAACCCATGGCGTGCGCGGCTAAGAGCATGTTTTCGATGGCTGCAGCTACGCTTTGAACACCCATAATGGATTCAATTCGCTGTCTCCGTTTGTCTGGGTAATGATTCATTTCCATCATGGTTAGACACGCAACTATAACTATGGGTGCGCTTGAAAAACGTTTAACCGAAGCCTCAGCTAAGCTCTCACTGTCCTTCTTAGAAACTCCGTTCTTTGCAAGGTCGCTCTTCCAGCGGTATGCCATAGCCTCAGCGAGTTTCAATTTCAAAGCGGAATCTCTGATTACAACGAATCGCCATGGCTGTGCATTATGCGCCGACGGCGCCCACATCGCTGCTTCCAAAATCACGTCAATAACCTTCTCTGAAACATTTTTAGGCGTGTACTCTTGGATGCTGCGACGATTTTTCAACAAACTAATTATGTCTAAACCCAACTTTTCTCACGGAGATATTCTGCGTAAATTGTTCTTATGGGTTTTCATTGAAAGTGGTTTTATCGCGAGGATTGCTCAGAATTACTTGTAAGAGAGAGCCAAATCTTGATATCTCCCAATTAGAACAAAAACGTTTTTTATGTTGTTTATGAAGTTAGTATTGTTATGAAATCTTTTTCTGAACTCGCTAAAGAGTTGTTTCACCGAATCCGACAGAACGCCATACTTGTTGGTCTATTCAGCCTAGTATGGTTTATACTCAGAACGGGCACTAAGCCGTCTAGGGTTGTTTATCCATGTCAAAGAGCTGCCGCCGCGAATAGTTATATGTGGATCACCGTTTACGTCTTACCCTTTCTTTTAGCAGTCCCAAAAGAGATTTCAGAGAAAATCAACAAAAAGAAGTTCATCATAATAGTTTTAGTTGCAATTGTCGCTGGATCAGCTGTGTTATTTGGATTAAATGAAATGGGGAAACAACCACGTTACGGCTTAAAAGTAACGGAAAAGCTGGCAAAATTCCAACCATCCTCAGATATCTTTGTCATGAACGGCACATCGGGGAACGATGAAGGTGTTAATGAACTGATAAACCTCATGGGTAAATATGGACTATTATTCTACAAATCATCTGAAACAGGTAAGAACAAGGGCTCAACTGGCTTCATTGCCTCAGATGACGTGATTATTATAAAAATTAATAGTCAATGGGATGAGCGGGGCGGAACCAACACTGACCTGCTGAAAGCCCTAATCCAAGCCATAGTAAACCATCCTGACGGCTTCAAAGGAGAGATTATAGTCGCCGACAACGGACAAGCTCAATTTGGACCAACTAATCATGGGGGAAGTCTTAATTATAGTAGTAACAATGCAGAGGACACTTCTCAATCAGTTCAGAAAGTGGTTGACTCCTTTGCAGATTCCTATAACGTCTCGACATATCTCTGGGACACCATCACCACAAAAAAAGTAAACGAATACGTTGACGGAGACGCTGAGGACGGATATATTGTTAACACCACTGCCAATCCTAGAACTCGCATTATGGTGTCTTATCCCAAATTCAAGACTAAGTTTGACACATATGTTAGCTTTAAACGGGGAATATGGAACCCTCAGACACAGACCTACGACAGTGGAAGGCTTAAAGTAATCAACGTTCCCGTTTTAAAGTCTCATGGAGGATACGGGGTTACAGCCTGCGTTAAGCATTACATGGGCGTAGTATCCGACAAACTGACAGCTCAGCTTGAATACCGCACGCATAATACCGTAGGACTCGGTGGTATGGGAACCGAGATGGTTGAAACGAGATTTCCAACTTTAAATATTCTGGATGCTATATGGGTGAACGCTGTTCCTAATGCTGGTCCACCAACATCTTACGATGATGCGACAAGAGTTAATGCAATAGCAGCAAGCACGGATCCAGTTGCCCTTGACTACTGGGCTTCAAAGTATATTCTCCTCCAAGTTGCTAAGCTCAAGGGGTATAGTGCACGCGCTTTGACCACAATGGATCCCAACTATACAGTGCCAGGCTACTTTGGATATTGGCTGCGAGCATCAATGCAAGAGATAAGTAGAGCTGGTTACCAAACCACGACAGACGAAGACTACATGAACATATACATCGCTGATCTTCAGACTCTACAAATGCGCAAACAACAAAACTAAGAAACCATATCTTCTAGAAAAAGAAACAAAATGGTGCTCCGGCCGGGATTTGAACCCGGGTCTGTGGCTCGAGAGGCCACCATACTTGACCGGACTATACTACCGGAGCCTCGTCCTTTCTAAAACAAAAGAAGAGCATAAGTGTTCTTAAATGTTACAATAATTTCAATGTCTGTAGTCGCATAAGATTCTCACAAAAATAACAATTTACTCCTATTTGACTCCAAATAAGAGGTCTATCCAAACAAGCGCACACACAACACGTACAACCGTATCCTAAGCTGAAGCCGCAACAGTCTCCTCGGATTCTCTTGTTTGATTGTTCTTTTTTCCTTTTAAAGCAATCTTCTTTCCTCTCTCTGCTTCTTCATGGCGGAGCATCGGCGGAATCACCTCATTGCAGAACGGGCAGATGTTAATTATTCTCGGGCGGTCGGAATGAAAATCCAACATTCGAAGAGGCTGAGCGAAAACTCTATTACAATGAGTACACTTAACCAAACCTCCCATTTTTTGTGTTTCGCTTGGTGTCTCAGTTTCCAGAATAGTTGGAGAAACTACTTTTTTTTCACTTTTTTCACTCCTTGTTTCTGTCATCTGAGGTTTTGTGTAAATGTACTTTCTGTAAACATAAACCAAACTGACTACATTGAACACTGCTGCCAAAACAATCATAGCTTGGACGATCTTCAGAAGCATCCAGTAAGGATTAGCCCAATCATAACTGAATTGTAAACCATAGTCATACAGTGTGCCGTGCACAATTTTATCGAGTAGAATGAGGCTGTATGCTGCAGAAGCGGTTGCCGCCAGAACGAGAACGGTGAACAGAAGCAATTTTTTCATCAAACGTTCCTGCTGGTCAAGTGTGTTTTCTAAGTTTCAATTTGGTTTTGAAGTTGTGACATGGAGGCTAATTCAAAAATCTTTTTGGTTTCACCACATTCTTGACATTCATATGTTTCTTCAACTTCACCTTTTCTGGGGCTTGAGATGCTCACCAACACATGGTCAGTTTTCCTGCCACACTTCTTGCAACGGAGGAAAACGTAGGGTCTATAGATAGGAATAGTCACGGTCGTAACCTCTGTTTTGAAAGCTTCAATGATGGTGTTGCCTTAAAACCATTAAAGGATTATGAAAGCAAAATACAAATTATCAAAAACTCATTCACTTTGCATCTGATTCAGAACAAACAAAACTCGTCTGTTTTTTGCACCAAATAGAAATTATTTGTGATACAAAGGGTTTTGCGGGGAGATGGCGGGCCCGCCGGGAATTGTTCCTTTGAAGGGTAAACCTTCCAAGTTTGAACCCGGGACCCCCGGGTTTCTCCACTCCAGTCTAAAAGCCCGGTGCTCTATCCTTACTGAGCTACGGGCCCCTCGCCTATGTTGGTTTAAGAAGCATGATTTAAGATTATTTGTTTATCTCCGTCGCTAGGCTTCATTTGCGTTTGATAGGATGGAAAGCTTAAAACTAGGGAACAAATATTTGCAATGTTGCTCACGTTTGGGCTCCGGTAGTATAGCCCGGTTAAGTATTCCGGCCTTTCGACGCTTACAGGAAGAAAGCCGGAGACCCGGGTTCAAATCCCGGCCGGAGCACCATATATCTCCGTGCAGAAATCAAGTTTTAGCTAGTTATTCTTCGTTTTCCTTTGGGGCATATAAGCATGCAACTGTAACAGATTTTTCCTTCGTCCCATGTTTTGTCAATCCATCTTCCACATTTCTCAACGGCGAATGCTTCTTTAAGTTTTTGTGGGTGGTCTTCAAAGCTTATGCCGGTTAAGGCTTTCGTAGGGCAAGCGTCTACACATTTGTTGCATTTGCCGCACATGTTTTTGATTGGGCTACCAGCAAGAAGAGGCATGTTGGTTAAAATGGTTGCTAGGCAAACTCTAGGCCCAAACCTAGGCGTAACAAGAAGCATAGATTTACCTATCCATCCAAGCCCCGCTACCTTTGCAACAGCTTTATGGGAAATTTCTCCTCTCCAATAAAGGGGTCCTTTTTCCCTAACTCTTTTGTCCGGAACAATGATTATTGTTTTATAGCCTTTGCTTTCTATAAATTTTTTTAAGTGAGAAGCGATGGTGCTCAGAAGCAGAAAGGCGTTATCCTCGGTGGAATTATCATACTTATCGAAGCGGTCTAGATTAACGGCTATGGAGACGCCATATTGATTTTTGCTCAGCAAATCTTTGGGATAAGTAAATAATCCATCAATATTTCTTAAATCAGCTATCCCGATAAGATCAGCGCCGTGCGAAATGCCATTTTCTTTTATTTCTCTTGTGTTTTTGACTTTTCCCATTTTGTCTATCATTCTCTGATAAGCGATAAGTTTTGGATTTAAAATAATCACGGAAACCTTACTCAAATCCTGATTCTACCATTCTCTAAGCCTAAAATTATTGGAGAATGTTGGATTTTCTGAGTTTTGCTTCTACATTTTGTAGTCCGAGTTTTCTGAGAACTTCAGGTTTAGGCAAGCCTTTTTCGTCCCAACCGACAGCGTCGTAGTATTCTTTCTTTGCTTCTTGGAATTTTTCTTTTTTCACGGCTCTGCCCTTGTAACGTCCGGATGGCAAAGGTTCGTAGAATCTCGGCGGGTTGTCGTCATCTACTTCGGGTTTCCATTTGATGTCAGGCCCACCTAACAAAAGCATGGCTCGTTGCAATTGAAGAATTCTCTGTCCATTTGTTTCATACCATTCTTTTTGAGCTGTTGTCCAGCCTGTGACGGCGTCGAAAAAGTCCCAGATGAGCTCTTTGCTTATAAAAAACGTGTTGAAATTGCAGATGACACTTGAATCGTTGAACACAGAGTCAAGCTCACTGTTTGTGTCTTCAGTTGGAGTCTCAGCTACTGATGTGTGGTCGCCGCCTTGCACTGAACAGGCATAGGATATGTTTGAGGTGTAGTCTCTGCCACTTCTGATTCCATGCGCACCGATGGCTACGCCTTTTCCGTGAACCACGTAAATCGTCAAGTCTTTTCCTTTCATTTTGCCAAGTTTGAGCGCTGCCCGATAGGAGCCTTCTGCAAGTATGTCGCCTATTCCTTCTCGCCGAGCGATTTTTTTGGCTATTTCGGCGAATGCACGGGTGTTTCCCCATTCTAGTTTGACGCCTTCTAAATCATTTTGGTTCACAATGCCTCTTTGATACATTTCTGCAATGAATCCTAAGGCGTTGCCAGCTTGTATTCCACATAAGCCTAAGTCGTCTATGAGGGAAACTAAGTGAACATTGTCTTCTGGAGTGAAAATGCTCAAGTTGGGTCCAAGATAGGCTTGCATTTCGTAATCTGGGTTATCTGTTATTGAGCCCTTGAACTCACCTGTCTTGGGCATAGCAATCTTGAGGCATGTGGTAGGGCAACCGTAATCTCCCCAATATCTTTTCACCCAAACCTTCTGCTCAAACCTGTCAACCGCAAAACTTTTTTCGTCGTGCCATTCTTCCTGCCAGTTTCGTATGGGTTCTGAACTTGTCTTATTGCCAACTTCGAAGCCGCTGCTTCCTGTGCCCCATCTTCTGAAGAATTCCTCTTTGTAGTATTTTCTGCATACTCTATCAATCAAAGTTGCTACTCGCTTGATGTCATTGACTTCGGGCAAGGGACCCAAACCTTTCGCCACAATAGCCTTAAGATTCTTTGAGCCCATGACTCCGCCGTATCCGCCGTAACCAGCCGCGTGGCTCCATTTCGCCATGACGCCAGCTACTCTTGTCTTGTTTTCGCCTGCGGGTCCAACATAGATTGCCGAGGGTTCTTTTAGCTCTCCATACTCTGGAAACCTAGCTTTGAGTTGTTCTCTTCCCTCTTCAGTGAGAATTTTGAGTGTTTGTTTTCCATCTTTGCCCCAAATGTGCTTGGCATCCTTTATTGAAACTTCATTTTCAACAATCATGATGTAGCTGGGGTTAGCAGCTTTGCCTGTTATGATTAGGCCGTCATAGCCAGCACATTTTAAGTCAATACTGAATTCTCCCCCAACGGTTGAGCCTATTATGCCGTTGCTCTGGGGCGACTTGCCAGAAACGCAGATTCTGCCTCCTGGAAAGAAACCCGTCAAGGGTCCAGTTAATATGAGTAATATGTTTTCGGGTGAGAATGGGTCAACGGTTTCCCATTTGTGACCAAGTCTGTCCCAGAGAATTTTGGCTGCTAAGCCGCGACCGCCGATGTAGCTTTTCAGAATGCCCTCGCTGAAGGATACCTCTTTTACTTTTTCGGTTGAAAGGTCGATTTCAAGGAGTTTTCCAGTGTATCCATGCATTTAGATGTACACCTCCCCTGCTTCGCCGTAGAGGTTGTTAACTAATTCTTTGGTCACGTCCTCGGGCTTTCGCGAATATACTCGGTAGGAGGGTTTCCACCCTGTCTTGGACACGGTCCGCAGCGCATCCCATTTTCCCTCTTGACATACTTTGACGCATTGGGGATTGCCGTCGCACAAGTCGCAGATGAGAATAGTCTTCTTAACTGGATGAAGATGTGGAACTCTGCCTGGGCAAGCATCGATGCAGATGCCGCAAGCGGTGCACTTCTGTTCGTCAACTAGAACCGCCTCAGTTTTGCGATTTATTGAAAGAGCTCCTTGTGGACACGACTTAACGCAGGGATAGTCTTCGCACTGGGCACAGAAGTGTGGAAATTCAGCGCCTGGAACTAACATGAAAACGCGGATTCGAGAAGCTTCGGGCCATATTTTGTTCTCGTGAAAGAGCGAACACGCGATTTCGCATTTTCTGCATCCGCTGCACTTTAGATGGTCTCTGACAATCCATACTTTTTTTCGAGCGCCCATTTTTGACTCCACGCTATGAGTGGGGTATTATTATTTGGTCTTGAAATAGATTATGCGAAGGGATTGAGCCTAATTAAGATTACTCACAACAACCAATGCAACACAAAAGAATTTCTTGATCGTAATTATTTCATAAATGCAGATCATACCTTTCTTCTGTGACCTTTTTCCCCCAAATTTCATGCGTTTTCTCCTTGGTTTTTTTGAAGCCAACGCTTTTGTAGAGATGACGGGCTACGTTTAATTCGCTTGTTGTCCAGAGGAATATGGTTTTGTACTTGTGCTCCTTGCAGAACAGAAGCGCCTTCTTAATGAGTTCTCGCCCAAGACCAAGCCCTCGACAGTCTGGATGGACCAGAAACCAGCGAAGTTGAGCTTCAAGTTTTGAATTTCCAACAACGGCGATAGAACCGATAATCTGATCGTTTATCTCTGCCAGCCAAATTCGATCTTTATTTGGGTTGAAGGATTGAACGAATTCTGCAAGTCCATTAGCAACATACGCTTCAAATGTTTGGTCGTAGCTACATTCTTTTGCATATATTATGCCATGAAGATATGTAAGATAGCCTATATCCCCTGGCTTAAGATAATGCCGTATCTTCCATTTTTTCGATGAAGGGTTCACACTATCACGTTTTTTTATGTCTATAAACTCATCATTTAAACATTTGTTAAAAGAGCACGCACATACACGCTATGACTTCTTTCGTGCCAGCATCTTGTCTAATGTGGGTCGCAGTTTAGCGTTTTCATTCAGTATCTTGTCTTTTCCAAGCGTGTTCATTTGCTCCGTCATTTCTCTGATTAGTTCGCTGAATTTTGTTCCTTCAGCCGCTGACACATATTCTATTCGAAACCTTTCGGGGCTAAGCCCAAGTTTCTGAAGCATTCCGCTGAGGGCTTGCATTCGTTTTGTCATCCAGACGTTGCCCGAAATATAGTGGCAGTCGTAGGGTAGGTGGCAAGCGGCAACCAGAACCATGCCTGCGCCTTGCCTAAACGCTTCCAACACAAAGTCACGGTCAACCCTGCCAGAACACATCACCCTTATGGCTCGCAACGTGGGCGGATACTCAAAACGACTTGTTCCAGCCGAGTCTGCGCCTGCGTAGCTGCACCAGTTGCATAAAAAGCCGAGAATCTTCTCTTCGGGGTTCTTTTCTAAGGCAGCGTGAATCTGATTCATAATTTGGGCATCGGTGAAGTGCATCTGCGTAATCGAGTCTGTGGGACACTCAGCCACGCAGGTGCCGCAACCATGACACATGGCTGGTAAAACCTGTGCAACCTGCTTCTCTGGCGCCTTAGCCGCACCGTAGGGACAAACCTTCTCGCAGATGCCGCACTTAACCCGCGTGTTCTGGCATGTCTCTGGGTCAACAACTGCGATGATGGGTTCAATCTTCCATTTCGGCTTAGACAGAATGGTTGCAGCCCGTGCAGCCGCGCCGCTTCCCTGCGAAACACTGTACGGGATGTCCTTCGGAGCTTGACAAGCGCCAGCTAGAAATATTCCGTCAACAGCCGTGTCGATTGGTTTCAGCTTTGGGTGACTCTCCATAAAGAAGCCGTCGGTTCCGCGTGAAATGTTAAAGATTCGCGCCACTTCATCTGAGCCCTTCTTCGGAATGGCGGCGGTGCACAAAACAACAAGTTCACTTTCTAATTCGATTGGTTCTCCTAGGCTCATGTCTTCGGCGCGGATGATGAGGTTCTTGGTCTTCGGGTCTTCAATTATCTGCGACGCTTTGCCATGGATGAAGTTGATGCCCAAGTCTCGGGCGCGCCTATAAAATTCCTCATAGCCCTTGAACCAAGCGCGCATGTCAATGTAGAGCAGATAAACCTCCACATTGTCCTTGTACTTCTCCTTCAACAGAATAGCATTCTTCAAAGCGTACATGCAACAAAAACCAGAACAATATTCATACTTGTTGACATCACGAGAACCAACACATTGAATAAAAGCGACACTGTGCGGCTTCTCGCCGTCCGAAGCGCGAACAACCTTGCCGCCAGTTGGTCCAGCCGCCAAAATCAACCGTTCAAATTCAAGAGCCGTTATAACGTTGTCGTATTTCCCATAGCCATACAGACTATTGTCGTTGGGCAAGTAAATATCGAAGCCAGTAGCGATGATTATGGCGCCCACATCGATTTCGATTTCTTCGGGTTTCTGGTCAAAGTTTATGGCTTGACGGGCGCCACAGGCGTCTACACACTTGTAACACTTGATGCAGTAATCCATATTGATTGAATAAATAAGTGGCACGGCTTGGTCAAATGGAACCGATATGACTTTGCGCACGCCCATGTTCATGTCCCAATCGTTTGGATACTCCACTGGACAAACGTCTTTGCATTCGCCGCAGCCTGTGCAGTTTTCTTTAATAACATATCTTGGATTTTTACGAATCTTCACTTTGAAGTTGCCAACATAGCCTTGAACGCTGAGAACGTCGGCGTACGATATTATCTCGATGTTTGGATGACGGCTCACGTCAACCATTTTTGGTCCTTCGATGCAGATGCTGCAGTCCAAGGTTGGAAAGGTCTTGTCTAACTGCGCCATGTGCCCGCCTATGCTTTCGCCCTTCTCAACCATATACACTTTGAAGCCCATTTCGGCTAAGTCGAGTGCAGCGTTTATTCCAGCGATTCCGCCACCTAAAACCAATGCTTTGTTTGTAACGGGCACCTCGATGACATTTAAGGGTTGAAGCAACACAGCCTTTGCAACCGCCATTTTAACGATATCTTTGGCTTTTTCAGTTGCCTCTTTAGGCGTGCTCGGATGACACCAAGACGAGAACTCACGTATGTTAGCCATTTCAAAATAGTAAGAGTTCAAACCTTCATCCAGAATGCACTTTCGAAAAGTCGGCTCATGCAAGCGCGGCGAACAAGCAGCAACAATGACCCGATTGACCTTGTTTTCGCGTATGGCTTTTCTAATTTGTTCTTGCCCAGGCTCAGCGCATGAGTAGCGGTTGTCTCCAGCGAAAACAACGTAGGGCAAAGTCTTAGCATATTCTACAACCTCTTTCACGTCAATGACGCCAGCTATGTTGAGACCGCAGTGGCAAACGAAGACGCCTAAGCGTGGAATCTCAACGGGCGTTTTAGTTGACATTTAGGCTTGACTCTCCTTTGTGGGCACGAGTCGTTTTTCAACCGCCTGTTGAGCTTTCACCATGCCCTTCACCTTTGCCTCTTTAGCGTATTCGGTTGTTGAGGTGAGTTTTTCAAGGGCTTTGTTCCATGCGCCGCTGCTCACTGGCGTGTGATGAATTGACTTTCTGTCCATTTTTAAGGCGCCTTCAACTGGGCAGACGAGTTTGCAGACGCCGCAGAAGACGCAGAAGGTGTCGTTTGGGTGAACCTTTTCGTCTTCGTCTAAAGACAATGCGCCTGGAATAGGACACGCATCTAAGCAGTCTTGACAGTTTTGTGGGCATTTTTCGAGGCTGATGTTGAGCAGTCCGTGGAAGATTTTGCGCACGTGTATGGCGTTTTTTGGACATTTTATTTCGCACAGGCGACAGCAGGGACAGAGGTCTTTTTTGATGTCAACCTTGACTTTTAGGTGTTTTTTTCTTGATTGAGCCTTTACGTCTTCAGCTTTTACCTCTTGTCCGTCTTGAGTGAGAATTGTGACTTTAATTAGTTTGAGTGGACAGGCTTTTTCACAGTCCACACAGCCCACATCGCATTTGCTTGTGTCAACCTCTATTTCGCGGATTAGGTTTGGGAAGCTTTCTTTTTCAATCACAGGAACTATGTGTTCGCCGTTAACGCGCACTTGTAGGGCGTTGAAGGGGCATATTGGTTCGCACATGCCGCAGTAGGAGCACTTTTGTGTGCTGATGTCTATTGTTGGCGGTTTGGCTTTTTCTCCGTCTTTTTTCATGGTTTTTATAATTGTGATGGCTTCTCTGGGACATATTATCTGACAGATTTCGCAGCCCCTGCACAGGTTTTTATCTAGGATAAGTGAGTAGTGCCTAGCGTGTAACAGGCGTTCTACGATTAGCTCGTTTTGTGTGTCGATTTTGAGCTCCTTCATGGGCATTGGAGCTTTATTCCTTCTTTATTTTACGAGTTGACTCGCATTTAACGGTTTGAAGAATAATTAGCAGATGTAAACCGTCATATATAGGTAACGATAAAACAGAAACACTACTCATAATAAATCAAACGCATCCGAGAGAGGAGGTGACTCATCTGGAACGCAAGACATGGAAATCTGGTGTAGCTTTAGGCGTGTTCCTAGGATTATGTGCTCAAGGCATCTTAGAGATATTATTTGCAATCTTTGATTTCTATTTCCCTACTGTAAACTTCTTGCTTAGAAGGGCTGTTCCACCGTTAATATCTATAGTCGTTGTTTACCTAGCCTTTAGAGGATTGCTAACCACATCTAAAGAATAGTAATATCCTTCAACATTCCATAAGCTGCACCAAAGACTATTATTTCTTCTATGATAATGGCTTATGTCTTGGAGTCTTGAAGTTTTAGGGTTAGGTAAGTAATTCTTCTATAATAGCGGCTCCAGTGCTCGTTCCGATGCGGTTGGCTCCCGCTTTTATCATGGCTAACGTTTCTTTTAGTGTCCGTATGCCTCCCGCCGCCTTAACGCCCATGTCTTTGCCCACAGCCTTACGCATGAGTTCTATGTCTTTAACCGTTGCCACTCCGCCCAACAAACCCGTAGAAGTCTTAACAAAGTCAGCTCCAGCCTCCTTTGCCAATGTGCACGCTGTGACTTTCTCTTCATCAGTTAGCAAGCCTGTCTCAATTATCACTTTAACAATAACATTTGGGTTAGACTTCTTCACTTTCAAAACTGCTTGGATGTCTTTCTTAACCGCCTCGTAATCTTTGGATTTCAATGCGCTTGTGTTCATTACCATGTCGATTTCTTCTGCGCCTAATTCAACCACTCTCTGGGCTTCAAACGCTTTAACCTCGGGCAAGCCAGCGCCGACTGGAAAACCAACCGTTGAGCAAACCTTCACATCAGTAGCCTTTAACATGTGTCGAACTAATGAAACAAAAGTTGAATTAACCACAACACAGCCGAAACCGTATTTTTGAGCATCCAAACAAAGCTTAATAACTTCATGTTTGCTGGCAGCAGGCTTAATCAACGTAGAATCAATCATTTTAGCCAATTCTCGTCTGGACAACCGCATAAGTATGCACTTCAGACTGCTGTATTTTCACTGTTAATCCATTTAAGAATAATGCCTCAATCACAATTTCTCTGCGCTATTAAGAAGGCTCTCATTAGCCATCTCTTCCACAACAATATTCAAACTTCAATAAAAGTGCAGAAAGCCTCTGTCTATAAAACCAACGTAATCAGGTTTATTCCCTCAACCTATTTTACAATCAGCGGTTTTCTACGGGTCATCATGATCCCCCTCCTAGGGTCCTTCACTCAGAAACAGTCATCATTCACAATCCTATCTAGCAATTTTCATTCTGTTTTCATAACTGCTATAGTTGAAGAGAGAGGAAATAATATCTAAAGTGGTGACATTGAACAAACGCAAAAAAGAAACAAAAACGGACATCATCAATGCCTTACTTGCAACATTAATCTTCTTCGTGATTTTCCTTTTAGTCTTGCACTTTTTAAAGGGTTGACATAATTCGTAAAGATAAAAAAAGGCACGCTAGTTCTTCGAAGACTTCTCAGCTCATTATCTCTGAGCATATTACAGTTACTGTTTCTCTTATTTTAGGGATTACACGTAATTTGTCAAATACAAATGCGTCAAGCTCTTCTATGGTTTTGAAATCAACTTCAATGCACAAATCGTATGTTCCGTATGTTGCGCTAACTTTCTTCACTCCACTAATCATTTTAATCTCCTTAAGCACCTCTCTGTCTTTTCCAGCTTCCACCTTTGCCAAAACATATGCTGAAACCAAAAAACACACCTCCATCTTTTATTTTTAGAGAACCTTCAACGGTTCAATTACGTGGCAATCAATGCCCCTTTTTTCGCATATTTCCAAGACTTTAGAAGACACTTCTAAATCAATCTTTTTTATTTTTTCTTCGTCAGGCCCTGATATTTCAGTGACCACATTTAGGTTGTATTTGCCAGGGTAAATATTTATGCTATATTCACTAGGAGGATCTAAGGCTGATTTAATCGTGTCTATCAGGCTTTCAAGATTCTTATCGCTTATTTTAAAGAGGAAATATTCCCTGCGACCTAGTTTGGACATTGTTCCATCTCCAATCTCATTGAAGGCAAATTGGTATTCATTGCTGCCTTATATAACTACTAACCGTTTTTTAAATAGTTTACTAAGGTGCAGGAAAAGATATGTTATACATTTTCCATCAGATTTTTGACTTCACTTGCATTCAAAGGAATGTCATCTTTTCCAAGCATGTTTCCAGTACGGTCAAATATCCCCAACAATTTGGCTCTTTTATTCTGTATTCCACTAACCACTGCAACTTTTGCTCTTGATGCGAACACTTGATTTCTTACACCATAAACCACAGTGTCGCCAACCTCCACTTTGTCTCCTTCTCTAGGATAAATGGGCGCATAATAATCAAAATATCCTGGAACTATTTGACCGAGTATTTTGTTTTCAAACACAGTTTCTGAATTGCTTCCCACTAAGGTCAAAACACGGAATGCTTGATATTGGTATGTCCAAATACCCATGCACATATCCGCAGACATGAAGTTTCCGCCAAATGCAAAAGCTGTATTTCCAAGCAGATGTGACACTTCGCTTACATAAACCCATGCTGGAATTTCTGGCAAATCTTCAAACGCATGCCATGGAGTTGTGCCAGTGAAGCCGTGACCTGGTTCGCCATGAGTTGAACCTTTTTCAGCAAGCATCTTCATTACTTTTGAGGAAGTGTCTGCTGGAGTATTAATCTGTTCAATTTCTAGCCCCAAATCCTTTTCCAGCCGAGACGCAACCCTCAAAACTGTATCAAAATTTGGAAGAGTCTCCTCTCTTCTTGTTAAGAGATTGAAGCGTAAACAAGGAAAAGATGTGACGCCTGCCACTTTCACGTTTGAAAAACTGTTTATGGTTTTGACAGCGTTTAGAATGTGCTCTTCTGGAAAGCCGCCGTCTTGATTGGGGTAAAAGAAATCTCCTTTGGCTATGGGTCTTACAAGTAATTTCTGGTTTATTCCTAGCTTTTTGGCAATATTTGATATCTGTCTTGCTTTTTCTATGGTGAATACGGTTATGACTTGTGGCTGTATTTCTTTTAGAACATATTCAATGTCATTTTTTGGTATCTGAGACAAGTGTCCAACATGCCCGATAGGGATGCCATACTTATGCACGCACCGCACATCTTCCATGTCCACTGCCACTGCTTTCATACCTAAATCTGCAATAACCTTATTCACTAACGGATTTCGCCCATACTGTTTTGTCATAAAATAATTTGAAATCCGATGTTTTTCGGCTTCACTTCGTATGAAATGCGCATTCTTTTTGACAACATCTAAATCTATGACAACAGTGTTTGCAGATATTTTTCCAGACTGATGCAATTCAACCGCAGTTTTGATTAAATTAGGATTACGTCTTATTGTAACTTCTAAAAAATCCAAAACAACCACCTTCCATAGATTATTCTTGACACATTGAGAACTTAAGCAATAAGTTATATGGTTTGTGAAGTGGCGGGCCCGCGGGGATTTGAACCCCAGATCTCCGGCTCCGCAGGCCAGCGTCCTAATCCTGACTAGACTACGGGCCCTCTTTAGACAAGTAACAACTGTTTGCTTCTTACTTATGGTTTTTCTGTGTCAGAACTAAATTGGTTTTATGGCTCTTTTGAATGCGTCGATTACGTTTTGTCTTCCCATGGCGATTATGTATGGTCCTAGTTTTGGTCCTGATGGGGTTCCAAGCAATATAGTATACAAGGTTTTGAAGAATTGACTCGGCTGAATACCGTGTTTTCTAGCAATGCTAAAGATTACGCTTTGAATTTGGTCGGCTTCTGTTTCAGTTTGAAGCGCTTGCGTGAGTTCTTCAATTGCGTTTCTTTCCTTAGCGCTTAATTCAATCCTTGTCTCTTTTATTTCCAGGAAGTCTCGGTTCCAGTTCAATGCGTATTCTATTCTCTCTTTTAACTCAGAGGGAGTTTCTTTTTGTTTTAGGTAGCCGTATTCCCGTAGTTTTTGTGTGATATAGTTTGTTTCTGAGCCTTTCGGCGCCACCTTAGCCAAGTAAGCAAGGAGGTTGTAGGGCACATGTATGCTGGGTTTTTTGGGCGGTTTGAGCCACCACAAGTATTCGTATAAACCTTTCAGTTTAGCCAATTCTTTTTTGTTTTCGATTTTTTTGTTTCCAAAGTAAATGTCTTCTAATTCGTCGAATTCGTTCATGTATGTTGGTATGTCCATGACAGAGATGGCGCGTGTTCCCACGAAGCGTTTGAGCATGAGCAGGTTCAGTGATTGAGGCGAGCCGTAGCGAAACCAAACCTGAGGGGTGAACACTGTTCCCGCTGATTTGGAGAATCTTTTTCCTCCCTTAGCTAAAAACAGTTCATATTGAGCATGGTATGGCGGTGGGTAATTGAGTATTTCTTGGCATATTCGGTCATTGACTCGCACTGAGTCAGCGATGTCTTTTCCATAAGCTTCAAATCGTATGTCAAGAGCTCTCCATCTGGCGGCGAATTCAACTTTCCAGACGAGTTTTCCTTCGCCTTTTGTGTAGTCTGCTTCGCCCTTGTGTCCGCATCCTTCGAACCATTGTCCTTTTATTTGCATTCCTTCGCAGGCGTAGAGTATCTTATGCTCTTTGGGTAGAAACTTGTAGGTTCTTGTGGTGTAGATTCTGCCGCAGTTGTTGCAGATGGCAAAGTATGGTAGTGCTTCCTCAAACTTTTCTTGTCCCACTTCTTTCTTGATGATTTCTCCAACTTGCTGTGCATTTTTTAGTATGGTTTCGATTTCTTTGTTTAGGATGCCTCTTTCGTAGGTTTCTGTGGCTGACATGAACTTGTATTTGACGCCGCATTTGTCGAAGGCTTCTAACAGGAGAGAGTTGGCGTGTTCTCCGAAGCTTTTGTGGCAGTTGTAAGGGTCGGGAATCATTCTAACTGGAAAGCCTAAGTATTTCTTCAACGACTGCGGAAACCCAGCTGGAACTTTTCGCAAACCATCCTTGTCATCACAGAAAGCAATCAACTCTGACCGATAGCCTTGCGCTTGCAGAGCTGCGGTGACAGCGTGAGACCTTATGCCGTCGCTGAGATTGCCCACGTGGGGAATGCCAGATGCACCCAACCCCATTTCAGTGCGAATCAAGTCAAGGCTTCTGCCCAGCTTCTGCTCTCTTTCAACAATCTTAAACGCTGTTTTGTCGTACCATGTGCCGTGACCTATAATCTTTTCAGGCATTGCGAATCCTAGCCACACTAATAGTTTCAAGAAGGTTGATAAAAACAGTTTCTTTAATTGCTTGTGTTTGGAAAGATATGATGGATAGCTTAGGAAGTGTTAAAGAGATGGAAAGAAAAAAAGTGATCATACTGTTTATGGCGTTATTGGTTTCATCGTTTGCAATTATTATGATATATAAAGAGTTGAAGACTTCGTCTGAAAAAATTTACGCAGGCTTTCGTACTAGTGGAGGCTTAGTTACGTATTGGGTTTATGTAGCAGAACAAATGGTTTCAGCAATTCCAGGCACATCACCTGGAGGTATATGGATTGTGGTTGGGGAATTTAATACTGTGACAAATGATTCTCTGACAGTTTTTGATGACAAGGGAATTAAAGTCTGGTTGCAAGTTGAACCTTACAGCGCTAATATCGACCAGTTAATAGATACGGTTTTAGGGAATTATGGGAATCATTCATGTGTTCTAGGATTTGGAATAGACCTTGAGTGGCGTCGACCTTCCTCATATGTTACAGACGATGAAGCACAAAGATGGGTGAACAAAATAAAGCAGTATAACCCTGATTTTAGGCTGTTTTTGAAGCATTGGCTTCCAGAGGTTATGCCACCTACAGTCCGAGAAGGTATAGTTTTCATAGATGACTCACAGGATTTTGGTTCTGGCGGCTTAGAGTCGATGGTAAATGAATTTAAGCTCTGGGGTGAAAATTTCTCACAGACAGATGTAGGTTTTCAAATTGGTTACAGATCAGATGAGAAATGGTGGTCTCAACTAGAAAAACCACCAAGAGACATAGGATTAGCATTAATCGAAAATATTCCCAACTGCCGATTCATTTTCTGGGTAAACTTTACGGCATATGATGTATTCCCATTCCCCACACAATTTTCAGCAGGGCCAACAGTTGTGATGGCTTGCTTTGTTCATCCTATGAGGAAAGATGCGCATGCCTATGGAAGCAACATTAAGTATGTCACCTACATGACCTTTTAGAAATTGAGGCGTCTCTACCCTTGTCGTTTTACGATTCGTTGGCTCGGCATAAAGCCATAGAAAAGCTCGTTGTGCAAAATAGGGAAGACATTCAAAATAGGAAGTATTGGCGTTTTCGATGTGACCGCTGGTATGGCGGAATCGTGACCGCTGACGCTGTGGGTTGCGGACTGGTCTGTAAGTACTGTTGGGTCTCCGATGCTGTAATGTTTCAACCAGCCGAAACTGGCAGATTCTATCGTCCAGATGTAGTCGCTAAAATTCTAGTTGACATGGCGAAAAAGAAGGGTATGGAGCAGTTGCGGGTTAGCGGCGGCGAACCAACAATAGGCAAACCGCATCTACTTCAACTGCTTGAGCATTTGGAAGGAAGAGGACTTCTCTTCATTTTGGAAACAAACGGCATACTGATAGGAGATGACCAAAAATACGCTGAAGACCTAGCCCAACACAAATTCATTCACGTACGAGTCTCATTGAAAGGCTGCAACGAAAACGAGTTTGCCACGCTAACAGGCGCCCAACCAGAAGGCTTTAAGCTTCAGTTGAAGGCGCTTGAAAACCTTGTGCGGGCTAATGTAAAATGTCACCCAGCGGTCATGACTTCTTTTTCAACCCCACATAGTCAGCGGCAACTTGCTGAACGACTGAGAAGAATCAGCCCAATGTTGGCTAAAGAGCTTGAAATTGAAGAGTTGATTCTCTACCCGAGCGTCAAACGCAAAATCAACAAACACGGATTAAAGTATTACAGCGCCTACACACCCGAAAGAGTACCACAAGAAAGAATCTAAACAAATCTTGGAATGCGCACAAAAGCATTTGCCAAAACTTAGTCAGGGTTGACTAGAGTCTTTGTTTCCCCAGAACATAGTCAACACCAAGTTTTGTCAGAGAAGCCACATTTCCAGCTTTTCCATGAAGGTCTACGTAACCTTTAGTTGCAAGATGCCTGAGAACTTTCTGACAAGTTTTTCTAACATTGTATTTTCGAGCTATGCTAGTCCACTTGATCATGGAACAAACTCTTTCAATCGATTTGTAATCCTGCCGGATTAATCTTTGATCATACATGGCGAACAAAACTTCTTCTTCATACGCTTCCAGTGTCAACTTTTTGTCCCATCGCCTAAAAATAGTCGAAGTTGCCATTTAAGTTTGTGCATAACTATACACAAACTCTTATATAACTGTACTACAATTGTAGAATTGTAGAAATGTAGTATGAACGTATATGGAGCCAATATAGGGAGAATCGTATTTGGAGCCTATTTGGATCCAAATAGAGGGATCAAGGTCAACTGTGCGCACACACATGCACGTGCATACTGCAGTTAAAAAATTAGGAAAAGGTGGAAGTGAAAATGGAAGCCAAAACAGAAAGAAAAAGCTTTCCAGAAGCCGTCAGAATCCTACTAGACACTATGGCTAAAGGGAACACCTTCTCACTTAGCGACTTGTCTCGACAAGCTGGATTAAACCGAAGAACAGTGGAAAAAGCCCTAGGTCTTCTTTCAGTAACGCAAAACTATCTTCAAGAAAACAAGTTAGAGATAACCAATATTGCGCACACTAAAATTGTTCGCTTAGACAAGAGATATGGTCTGCTTAGTCTTCCAGAGGAGTTACAGAAACTCATAATCAAAACAGCCTACTACCCATCTCCTTCTAGAGAAGAAGAGATCCTAGTTTACGCATATCGACAAGAAGCGCTTTCTCCAGAAAAAGCTGTTGAAATGGAAAAATCCTTGCTTGTGAAGAAACTCTTGAAACAAGGACAGCTTCACGAAACCTCGGAAGGCAAAATCTTTCTTACAGACGAAGGAAAGATAATAGCTCAAGGTGCTTTGAAGTTATACCCAGAATTAAAAGACTTAAGTTCTTTATTCTAAACGGCTGCTTGACTAAACTCAGGCTTTATTGGCGCTAGGGCGCGCACCTTTGGGCTATTTGTGTGCATCTCTGAATTCTCTTAGTTTTTTTATTGTTTTTTTGTCTACTTCTAGGCTTAGGTTTTCAATGTTGTCTTCCCAATAAATTTCTTGAGCCGACTTACAAACAGGTTTTCCCTCATAATCCGTAACAAGAAAACAATACGCATTTTGTCTTTCACCATTACTTGCCACATAAAAATTTTTACAAATAAACCTCAAACCCTTCACTTTAATACCCAACTCTTCTTGAAATTCTCTTTTCAATGCTTCCTCCATGCTCTCACCCATTTTAACATGTCCTCCAAGCAAACACACAACGCCAGGATCAAGTCTTTCATCCAAACTGCGCCTTTCAACTAGAAACTTGTCTCCATTCAAAACTATTCCAACAACAACGTCAACATTCCTCAAGAACAGCCTCTCCATATCTTCATCAGAACACGTAAATCATCGAATACGAGATTTAAATATTAATCATGATTAACTTCGTCCAAACTTTTTTTATCATTCTCTCACTCGTACTATTAAATCAAAAGAAAGAATTTTTATAAGACTCAATTTCCATCAATAACGCATGCGATCAACATATTTTATCCCAAATGCCTTAAAGATAATCATTTTGACCTCCCTAGTATTGTACGGACTTGTAATAATTCGTGAAGGACACCTATCAACATTGAGGAATCCACCTCCTGACCCATCAATATTCTTTCAGAGAAATTTGATAAATGCAACCCAAGATCAGGTAGGAATTATTAAGATAAAAATGACTCCAACTCAAGCGTTTGTGGTTGGAGACCAAATTAACGCAGAAATCGAAGTTCAAGTATTTGGGGTTCGTTGGAGGGTAAACGAAACTTGCATAGTACAGGTATTATTCCGAGATGCAATTTACTACACAGATTCATCGTCAAACATAACAAAGCAAGACTACCCATTTATCTGGGTAGAATACCAAGAGCGTGGCACAAACTATCTAGCATACTTGAGGAACGTCACTGTTTGGTATCTTCGTGAAGATGCTTATGCATTGAACATAACAATTTTGCGGCCTATGCTTAGAGAACGCTGGTACCAAAAATTTTATTTTCCAGAATTCGTTCAAATCAAATCACACACATATCTTGAACAAAAAACAACAACTCATCTTACAAATGCTTTAACCACAGAAATTCTAGGACTAACATATATCATTGTAGCCCCAGTTGCCGTTCAACTCGTGAGTCTTGTTGAAAAATTGGTCGAAAACATCACAAAAGAGAAAAAGAAACAGAACATATAACGCCTATTTGGATCGAGTTTTTAAGTTTTTTCATTTAATTTTCTCCTCCCTCCTCCTTTTAGGGTCTCCATGTTTTTTCGTAGTTGTCAACGATTACGAGAGCGTCGTCGAGTCCGGCATAGTTGTTGTCGTTACAGTCGGATCTTCCTCTATTCCATTTGTACCAGTATGGGCCCGTGGGTGTGGCAAACCAGTCGCTGATTAAGATAACAGCGTCGTAGATGTCTACAATTCCGTTAATGTTTACGTCGCCTGCTATGGGTAGAATTGCAGCAATTTCTGCCGCTGCATCTCTCATTGCAGTTGCTGCATCTATACCTACGGTTACAACTTTTTCGAACATTGTTCCAATTTCACACTGTGCTTTGTAGGATGTCAAAAAGGGTTTGTCTAATTTTCCGTATTTTGCCCCTATGTCCATGAATCCTTTAAACCAAAAGTCATCTTTGATGAGGGGACCAGGAGCGCCCCCTACACTAAGTTGTCCGTTTTGTTGATCACTTGTTCTGCTGGGTAAACGGTTATCGTAGATGAGGAAATCACCCATTATTGACACGTTGTTTCCCTTTGGAATTTTGCCGATTTCAGGAACTCCTAAGTCAATGCTTTCAGCTGGCAATGGCGTGGTTAGCCACGTGAGGAAACTCCAGGCGGCGTCGGCTCTTCCTTCATTTTTGGCTTTCTGGGAAACCCCGGTTAACCAGTTGTACACGGCTGATACAGGCGTTGATCCACTTGGTCCAATTGGTATGGGTGCAACTCCTAAATTATTGAAGTTTTCTTCCATAGCGTCTCGTATGTATCTCATCCATGTTGGAAATATTATCATAGCTATTGTCTCATCCTCCCAAGCACTCCACTCGTAGTCGGGCAGATCCAGAGGGTTGTATGTTCCGTATACGAAGCCAAGATTATAGTAGAGTTGCATGACTTCAACTCCTTTTGTACTATTGAACAGCGGCTCAGGCGTTGTAAGGTTTAAGTATTCTCCGCCATTTGACCAAAGAAGAGACAAGAATTGGTAGTGTTCTTCTTCAGACCCGTATGTTATCATGGGACAGAATCCTGTTTGGGTTACCTCATCTACAGACCAAATTGTAAGCAGTATAGCAGCTTTAGTGAATTCGCTGGTTGCCGTCAAGTCCCATCTCAGAGGCGTATCAGCTTCAAGTTTCGCAAGCACACCTTCGAGAAATACTCTGTCAGCATGACCAGATGGAAGCGAATTTATTTTGTCGTTGAATAGTTTCCTGTTGTATACAAGTGCCCAACTGCCGTATTCGCTGGGATAACCCCATACAAAACTCTTCCAAGTTACACTATCTATGGCTGCTTGTATCCAGTTTGACTTTACGTAGGCTTGAACCCAAGAGGGCGGTTCAGCTAGTATTGGAGTTTTCCAGTTGGCAAACTCAGGCAACCACATTGCAGGCATGCTTATTATGTCTGGATCATTGCCAAACATGTGCCTCCACCGGATCTCTTCATAAAGCGCATCAGAAGACCACACGCTCTGTCTCTGTATTTCAATACCAGTCTCTTTGTATCTCGCAATCACTTTATCCCAGTATTCTCTTTCCGTTAGGTCCATCCAAGGCGTCAGCCAAACTAGAGACACATCATCTCCCCAAAGAAGAGTGTGGTCACTGAGGGTTGAGCCTGAATAGTAAAAGATTATTGTGTATGGTCCCAGAGAGGGTTGATTATAATAATAGTACGCGTCAACTCCGCAGTAAGGTTCTCCACCCCACCTCCACCTTGCATCTAAGTAAGAGTTGCCGCCTCCAATAGATTTTGCGATATTAACATTATGCCATTCGTAAGTATAGAAATGACTATAGAAATTAGTATAGTATTGAGGATTTTCCAGCTTCACATTCCATCCACCATGACCTAGATTATAATTACTCATTACACCAAACTGGAAACAATACGTCATCCAATAGGGAAAAGCCCAAGGACACCCAAGAACATTTAGAGCCTGCGTACCAACACTGAAATGGCGATGTATAGTAGGAAAAAGAGCCGCCACATCGCAATGGCAAATGGTTATCGGATCACTTCCTGGCACTTGGTAGTCCCAGTAAACTAAACCAGAAGGCGCATCCCACCTTGCTGTTAACGTAATTGGAGTCGAAGGAGAAACGCCTCCAATGCTCCAAGTACTACCATAACGCAATTCTTCCCATGGAAAGAGACCGCGGGGGTAAGGATTAGTTGGATTGAAAAGAGCTTCATACGTTTCGTAAAAACCAACATCCAAGTAAAGACCACCATAATGGTCTAACACCAGTATTGTGTAGAATGCATAATCTGTTTGAGGTACAGTGCTATCATATACTACGACAAACATGCCGCCGGCAAGCCAGTTGTCTTCTTGAATTACTGACGGATCTGTGTTTGGAAAGCTTACAGTTACTCTGGTCTGGGCAGTACCGAAAACATCACCAGCATCCATCCAGCCAGCCACATAGGGCTTGTTATTCAAGTAGTCGCTATCTGTTGAATTCAGGACTGTTGATGCTGTGGAATTTCCAAGGGCTGTTTCGTTGCTATCTGTTGAGTTTCCAGGGACTATCGTAGGAATATGATGATTTTCGGAAGGTGTGACTGTAATTGTTGATTGGGCTTTACCCAAAGGAATCATGAAAACAGTTGAAATAAGAGTTAAAACCAAAAGGAAACCATTGAACTTTATGTAAGTCCCCTCAAGTAATTTATGTTTTTTTACCATTCCTGCTTCAAACGGATTAATTGTTTAAGGCTGTCAACCAACAATACGACACCTGAAATGAACCAAAGAGTAACGAACAGAAGACCAGGGATAGCTTTTATAAGCCATTGGCTAACTGACCCTGAAGGGTTCCTTATTAAATAATCTTCTATGAAATATGGAGTAGATGAAATACCCGAGAAACTATAAAAAGAAAGGAATAAACCGAAAAGCAATAAACCAAAGGTAACTAACAAACTTGGTGGACTAGAACTTCTCCAAAACTTTTTTCTATCAACAAGATATAACACCAAACCCACAATTACGAGGAAAGAAAGAAGTATAATAAATAATGGCTCTGGTTCTAATATGCCTGAAGGAGTATGAAACAAAAGAATCATCAAAAAAAACAAACAAGGATTACTTACTAATATTATTAATCCAACTTTGCCTTTTAAATTCAATAATAAGCCCTCACACAATTATGTGTGTCTTCATTGATTTTTATCCTCTAGTTTATCACTTAAGTTTTACCATTCCTTATTTCTTCCTACCAACAATAATTGAAATACCTGCGTGCCTAGGCAAAACTCGAGGAGTATACGAGGTATAAAGCCTTTAGGCAATGTTTGGGTGTGACTTTACCTTGACCTTAGAGTTTTGAGGAGGCTGTGGGCTAACAGGGTATGCTTGCTATGAACTTGAACATTTAAGGGTTAGAGTCCGTAGAATTTCTAAGATTTCCTGGGACTATCGAAGGAATATGATGATTTTCGCAAGGTGTGACTGTAATTGTTAAATTTTCAGAGAGTACATGGATAACAGGTTGAGGGGTCTGCTGAATTTTCAGGAACATTCTGATTATTTTCGGAAGGGTTTACTGTAGCTGGTGATTCGAGTTTGACCAAAGGAATCATTAAAACAGTTATAACAGGAATTAAAACCAAGAAGAAACTATTAAATCTCAAATAGACCCTCATCAAACAATTCATAGTTCCAGTATTTAAAAATTATTAAAAATTACTACTTAAAAGTTTGAAGACAGAATCAAAAAGTTTAAAGCTTACAAAAAATAAGCAAATTATTTAGGCTAATTGTTTGAGGCTTTTCAACCAACAATGCAACGCCTAATAAGAAGGTCGAGAAAATAAACAACAAGTCATTAGGGAATGGAATAACAACGCCTATTTGGCTCCTAATAGACGATCTAGACGAGCCTATACCCATCTCTCTGTCTCCCTATCAAATGATAGATTTCATATTTGGAGCCTATTTGGATCCAAATAGAGGGGCTAGGTCAACTGTGCGCACACACAAACAAAATTTGTTTCTCATTAAGCAAAAACATCACTTAACCCGATTTCTCTGCCCTTCCTATCCAATTTAACACGACCCACAATTAAAGATGCCACACCCTCACGCACAGGCGTATAAACCCGAATAACCCGCCTCTCATAATCAATCCCTTCAACAACACCTATCCCTAAGAAACTCTCATTCACGTCGTGTAACGCCACCAACAACCCTTCCTCATCGCCCTCCCTCACAACCCTAACCTTTTTGTTCAACCTCTGCTCCATGTCTTTCATAAGTTCCTCGTCTATCCATTGCCCCTTATCCAACACAACAAAAACAACGGTGGGCGTCTCTTCACAGTACAAGGGCGTTGCCCCCAACAAATCCTCTACCCTTTTCATACGTTCCCGTGACAGAGGCACACCAGCTCCAAAGGCGAAACCAGCAATACGGACCCAATGGAGCGGAAAAAACTCAGTTCTCGCATTCGTAAGATACTTTTTATAGCCGAGTTCACGCAACAGCTTGCGTTCCTCACGGTCTCGTTTGCGCACTGCAGAGGATGGTTCAACAACCAATTTTGGAGTCTCGATTAACGCACCCAACAGAAAGGTCAGTTCACCCTGTTCCTGAATCCCAACCAACAACTCTGGTTTAATCTGTTTGGTCAGAGCAACCTTGTATCGGACGGCATCTTCGCCCTCAATCCAACCATCTGTGTTTATAATTAAGATGTCAACGCCACGCTTCAGAGCCTTCTCCTGCATGCTTGATATTCCTTCAACAACCTTGGATACAGCGCCACTTGGGCTGGTAACACCAATGAAAAAGATGCTTTCGGCGCCTATCTCAAACGGGTCTACAACGGGTTTAGCTAAGCGACAAGAACCGATGGTTGAGGGTGGACCCACATCAGACTGCCCCAAATCAGCATCAATCATAACTACATTTCGCATCTCCTTTAACGCCCTGTTGGCTAAATACGTGCAAAAACTGGTTTTGCCGGAGTCCACGCCGCCCAAAACCATCACAGTCACAGGTTTTTCACGACCTAAAACCTCGTCGGCGGCTTTTTCCCAAGAAACGGGAATGGTGCTTCCTTCAACTTCATTAACGGTAGCCCTTTCACCCAGCGCTAAGTCAAACTCAGCTTTCTCCTTAATCTCGAAGGGGATGCGCTTTCCTTTTCGTATCAAAATTTTGACGCCAGTCTTGAGTGACGCGCCGAGAACTTCAACTTCACCTTTTTGTATGATCACAGAAGCGGGACCATCTATCAGTAATGTTTTACCTTTGTCGACAATGCGCTTCACCGAGTTTTTCTCTCCTTACCTCGCTGATACGGTTGCCCGCGTCTTTCGGCGATTTTCACAGCTGACAAGGCATCCCTCAGCCCACGCTTGTGCAGGTTTTCACCCACGAAACGGCTAGTTCCAGCTTCGCTCACAACCTCAATGGCGACACTTTTAGGCAAAATTTGGTCTAGCAGAGACAGCAACTCAGCCACGATGGAGGGTGCACCGTTTCCAACTTTCACAATGTGCGCTACAGCTTGCAACTTTTCTAAGGTGTTGACTATGGTGTTCACTGTTTCTTCAATGCTCGAACAAGTTGCTGTTTCCAAGACGTTTCCGTCGCTGAGCACAGCCAATCCAAAGGTTTTGCCTGGGTCAACGCCTACCACAATAGTTTCGCGGCTCTTTTTGCCCTGTAACGTTCTAACAGCTTCATTAACAACTTCAGCTGGGTTTGTTTCGCTCGTATAGACTAAGACTTTTGGATGCTTGATGAAATGGCGTTCTGTCGCTGTGGTGATGACAATCTCGATGTCTATGGGAACACTTTCTTGTGGTGTTAGACTAAGAAAGTCTAAGCCTCTAGTTTTCAATTCGTTTACCAATAGGTAGTAGGCCTTTCCAGATACTGTGGCAATTGCAATTTTGGCTTTCATGACGCTTTCACACTTGCATAAGCAGCGGAAAATTATTAACTTTGAGCCTAATAATCCATATGGAAGTGACGAGCTTCTTTGCAGCGCACTGTTCGCATGGTTCCAACTGGTTGCGGTTCCTTGGATAAGCTGTTGGGCGGCGGGTTCTTATTCGGTGATGTTTCACTTGTTTATGGAGAGGCTGAAACTGGCAAGACCTGCTTGGCAATTCAGTGCGCTGTGAACGCTGCCCGCTTGGGTTGCAAGACCATTTTTATTGATTCGGACGGCACGTTTTCTGCGAGACGGTTGTCTCAGATAGCTTATCATGATTTGGATGAGGTTTCTCCTCTGATAACGTTGGTGAAGCCGTCAGATTTTCAGGAGCAAGCCTTAGCCATAGATCGTCTCGATGAATATTTGACTCCAACTGTTGGGCTTGTGGTGATTGATACGGTGACGTCTCTTTATAGAGCTGGGATAGGTGATGATAAGGAGGTAACGTTCTCTCTGAATCGGGAGTTGGGTAGACAACTAGCTTGTTTGGCGCAGGTTGCCAAGACCAGAAAGGTGGCGATACTGCTTACCAGTCAGGTTCACAATGTATTTGCGGAAGGCTTTGTTAAGATAACGCCTGTAGCCACTCGAGTTTTGCGGTTTTGGTCTGATACGGTGCTCAATTTTAAGCCTATGAGTCAAAGGAATGCGTTGAAGGCTGTTCTTGAAAAGCATTCGGAGAGTAAATGTCCAGCAAACTGCGTCTTAGTCATTGAAGAAGCTGGCGTCTGCGACTACAATCGCTGAATCATTTTTTGTATGTGTGTGCACCTAGGAGGGGGTCATGATGACCCGTAGAAGGACTCTGAATGCCAAATAGGGTTAGGGAACAAAACGGATTGCCTAGCCTAATTTATGTGTGTGCGCGCATGGTTGACCTAGCCCCTCTATTTGGATCCAAATAGAAAGTGATACTGAGTGAGAGACAGAGAGACGGGTATAGGCTCGTCTAGACTGTCTATTAGGAGTCAAATAGGCAAGAATATTGAATCTGACAATGGATTGAACAACATGCAAAATCACATGCACAGGACGCTAATTTATATTTTGTCGCCAACAACATACTGAAACGAGAAAAATATGTCATCGCCAATTTACGAAATCGTCTATGCGCTTTGGTTCATATTGCCAGCTTACATTGCCAACGCGTTTCCAGTCATTTTTGGAGGGGGTCTCGCTATAGACTTGGGCAAGAAACTCCCTGATGGAAAACCAATCTTCGGTTCACACAAAACCGTGAGAGGCTTCATAGCTGGATTAATAGCGGGAATACTGACCAGCATATGTCAAACCTTCGTGCTTCAGTACAATGTGCCACCGTCTGATTTTGTGCTTCCGTTTCAGTTTAATGTGTTAATTGGGTCAATGATTGGTTTAGGCGCGTTAGTGGGCGATCTGATTCATTCTTTTATCAAACGGCGAATGGGATTGGTTGAAGGCTCGCCACTTCCGGTGGCAGACCAGCTTGATTTTGTTGTAGGAGCAATTCTGTTCTCGCTTCCAGTTTCTGTACCTCGGCTGCCTCTGCTCACAGTTGTACTAGTCATTGTAATTACGCCTCCTACACACCTCTTAGCCAACTTTATAGCCTACATGTTGGGCGTGAAGAAAACACCTTGGTGAACAGTCTCACAGGCGAAAAAAGGCAAAAGCTTTGCTAATAAATTATTTAGGAGTTTTTTCTTCTGCTAGTCTCAACCGCCTCATTGTTAGGAAGCCTTAAAGGTTAGTTTCGCAAATATCAAGTTTTCGATGTAGATGTAAGCAATTAGTATCAGAACCACGCCTGACAACAGCATCATGAATGCTTGACGGGGGTTGTAGGCGTATTTTGTGCTCTGATACATGAGTAAGATTCCCGCAACTCCCATTGCGTAGGCAATCATAACACCAATACTCTCAACAATTACTTGTGCTTGCAAGTATGGATAGAAGAATAGAACTCTTCCGCTGAAGAAAATGGCGCTCAACGGCTTCTCTAAGATGTCGTAGATTCCTCCAGCTAAGAGAAACAAGGAAAAAGCAGTAACGATAGCAGCGATAATGAAGATGGAAGGTTTAAAAGTTAATATCTTCAAATAAGTCCTGCGAAGGGTAAAGCCAAGTGAAGTAAACCACTTCACAATTCGGTTGGTCATGAGCTTCATTCACTTCCATGCTACATATTGTTTAGTTGGTTAAAAATTCTTTGACAAAAGATTTAAATGTTCCTTCTTGAATGAAGGCTTAGGCTTCTTTTGAAAGTAGATTTTCCGCCACCTCTCTCGCCCATGTTCCAGTCAATAGGTTTTTCGCTATCTCCTTCAGGTATTCTTTCCATTCGACGCCTGAGGCTTTCTTCCAGACCTCAAACTTTTGACGAATGCTCTGATAAGCCTTTTCGTGCAGCTCGCAGTATTCACTTGGAGTTTGGGCTTCTCTGCTGCAAACCTTGCATTTCAAGGCGTTTTCTCCTCTCCTCCTTTTTGGGACAGTTGGGATTAAAGCAAAGATTCCAAGGGCGTTTTCCTCTTATGTGAACGAACAAGAGAGGCCAACCGCAACCCTTACAGAATTTTCCAGTAGGCTTGGTTGTTCCACGTTGAGGAAGTGGAAACGATGTCTTGCAGGCGTTTTTGAAGTAGTTGGTGCACCCAATGAAGCGCTTTTTCGTTCTTCGAGAATATAATATCATGAGTTTGCCTGTGTGGCAGCTGGGGCATTCGCCGATGACTCGTTCTTGCATTCTGGCTCTTTTGATGGCGTTGCTTAACGCTTCACCTATGATTTCTTCTCTTTGTTTAATTTCAGCTAACACGGGTTTGAGGCGCTCAATCGCTTCTAACAGAATGCTCTCTCTTTTTTCACTGTTGTTCTGAATTCTGTCCATCTTTTCCTCTAGGTCCCGAGTGAGTTTAACTGAAATCACACCTGGCGCATACTTGCGAAGAACCTCGATTACGTCGAATCCTAAGTCTGTGACAACGATTCTTTCTTCAGTGATGTATTTCCTGCTGTAAAGTGTCTCAATAATTTCGGCTCTAGTGGCTTTTGTTCCAATGCCCTCCTCTTCCATTCTTTTTAACAAACTGCTCGGGTTGTAACGAGGCGGCGGCTTTGTAAACTTGTCCTCTCGATTAATATTCTCGAACCGTACAGTTTCTCCCTCTTTTATCGGAGGCAGTGACACCTCCTCTGTGCGCAAATACGGCTTGTAAAAGTGCATCCAACCCTCCTTTAAGATGCGTCTGCCACGAAGGTAGAAACGATGCCCATTCACGTTCATTGAAGCCTTCATGCTCTGTTTGACGCCGGGTTCACCGAAAACAGCCATGAATCGCTTGACAACAAGGTCCCAGATTCTGCGTTCAGACTCGTCTAAGACTCTTCCTGGAGTGTTGCCAGTGGGATAAACAGCCGGATGCGCCGGGTCTTCTTTTGGTCCTTCTCTCGGCTTTAACTCTCCTTTTTCGAGCAGTTCAGCTGCTAGTTTTTGATAAGCGGGTTCGTGACTCAATCCGTTTAGTATGCCCTTGTAGTCTATCACAGGGGGGAGTTTTTGACTGCTGGTTCTAGGATACGAGATTAATGCTTCTAGGTAGAGGCGTTCGGCGATGCCGCCTGTGCGACTTGGAGTGTATCCGAATAGGCTGTAGGCTTCGCTTTGTAGGGAACCCAAGTCAAACGGAATAGGAGGGGTAACCTGCATCGTTTTCTCTTCAATCTTTTCTATCTGACCAGTTTTTCCTTTACAAGCCTCAACAACAGCATCTGCATCAGCTTTTTTCTCAAATATTTTCTTTTCGTAGTCCACAAGATACTTTACGCCTTTAATCTCCACCTCGGCTAGTATGCTCCAGTAAGGTGTGGGCACAAAACTGTGAATGCTACGTTCACGGGCGACAAGGAATTTTAAGGTTGGTCCCTGCACGCGCCCAGTGCTCAGTGTAGAGTATCTTCCGCTCCAGCGGTTGGCGGCTAAGGTTAAGGCGCGAGACACGTTGACGCCGTAGAGCCAGTCCACTTCATGGCGGGTTCGTCCTGCTTCTATCATGGCAAAATCAAGATGCGGCATCTGCTCCGCATAGGATTTTTCGAGTTCAGCCTTGGTCAACGTGGAGTATTTCATGCGTTTGGCTACTTTTTCCTTGTTGTCACAAGCGTATTTCAGAATAGTAAAGCCTATGATGGCGCCTTCAATGTCATAGTCGCAGGCGTCAATGAAACCGTCAGCATTTTCTGCAAGTTTCGAAAAGACTTCTACCCAAGTTTTGATTTGTTTGGCGCCCTTTTCCGCTAAGTGCCTTGGCGCCCACTTGAAGTTGAATACAGGATAGTAGTTTCTTCTTCCGTGTTCGTGAACAACCGTGTAGAGATGCCCCAACGCGGGGACAACCACCAAGGGTTTGTCTCGATTAGCCATGAAATAGGGCACAGTTTTGTCTTCAGCCTTTTTCGGTTTGCCTTTTAAGTCGAGTGCTTCGGCGATTCGCTGGGCGGCGTCAGGCTTTTCTGTGACTATAAGCGTGTACTTTCCCATTAAAGTCAACCTTTCCTTTCCTTCACAAACACGTCTTCCTTATTTATGGTTTGCTACATTAACAAAGTCTCGATGTGGGAAAACAATTAAGAGAGCGTGTGCTGTGAAAAATCAAATGCTGGAATGTGGCTAGGAGCATCTCCGTGAAAAACAATCTTGAGGGAAAAGTTGTCTGCCTTGTGTCTGGGGGAATAGACTCTCCAGTCGCCGCTTGGCTGGCAATGAAAAAAGGCTTGACTCCAGTGTTTGTTTATTTTGACAACTCTCCCTTCACAGATGAAACAACCCAACAAAGGGCTCTCGAAGCCGTGAAAAATCTAAGCCAATATGCCTCTGGAAAAGGCATCAAACTCTATATTGTTCCCCATGGAGACGACTTGGCTAACATCCTCGGAAACTGCCCACACAACCTAACCTGCGTGCTCTGTAAAAGAATGATGTACAGAGTAGCCGAAAAAATAGCCATAAAAGAAGGAGCAGAAGCAATAGTGACTGGGGAAATAATCGGTGAACACGCTAGCCAAACCCTGAGAAATCTTCATGTGGTAAATGAGGTTCTTTCAAATGTCACTGTTCTACGACCATTGATTGGAATGAACAAAACCGAAGTGGAAAGCATAGCCAGAAAAATCGGAACCTTCGACGCCTCAATAAAACCAGCTTTAGGCTGTACTGCTGTACCGCCCAAGCCGCGGACTCGTGCCAGACTGGAAGAGGTGCAAAAAGCTGAAAAACGCCTTAACATTGAAAGCATAATTGAAAGAGACTTTGAAAACGTCAAAGTGCGTGTTGTCTAAATCCGTCCTTTCACTTGCTTATCTGTTAAATGTCATATACGAAAATTAATAATTAAAAAACAGAACAGATAGTATCATCTAATGTCTATTCGTGAAGGTGAAAAACGTGAGCACTAATATCAGTTTCAAACCTGAAGAATTTTACAGCAGACAAACTGTGTTGGCTGAACTGGGGCGAAAGGGTCAGGAAAAGCTTAGGCGCTCTAAAGTTGTGGTTGTGGGTTTAGGCGGATTGGGCACCATATCAGCTCTATACTTAGCCTTGGCTGGCGTCGGTCACCTTCGTCTCATAGACCAAGATACAGTTGAGCTAAACAACCTGCATCGTCAAGTGTTGTATAGTCTGAACAATTTGCGCTATCCAAAGGTTGAGGCTGCCGCCGACAGAATTCGACAAGTGAACCCAGATGTCAAAGTTGAACCTGTCCCAGAAAACGTAAGAGAAAGCAACATTGACAAACTGATTAGCGGCGTTAACTGCATCGTCGACGGCTTGGACAACATGCGAACTCGATATCTTCTGAATCGTGCCAGCGTTCGACATGAAATCCCTTATGTTTTCGGCGCTGCCCTTGGGATTGAAGGAAATCTTTCGGTTTTTTCTCCTCCAGAAACGCCTTGCTTAGAATGCGTCTTGCCTAACTTGGACGACCGATTTATGCCAACCTGTGACGTTAGAGGGATATTGGGCGCCACAACTGGTATCGTCGGGTCGATGCAAGCCATGGAGACTATTAAACTTCTCGCGGGCATGGGTGATTCACTTAAGGGCAAACTCATGGTCTGCGACTTCAGAGACATGTACTTCACAACCATAGAGATTTTCAAGCGTCCAGACTGCCCTGTTTGCGGCAAAGGTGCGCAAATTAAACCTGTTGTGAAGGGAGAAAGACTAGCAGTGCTTTGTGGACGCAACACAGTGAACGTTAACCCTTCCCAGCCTATCAGAATAAGCCTCAATGAACTTTACGATAGGTTGAGACAACGCTTCAAAGTGCTTGTAAAATCATCGTTTGTCATAGTTTTCAAATACAACGGCGACATCGAAGTCAGCCTCTTCAACGGCGGACGCATGCTGATAAAAAACGTGAAAGACGAAAAGGCAGCCTTAAACGTGCACAACGCTATCTTCAAAACCTTAGGCTTAGATAAAGATTAAATTATCAGTCTTATCATCTTTTGAGTTGCAGAAGCCGGGGTGGCCGAGCCGTCAGGCGGCAGCCTGCAGAGCTGCTCAACATGGGTTCAAATCCCATCCCCGGCTCCAACACTTTATCATCTTTTGAACTTGAGCACCACTGAAGTTTCTATTTGTCTGTTGGGAATGTTCCAAAATTTTCGAAGAAGTCTATCCTTTTCCTTAAGCGATACCAATTTGAAAACATGCTTCTCATAGAAACGAATAGCCCAAGTTGCATCCTTCCAGGTTCCTACTAAAATCTCAGGGGTTTTAACTAAATTCTTCAGATGCTCTAGTAATTTTCCTCCAATTCCCATTCTTTGGTATTTTGTAAGTACATAAGAATGTCTAATTAATGTAATGTCTTTGACAGATTGAACACCCATCACTCCAAGTAAAGTGTTGTTTTCCACCCAACCGTAGAATCTGACGCCAGCCTCAATTTCCTTTTTTAGTTCCCCAGCTGACATGTAAGGTTCTTTCCATCTGTCATCTGGAATTACGCCTTTGAAAGCCTGAGCAGCATCATTAACAACCATTAATATGGAATCAAAGTCAGAAGGCAATAGTTTGCAAATCATCTATGTGCTCCTTCATTTATTGGTTTGCGCGCGCAAGTATTAATTTACTATAGGTTTCATCTAATAGGCAGTTGATTCTACCTTTTCCCACAAAAAAAGCTTTGGAACCGTATGTTAAACGATAAATCAGACATTCACATCAAGACTATTGAAGGCGTCTCTCGTGAGTTTCAACCAGCCTGAACCAGAGTTTGATACAGTAATCATTCGTTTGGGTGGAGAAATCGGGATTAAAGCCGCTTGGACCAGAAAGCTATACGAACGACGCTTAATCGGCAACATAAAAGCCGTGCTGAAACATCATGCCATTCCATACGAAGCTCTGAACCGCAGGTTCGGCAGACTCTACCTAAAAACATCACAGGCTCAGAGTGCTTCCAAAAAGCTGGCAAAGGTGTTCGGCATCTCCTCGGTTTCTCCAGCCCTAGAAACCACTTCAAAACTCAGCGATATCATAGACAAGAGTGTTCAGATTGCGGGTTCAACGTTTAAAAAAGAAAGCAGCTTTGCTGTACGTTGCCGAAGAGTCGGAAGGCACACTTACACTAGTCAAGACGTTTGCCGCGAAGTTGGGCGTCAAGTGCTCGACGCATATTCTGAACGGGGTTTGCGTGTGGATTTGAAGAGTCCAGATATAACGTTGAGCGTTGAGGTTAGAGAAGACAAAGCCTACATTTCCACTGAGGTGATGCAAGGAGTCGGCGGTTTACCTCTGGGCGCTCAGCCCAAAGTCGTGTGCCTACTAAACGGAGATATAAATTCGCCAGTCGCTTGCTGGATGGTAATGAAGAGAGGCTGCCCCATTCTGCTCCTGCATTTTGATGAAACTCCTTTCAACAACGAAAACACAAACCGAGCGCTGAAAGCTGCTGAAACGCTGTTTGAGTGGGCCATTGGGTTTCCAAGAAAGGTTTACATTGTTCCTTACGGTCCAAACCTAGCCCAAATTGAGCAAAACTGTCCGAAGAAACTGAGGCGTGTTCTTTCAAACCGTATGATGTATCGTGTCGCCGAACGGGTGGCGGAGATGGAACACGCTGAGGGCATAGTCACTGGAGAGTCTTTCAAAGAACCAGCAGGTGAAGCATTGCATGTTCTCAGCCTGCAAGACGAAGTTGCAAAACACCTTCCTGTTTACAGGCCCTTGATAGGCTTAGACGCATATGAGATTGACGAGTTGGCTCGAAAAATAAGGACTTTTAAAATCTCCTCTGGTCGGAGAATGAAAAAACGTGAAAAAACTCCAAAAATCATTAAATTGAAAGAGGTAAAAGAGGCTGAAGCAAGGCTGAACATGGATGAAATGGTGGAAGCGTCTTTAAAATCGCTTAGAATTATGTATCTGTGAGAAACGTGAGATTTCTTTACAATTTCCTTACTTATGTGGCACATCTATTGCAATGTAAAGAATGTTGTTTCCACGGACCAGAACGTTTCCATAGTTGGCTATTATGTTGTCGTTTACGTGTTCTGTGGCGCCGTCTAAAATAATGTTCATGTATCCGTCGCAGCGAACCATGGTGCCCTTGTATTCTACACCGTTTTTCAGAGTGATTATCACGTAGGTGTTCAGTCGCTTGGTCAGCACGTTCAGCGGCTTCTTGCTTGGTTCCATCAATGCACCGCCAATTGTCCATTAATGTTCTATTCCGAACCGTTCTTAATATAAAAGGTTTATGAAAACTCAATTGCCGATACAAACAAGGAAAAGATAGTTAAGACATGAACCGACTGATTTGTTTAGAACGCAATGCACAAGTTTAAGAGAACCCACCGACTTACCTAATGTTTAAGAGGAAAGAGAACAGCTATGGCTGAGTCAGCGTTTTCTTTCAGCATCGAAACCGAAGTGACACCCGCCTACTATGACGAGTTGATCAAGTACACGTATGAGAAATATGTCTTACACATGGGAAAAAACTTCACTAATGTTAATCAATCGGTAGCAGACGGCGATTATATTCTCAGCTTCACAGTTTTAGACCTTAATAGAAAGTGGCACATAGACGTTACAATGAAAACTGGAAAACCTATTCAAGTGACAATGCAGCCAAGTGACGCCACTGTGCCATTGACTGTTCTCGACCGTATTAAAGAAGACTTGATTATAGTTATTCAGTTTTTTGAAGAAGTTGTGAGACGATCAACGCTCTATTTTGCATGGGTAGAAGGGAAGCAGGTTGTTTCTGAGAAGTCACCTTTTAGGCGTGCCAAAGTGATAGAACGGATACTGTTTGGAAACATACTCTTTCTCTTTATGCTCATGATCGCAATAAACATCGTTCTTTTTCTCATAATAGGCTTCAAAGCGGCACTCGTGCTTGTCGCCGGTCAATTTCTCCTTGTTATATTTGGAGACAAGCTCATTGGCACGATGGCTGAGTGGACGGTCACCGAACAAAACCCGAGGGTTCACATACTTCAATATCATTTGCCAGCGGAAGAACGCAAACTATTTCAACAAAAATACCCCCGAGGAACGCTACTTCAAATGAAAAAAGAGATCTACGACAAAACAATAGCCGTTGGAAAACCAGTTGAGTGTGAAACAGCCCGGGAGGTCATGGCTAAACACGGTTTAGAATGTCAACCAGAAAATATGGGAACAAAAACAGTGAATGTTTACCAACTCGTCGAAAAAACCACAGAGAAATTCAATCTTCCAGTTCCGAGAATTGCTATTTCAAATACAATGGTGCCAAACGCCGCTGCTTCGGGTCCGAGTCCCAGCCACGGTATCGTGTTAATAACAACTGGCTTGCTTGTGCAGCTAGAGGAGAACGAGATTCTGACTGTTTTGGGACATGAACTCAGTCACCTAAAGGCTAGAGACCCCTTCTTTCTCTCCGGAATATTTTCAGCCGAGTACTTGTTTAGAGTCTTCGTCCTATTCAATTATCCGATCTTCTTTGGCTACTTTGGCTGGCTCTACCTCATATTCATTTTAGGCGCTGAATACTTTGTTGCCAAATTTTTTGAGGCTCGAGCAGACCTTGAATCTGCCATAAAAATTGGGAATCCAGGGATTTTGGCTGAAGCCTTGCGAAAGATTGGTTTTCGTCGGCTGCAGTTTGAGCGAAGTCCAGCCTATAGGTTTCAGGATTGGCTAAGTTGGGATCCGCATCCTCCCTTGTATTTCAGAGTTGCTCGACTGGAGAAGATGGCGAAGGCGCCAGTGGAAGTTAAACACACGCTTGTTCAGTCGGCGAAGGACTGCATACAAGGCTTTTTTGCAGCAATTTGAGTTTATAGGGCACAGTAAACAAAAAGTAAGGGTTATGTCAAACACTAAGTCGGCGTGTAGCATGAAAATAAAGGGTTTCATCGGCGTCAGCCTCATCGACTGGGATGGAAAAGTATCCTCTGTTATCTTTCTCCCAGGCTGCAACATGCGGTGCCCATTCTGCTACAACACCAAACTAGTGCTGCACTCCAATCAAATGCCAACTGTTCCACTTGAAAAAATCTGGAGTTACCTCAAGAAAAACAGAAGTTGGATTGACGGAGTGGTCGTTACCGGCGGAGAACCAACCATACACAAGGATTTGCCCATTCTTTGCCAAGAGATTAAGAAATTAGATTTTTTGGTGAAGTTGGACACAAATGGAACAAATCCAAAAATGATAGGGGAATTAATCGACAAAGAGCTAATTGATTACATTGCAATGGATGTGAAGGCTCCGTTCAGAGAAGAGAAATATTCCAAAGCGTCGGGTGTAAACACAACTGCACTGTTGCCAAAAATAGAACAAACAACTCAAACATTACTTGAGGGCGGAGTTGAATACGAATTCAGAACAACATTGGTTCCAACATTGCACACAAAAAGTGACATCAGAGAAATCTGTGAAAAAATAAAGGGTTGCAAAAAATACGCTTTACAAAATTTCAGAACAGATGTTGAAACGATAGATCCCAGTTTTCAAAAACTGAAGCCTTTTTCAAAAGCAGAGATTGAAAGCTTCTTTCACGCAGCGAAAAAACTCACTCCCAACACGATACTAAGAAAGTAATCGAAACAATTTGGTTCTTTAATCATATGACGCCTGTGGCTTTGGCGAGTTCTTCAGCTGAGTCTTTGTTGAGTCCTCGTTCATCAAGGATTGTGTAGCGGTCAGGTCGAATTTCACAGGCGCGAACCAAAGCCTTGACGATGTGCTTTGGTTCCACTCCTAACTCTTTAGCAGTTGTAGGTGCACCTACCTTTCTCAAGGTTTCTCGGATTCTTCTCCAGTCAATGTTGTGCAGACGCGCCATCATAATGGCTCCTACACCACATTGTTCTCCGTGTAGAGCTGGTTTAGGCGCAATTTGGTCTAGGGCGTGACTAAAAAGATGTTCTGAACCGCTGCATGGACGACTGCTTCCCGCAATGCTCATGGAGACACCACAACTTATAAGCGCCTCAAGCAGAACTCGAAGCCCTTCTTCTTCGCCTGGTTTGATTAAGCCTGCGTTTCTCACCACCAGCCGTGCACTCATGAGAGCCAAGCTTCCAGCGTATTCACCATAGTATTCGCCCTTGACTTCATGTGCAAGTTTCCAATCTCGCACCGCTGTGAATTTGGAGATTACATCTGCGCATCCGCTGGCTGTGAACCTGTAAGGCGACTTGATTATGACGCTTGTGTCAGCAACAATAGCCATGGGAGACTGCGCCATCAAGGAATAGGGTTTCTCTAATCCCTTCAACGAAACAAGTGGACTAGCGATTCCGTCGTGAGCGGCTGTTGTTGGAACACTTATGAAGGGAAGCTCCTTACGTGCAGAGCTCATTTTGGCAACATCGATTTTTGTGCCGCCTCCTATTCCTAACACTACTTGAGGCTTCAACTCGTCGATTTTCTGTTCGATGAGCACAATGTCTTCCATATTGCAGGAAGTGGCTACAACATGATTCACATTCATTCCATCATCGTTGAGTATATCCATGACTTTTTTTCCAGCTATATCCAGAGTCTTGTGACCCATGACAACGAAGGCTGACTCAAAAAAGCCCAATCGCTTGCAAATTTCGCCTATAAGCTCAAGAGTATTGTTTCCAACAACAACCTCTCTGGGAAGCTGCATGCGATGAAGGTTCAAACTCAACAGCAATCACTATGAACGATGCGGTTACAACCCTATATTTAGGTTAGAATAGATTTTTAAATCACTCGGTATTGATGGAAGAGCAACATAAAAATCAACCGTAACACTAATTAATGAGTCAATATTGAATAAGATGTCGCTCTTCACCCGAAGTTTTTAGCGTTGTATTCAATTATTCGGGAGAAAATAAAAAATGCCTGAAATACCAAATGAACTAATCTTAAAAGGAACAACCACAGTCGGCATCACCTGCAAAGAAGGCGTAATATTAGCCTCAGACACACGCGTAACCATGGGATTCTTCGTGGCACACCACAAAGGAAAGAAAATCTACAAAATAGACGACCATCTAGCCATGACCATATCTGGAAACGTAGCCGACGCCCAACGAACAGTCGAGATACTAAGAGTTAATGCCCAACTCTACAGACTCAACACAGCACGCCCAATGCCAGTGAGCTCAGCCGCTCGCCTCATAGCCAACCTGCTGTTCTCATCTCGATACGCACCTTTAATCGCCCAAGTTTTAATCGGAGGCATGGACGAAAGCGGACCCCACGTATTCTCCATAGACCCATTCGGCAGCATCACTGAAGAAAAATGTGTAGCCACGGGTTCAGGCTCACCTATAGCCTACGGGGTTCTCGAAGACAAATACAAACAAGACGCAGCCATCAAAGACATGCTACCAATAGTTGTGCGCGCCGTTGATTCAGCCATGAAAAGAGACGCAGCAAGCGGAGACAGCTTCGATGTTTCCGTAATAGACAAGAAGGGTTATCGAGAGCTCACTGAAAAGGAAAAGCGCAACATCATGGCTGCTTCGTGAGGGAGCGAACGACAAGCGTGACCACATTCGACAAGTCTAAGATTGAAATCAGTCAAACTATTCTGGAGCATGTTCCCAAAGAGGCTGAAGTCACACGAATAGAGTTTGAAGGACCCACGCTGGCAGTTTACACAAAAAAGCCTGAAGTTCTAATCGAACAGAGCTACGTCGTAGCTGAAATCGTCGGCCTAATTCGCAAAAGAATAGTTGTGCGCTCTGACCCTTCAGTTAGGTTGACGGAGAAAGAAACTGAAAGGTTGATACAGGAGATAGTTCCAAAGGAAGCTGAAATCACAGGCGTAAACTTTGACCCCAGCTTAGGCGAAGTTGTGGTTGAAGCCAAGAAACCCGGTCTAGTTATTGGAAAAGAAGGCTCAGTGCTTCACGAGGTTATTAAGCAAACGAAGTGGAGACCACGTGTGCTGAGAAGCCCGCCGATTCCATCCAAGATTATGGCGCACATGCGTCACTTTCTGCACTCTGAGAGCAAGGAACGCGACCGAATTATGCGCTCAGTTGGTGAACGAATCTTTCGACCAACCATTTACGGAGTTGGTGACATACGCTTAACCTGCCTAGGTGGGTTTCAAGAGGTGGGAAGATCAGCCATACTTGTACAAACTAGGGAGAGTAATGTCTTACTTGATTGCGGCATCAACCCAGGCGCGATAAATCCCGTGGATGCCTTTCCTCGTTTGGATGCACCTCAGTTTAGTGTTGACACCTTAGATGCTGTGGTTATCAGTCACTCGCACCTTGACCATTGTGCTGTTCTTCCGTTCCTGTTTAAGTATGGATATGACGGACCTGTCTACTGCTCTGCTCCTACGTCGAGCTTAATGACTCTGCTTCAACTCGATTACCTTGATGTCATGGGCAAGCAAGGTGTGATGGCTCCCTATGATCAGAAAGATGTGCGAGAAACCGTGCTCCACACTATTCCTCTTCGTTTTGGCGTTGTGACCGACATTGCGCCTGACATTCGTTTGACATTGCACAACGCAGGTCATATTCTGGGCTCGTCTATTGTTCACTTGCACATCGGCGAGGGACTGCACAACTTAGTCTATACGGGTGATTACAAGTATTCGAAGACCATGTTGTTGGAACCAGCGGTCACACAGTTTCCGAGAGTTGAGACCATAATAACTGAGAGCACATACGGTGCCCCGCAGGATATTATGCCTTCGAGGATTGAAGCTGAAGAAAGGTTGGCGTCAATTGTAAATCAGACTTTTGAAAAGGGCGGCAAGGTTTTGATTCCGGTTCCCGCTGTTGGTAGAGCTCAAGAAATAATGTTGATTTTGGATGGTTATATGCG
>Ga0315306_10000030_pt1 | contig 64730 bp, 79 predicted proteins | sample TDP1_MG_FD_203803 | JGI IMG/M metagenome (GOLD analysis project Ga0315306, IMG submission 203803) | Freshwater sediment microbial communities from Lake Towuti, South Sulawesi, Indonesia - TDP1 | ecosystem: Environmental > Aquatic > Freshwater > Lake > Sediment | place: Indonesia: South Sulawesi... | reverse complement strand
TCTATTTATGTGACAACTTAAAAGACCCAGAAGAAATATAGCGGTGTTTATAACTGTCATCAAAGGCACTAGTAACAAAGGCTTCGAAACTCCAATTAAGGGAAATAACTCATTTATCAACACTCCTATCAGCATCAAAAACGCGATACTTAACCCCAAAGAGAGTAGAATAGTTTCTGTTAAGCCGAGATTCTGTAATTTAAGTACTCTCAGAATTATCATTCCCGGAATAAGCGATAGGTAAAGAAAACCGATAACTTGTCGAACGACTGGAATATCTAGCACTACCGTAATACAAGTTATAAATTGTGCAGTAAGCAGAAATACGAGGAAATTTCCTGATTTCCATTTCCTTATTTGCATCAAATTCACCCTTCTTTTGATGCCTCACATCCAATATGCTGGGATCCTGCGTTCCCTTTTAGATCGGGAAATTACTGAGACTTCCAAGCATGTGCAGGGGCTACTAAGGTTGCAGTGTTGTTGACGTTTGGTAAATTTGTATTAAAACAGTGATGATGAATATTAACCCAAGAATCAACGCGGTTGTTCTCAATCTCTTTTTTTCGATCATGAACATTTTTTTATGATAGGAAAAAAGAAGCTCTGAGGTTACTAATAAGACAATGGCGTTAATTGCCAACCAGAGACGGAGATCCGAGAAAGACAAAGGGAACTGCATCTTTCACTCTCACCCCTTCAAAATGCGGTACCAAGCCTCTATCGCGTTATTCCTGAGTGCGCACTCTTCAATGACTACGGGCCTATTAGTAACCTCTGTCAAAACGCAGGCTATTGAGCTAATTAATGGACACCCTACATTTGAACAGATATTCGCTAACTTGCCGACTCCTTTGCAAAAGTCCTCCCACGGCACGCCGGTCGCTTCAACATGAACTAGGTCTTTATCCAAGTTAATCCTCAAGTCCTCAGCTAGCTCAAAATCATTCATTAGAAGACTAGGCAACGTATTCACCAGAAAATCTGGATTTGTATCCAATAAGTTCACGTCCAATTCCTTCTTGAGAAGATTTGCAAGGCTTAGCCCAGGTGGAATAAGCCGCAGTCCCTTGGGATTCTCCGTGATGGCCTGTTCTATTACAGATTCAACCTTGGCATTTTCCGTGGAAATGAATACAAATCCGTCTCCAAACTCTCTAAGGTGTTTTGGAACATATACATCCCTTGGGTATGGAGGTAGGTACACCGCCTTTCCACGATAATTCGAGTCTTCGATTATTTTGTTTATGGCTGAGAGGGGGGAAAAGGCCATGGAATCTAGGACTTTGCTTTTCACGTATTTGGTCGGCAATACAAGTAAGAACAAGGCGCCCCAAAAGATAAGGGTTAAACCTATAAAAGCCAAAATAGTCGAGGTGGAGCTAAGTGAAAATACGATGGCAATAATCCCAAAGAACAAAAAAATGAATCCGCTTTTTCCAACTCTTTTGCGGGCTCTATTGCCCGGAATTTGTGTTTCTCGTGAGTTTTCTTTCATTTTGAGCCCAACTAATTATGTATTATTGATGGCGTAAATGGAGCGCTTGATTGGTTCTCGTCCCTCGGTTTTCATGTAATTGTTCCATCCTCTTGCCCCGTTCCCAGACACCTATAATGCAAACCTAACTGCTTGACTCTTCGCTGATTGAAGATGTGCCATCCATCCACTATTCCAGCTGGCTTAGCCATAAGCTTGGTCAGTCTTTCCAAGTTAAGTTCGAGGAATGACGGATGATTCGTCATCACAACCAGGCATGAGGAATCTTTGAATCCTTTCTCCAATGAGACTTTCGCTACACCTAACTGCTCCGCTTTGTTCTCCGGCACGACCGGGTCATAGCCAACAGGATTCGCCCCTAACGTCATCAGTTTTTCTATGACTACTTTCGAAGGTGAATTTCTAACGTCATCGGTCTCTGGCCTCCCCTTATAAGCTAGGCCCAGGATGAGAACCTTCGATCCATGAATTGACTTCTTCATACTTTCATAGACTTCCTGAACCATCTGGACAATTTTTAGAGGCATTTCATTGTTGAGCTTAGTTGCTAATGAGATCAGCCTTGGTTTGTATCCTAGCTTTTCGAGTTCGAAACAGAACATCTTAGGATCTTTCTTAAGGCAATATCCTCCAACACCAGGTCCAGGGGGCAAGATTCTATTCCTGGGGTAGTTTTTGTTCGCCGCTTCACAGGCTTCATGCATGTCTATTCCCAGTCGCTCGCAAGCGATTCCTAACTCATTCCCCAATGCTATGTTTACACTTCTATAGATATTATCAAACAATTTGGCGGCTTCAGCCACCTTTGGACTCGAAACTATTATTATATCACCCCCAAGACTCTTCAAAATCTGCGCAGCTCTCTTAGCACTTTCCTCATCTATTCCTCCAACTATCTTTGGCACAAGTCTAAACTCTCTCAAAGCATTTCCCTCAACCACTCTTTCGGGAGCAAAGGCGAGGAAGAAATCCTTCCCCGCTTTCAGATTAGATTCTCTTTCCAGAATAGGTTTTACGATTGTTTGTGTAGTCCCTGGCGGAACCGTCGATTTTATCACTACAATATGCCCCTTTTCTAAGTTTCTACCGATTGACTTGATTGATGAGATCAGTTGTTCAAATTCGATTTTTTTGTCCGAACTCATAGGGGTTCCAACAGTAACAAATATAGCCTCGCTTTCCCTGACGGCTTCGTCAATGTTTAGAGTCGCCTTGAAAGAACCATTTTGAAGATTCTTTCGGAGCAGCTCTCTCAACCCAGGTTCATGGATGTTTGTCTCTCCTCTGGTTATCTCTTGTATAAGCCTTGGTTTTACGTCCACCCCAGTCACTGTATGTCCTGACTCGGCAAGGACCATTGACAGAGGTAAGCCGACGTATCCGATGCCGACAACACATATCCTCAAGTTCTTTCACCTCACTAGAGTTTTATAATTGTATTTTCCAAGACGCGACACACGTTTCTCTTACCGCATCCAAACAGTTCCCTTATGAAACACGTGAGCTAAGTTCTTCAGAAATGCTATTTCGCTAAAACCGCTTCTTCGAATCTATGTTCAAGGCGGAACTCTTATTTTACAGTATGTTAGTGACGACACCAACGTAATTTCAATATAGTTTTGAAATTCTTAACCTTTTTAGTCAAGTAGGTTTCATAATCCGACAGCACCTAACAATAGGTGTGAAATGCAGGCTTGCCCGGGAAAAGCGCAAACTGGTTAACCGTATGTGTCTTAATCTTTACCATCACGCTTTCCTTTCCTCCTCATATAACCGCGCTGTCGGACTACACATCGATTCAGAGTTTGGGAACGGTTAGATATCACACCGGTAACTTGACCCGACCATTGCACGTGGAAGGAAGATACGTCAAGGATGACCTTGGAAATATTATTTACCTCAGAGGAGTGAACAAGCCAGGATTTGAGGATCACCATGGTGGGATGTGGATTGCTTACGATGAAAACGGAGATAAACAGGGAAGTGCTTGGGCTTGGAGCGGATATGCTTGTAAAGCTCACCTTGATGAAATGCAAAAATACGGAATGAACGCTCTTAGATTGGTCACGGCTATAGATTGGTGGTTTCTCGACGGAACTTGGTGGACATGTAGTGGTCAGACTCAATATGTCGAATATAAACAGCACTTACATGACATTCTTACTTGGGCTTCTGAAAGGGGCATATACGTGATAATTTGTCCATATCAGGTAGTCAACTGGAATACTGCATATGAAGAAGGCTGGCCGACTGTGCGGGAAGGCCTGCCATACCCGCCTTACAGCAATGAAGGAGCCGACCAGTATATTCCGAATGAATTAGCCTTCGTAAACTACATTGTGGCTTTGGCTTCCGAATACAAGGGACACGAGAACTTTATACTCGAACTATGGAACGAGCCTCATGGTTCAGGCGAAGCTAAATCCTCGTGGTATCAAGTGGGGCAGGATTGCATAGATGCAGTTCGAAACGCCGGCGTAGACAATTTAATAATTTTTCAATGGGATTACGGGGTGGATTGTAATCTGCTTTATCGTGGCGGAAGTTTTGTAGACTGGGTAGGTGACACAGATTGCCCAAAAGGAGAAGACGTAGTTTACTCTACACATTGTTACCGCCCTTATGGTGGTTTAGGAAAAGTTTATGATCCCGCAACTGGACAGTTCCTTCATTACGGTTATACTTACGAAGAAGTTTTGGACGCTCTTACGCTCGAGTTAATAGACTGGGTCGGCGACACCTTGAACAAACCTTTATTGATCGGAGAGGCAGGAATGAGTTTATCCGCGTCGGACCAAGCTGAGGAACGGGAAGGTTTTACAAACGCTTTCAGTATTTGGAACGATTGGGGACTTGGATACTTGGGATGGTGGTGGGATACAAGAGGAGACAGAAGGTTCTTAAGCACTTGGCCTACTTATCCCGATGGCGTTACGCTGACAGCGGCTGGCGAAATTATTACGAACGCCATTGGAGCGAGTTGACACGCATAGGAAGCTTCTAAAAATCTATCTGACGGCACCTGAGAAAACTTGGTAATCCGACGGTACAACAACAGATGTGGAGTCGCAGCTTGCCCGGGAAAAGTGCAGACTGGTTAACCGTATGTGTCTTAATCTTTACCATCACGCTTTCCTTTCCTCCTCATATAACCGCGCTGTCGGACTACACATCGATTCAGAGTTTGGAAACAGTTGCATCTCACACCGGCAATTTGACGTGGTCTGACTCGATCCTGTTTCATACAGTAAAAGAATTTTCTAACTCCTTATGGTAGGATTCGTATTCGATCAAGATTTCAATTCTAGAACAAATTTTCGGTATTATAGAACAAAGTATTAACAGTTATAGAACAATAACGCTTAAGTTCTATAAAGCAAATCTTTAAATCCGGTTAGGAAAAAAGTTATGGTGGGGTTGGGGTTGCTTACGAAGAGGGCGTTCGGGCGGGTGAACACTTCCATTACTGCTTTTGCCTTAATCTTGATTGTCACACTCTCTAGCCTTCATCATGTAGCCGCCTTGTCCACTAGTCTCACTGTTAATAGTTCAGGAACAATTAGTTATGATCCCATTAACAATCTAACCCGACCATTGCACGTGGAAGGAAGATACGTCAAGGATGACCTTGGAAATATTATTTACCTCAGAGGAGTGAACAAGCCAGGATTTGAGGACCACCACGCCGGAATATGGATCGCCTACGACGAATATGGGAATAGACGCGGCGGACAATGGCATTGGAACGAATATGCCGTCAAGGCTAACCTTGACGAGATGAAGAGACGGGGATGCAACGTTGTCAGGCTAATTACCGCGATAGATTGGTGGTTTCTGGACGGCACCTTTTGGGCTTACGATGGCTCCCTCATAGAATATAAACAACACCTCAGAGACATACTTACATGGGCGAACGAGCGAGGAATCTATGTTATCTTCACCCCATATCAAGTAGTGAACTGGAGAGACAGTCAAGCTACGCGTGACGCTCTTCCATATCCACCCTATAGCAATCCAGGTGCGGAAACCTTCATTCCTGACGAGCAAGCTTTCATAGACTACATTGTAACTGTAGCTTCAGAGTTCGGGAAATACCCCAACTTCATACTCGAACTATGGAACGAACCTCATGGAGACGCAAGAGCGAGAGCTTCGTGGCTCTCGGTGGCTCAACAGTGCATAGACGCTGTAAGAGCGGCTGGAATAAACAACGTCATAATCATCCAGTGGGATTACGGAGTTTGGGCAAACCTCTTGTTCCGCGGGGCGGGCACCGTGGAATGGATAAACGACCCAAACCGTCCCAAAGGAACTAACGTTGTTTATAGCACACACGCTTACCGCAATTATGGTGGCTTAGGCCAAGTATATGATCCGGTCACACATGAGTTTCTTAGATATGGGTACACTTATGAAGAGGTTTTAGACGCTTTCCGACTGGAAAAGTTGAATTGGGTCGGTGAGGCACTGAACCAGCCTCTACTAATCGGGGAGTTGGGAGCTAATTTATATGCCGAGGACTTAACTGAGGAACTGGGAGGGTTCAAAAACGCTTTCGATATTCTTAACGCGTGGGGACTTGGATACTTGGGATGGTGGTGGCGATCTGACACGCATCGGAGGCTTATAGACACCTATCCGAAGACGGCACCCGAAGGGGTTGCTTTATCACCCGCAGGTCAAATCCTAATGGATGCGATCTCGGAGGGAAGATGGTGGACAGGTATCTACTCCAATGTTTCAAGTCCGATTCTCGGTGAGATCGATGTAACTGACGGCGCCGTAAAAGTTCTTAGGAGTGGTGACGCCAACGGCGATGGCCACTGTGACGGCTACGACTTCGCTATGTTGAACGTATGCTGGCTCGCGATGTACCCAGACGATAGGTACAACCCTAACGCGGACTTTAACGGCGACGGCATAATAGACGGTTTCGACTTCACAAGCATAAACGTGAACTGGCTATTATATTAAAAACCCTAAATCGCCCTTTTTACCGAAGACAGAAAACGTTTCACTCTTATCTAGGCTCGCAAGAAACCAACCGCCCGGCCACTAGACACTCTACACCACAACCGCTAACACCTGTACTTCCTGGTGAGGTCAACCCAGCCGACAACGCTATGATCGACGGCAACGTGACAGAGGATAATGGGCAAATTCGGCGCCTTCTTTCTTGGTTTCCCTCTTGTGCTCCGAGCCTTCAGTAATAAGACATAAAAGCGCATTTTGGATTCAAAATCTTAACAAATCAATTATATGCATTTTGTTGCTCGGTCAAATAGAAAGTAGATTATGATAAATTGCATCCAGCTGTTCCCCTATTTTCTTCCAATCATACTTGTCCATTACTAAATCTCTCGCAGCTTTTCCAAGTTTCATCGCGAGTTCTTTATCCTTAAGTAACGTGACTACCTTGGTTGCAAATTTGTTCATGTCGTCTTCAATTAGAATGTTTTCTTCATTCCTCACCTCTAAACCTTCTACGCCTATTTTCGTCGAAACCACAGGGAGACCGCATGAGAAATACTCAAGGATCTTAAACCTTACACCCGAGCCTCGAAACAACGGGGCAATGGCTACGTCAGAAGCAACAAGAAATTCAGCGACGCTCTTTACAACCCCAGTAAAGATTAAATTAGGTGAGTTGGGTGGAGCTTTTCGTGGAAGCTTCCCCACTATAATAAACTTGGCATTCTTGATCTTGCTCTGGATCCTTGGAGCGAGCTCCGAGGCTATCGTGTTAACAGCTTCCTCGTTTGGTTGATATTCCATGTTTCCTACAAAGACTATCCTGTGAAAATTCTTCAATTTGTAACGATCCTGAATGAAGGTCGTATCTAATGCTGGCGTAAAAGTCTCGGTGTCGACTCCATTAGGCACCGTCAATATTTTGCATTGTTCAGTTGGTAGGTATCGAGCTAGAACCTTTCGGTCTTGTTCAGAAACAACAATTATCAAGTTTGCATGTTTGCAAGTTGTCTTTTCTAGGAAGACTTCAAGAATTTTTCGTATACCTTTCCTTTTTATTCTTAACGCCTGAAAAGCGTCACGGTCTTCTACGATAACCGGTTTCCTGAATATCTTTGTTAGAATTGGCGTTATCAGGGACCCTCCACACGCCTCCTCTATTTGGACTATATCGGATTTCAAAAATATGCGATACACTCTTATGATAAATGACAAATCGTACAGATAAAGAGAGGCGGATCTTGAAACACCTAACAGCCTGCTAAGGAAATCCAAAACCCTTTTTGGGCAGAGACCATTTATCCTATGAATCGATACCCTGTCAATCCACTTAAAAGTTGTATTTCCCCCGGGTATTATTATGTCAACTTTATGACCTAGGTCTGCAAATTTTTTTGCTAAATTTAAGATTCGCGTAGAAGGTCCCATCCCTTTTAGCATCAAATCTCCAAACCCACTTAAAATACAGATTTTCATATGTCAAAACGCTCCGTTCGGAGAGTTCTAGGAGTCTCCTTCACGAATTCCGCTGTTTTCTAGCGCATGTCCGTAATCGTCTACGTGAGCTCTGATAAACCCTAAACACCAAGCAATTGATTTGAAAATGAAGTGAAACGGCAAGAAGAAGGCCAATTTTCTACGGGTCAATTTATAGGCGACAGAGGAATGCAGGAGCCCAGATAAGAAGGCGGCGGGAGGCACCATTTCATAAAGCTTTTCCGCAGCACTGTCTTTGTGAAGGACATAATGCAATCCATAACCATGCCATAAATAGCGGTCCCAGAGGGCTTTCCAAGTTTCCTTGCATTTTGCAAAATATTCGGACTCTCGTGTGAAATGTATCCCCCAACCGGCCTCTCTAATTCTGAAGGCGGCATCTACGTCTTCTCCCGCCCCCTTAATTCGGTCATCAAAGCCTCCTATCTCCCTTACTGCTTTAGCTCTATAGACCGATCCAGATGTTCCCGGAAGCTTTTGAGATTCTTTCCCTTGGTGTCTGAAATCTGATGCTAGGGCCCCCATAGATTCTAGCGTTGCAATCAAATTCTCTTCAAAGCGCGTCATAAATTTCCCTTTGGCGATTCCTACCGTTGGATTCTGTTCCATATAATTCACTAGTTTTCTCACATAGTCCTTTCGCAATATCGTGTCGCCATCGACCCAAATTATGTAGTCCCCGACGGCGTTTTCAACTATTAAATTTCTGGTTGGTCCCAGTCCCTTCCAATCTTGCTGGAATATCTTTACGTGCATGTCCATGCTTGAAAGAGAATCTAGTATTAGAAATGAGGTCCTGTCTTGGCTTCCGTCATCTACAAAAATGATCTCCATGTATTCATGTGGGAAATCTTGATTAATTATGCTGTTGATGGTCTCTTTGATGGTGTGTTCGCAATTCTTCACACAGATTCCCAAGGTAGCCTTTGTTTTCATCCTATTCTGACACCTGATCTTTGAATCAAAACCGGTTAGAGATAAGGTATCAGAGATATCCCAGTTGCTTCAATCGTTTTTTGATATGTATTTCCTCCTCTTTTGACAACTCACCTTTGATCGGCAACGTATCTTCCGATTGTTTAGAGTACGAAGTGATATGTTTCAAATCCTCCTCATTGACCGGTTTTCTGAATATACATGTCAACACTTTTCCGTCCATATCATCAGCAATAGGCATCCCTTTCATTGCTAAAATGGTAGGAACTATGTCAAGTACACTAGCATCTCTAATCCTCAGATTAGGACGAATCTTAGGACCGCTGATTAACATAACCCCTTTAGGATAATGACCCGCCGAAAGCTCAGGCACAAAGTTTAGGACAGTTCCCAAACTGCATTCGGAGGAACTGGGGAGGGTGACATTTTGATCCTTATTTGATACTGATTCGTCGTTTATCTCTACCTTAATGTACAAACCTGTTTGGGAGACTTTGAAAACATGTTCTCCGGTTTCTTTAAATCTAACTCTTTTGAACAGATCCTCTATTTCTTCAAGATTGATTTCCCGCTTTTTCGGGCTAAAAAGACCTCCTCCCCACATTTTGGTCCCGTATGCTTTATCTTCAAGGTCGAGGAGGTGCAAAAGTGAACTTACAGCTACTTCGCTCTTAATGACTCCTTTATACTTAGGCCAAGCTTGAAAACCATGATCGGAAACCACGACAAGAGTGGCGTCTTTACCCACGGTGGACGCTATCCTTCCGACAATCTCATCGATTCCTATATAATAGTCCCTGATTACGTTTCCATATTTCCTAATAGATTCCTTATCATCTTCAGCGAGATCAAAAGACTCTGGTTCCATGTATTTCCAGTACCAATGGCTCACAGTATCTATCCCATTATCGTAAAACACCGAGAAGGTAGGAGCATATTTCTTCAAGCAGTAGATAAAAACATCGGAATACAAAAGTGACTCAAGCTCTTTAATCTTGTACAAGCAATCCAGATTCGACAAATTGGAAGGGGTCAAGAACCTAAGGTAAGACAGCGCTACCTTAAATAGCGTACTGATTCTGCAGCCATACCTTAGGAATTTGAAAGTATATTTAACCGAATCCAGAAAGCCCAGTTTGACGTTTCTAATTTTTAGAGAGAGTTCCGTCAGAAACTTCAATTCGGGCGGATAAGCAGAAACTGTTGGAGTTAAACATCCTGGAACAAAGAATCCGTTTTCTTGCTGGGTCGTAAATGCAGTCATAGGATTAAAGACTCCAATTTTCTCTCCCTTCTCGTAAAGAATTTCCCAAATCTGTTCGGTCTTAAGGCTATCCGGGTTTATGTAGAAATCCAAAACACCATGTTTTCTTGGACTTTTACCAGTATAAATAGTGGCCCAGATTCGTGGAGAGATCAAGGGTCTTATCGACTCGAGTTCGCCTGAAACTCCAGTCTTGATGAGCCTCTGAAAATTTGGTAAGATTCCTTTTTCGCAAAATCGTTGAAGTAAATTCCAACTTAGACCATCTATGCAAATCAGCACTATTTTGTTACCTTGTTTTAGCTGATTTTGTTTCGTCATATGCTTGCGCCCAATATTTTTTCTGCGTAACAACAACTGGTTTCAAAGACTTCTTAGACTAGCTTCTCTCTTTCAAGCATATTCTTGGTCAAATAGGTTCTGGATCCCTCAACGGTTTTCCAGATGGAAAATTCCTTGTTTAAGACAAATGCGAATAGAGCGCCTAATAGAACAAAATTATCTTGCACAACTTCTATGAAGAATGTTCTAGTTCTCTCTATCAAAAGGATCGGTGAGAGAACCACGGAAAAACCCAAAAAAAGAATCGGGTGCTTTGATAGGAGGATTGAAGTTGTGCCCACCAATAGAAAAAAGACGATAGGATTAAAAACGTAGAGAAAGGCTTCAGGTAAACATATTTTTTTAGGAAGAACTAGCTTTCCTTTCAATGACAATTTCAGGCATTTAAACCAGATTTTTATAAGTTGACCAGCCCTTCGCATCTTTACAGTAATCTTGCCCTTCCAAGTACCTGGAAATGTTGTAAAATAGGTAGCTTCAGGGATAAGAAGCGTCCTAGCCTTTCTTTGAACTATGTTTAAGGCGGTGCCAGAATCATCAGCATCACAATCGAATTCATCGAGAAACATGCATTTATAGGCGCCAAAACCTCCCTGAAAAAAAATTGTAGAATGAATCTTCGATTCACCAGTCCTTATCTTGTGAACGGAGCTATTGTAAGCGGTTTCGGTTTGAGTGACCCAAGATTGCCTTGGGTTCAGTAGTTCTTCAAGCCCCGTGACCGCTCCAACAGACGGATCAGACAAATAAGGTAACGCTTTAACTAATATGTCCGGAGACCAAAAGCAATCGGCATCTGATACGACGATAACGTCTCCTGTCGCATGCTTCAGGGCAAAATTGAGAGCCTTTGACTTTCCGTCACGTTCTGCTTTGTTCAAAATCTTTATGCTTAATCCAGGGTGGCCGTTGAGAAAGTCATTTACTTCTTCCAGGGTCTTATCTGTCGAACCGTCATTCACCAAGATAACTCGGATCTTTTCTTTAGGATATTTGACCTTCCACAAATTTTCTAACTTCAACCTTATTGATTTCTCTTCATTGTGCGCAGGGATCAAAACGGTGACTAAAGGAGCGTAATCTTCATCGATTTTTAAATTCCAGGGCCGAGATGCAGCTTTTTTCATATAAAGATAATAAACGCTTGGAACACCTAGAAAGACAAAGCAAAGAAAGAACCAGGTGGCGAGTATCAGACTCATAAAAGCTTCCGCCAGAATCTCTTGACAGCCTTACAGTTATTCAGTATGCTAATCTGAGCCAAATCTACCGCCTTCAAAAACCTCGCCCCAGACCTTTTTGCAGATCTAATCATTTCATCTAACATCCTGATGGTGGGATCGCCCACATTTCGATACAGATGCCAAGGTACACCTTTTACCTTAGGTAGAGAGACAACATCTCTCGGATGCACATAAAACATAACTGGATTGCCAAGAGCGAAATTCATTTTGATCCCGAACTTAACCCACGAAGAGCCTAGGTTTCTCATCCAAGCCGCACTAAATGGAAAAGGAATTAGCGGGTTAACTGACACAGGTATCTCCAGAAGTTTGTATGAACCTTCTTTTTCCATGGATTCAGATGAAGGATGGTAGGGCTTTAAAGGAGCTGTTAGGGATCCGTAATAGCCAGGCACAAAAGTGGGTACAACGGAAGAATCGTAAACATAGCCAGATTCGTCAAGGACCTTCAATGTAGTTTCATTCGCCCTCAAGCAAGGGGCCCTGAAACCCTTTGGTCTGGATCCAATTTTTTCCTCAATTATTCTTGTGGCATCTTCTATTCTCTGCTTCTGGTTCGTTTTGTTGAGTAGACACTCATTCTTTTCGTGAGTGAGACCATGGCAAGCTATCTCATGGCCGTCCCGATGAATCTTTTTCACTATCCAAGCATGTTTTTCAGCTATTTGGCCAGTGATAAAAAACGTAGCCTTTATTTCATGCATTTCAAACAATTGAAAAAGTCTTAGAATCCCATCCTCAACGCTTACTTGAGAATCTGCCTCTAAGGGATCATGGTCGATAGAATAAAAACTTAGAAGACTCGACCAACCATCAACATCCACCGTCATAACAAAGTAGCGTTTAATTGATTTAGTTTGTCTCCCCTCGTCGCGTTCGAACCGTGTGATTGTGAGCGGCATAATGTTCATGATAAGCACTCCTTCTGGTTTGTTAATACGCGCGGGCGATTCCCTGAACTCCCGCGCACCTATCTGGTTTGATCTTTTTATGTTCCTTCAAGTTCGGGAGGAATAACGTCCCTAACTATCTTGTTATATAACCTTAGTAGCCCCAATTGGATATTCCATAAGTACCTTGAGGAAACAGAGTTTGCTTTTGGAAACATCTTTTTAAAGGTGATCATGCTCTCTCCGTGAGTCAAAATGCCTTCGGGGCCTCCAAGTTTTTCCTTCATGGCAGCCTTTAAGAACCCGATTCTCGAAGGGTCGTATCCCATGATCTGTGAAGCAACCCAATCAACGGAAAATGGGTCAACACTCGCCATGATAAGGCCCAATTTGACGGGAAAACGACCCAGTGCGACCAAACCGTCCACAATTGTCAGGTCTGGGTGCAGTATCTTGTTTATGCCGACGATGGCCTCGTCTAAAAACTGGTGATAGACTATCTTTCTGCGTGAAGCTATGCAGCCGAAGATGTTCTTCATGGCGCAGGTGATGTGGGTTTCTCGCATGACCTTCAGTTTCGGTACGTTGATGAAAAGATCGGTTTTCAACAGGGAATGGGGAACCCTAAAAGTGATCTCATGCCCATTCACCCGGACCCTTCTGTCATCCAAACTATCCCTTGAAAGATTGAAGAGTTCTACCTTCTTCTCTTCGGCTAGCTTCTCGTACCCCAGCATCGGAAAGGCGTACTTGGTGCGCATGGCCGTGCTATCGGCCTCAACAACCCTGATGCTAGTGTCCGCACCGTACCTCTCACGAACCTCATCTATAATTCCCGCCACCACCCGGGGATCCGTCGTGTATCCTGTGGCGTCATCCCAGTAGTAACATAGGTTCACCTTGATGGCCACGGACTGTACAGAGTCGTCTGGTTTGAAATCTATGAGGTCTAATGCCTTTGAAATGGAACTTCTTATTTCCTCTGTGGAACTGTGCGTCCGAACTAGGCTGACGGGGCTACCCATTTTCGTCATCACTTTCTAGTTGAGCCGTTCTCGCTAAAATTCCTGTATGCCTCTTCTATGAGCTCGACTGTCCTTAACCCATCAATGGCCGAAATCAGTGGGCTCGAATCCTGTTTCACGCAATTGAAGAAATGCGTTAGCTCCTTGTAGTAGGATTCATAATGGTACGTGTAAGACAGGGGCCGTATTTTCTTTCCAACGATTCTTCGAAGGAGGTTTTTTGTCCCCTCCTTGACGGCGTGAAGGTAGATGTTTCTCGGTATCAGGTCGTCACTGGACATGTACCCGGCGTTGCCGTGGAGAATAATTCGGAAGTTGTACCGTGGAAAAACAGTTTTCTGGTACCAGCCAACGTTGATTATTCCCTTGGCGGAAGAATCTGTGGAACGCAGGATCAGTATCGCCCCGTCCTCCACAGGAAGACTGAATTTATGATCTAGACAAGAGAACACCACGTTGGAATCCCCTACAAAGAAACGGAACAAATCTATCAAGTGATAACCCAGGTCAAGCAGCGCGCCTCCCCCGGCCTTCTTGGGGTCAAACCACCACTCTGACACAGGCTTGGGAACTGCCGGGTGGGAGAAGGGCCCATTAATCACCTCTTCAAGGGTGAGGACCTCCAACCTGCCGATGTGGCCCTTGTCTGCAGCGTCCTTCATCTTCTCTACAGCTTCAACAAATCTCATGCAGTGACCAACCATAAACTTCCTGCCACTCTCCTTCACTAGCTTTACGATCTCGCGGCATTCCTCCACCGTGTTGGCCATCGGCTTCTCCACAAAGACATTGAGTCCGGCTTCCAGCGCCAACTGAACACTTTCAAAGTGCAAAAAGTTGGGCAAGGAGATGATAACCGCATCCAAACTATCAGAATTCTTCAACAGATCACGATAATCGACATAAAGCCTCTCCACACCGGCAGCCTCTGCCTTACCAAGGGCCCTCTTGGACGAGTCAGCCGCAGCCACTACCCTAACGTCGTCTATGTGCATGCAGTTCATCATGTGCAGCCTGCCCATGTGGCCGAGGCCGATAACGCCCACCTTCAACATACTTTCCAAGCTCCCCCTCAAAAGAAGTAAGCCCTCAGGATGGACTTCAGAATCTTCGCGCCGTCCTTGAAGGTTTGAACCTTCGAATGACCGCTGTGGCGCGCGTCACACGTTATGGGGACCTCCTCAACCGGAAGCCCCTGCTTCAACAGCTTAACCGCCAACTCGGTTTCAATATCATAACCCGAAGAGTACAAACTCAGCCTTTCCAAGGCTTCACGCCTATACACCCGGAACCCAGACTGACTGTCCGAGATGTACCTCCCCGTCATCAACAAAAGAACGGCGTTAATGATCCTATTCCCAATCACGTGCAGCCTACTCACCGCCCCCTCCCCCAGCTGACCGCTAAACCGAGAACCAATCACGACCGCAGCGCCAGAGGAAAACGCCACGTCAAGCAACCTAGGGATATCCTCAGGCTGATGAGCCCCATCGGCGTCCAGCGTGACGACGAAGCGGCCCCTCGCCTTCGAGAAGCCCCGCCTCAACGCGTGGCCCTTCCCAGAGTTTTCAAGGTGGTTGATGAGTGTTACGTCATGATCCTCGGCGACGCGAGCCGTCTGGTCCTTGGACCCATCGTCAATGACGATCACCTCATACGGAAACCTCACCTTCTGAAGCACCTCATGGGTCCGCCTGAGAACAAGACCGATGCTCTTCTCTTCGTTGAAAGCCGGTATGACAACCGAAACCTCGGGACCTCCCGTGCCCTCCGGAGAAGCCTCGAGGAAAGGATCCCTAGAATCAACCATGTCTTCTACAACCTACATCCACGGCAAACATCAGGGCGCAAAGAGGGATGTCAATACTCTGTCCAACCGTGTCTCAACCGACATTTCTGCAGCATGCATGTTCCTATTAAAATTTGTGAAGCAATTTTGTAGAACTTCCAAAATTTTTTCTAGAAAAAGATGTCCTTAAGGGGAAGATTATGGATGAATTCTTAAATTCTTTGTCCAAACGCCTAGAACTCTCAAACTGTTAACCTTCCCGTTTTACCACATCCACCCCATAATTGAAACCAAATAGAGGGTCTATCAAACTGTACAAAACAAGAATGAGAGGCTACGTGGCCAAGGTGACGTTAAACCACATCTGGTTCCAGACGCAGTAGTACTCGCCCTTAAACTCCCAACCGAACCGGAAGCCCTGAGAGGCCTCATCGTAGGTCCAGAGTTCAAAGATCATCCGGAAGCCCCCGCCGTCCCCGCATGACACATTCGGGTATACGTCTGAACCGTTAATGACCAACTTATTGACAATGAGGGAGTCGCCACTCCGAAAAGCCTCTGAAACAAGCCAAGTGTAAGGTATCAGCCGGGTCTCGTTAGTCCTGAGGACGGTGGTCGTCTCGAAGGCCGAGTCGGCGGGGCAGGGGGCGCGGAGGGTGCGGTTAGGGCTTGGCACGGTGGAGTTGATCACCTTGACCCGGATTAAGACGCTGCTGGGGGCCGGCCTGTGATTGTAGAGGTAGATGTACCACTGGACCTGACTGTTGACCTCTAGGCTGGAGTTCCCGTTCGGGTAGTACCCCTCTGCCCTCATCCCCTCCCCCAGAATCCCCATGGCGACGAACTCCTCCTCGTACCTCGGCCAGACGGAGGCAAAGACGGCGACCACGGCGATGAGGAGCAAGACCAGAAGCGAGACGGTGAACAAACCCAGGTACTCCTCCAAATTGGACCGGAGTCCCCTTAGGGAAGGCCGACGCCCCGAGCTGACCGCGCGGATGCCTCTCCTGTCTTCTCTCATCGATCTATCCTCCACCTAAGACCGCAAAGTCCGAGAAGAGCTAAGTTCCCTCAGAAAGGATACCCCATAGTTCCGTGCGCGCAGAAACATTTGGATTCAGGTAGAAAGGGAAAGGCCGTAGAAGCCATGTTACCGTTCTAGGTAAACTTCACCGCGGCTTGCACTAAAATGTAGGGAGTATCTGTTGATCACATCTCTTCCAAGTATACTTGGAAGCCGTAAGATCAACTCACGTTCCTCATCGCTTAAGGTCCTTGGATCATGAAGCACTACATGGAGGTTTAAGGTCTCGCTCACCTCAATTCCTTCTTCAAGTGTTAACGTCAGCTCCGCGCCTTCAATGATATATGTTTCAGCCATTCCGCCGATGCCCACAACCTTATGTGGCGCCGACTTCAGATGGTTCCTTGCATAATCTATGGTCATCCCGAACCTCCCACCATCACTATCTAACAGGGTTGTCACCGACGCGCCGGTATCTACCAATAAGATGATGTGCCTCTCGCCGATGTTTGGAACATTTATCAACGCTTCAACTAAAGGAGCAGGTGGCCTAAAGCGGCTGGATACGAAGCCTCTAACCCTCAAAGTATGGCCACCAAGGGCTCCCTGCTAACATACCCCACAAACAGCTTACCTGGATCTAAACCTCTATCGCGAAGCCTCCTTAGCAGTAGGTTAAAATCTTTATCACGCTCAACAACAACGCCCTCATCCTCCACAGCTATCCACTGGCCATCATAAAGCTCAGCAAGCTTGCCATGCTCCCGCTCAAACCAGCTGTGAGCCCTACCAAACTTCAAATAATCCATGGAGACCATAACCCGACCCAACGCAGACAATCGAGCTGCAAACAAATAAATCTTTCGTACGCTGAAACTTACCAGAAGCCGAGAAGCACACTCGCGAAAACATTGATAAATCAAATATATACCTAGAGCGCTGAAGGCCCTGAAGGTTTACCGATATAACACCACACTAGCCACATATTTGAAACCAAATAGAGGGTCTATCAAACTGCACAAAAAATAAACATCAGCGACCACCGGAGGCGAAGCACATGCTCTCCAACTCCGCCTTTTCACCCTCAACATCGTCGATCCGTTTATGGAGTCTCTCACGGCGCTCAGAGAACTTCTTGTACCTCTCGAGGAACTTTTTCCCCTTCGCGGTGACCATGTAAAGGGACCCTGAGCCCCTCACAGCCCTCACGAGGCCGGCTCCCACCACCCAGTCCAGGTATCGACAGACGAGCGTGTAGCTGAGGTTGGCCCTGTACATGATGTGGGTCTTCTTCGCACCCTCCCCGATCACCCCCAGAACATCCGCTACAATCTCCAGCTTGCTCCTGTACATACCCATCCAACCTCAACTCCGAAACGGACACAACAAAAACAAGTCCAACAGACCCTTGAGGAACGCCCTCAGCGAATTGCAATCAGCAGGCACGGAACATGTTTTCCGGAGATGTCACGAGGCGTCAACGTTAGAGCACATGTTCTCCAACTCTTCCTTCTCATTCTCGACGCTGCTGGCCCGGTCCTGCAGCCGCTCACGCCGCTTACAGTACTCTTCGTACCTCTCCAGAAACTTCCTCCCCTTCTCAGTGACCACGTAGGAGGAACCCTTCACAAACGTGACCAGCCCAGCCTCTAGAACCTCCTCCAGGTACCGGCTCAAGAGCCTGTAGCTCATGTTGGCCCCGTACATGATGTGGGTCTTCTTCGCGCCGTCCCCCACTGCCAGGAGCATGTCCCGCACAATGTCCAGCCTGCTTCTGTACTTCGCCATGCAACCGGTCCCTCATCAACGGCCTAAACGCGCTTCAAAGAAGCAAAATTCTCCAAAATCTCTTACACCCATAAGGGGTAAGGGAAGGGTGAGCAAAATTACGATTTGGGTGGGGCCCTCACGGTCGATGGAGCCAGCCCCTTCCGCCCTTCTTCCGCTGCTGATCCTTGGGGGTCTTCGGTTTGGATGGTGGGGGATTCCGCCTTTGGGCTTGACTCCTCTGGCTCCTTATTACTTCTCTGATGAACCTTCCTATTCCGCCGGTAGTGGGGCTGGTATTGACCGTTTCCGCGTCGCTGGGGAGGAGATGTTCCTCCAGAATCTCCTGGAAACTCAGGGGCTTGTAGTCCCTGGTGGCGACGATAATGGTTCCCCTCTCGGTGAAGAGGAGGGGGTAGTCCCGGCTGGCGACGCCCTCAGCCCTGACCCGGTCGTCTATGCGGGTGCGCCAGAGCCTTCTCCACTCGCTCCGAAGCCCCTCCACGAACTCCTTCAAACCCGACGTTTCCACTAGGAATCCCTCCCTGACGGAAGCGGATGAGAACCTTGGGCTAAACGCTGTAAAGTCTCACGGTTCCTGCTCGTCCTTAGAGGCCACCCTGTAAGTAGCCTCTTTATTTTCTTGAAGGATTTTTTATAACTTGTGAAATAAGTTTCCAGAAGAACATGCTGTAGATCAATCAGAGAATTAAACTCTAGAGAATCGTTCCGGAAAACTTATATGCTCTTCCACAAACGAATAATAACTACCTACCTATTCAATACTGTGCGCGCGTACAGTTGGGGAGGTTGCCTTGAGCGAAGCTGAAGAGAGTGGTTTCCATCAGCGAAACAGAATGGACATTATGGCCTGCATCCTCCACCACTCGGTAGGTCACTCCAGGAAGACCAACCTCATCTACAAGTGCAACCTCGGCTCAAACCAGTTCAAGGCCTACCTGCACCTCCTCCTCAGAACAGGCCTCCTGAAAAGGTACGAGGAGAAGGGCGGAAGGGCGGAATCCTACGAAACCACCGAGAAGGGGCAGGCCTTCCTCAGAGAGTACCGAAAAATAAAGGCCCTCCTAGAAACGTGAGGAAAGCTAGGTTACGGCCTAGCCTTCCCTTCCCCAACTTTCCTGACTCTTTCAAGAGATTGTATTATCAACTCGCAAGCCACGCCGGCGACAATGTGGAAAACCGGATGACTAGGCAAAGGGGCTCATCGGAGGGTTATGGTGACTTCCACGGTTTTTGCGGCGGAAGAGTTCCTGTTGTCAAACACGAAATCGTAGACACCGTCTGCAGAACAGACCCAGTGAACCGTGGTCCCCGTGGTTTCATGCTGATAAACACACAAGGAAACATCGCTCCCGTTCCTCCAGAGGTCGAACTCCGCCTCCTCGCAGATGAGGAAGGCCACTTCACCGCCCTCGGCAACCCTAAACCTCACAGAAACCCTTCGGTCTCCCTTGATCTCCAGGGCGTACAGGCGGCAATCCATGCCGTCAACGGTGACGGTCTCATCCACAAGGATTTCCGGTTGGAGCGACGAGACAGCCATGTATACAAAAGTCAGGATGGCCACCGCAACCCCGAACCCTGCAAACTTCCTACCGGGCGACAAGCTGCACCCCGCCTGTTCAGCATACGCTGGCGATGGAATCAGGTCCAAGTTTCAGATGGAGACGTAATAAAGGATTTATGGATCGGCAGTATATGTGGTGCGTAGGTTGGAAAAGACCGTAAGGTTTAGAAGTTGTTTTACCCTTCTTCGAGACGTTTAATGACTTGTAGAAACCTGAAGAAGGAAGGATCGATTTTCACCCTTTTCCGCTTTTCGTCCAAGTTGATGAAGCCATGTCGGGCTAGGAAGCCCAGGATCCTTTCAATCCGACTTTCAAGCGACCTGAAGTTATCTGCGACCTCCACAAACCCGTGCCACTCTCCGTCGCCCAAGAAATCCAAGATGTCGTCGACCACAAGGAGCATTGCTATCCCAATTGATGGTGAGTTTCGCTATCAATTAATGCCGAGGCTATAAAAGATTTGGGAATCATTTCTTTAGAAAAATCCGAAGCCTTTTTCATTACTGACATATATTACAAACCTCAAGAACAGAACTCCACACACTGTCTGCGTCACATAAACGACGCGAGAAGAAGCTCACAAACTTGAAGACCTAGAAAAGAATAATTATGTTTTCCCATATTATTCTAGTGAGGAATGGAACTTGTCCTTTCGTCTCAAGATGGACCGTTCGGCGAAGAGGATGGGTTCGCGCTTAATTCTGGCCCTAGATCAGCCCTCCAATCGGCCCCGCCACCTTCTACCTCAGAGCATGGAGGTGTTGGAGAAGGTGCACCCCTACATCTGCGCGGTGAAGATAAATCGCCAACTGGTTCTTCCGCTCGGCCTGCTCAACGGGGTGCGGAAGGTGGTGAACCTCGCCCACGACCGCGGGTTGCCTGTTATCATGGACTGCAAAATCAACGACGTAGGCCACACCAACCGCGCCATCGCCGAGAGTTACTATGAGGCCGGGTTCGACGCCCTTACCGCCAGCCCCTTCGTGGGGTGGAGAGGAGGGCTTCAGCCCGTCTTCGAGGTCTCCAAGAAGATGGATCGAGGGGTCATTCTGCTCGTCTACATGAGCCACGAGGGCGCCGAGGAAGGGTATGGACAGGTGGTGCGGGATCCAAAGGGAGACCTGAGGCCCCAATACGCCCTTTTCGCCGAGAAGGCCCTGTCATGGGGAGCTGACGGAGCGGTGGTAGGCGCCACCTACCCGGAAAAGATCAAAGAGATCTATGGAATCTTGGGAGACCATGTTCCCATCTACTCGCCGGGGGTCGGTGCCCAGGGCGGAAGCGTCGAGGCGGCCGTCAAGGCTGGGGCGCATTACCTCATCGTCGGAAGGGCCATAACCCTGGCGGAAGAGCCTGCCGAAGCCGCAAAGTCTCTTAGGGACCTTGCTCGCAGTGTTCGATAGAAGAGTCTGTTCGGCTTTTTGGTTCAGTACGCAGATTCTATAGTCCAGAAGGGGTGTGGCGGTCTTAGGCCTCCGTAGTCCGTCCGCTGGTCATTTGTGTTCCCTAGCAACGGATCTCTTCACGGGCAGACCGCCAAGGGAAAAAGGTGTTTTCTGTGTTAAAAGGTTATTCCTCTCTTCTGGCCCAGAGTTCCCGCTTCAGCAGGTCTCTGACCGCCGCCCTGATGGCTGCGCTCCTACTTGGGTACATGCTTCCCCTCACGAGTTCGTCCAGCCCCTCCAAGTAAGCTTCTGGGAGAAGGACGGTCACGAGTTTCATCAACGTTCCCCAACCTCAGGCATGTATAAGCATGTTTAAGGTTAAATATGTGAAGGTATATTTAAGCTTGAAGCCTCCCACAGCCCCGCAACGACTAAACATTCCTTAACGAAGGCCTTGTCACCCTATCTTATCTCCTGTAAACCCTTTTTTTGGTGCTCCTCTATTTTTATCTCTTTATTATGCTCCCGAGGAGGGGGGGTCTATAGACATTCATGAGCAATCCTACTCAGGCGCATCATCTAGCTGTATCGTGGAAGGTTAGAATCCCCGGGTTCTCTCAATGCTTCAAATATTTTTGGCTGCACACATGGAGAGTTAGACCCTATAGTTCTAATAGGATCCAAGTATGTCCTGGGCCATGTATCATTGGGGGAGCCTGCCTATCCTATTCAATATGTACGTTGGCCTTAAAAATGCCCGAAGAACACCGCATATTCAAGAATTACCTACTAATGCGCTTAACGCTTGGTTTGATTTTCCTATACTTCTTGGGAAGGACAATCTTTATGCCAGCCGTTGAGCTAACAAGATAAATGGGGTCACCGCTCGCCTCGTATTTACTTGTCCTTGATACATCCATTAAAGTAGTCTGAACCTTGAGTTTTATTTTATCTTCCAACTCATATACGCTGACCCAAGTCGTTGGATCCATACGTTCGAATTCAAGGTCTTCTTGGACAACAAATTTCGCAAGTTCACTCGGTGAATATGTGTTGGTATCAGGAGGGCCTCTGAGGTTTGGTGGCACTTCAACTCCAATAATGTTGCGTGTCTGAACATTTATGGTAACAGTCACTTTTTTTTCGGGTTCTTGCTGTTTCTTTAAAGCCTCAACTAAACTAGGATTCGTCTTAACATTAACCAAGACAATTTTGGTCTTCAAAATAGCGCCGTCTTCAAGTCTGTATCTGACCCATGATTCTCTTTCAACTTTGAAAGGGATATACTGGTACTCCTTCACTTCTTCCATGGAGGGTTGCGTACTCATTCATCACACCTTAACAGGTTTCTTAATTAGCCTAGCACTTGATGTATCAATCTGTTCAATTGGAGTAATTGTTACAAGATCGTTGATGTTTACATCTTTGTCAAATTTAACTTGCCCCTCTGCCCCTTCCTTGCCTAATGTAAGTGACAGTCTTTTGTGAGTGATTGTAGTCTTTTCAACCATGGTCTCTTCAAACTCCACGTATTGACCTAGGGTAGAGATTTCTGGGTATTCTGGAGGCACATCAACTGGAATGACTGTTGCCTCAACTGTTATAATGGCTGAATCACCAATTAATGATAAACTCGTCTCTGAATTCTCTAGATGATAGAAGTCCGCAAAAGATTCTGGCAACTCAACTCGTAGCATATCTTCAGCAATTGTGACTTCAGCCTCACCCTTGATGGCGGCTCTTAGTTCCCATTCTCTTCTTTTAACTGGTGATAAACCAATTGTTGACCTTGACACTGCATAGACATGGACGTTTCTCGTCCATAAATCCTCCCTAACTAATTCTCTTGGAATTTCAAACAACCTACTTGGTTTTGATTCATAGTCTATAGGATAGACTTTCTTAACCAATACCCCCCTTCTGACGAAATGCTGAACCTTCACTTTCTCTTCCGAAATAAGCCTGTTAACGCTTCCATCAACCCTCCCGTTCGTCCATCCAAGTCTTTCTGCTATCTCGTTGATCCCTAGCCCTGGATTCTTTTTGACTTCCGCTAGAACTGCCACATCAGTCTTCCTTCCTCTCTTCTGCATATATTGAGGTGCTCCTGCCACATGGGAACTAATCATTTCCATCACCCTTCAATATACATACTGTAATATAAACGTTTGGAAGGTTCCAAATGTGACACCCATAATAAAAAAATCTAAATTTGTGGATCAAGACAACATCTTTAAGATGATAAAAGTCAGACTTAGTAGAGAAGCATTTGATCAGTTGGCAGACCACCCATATGTAACAGAGGACACCATAATAGGTATAGTGAAAGACTCTCCTTTGGAAGAACGGAAGTACACAGACCCGGATCATTTCCATATTACCTTTCCTAGAAAAAAGAACAAGAAGTGGGTAGAAGTCACGATTCTTGTCCATGTAAGACCTCAAGAATTTGTAGTCTATGGAATACACTCTAGAAGATTGTCAAAAAGAAAACACTAATTAAACTACTCGTAGTGTGCACGGCGGAAACTGGACAAGGGCTCTTTCTTTCGGCTCTCTTTTCCTATTTTTAGGCCGTATTTGGGTGCTAGACGGTATGTTGGTTCTTCAATGGATGTCTGGGGGTTCGCCTATTTTGTTGGCTAGGTCGTTAAGGGCCGCCTGACGGTACCTCATTTCCTTATACTTCTTGAGGGCCTCTTCCATCTTTTCGACCTTTAGATATGAATCGGAGGAGTAGAATCATGAAGATGAAAGTTATTGGTGTCGTTAGATTGTTAGTCATTGGGAACGCTTCTGTTACTTCGATTGGTAGAGTGATGTTAAGGATGTTCATGGAGGCATGAAATGCGAAGACGCTCCATATGTTTTCCTTGCTTTTGAGGAAAAGGTAACCAACGAAGATGCCGAAGCAGAATACGTAGATGAACTGTCTTTGAAGGAATCTCATGATCCAGTCTAACTGAAAGACGTGGATATGCTGTAGAGAGAAGAAGAGTGAAGCGACAAAGATGCCTACAATGGAACCGTGTCTTGACGCGATTCTCGATTGGATGTACCCCCTAAATGTAACCTCTTCAACGAAGGCTCCGAAAACGGCGAATACAGCATAAAGCAAGAAGGCTGAAAGGATGGAGTAAACCTCATAATCTTCGTACCCTCTCAAACTTGGAAAGGACAGAAACTCCAATTTGCCGCCGACTCCCAGACTGATCAGAAACCAGACCCCTTGAAACAGTAAGGCAAAAACTACGCCGAAGAAGACCATACTAAAACCGCGCACCTCGAAAACCTTTGACAGAGCCCTCTTAGCGTCCCTCTTCAAAAGAAACAACGAAAGAAACAAAACCACAGAGTAGGATAGGATCAACATTACAAATATGGGTTCTGCGAAGTCAAAATACCCCCACATCGGATACCGAACAAACCAGACAAGGAAGATGAAGACTAACAGAAGGAGGGGACCCAAGAAAACCCTCCAACCACCCTCCGAAGTCACGCCAACCATCTTCAGGATGTAGTTGTTTTTTGTTGGCCAAAGTATTAGGTTGCGAAACTTTGTGTGGGTTCCGCACTGCCTAAGCATGCGCTTCTCCAACCCAGTCCGAGACAAGAGCTTATCCCTCAATTCGCGGAGAACGGTCTAGATTTTCTCAGCGAATCTTTATTACAATGTTCGTTGCTTTGTTATAGTTGTGTGTCGGTATGTCCATGGAGAAGTTGCTCAAAGAAAAAGAGGCGTACAGAAAAATAAGATCGGAGCTTTTGGAGAAATCTAAAGGTAAATGGGTTGCGATATGTAGTGGTGAAGTGATAGTTCAAGGCGACGAGTTCGGTGAAGTGGTTAAGAGGGCCTATGAAGTTACTGGCGGAGAAGTTTTTTACGTAACCAAGGTCGGCGAGGAACAGAGGGTTGAGCGCAGGGTCTACAGGAATAGATGAAGCCTACTATCCTCCCTTCCCTTGGTGCTTAGTCAAAGTCTACAACTTGCCAAAGACAAAAAATGTGACCGTTAAGGGCTATATAGACACCGGAAGCGATGGAACCATCGTAACAACAGACATGGACAAAAAGTTAGGGCTACAGAGGCACCCTGTCATGCTCGCTGAAACCACAGGTATTGGCGGAAAGCCTGAAGAAAGGGTATTATACGCCGCAATTTTCATCATAAAAGGGATGGAAATCGTAACAGCCGTGGACATAAGGGACGATGTGGAAGAAGTCCTGCTAGGTCGAGACATTCTTCACCACCTACGCTTAACTATAGACTGGAAGAAAAGGACAATTGATCTAAGAGACCCTTGACCCCTTACCCACCCACCCTAACAGAACCAATTTCCCCTTTTTCTATTATATTTTGATGGTTATTTCTCCGTTTTGTAGGTACTTCACCTTTTCTTGATTAGCCCTGTAGGGTGCTCTTGTTCCTGTTCCGCCCATTTTGATTATGTAGTTGTTTTTGTTAGCCAAAGCATTAGGTTGCGAAACTTTGGGTTTCTTTGAAATAACCGTTGGTCTTAGCTAATATAAAAGGGAATGAAAAGTCTTAAGATGAGAGTGTGGTGTTTGATTGGTTTTGAGTCGAGTAAAAAATGGTTGAGGAAATGATGTGCCGATGGTTGTTGATGAGGTTCGTTTAAGGTTGAGAAATCGTAAAGTTCGTCACACGTTTCATGCTCTAAAGGAGGAGATGAAGGAGAATTTGACAGCATGGGAGGTTGAGGAGGCTTTACTGCAGGGATTTGAGTTGGTTGAGGATTATCCTAACGATCCCAGAGGACGCAGTTATCTAATTTTAACTTGGGTTAAGGAAAGGCCTGTGCACATAGTTTGCGCTCCCCATGAGGAAGCACTATAATAGTGACCGTGTATATACCTTCTAGAGAAGAGTGGAGAGAAAACTTCAAAGCTAGGAGGAAAAGGGAATGAAGACATGCTATCAATGCGGCGGGCACATTTCAAGAAAAATCATCGATTTAGAATTAGAAGAAGGCGTCATCATAAAAAAGGTGCCTGCAGAGGTCTGCGATAAATGCGGAGAAAAATATTTTGACACAAAAACAGCCACCTTCATCCAAGAAATCACAGGATTCATCAAGAACAAAAGAATAGAATTAGCCCTCCCAGCCCGAGGCAAGATTAAGTAACTAACCTAACCTTTCGACGTCAACCACTCGATAAGCCTCCGCGGATCGTCACAGCGAATCTGAACCTTAATTGGCCCCAAAGGAGACTCGGCCGTGGGCTCTGAGAAGGAGAGGTGGCCGACGTACGCGACTTGCTTGTTCAGGTAGAAAGTCACGGACCCCTTGCCCAGCCCTTCGAACAGAACGCCTCGGGCGGCGTCTAGGATTCTCTCCCTTCGGAGGAGGTTGTAGAGTTTCGTGAGGCTGTCGGTGTCCTTCGCCTTGGCGGTGAGGAGGCTCCCACGCCTTCGGGGCTTAATCTCGTATTCTGCGTTCCAGACGATGTTCTCCATGGCCATCTTGACCTTCTCCGGGTCCTCAGTGGGGTTAACTTCGGCCTCTACAAGGACCTCTATCTCATCCATCTTCCCATCGCCTCCTCCAAAATCCTACGGGCTCTCCTCCTCAGCTCCTTCTTGGTTCCCTCGTTCACGATCATGTAATCCGCAGTGGCGATGACATCGCCCAGGCCGACACCGAGTTCCCTCATGTCCCGCTCCACGAAGGCCTTCCGGGTTTTGGGGTCGTCGCTCCGCCCCCTCTGAGAGAGGCGCCTGAACCTAGTTTCAGGGGATGAGTGGACGGCGACGAGGATGAAGTTCCGGAAGTGCCTCTTGAACTCTTCCACCTCGTGGAGGCTTCTGACACCGTCTACGACGACCACATCCTCCTCCGCGTTCTTGACTTTGGGGACACACCGCCTAGCCACCGCCGCGGGACCCTCCTCCTCCCGAAGCCTGAGCATGAGCTGACCGAGGTTTTTCGGCGTGGGCCTCAGTCCCCTCCGCTCAGCCTCAATCCTTACTTCGTCCCCCATCACCACCACGGGACAACCCATCTCCCGAAGAATATCCCTGACCACAGCCTTTCCGGCGCCTGGCATGCCGGCTACTCCAATAACAACTTTCTCCCCCATCGCCATCATTTCATCCTCAAACTGAGGAGCCATTATAAAAGGGTGTCGATTAAATTAAAATAGCTTTGAGAGCATTTGTAGGGGGGTTTGGCTGTGTCGGAAACGATCCGAAGCTTCGTCGCCTTCGACATCGACGACGAACAGGTGCTGAAGCGGCTTTCAATGGCTCAGGGCTTGCTCACCGACACGGGAGCGAACCTGAAGTTGGTGGAGCCTCGAAACATCCACGTCACTGTAAGGTTCCTCGGAGACGTGCCCCTCGGCACCGTGGACTCAATCCATGAAGAGATGAAGAAGGTCGCCTTTACGCCCTTCAACGTGGAACTCCGGGGCTTGGGCGCCTTCCCAAACTTGAGGTACGTCCGGGTTGTCTGGGCTGGAATCCAAAGAGGCGCCAACGAGCTTAGAAACATCTTCGACCAGCTGGAGCCCCGCCTCAGAGGCCTCGGCTTCAAACCTGACCCGAAGGGCTTCAGCCCACACCTCACCATCGCCCGCGTCAGAACCGCCCAACGCAAAGCCGAGCTCACCCAGCGCATCCAAGAACTGGAGGACTACGAGTTCGGCCTCCTAAAGGCTGACTGCCTGAAGCTCAAGAAAAGCGTCCTAACGCCTAGAGGCCCCATCTACAGCACGGTCCACGAGGTCAGGGCAGTTGAAGGTTGATGTACAATACTTCATTCATCCCAATTTGATCGGTGGAGTCTGAGGAGGAGGTTGGGCGCTGTAGGGACGATGGGAGTCGCAGGGAGCAGGGAGGTCTATCCTTGACCAAGGCCTTGGAGGAGGTTCACAGGGAGGTTTTGAGGCGGGTCACCCCGGGCTTCGAGGAGAGGAACCGCATCCTAAAGTTGGCTGAAGACCTGAGGCAGAAGGTTGCGAGGGCTGCGGAACAGGAAGAGCTCGCGGCGATGGTAAGGGTGGAGGGGTCGGTGGCGAAGGACACTTGGCTGAGCGGGGAACCGGACATCGACATCTTCATGTGTGTGCCTGCAGCCCTGCCCCGGGAAACATTCGGAACCACATGCCTGAAGGCTGCGAGGAGGGCTACTCAAGGGTTTAAACAGGTCGAGAGGTTTGCGGAGCACCCCTATTTGGAGGCCACGGTAGACGGCGTCCGGGTGAACATCGTTCCCTGTTATCGGGTGGAGAGGGGCAAGTGGAGGAGCGCCACGGACAGAACTCCCTTCCACACAGACTACATGAAGCCCCTTCTGGATGAACGATTGAGCGGGGAGGTCCGGCTTCTCAAGAAGTTTATGAAGGGTGTGGGCGTCTACGGGGCCGAGATAAGGGTCGGCGGATTCAGCGGGTACCTCTGTGAGCTTCTCACCCTCAACTATGGATCCTTCGCGGAGGCTCTTGGGTCCGCTGCAGACTGGAAGAGGGGCGAGGTCATCGACTACAGGGGTTATTACAAGAGAAGGACAAGGGAGGTCAATCTGCTTTTTGAAGACCCGCTTGTGGTTGTGGATCCCGTAGACAAGGGGAGGAATGTGGCAGCGGCCGTGAGGGAAGACCGGTTAAACGAGTTCATCGCTGCGGCTAGGGCCTTCCTGAAGACCCCTAATCTAAGGTTCTTTTATCCGCCTGAGGTCGAGGCCTACACTGTGGAAGAGCTTGTTCAAACCATAAGGGTTCGTGGATCATCCCTTGTCTTTGTGAGGTTTAGAAAGGTAAAGGCAGTGTCTGATGTCTTGTGGGGTCAGCTCTACAAGTCCCAGAAGTCCCTGAGAAAGATGCTTCAAAGGTTCGATTTCAACGTCCTTCGAGACGCCGTTTGGAGCAATGAGGACGACATCAACCTATTTATCTTCGAAGTAGAGAAGCACCTGCTTCCGCCCATAAAGAAGCATCTAGGCCCACCCGTGGAGAAGAGGGAGGAGTGTGAAAAGTTTTTGAGGAAGCACCTTGGGGCGGAACACGCTATCTCCGGTCCGTGGGTGGAGGGAAACCGCTGGGTTGTGGAAATCCAACGAAGGCATACGGATTTGGTGGAGCTTTTGGTTGAGAAGTTGAGGGATGGAGGGAGAAACGTGGGCGTGGCGGACCTACTTTCCCATTCCATCGCAGACTCCTTCGAGGTCTTGGTGAACGACGAAATCTCAAAGCTATACTCTTCTGAGGCTGACCTCGCCCAGTTTTTAACCCAATATTTGCGGGGCAAGCCGGGGTGGCTTGATTAAACTCCGAAGGCCCATTTTGACGTAAAGGCGTGGCCTCCTTGCACCAAAAAGAAACCATTCCTTTGAAGGAACTCGTCGAAGAGCGGTATGGCCAAGTTCTTTGCTATCCAAGATATGACATCAAGGAACTCAGAAAGCGTACTAAAGAGCTTAGAACACTCGGTGTGAAGGCCCTGAAGTTCATCGGGGAAAAAAGGGTCTCTGACATGCCGGTCCTGGGCAAGGGCTGCGTGGGCATAGTGGTCGAAGCCCTAACGAAGGAGGGAAGGGCCGCCCTGAAGATTCGAAGAGTAGACGCAGACCGGGCTGGGATGCAGCGGGAAGCGGAGATGCTGTCGAAGGCGAACGCCGTCGGCGTGGGGCCGAGGCTGATCGGCTCCACCGAGAACTTTCTCCTCATGGAGTTCATCGAGGGGAGGCTTCTTCCCCGTTGGGTTGAAGGGCTGAGGGGTAGAGGGATGAAGTCTAGGATCAGCCGGGTTCTGGAGGCCGTTTTGGAGCAGTGCTGGACGCTGGATGAGGCTGGCCTGGACCACGGAGAACTGAGCCGAGCCCCAAAGCACATTATTGTAAGCGAAGGCGATCGTCCTCGAATAGTGGACTTTGAAACTGCCAGTGTCGCCCGGAGGGTTTCCAACGTGACCTCCATTTGCCAATATTCTTTCATAGGTAGTCCAGTCGCCAGAATGATAAAGGGAAAGTTTGGGAAGGTTGATCAAGGAGAACTGATAAAGGCTCTGAAAAGATACAAACAGGAACTCACGAGGGAAAACTTCAATAGAATCTTAATTGTATGCAAGCTTCGCGATGTTTCTGATTAAACCGTGGAGATTTTTGCTACATCTTCCTATCAGTGAATTAACGTTCTAAAGTCTTCGTTTGTAGATGACTATGGCAACTACAAGCACAGCGAGTATAAGTAAACATTGACGTCCATGTGGGAAACTGGTAATTATTTGACTTTCTCAGTTGTTTTTATTGACCTTTGCGAAAGACCAGAAGGGCTGCCCCAACTACGACTATTATCACTATTGGGGCTACAATCCACGTTTGGAAGGGCTTTTCTTGGGATTCTATGTTGAAGTAAATTGTTTCAGAGGCTCCAGTGTTTCCGGCTGTGTCGTTAGCGTAAACTATTAGGCTGTGCGAACCGTTAGACAATCCAAATAGGGTTGTGTTTCCAGTAATGGTCACGTTCGCCTTGTTATCGAGGCTGTAAGCTATCCATGAGACTGATTCATTTACCGTGAAGGTTAATGGGATGTCGGTTGTGTAGTACGTTCTGTTCTCTGGTGATACGATTGAAATGTTTGGGGGAGTATCCATGGGAGAAGTCTGGACGGTGAAGCAAACTGTGTCGGAGTAACCCATGTTTCCAGCAGTGTCGTTGGCGTAAACAACCACATGATGCGACCCATCGAGAAGACTGGTCAAAGTTGTGTTTCCGGTGATGGTTACGTTTGTTTGGTCGTCTAGGCTATAGCCAATCCATAAAGTCGCTTCGTCAAAGGTGAAGCTCAAAGAAATGGAACTCGTTGTATATGTCCTGTTCTCAGGCGACAGAATCTCAATACTGGAAGGCACGGTATCGATGGTGAAGTAGACTGTGTCCGAGTAACCCGTGTTTCCAGCTGTATCATTGGCATAGACTGTTACAGTGTATGTCCCGTCAGACAAACCGACTAGGGTTGTGTTTCCACTAATAGTTACGTTCGCTTGCCTGTTTAGGCAGTAGCCAATCCAAGATGTTGATTCACTAACAGTAAAGGTTAATGGAACATCTTTTACAGGATATGTCTTGTTTTCTGGAGAAATAACGGAAATAGTAGGAGGCCTAGTGTCTGGTTTAAATACAGCAGTCAATGCAATGGTTGTGGCAACCACTTGGGCGGCTTGTGCGCCAAGGGTGAAGTTGTAGCTCTCAACCTTCATAGAATCTGCTGGCGTGTGTATGTAGGGGTTTTGGAAGCCGTTAAACTCGAAAATCCATAATGCAGGAGTTCCCTTGGTCCAGAAATTCGCGTGGTCGCTTCTATGCCAATTGTATACAGGACAATAGGTGTTGTTGGTACTGGATATCTTCTGAATTGGAGCTGTTGTATAAGTGTAACTGATGTTAAGGGCTATGTCTGCAAAGCGTTCGCAGTTTTCGTAGGGAACTGTTCCTTGGTAGACGATCCAGAGCTTTTCATGTGGGGGAGCGTTAGGATTGTTCCATATGCACATGTCAATGTTGATCATGAGGAGGATGTCTTCGCCAGCTTGTGAGGCTTGTTGAACGTAGTAACTGCTTCCAACTAGCCCCTCTTCTTCGGCGTTGAAGGCTACAAACTCGATGGTACAATTAAATTTGAATTGTGAAAGAACTTTTGCAACTTCTAGGAGGAGGGCGGTTCCGGAGCCGTTGTCGTCTGCTCCAGTCGAGTTGGGAACGGTGTCGAAGTGGGCGCCCACGACTATTTTGCTTTGGTTGTTTGAGTTGGCTGAAGGTAATGTGCCTATAACGTTAGCAATTTTCTTACCTGCGTGGGTGAACCATTGGTAGGTGGCTGATATGTTTTTGGTGGTGTTCAGTTCTTCTGCTATGAATTCTGCTGCTTGAACGTTGCTGGTGGAGTTGTAGGGTCTGGGTCCGATGTTGTCGGCGAGGATTGAATCAAACCACGTGAATCGGGTTTCATTAATCTGGTTGACTATGGTTTCCAATACGTCTTGCTGGGTAAAAAGTTTTGAGTTTAGGAAGCATTTTTTCGTCACATTAATTTTTGAAGGCGTTGGGTCTGCCTTAACTGGTTGAATGTTAAATGCCAATGTTAACGTGCCTATTAGAAACAGTGTCAACGTTATACCTGTAATTGCTTTTAACTTCATTACGAACCACGATTACATTACATTAATATTTTATTGATGAGGCTGAAAAGAGTTTTGGCTAAGGCTAAGACCCCCGGAGAGACTAAAGGACGCACAAGGAAGAACTTTGAGGACATCTTAGTGTGTAGGCTCGGCAACACTTAGAAGGGAAGTTTGAACCCTTTTATTGCAACATTTATTATTGTATTATTAAGACTCAGAACGGAGATGTGTTTCTTGTTCCTTGGAGAGGTCCTGCCTAGAGAATTTTACGAGAGGGACCCGGCGGTCGTTGCGAAGGAGCTTTTAGGTAAGAAGCTGATTAGAAGGTTAGATGAGATTTTCTTGGAGGGAATGATAGTGGAGACTGAAGCCTACTACGGTTTGGATGATCCAGCCTCTCGTGCTTATCACGGCGTCAAAAATTACAATAGTCCCATGTGGAGGCAGCCTGGAAGAGCCTTCATCTATAACGTCCACAGGTATTGGATGTTCAACATAGTTGCTCACGAGCCGAATAAGGTAGGTGCCATCTTGATAAGGGCCCTAGAGCCTACGAAGGGAATAGAGGTTATGAAGAGACATTGGACAGTTAAAAGGGAGTTTGACTTAACTAATGGCCCTGGAAAACTCGCAATAGCCTTAAAGATCGATAAGAGTTTAAACGGGGTTTCAGTTACTTCGAGGGAAAGTGAAATCGTAGTCGTCGACAACAAGATGGATTTCGAAATAGGATGTTCCCACAGGATAGGTGTAAAGAAGGACCTAGAGAAGAAACTGAGGTTCTACGTTAAAGGGAACAAGCATGTTTCAAGATGAGATTTAACAATTCAGCATCCTCTTCAGCTCGTGGAGTATTGGCATATCTTCTAGTTCATGTTTGGTGACTTTTTTCCAGATTATGCCTTTAGGTTGAGGATGCTTCCTTTCCACCCTGACCACTTTGCTCGGCGTGACTATTGCGTCCATCACAAGGTCATGCTCCTCTTTTGGAGCTTCATCGATTACCTGAACGTCGTGAACCGTTGTGAAGATGGGCGTCTCCTCATCCACCAAGTTGAGTTCTCTCAAAACTCCGTATTCTATCTCGCTGTATCCTCCACCCTTACCGATCCTCACCCCGTCTTTAGACACCGCTACAGACCCGGCGACTATCAAGTCAACTTTAGGCAAATCTTCAATGGAGCAGAAAGTTCCATGTTTGAAGGCCCCTCTGATCGTTGACGCCTTCATGAAGAACCTTCTCGGAATTCTTTTAGGGTCTAAGAGTAGGAATCCCCTCCTCAATCTAGGAGATGGCATTATCAACAGTTTCCCGGTCAGAAGAACACTTCTCCTTACAGGGGCTTGAGGAGAGTCCGGGTTGACTTTAACCACTCCGGCACTTTGAAATTCACGTTGGCTAGTTAGCCTCTGCGCAGCCCTTTCAGAGCCTTCAAAGTTGGGAATCCTGCCTACAATGGGTTTCGGAAACCTCGCCACTCCAGATTCTTCCATCAACCTCCAAACTTCCCTTCGTATAGCCTCCTTCTCCAACAAGGGGACAGCCGCTCCACTTGATTCAATAGGTAGAAAACAGATGGGATAAAGACTTTTAGGATGTACCTGGTTAAAGTAGGTGAGTGACCTGTCCGTTAAAGGTGGTCCTTGTGGAGTTTACGGTTGGCAAGACAAGGGTTCGCCTCGTTAAAGGAGACATCAGTGAACAAGACACTGACGCCATAGTGAACGCTGCAAACCCGAGTTTGATGGGTGGAGGCGGAGTTGACGGTGCCATCCACCGTAAAGGCGGACCGAGAATTCTGGAGGAGTGTAAACGTATCCGTGAAACCGAATGGCCCAACGGTTTACCAACAGGAAAGGCCGTCATCACGACGGGTGGAAACTTGAAGGCGAGGCATGTCATCCACACGGTTGGGCCTGTCTGGCGTGGAGGAAGCCGTGGAGAGCCAGAACTTTTGGCAGAAGCTTACAGAAACTCTCTAAAGTTGGCTGTCTCTAAGGGTTTGAAGACCATAGCCTTCCCATCCATCAGCACAGGAGCCTACGGTTACCCCATAGACGAAGCCTCAAAAGTGGCGTTAAAAACGGTCAAAGAGTTCCTAGAAAAAGAAGATAAGCTGGATGGGATTCTCCTCGTCCTCTTCACGCAATCCGACCTAGAAACCTATGAGAAAGCGTTAAAGAGCCTTAAACACTCTTAATAAACTTTAATGTTTATTTTAGATGCGGTTTTGGTTATACTTGTCTTAACGTTCTTCGTCTCTGTTGTTAAGGAGTCTACTGACATTTTATGGCAACAACAAGCAAGCGTATCATTTAACGGTCTTGCGGGAAGCTGGACACCCCTCATTTCCCCGCTTTCCTCCAGTAACATTCTTTCTCCATTACTCAAGTTTTATCCAACCAACCAACAAAACTGATGGTGAGGACAACTGAACTAAGGTTGGTCCTGAAAACAATGTAGGTATAAGCCCTCAGATCTACATTGTTTACCAGTACCACCCCGTCAGAAGTTGTTGGGTTTAGGAAAAAACTTAAGTCAAGCAGGCGAACTATCACTCAGGTATCTAAAATGGTAGACATTGTTGAAGCAGTTGTGGGAACATTCTTTCTCACGCCAGTTGTATTCGCTGCAATTGTATTGTGCCATTTGCCTGCAGACCCAGTACTCGCAATGGCTGCAGTTCTTGCTTTACCCCTTGGTTGGATGATGCTCACCTTTGAACGATTTATTTTCACCTTTAAAGGCAGGTATGAACTTTATCCTGCGTTAGAATTCATCCGAAACCTTTGTAAAGTGGATAAAACAAAAACCAACGCATTCAAAATCGATTTGGAGGGAGTTATACCAGAAAATAAGAAGAAAATTTTGGTCAGTTCACTAACCTTAACCGAGAAAGATTTTGATTTGCTTTTCGACCCTTACAGAAGTCTCAAGAAATCGAGAGTACTGTTCTGGAAATCTTACAGGAGAATGCAGGAAGAAAGCAAAGTCAAACTTCCCTACGTTGAGAATATTGAGGACTTAATATTCTTTGAAGATACTGGATTAGCCGATTTCATAAGATCCGCAATAGCAAACTATCACACCTATCTGGCAGCTACCTACGCTTTTTTCTTGGGTCTCTTGTTTTCCGTTGGTTTCACCTTGAGTGTGAGACCAACAATTCTCAATGAAGTCTTCTTAATTCTAAGTGAAATCAAATTCTCAGAAATATTGCTCATACAATTGACAAGCGGATTTTTCTGCCTGTTGATTTTCTGTATCCTTTTCTGGGCGACAATTAAACAGTCTCGTCTTAGGCGCAATGAAGCAATTGCTCATGAATTTCTTTTAATGAAACTTAGACTAACAAAGAAAAAGTAGAATCATGCTTTGCCAAGCAGTCATCTTCAAAATCTTTCCATTAAGTCTTAGCGTATGGAGCTTTCAAAGTTACATGACCATTTATGCTGTGTTGCGTGTGTGCGTATGTGTGACATATGATATATGTGATACGGAGAAAGAAAAGGTTTGGGTTTGGGATTAAAAATTTATCCAACCAACCAACTGCTTCATGCTAACTGAATCGTGCTGAAGCTGATGACTACCTGAATGCAGGTACACTTCAGGTACGCTTCTGAATAAGGCTTGAGGTGAAGCTGATAGAAAGCAGTACGATAGTTATAATAATCATTTTAATAGGGTTAACTAATTAACTAACTCTTTTTCTCAGTCAGGACTAAAGTTTTATTGCAAGAGGAGCAAAAAGTGTGACGACCGGAGCAAGGCTAACTGTTTTATATGACAATCGCGAATGTATTGCTTCAAAGAGAGGTCGGTTGGGTTGTCGGAACGGTACGCGTACCTTCTCCCCGTAGAGGAGCGGTGGTGGAACCGGTTCCTCAAACGGATCAGAGCCGGTGAAAGACTGCACGCCTACGTCCGCCGGGGAACCGTAGGCCCAAAGAACACGAAACAAATCCTCTTCTACGTAACTCACCCCCACAAGGAGATCCGAGGCGTCGGCGACTTCGTCGACCGGGTCACGGGAAAAGTAGACGACCTGTGGAAGAACCACGGCCGTGAAACCTGCCTAGAGTCCAACAAGGAGTACGTGAAACTCATGCAGGGAAGAGCCAAGGCATCCTTCATCCTGTTCGAGAACCTGCGTGAACTTACCGCCCCGATCCCCTTCAAAAGGGTCTCCGAGGTCACGGGAACAAGCCGGATGCCCCGCATAGGCAAGTACATAGATGAAGAAAAAGCCCAAAAACTAATCTAAGGGACAGCGCCCTCCACCGCCCTACAATTCTTCACGCGTCAGCTCAAAAGCAGACCCTATGAGCCCGTTGTCAGCTCCTGCCATCAAATGTCAATAGACCCCCCTCCCCCCACAGACGGAAACATAAAGAGAAAAGAAAGAGAGGCAACGGACAGCCGCAGGGAGAACCCTACTGGGCCTATTAAGGCTTGTCATTCTTTGCTTTTGTGGATGACTCGCCAAGTTTCCTCTGCTTGGTTTCTCCGGGCTTTCCCAGAATTTTTTGAGTTATGGTTTCCGCTATGGTTTCTCGATTTTCCGGCGTCACCTCGATGAGGATTCCTACTTTTCCGTAGAATCGGGCATAGTTCCAGTGGACCACGGCGATGAGGGACTTCTCCGACTTCAGGGCCTCCCTGACCTTCTCCTTGAACGCCTCAGAGAAGAACTCCATGGTTCCAAGCTCATCTACGCAGATGAAATCGCACTCCTCCAAGGCGAAGTCAAGGGCCGGGAGAGCCACCCTCTCAAAGTCGGGGATGTCGACCCGGTACCTGCCAACCCTGGGCCCCATAAGGCAGTCCACACTCGCCAGAACTCCCTCTCTCCCCGAAGAGAGGTCCACCACCTTGAAGGCTACCCTGCGGCCACCCACCCTCACCTCGGGCGTCGTGATTCCCCCCACCCTCCGCCCCTCAGCCTTCAGTCGATCTATAACCCTCATTAAAACCGTGGACTTTCCCGAGCCCGGTCTGCCCGTGAGGAAGACCTTCATGACCACTCCCTCGTTGCTGTGGTGGATGGGACTGCCGTCCTATTGGCGCACGTGAAATAAAGTTATGAACAACTAATATAAAATGTCAATTGAAAATGGTGGTTATAACGGCTGTACCTCGCGGAAGACTCATCTTTCCACTCTTCTAAGAGTTGAATTACAACATTCCTATTCAAGGCAAGAATCGCTTTCCAACAGTTTAAGCTTCCACTGTTCAATGTTCAAGCTTCTAAAAGTTTTTAGGGTTGATGGTGTTCCCCGTTTTTAAGTAATGGAATGGCGCTATGTTCGCATCCTATCCTTCTGGTAAATCCTAGCTACGAGGGGAAGCGTTATTGCTAAGTATGCGAGGTGGACTATCACTCTTGCCAATTCAGCTTTAACTGTGTAGCCGAACATAACCGCAAATATGGAGCCTATTACACCCTTATGATGTGACGGATTGTCTTTCGGTATTTCCAAGACTTAGGCGGGCTCACCTATCCAGGCCTAATTCAACCCCTGTTTCTTCGGAGTATTCTACTAGTTCATGTACTCCATAGCCAGCGAGGCCTCCAGCTAAGAGTACAAGCAACAGGCTTGTGAAGTAGAAAAATTTCCGTATGTTTGACTTTCATACCGGCAACGAATATCACATAAGCGAGAACTCAAGAGAATACTGTGCTGAGGGAAGGCGCCAGCCAAAGTGCCTAAAACAATGGTGAGGTGGAAAAAGGAGTCAAGAAACAGAGTTGGAAAAGCCATAGAAATTCCCTTGGTCAATGTTAACTTAATCGGTTGTTTTGTCTGCCCCGTCAACCAGCCGTCCGGACTTCTTTTACTGCTTGCACAAGGTTTGCGAGCTTTCTTTTCGCCGATTCGAGAGATATGATCTTTGACCCTCCGGCGGAGGCGAATCCACAGCCTGGTGAAGCAACCGCCTTTTCTGATCCTACTGCCTCTACTAAGGCATTATACCTTTCCTTCAAGACTTCAACAGGTTCAACATTACGGGTCTTTACGCTTACTATACCTGCACAAAGCCTTTGAGTGGATGGAGGAGGAAATTCTCGGAAGACTTCCAACTCTTTATAGTCCCTAAGGCCGTCAAAGATTTCCAAAGGCCCTATTGTTCCTACCCTAAGATCATACAAGGTCGGGATTAAATCCCTAAAACTTCCCATTGTGTTAATCTGAGTGTTTTCATAATTGCCCCAGCAAACATGCAACTCCATTTTTTCCGGCGGAAACCTTGAAATAACCGAATTGTTCAGATCCACTGCCTCCTGAAGTTTTTTCGACCTCAAAAGGCTGAGATCCGGGGAGTCAAACTGGATAACATCAGCGCCGGCTTTCAAGGCTGCACTGGCTTCATTAATGATTATCGATCTTACTTCGTCAATGTAATCGTCTAAACTTGGATAAAGACCTTGAATTTTTTCGTGTGCCGCTTTGACTTGGGCTTTTAAGCGAGGTTGGACGAAGGGGCTATTTGGTTCTGGATAAAAAAGGGTCATGTGAGATGGAGAAGGGATAGTGGTTTTAACATTTGCTTTAATTTTTAACTTATCTAGAATTCCTCTCACTCTATTAACCTCTTTAGCGACTAAAGGATTTTTTCTATCGTACTCGATTTTTCCTGTAAGGATTGGTGTTCTGTAAACGTCGCCCGCTGAAAACTCCAAGGGAACCACGTTTTGGGTAAAACCCTGCAGGGTAGTTATGTCACCGAAATATACTAACCGAGAATATTCGCCATCGTTAATTTCGTCTATCCCGGTTCTAACCTGCATTCTTACGACGGAACGAACAGCTATCTCCAAAATTTCATCGAGTTCTTCTTGAGAAACTTTTCCCTTCTGGAATTCGGAGAGAGCCTTCAAAAGGTATTCTGGCCTAGGTAGGCTTCCAACATGGGTGGTAAAGGAATCCTGTAACATGAGTATTGTTCAGAAAAACGCTGTATTAAATTTTTCCTAAAGGTAAAATACCATCTCCACACATTGCGCAGAACTATTTATTAGATGAAATTGTAGCCAATTTTGGGAGGGAGATAGACCATGGTGCGCGAAATACATGAAAATGAAGAAAGGCTCTACGTGTGTGAAGCCTGTGGTTTTGTATATCGAGAGAAGTCTTGGGCAGAGAAGTGCCAAGATTATTGCACAAAGCATGGCGCATGTTCCTTAGAGATCACGAGCCATGCAGTTCAAACGAGATCATCGGAGGTATGAGAGAAACAACAAAAACAATTTATAGATGTTGGCTCTCAATGATGGTGTTCATGCTTCATGGGCTCTTCTTTTTTCATCTTTGAAAGGTACTCTTTATAATTCTTCTTGAATTCCTCTTGGCAGTTTCTTGAGCAAAAGTAGATGACGTATCCTTCATGCTCAACTTTGCCGTAAGCTTTTTCTGGTTCTATCTCCATGCCACAAACTGGGTCTATGGTTAGATGCATTTTCTCCATAAACTCTACTCCCTTTGGCTCGGGCGTCGTGATTCCCCCGACCCTCCGCCCCTCAGCCTTCAGTCGATCTATAACCCTCATTAAAACCGTGGACTTTCCCGAGCCCAGTCTGCCCGTGAGAAAGACCTTCATGGCCGTTCCCTCGTCGTTGCGGGATGAGACAACGCAGAGCATGATGAGGGGGCTGATCGCTATATCCTTTTCTCTGAGATGGTGTTTGTGTCTCGCAGTTCTGCTTGTTTCTGCGCGTCTCGTCCTTACGTTTCCACATACTCACGGGGGTTTCTTTCAAAGGCTTCCTTGCAACCTTTGGCGCAGAAGTAGTAGGTCTTTCCCATGCGCGTTGTCTTGAACTTGGCTGTTTTCTCATTTAGTTTCATCCCACAAACGGGATCCTTCGCCACTTACATCATCTCCTTTTTAACTTTTTCAAAGTTAAATTGGGCCATCTTTAGGGTTGCGGAGTTGGTGACCACGGTTAGCGAGCTAATCGCCATGGCCCCTGCAGCGATTATCGGATTTAGCAGTCCAACAGCGGCTACGGGAACCATAACCGTGTTGTAGATGAATGCCCAGAATAAGTTGGAGTTAATTTTTTTCATAGTTTTCCGGCTCAGTTCCACGCCGAGCGCGACGTCTCTTAAATCATCTTTAATTAGCACAATTCCGCCGGTCTCCTTTGCGATGTCAGTTCCACTTCCAATTGCTATGCCGATGTCGGCTTGCGCTAGGGCGGGCGCATCATTGATACCGTCGCCCACCATCGCTACTGTTTTGCCTTCGCTTTGCAGTTTTTTAATAACATCGACTTTCTCCCACGGCAACACATTGGCCATTACGTGTTCGATGCCTAATTGTTTGGCGATAGCATTTGCAGTCCTTTCATTGTCACCTGTGAGTATGGCTACTTCTAATTTCATGCTTTTCAGCTTTTTTATCGCTTCGACAGCGCTCTCCTTAGGTGTATCCATAGCAGCAACTATACCCGCAGGTTTTCCATTTACTGCCAGGATCATCGTTGTTTTGCCTTGCTTCTCGAGTCTCTGAAGGTCATTTTCTAACTGTTTAATAGAAATTCTGTTCCGTTGCATAAGTTTCCGATTTCCAAGTAATATTTTCTTCTTCTTGTAGGTGCATTGTACACCATGTCCCGGTATCGCCTCAAATGACTCTGCATCGGGAATATTGAAGCCAGATTGCTGCGCTGCACTAACTATTGCCTCTGCCAACGGATGTTCTGAGCCTTTCTCAGCGATAGCTGCAAACTCCAATACATACTTTCCTTTGTAGTTGTCATAAGGCACAACATCAGTAACTGAAGGTTCACCCTTGGTCAAGGTTCCTGTTTTATCAAATACTACGGTCTTGAGTTTTCTAGCTTTTTCGACATATTCACCGCCTCTGAGCAATACCCCATATTCTGCACCTTTGCCCACCCCTGCTAAGATCGCGGTGGGAGTGGCGATGCCTAGCGCACATGGGCAGGCAATCAAGAGGACGGCGAGCAGAACGAAAAAGGCAAACGAGAAACCGCGAGTTAGATACCAGTATATGAAAGAGACCGCTGCAATAGAGAAGACGGCGGGAACAAATTTGGCAACAACACGGTCAGCAAACTTCTGAACGGGTGCGCTTGAAGCCTGGGCCTCCTCGACTAGCCGCACAATTTGCGATAACGCCGTGTCTTCTCCTACTTTTGTGGCTTTGATTTTCAATAGGCCAGTTTTGTTAATTGTGGCGCCTATGACCTCACTTCCTATGTTCTTTTCAACGGGAATACTTTCACCTGTGATTATTTTCTCGTCGACGGAAGAGTATCCTTCAATTACCACCCCGTCTGTTGGGACCTTCTCGCCAGGTTTAATGATCATTATGTCGCCCACCTGCACCTCGTCGATTGGAAGTTCCACCTCATTTCCATCTCTTAACACTCTAGCTATTGTCGGTTGGAGTTCAAGTAGTTTCCGAATAGATGCCGCTGACCTTCTTCTTATGTTCTCTTCGATATATTTGCCGAGCAAAACAAAGGCGAGAATAGCGACGGCTATTTCCAAGTAGCCTTCTCCGCCAACTGCAACTTTTGGAAAGAAGGCATTGGCAACACCGTATATCCAGCCTGCTAACACTCCAGCAGAGATCAGTACGTCCATGTTTATTGCCCGATTTTTGAGCGACTTGTATGCCCCAGCAATAATGCTCCCCCCTGCGATCCACACAATAGGTGTCGACACTATGAACATGGCTAAGCTGTAGACAGAAACGCCGATGATGGTGAAAGTCATAATTAGGGCCACTAAGCCAAACATTACTAGCACTCGCAGCGCGGCTATTGTGATCACTCCTACAAGCGCTAGAGTCACTCTGCGCTTCATAACTTTCAGTTCTTGTTCAGGTTGCTCATAGGTCCTTGCACATATTTCACTGCAGAAATAGTACGTCCTATCTCCAATCTTCCTTTTAATCGCTTTCTGTTTATCCACCATCATCCCACAAACTGGGTCCCTAGCCATAACCTTACCCCCTACCCTGAGCCTTATTTAGGGCAACTTTTACAGCGACATGCTTGAAGCTTGGGAAAATCGGTCATCTTCACCTCCTTGACCTTGTAAAGGGCATTTATTGAATTGGAGAGTGGAGGGCGCCTAGAACTATCGGGGAAATAAGATTTAGGGAATCGAAGAATTGGCACGCCTATTATTCTCGCTAGAGGTTCGCGCATGGATAACCAGAGCTTCCATGAACTCATTTAACGTACCTCCTTGGATCTTTTCTAAACGTAGATATGCACGTATGAGAGCAAAAGTGATAGGTTTTTCCATCAAATTCCGCCTTGTAGCTGGCCGTCTTTTCATTTACCTCCATGCCACAAACGGGGTCTGTTTTCACCTTTTTCACCGCGCGTATGCTGCCTCCACAACGGCCCCCTCCATGACTTCTCAAGCCTCCATGGCTGCCGCCCATGAGTTTCGTATCCCCCATGAAGCCTAAGCCGAATCCTATGGCAGGGGCAATGAATGCCCAAGGTCCACCTAGCCTTGAACCTATGGCAAAAACGGCAAAGAGCCCCACGCAGCAGAGCATCCCTATCACCGTCAGCCCTAATTGATATTGGTCATCGAAATACTTAAATATTTCTCTTAAAGATATATCTCTAGGAGAATTTAATGATGGGCCGCGTAGATGTCGACGAGTTCATTTCGGACTTCTCCCGGTTCTACATACTCACCATCCTCTCTGAAGGCTCCTGTCATGGTTACGGCATCATCAGCAAGTTCAGAGAAAGACTGGGGAAGGAGATCAGCCCCAGCCTTGTTTATCCCTTCCTACAGCGGCTCGAGGAGAAGGGGCTCGTGAATTACAACGCAATACCTGTGGGGGAAAAAGAGAGAAAAGTGTATGAGCTTACGGAGGAGGGTAGGGAGCTTTGTGGGCGTTTGTTCAAGCGTTTTGCCGCCTTGGTCTCTACCGCCATCGAGTCGACCCTTGAGGTTTGCGCCCACTGTGGGTGCAAGGTGTATGAGGGCGGACACATCGAGGAGATAGAGGGGAAAGAAACAACCTTTTGTTGCGAGCACTGCGCTGGCTCATATAAGCAGGAGAGAAGCGCGACCAGTGAAAGGCCCCTCTTCGGTTGAAAGGAGGTTTACTATCTAAGGCGGGAAAGCCTATGGCGGAGTACGGATACGGGCACTGGGGTCTTGTGCTCTGGAATATCATCCTGTTCGGTCTCTTTGTGCTGACCATACCCTTTAAGAAGAAGACGGGGCGCCGTTCCGCGAGCGTCTATCTGGCTTTCATAATTGCCCTATACACTGAAATGTACGGTTTCCCCTTAACTATTTACATACTTGCATGGCTACTCGGGTATCAAAACCCTCTAACGCACACAGCGGGGCATATCCTCGCTGGGATAGTGGGAGAACATCTATTCTTTCTCTTTCTTCACCCTCTCTCGGTCATAATGATGTGGACCGGAGCCCTCCTAGTGATCTTCGGTTGGCGGAAAATACACGATGCGAAAGGTGAGTTAGTGATCGACGGTGTTTATGGGCATGTTCGTCACCCGCAATATCTGGGAATCCTCGTGCTAACCTCAGGCATGCTTGTTCAATGGGTCACCCTTCCCGCGCTCTTAATGTGGCCCATCCTAGTTGTTTTATACTACCGGCTCGCGAGGGAAGAGGAAAAAGAGGTGGAGGAAAAGTTTGGAGAAAAATACAGGGAATACAAGCGCAAAGTTCCAATGCTTCTACCGCTCCCCAAAGTAATGAAAACAGAAACAATACAAGTTAAGAAGTCGTGAAATTTTGATTTCAAGAGAGGCCAGCGGAATGTTTGAGGGGTGTATCAAGTTTCCTGATAGCCATCAGGGAAGCACTTGAGGCAACCCTAATTGTGACAATTACGAGGAGGAGATGCATTGGGCTTCGATTTTCCCACGGAGCTTGTTGAGGAGGGGCATGTCAAAGTCGTGGTGCCCAAGCTGGAGGCCTACGTGGAGGAGGTGTGGGAGTACGCCCCTTCCAAGGCTCCAGTGTTTTATAACCCTGCTATGGAACTGAACAGGGACTTAGCGGTTTTGGCGCTGCAAGTGTATCAGAGGATGGCGGGAAGGAGGGTTTCCGTCTGTGAACCATTGACCGGTTGCGGCGTTCGGGGAGTGAGGTTTTCTATGGAAGTGGAGGGTATTCGAAGGGTTGTTCTGGGCGACATCAACCCCGTGGCAGTCGAGCTTGCCAAAGTAAACGTGGAACGCCACAAGTTAACGGGACACATTCTAGTGGTGAAGGAGGACGCCAACCTCCTCATGAGCCGATATGCCGCCCCCCGCAAGAGGTTCGACTGCATCGACGTGGACCCCTTCGGCTCCCCTGCGCCCTACATGGACTCCGCCGTCAGGGCTCTGCAGGACGGGGGCTTGTTGGCGTTGACCGCCACGGACTTGGCTCCCCTCTGCGGTGTTCACCCTCGAGCCTGCATTCGGAAGTATGGGGGAAGGCCCCTTCGAACCGAGTACTGCCACGAGTTGGCCCTCCGGCTTCTCTTCGGCTCCTTGGCGACGGCGGCTGTGAAACATGGGGTTGGCGTCAACTCCCTCTTCGGCCACAGCACAGACCACTACATCAGGGTTTACACCCGTGTCAACTATGGTGCACGGAGTGCCGACCGCAGCCTCCAAGAGATGGGATATATCCTCCACTGCTTTTCCTGCCTCCATAGGGAAACCCTCAAGGGCTTGGTTCCCCGAATTGAAGGGGAGTGTCCCGAGTGCGGCTCCAAACTTAGTATCGCTGGTCCCCTCTGGCTAGGAAGGCTGGCGGACGGAGAGTTCTGTGCTTCCATGAAGAAGGAGGTTGCCGGAAGGGGGCTGAGACAGGAAAGTAGAATCGTCCGGTTGCTTTCCCTGATTCAGGGGGAGGCGGAGGGGCCTCCGACCTACCACGTGACCGACAAGGTCAGCGAAAGGCTGAACCTCCCAACCCCGCCCCTGAGCCGAGTATTAGACGGACTTAAGGGCTGCGGTTTTCAAGCCTTGCCGACCCACTTTAACCCCAAAGGCTTTAGAACAGACGCACCCGCAAAAGTGGTTGTAGAGGCCATAACTGGGCTGCACAAAGGTTAATACAATTCAGAGGGATTAATCCAGTCTGTTCAGAGGGGGAGACGTTGAGGAAGTCGATCGCCATCAACATGCCCCAGATCGGCGACCTAGAAATTGAGATGGTTAACCAGGTTTTGAGGAGCGGCGTGTTGACCGGTCACCCCGGAAGAGGTCCTATGGTCAGGAGGTTTGAGGACGCCTTCGCCGAGTTTGTAGACGTCAAACACGCCGTCGCTGTGAACAGCGGAACCGCTGCCCTCCACATGGCTCTGCTGGCGGCCGATGTGGCTTCGGATGACCAGGTGATTGTGCCCAGCTTCACGTTTGTAGCGACCGCTGAGGCCGTGGCGTTGGTCGGCGCAAACCCTGTCTTCGTGGATATAGAGCCCCACACGTACAACGTCAACCCGGAAAAGATCGAGGAAGCCATCACCGAGAAGACGAAGGCCATTATTCCAGTTGACCTGTATGGGTTGTCCGCGGACATGGAGGCCATAAGCGAGATCGCTCAAAAACACGGTTTGACGGTTATAGAGGACGCAGCCCAAGCCCATGGAGCCTTGTACAGGGGGAAGCCACCGGGGTCCTTCGCGGACATAGCCTGCTGGAGCTTCTATGCAAGCAAGAACATGACGACGGGCGAGGGGGGCATGGTAACCACCAACAGTGACGAACTCGCCGAAAAACTACGCTCCATCCGGGTCCATGGGGAGAAAGAACCATATAGGTCCTCCATGCTCGGACACAACTACCGTATGCCCGAAATTGAGGCCGCCCTAGGATGCGTACAACTTCAGAGGCTTCCGAGCTTCATCGAGAAGAGGAGAAGAAACGCGGGGCTCTTAACGGAGAAACTGGCAGGCTTGGAGAACCTTCAGTTGCCGGTGGAACCGTCGGGGCTGAGGCACAGCTGGTACTTGTACACGGTCAGGGTCCCAGGTTCCAAAGCAACTCTGAGGGACAGGGTCGTGGGGGAACTGGAGAAGCGAGGCGTCGGGGCCGCGGTGTATTATCGCATCCCCGTGCACCTCATGCCCTATTACCGTCGGTTTGGTCGGTTCCATCTTCCCGAAACAGAGAAGGCAGCTGACCAAGTGTTCTCTTTACCCGTTCATCCAGGAGTGACGCCGGAAGATATTGACCACATAGGAAAATCAGTGGCTCAAGCCCTCAACCTACTGAAGAAGTAAGCTCACGCCGCAGGATAACGGAAAGCGTCTTTTTACGGTTGGCCCATGATGAACCTTAACTGGGCCAGGCGGTCCATGATCTCCACCAAGGCCCTCTCGATGGAGTGCCTTCTCTCCTGGTATTCGTCTTCGCTGATCTCGCCCCTTTCCCGTCTCTTGCCGAGTTCCTTCAGCTCGTCGAGGAGGTTGTCCCTTTCCCTTTCCAGCTCCTTCGCCCGTTTTCCTACTTCTCCACCGCTCACAGGCGAGCCCCCCGAGACCGGGCTCAGATTTTCTCCACCCTAATCTTGGTTCCGCTCTTGACCTTGCCGAAGAGTTCTAGGTTCTTCGTTATCTTTCCTAGGACGTTGACGGTACTGTAGGGCTGGGATTCGCCGTAAAAAATGCACAGAGCGCTCCCCATGGGCCAGAAGGCGATGGTCCCCCTCTCCACGGTGGTCTTGGGCTTCTCTTCCCCCATCTTCACCAGTATCTCGAAGTAAACCTCCTCCCCCCAGAGGGCCGCCCTCCCCTCCATGGGAAGTTTCTTGACCACGGCCTCCGCGGTCCTCGGGGCGAGGTGACGGACAAATTCCCCCTGCGCCTCTCCAACCCCGTCGATCAAAAACCGAACAGGCACGCGGGACACACTCTCCGCTGCCATCCTTATTCCCCAAAAACTGGCTGTTCCAGCGTTAGTCCGCCATCTTGTATATCCTGAGGTTCTTGCCCCGGGAAACGCACTCCACGGTGCCCTGCCGCTCCAGCTCCCTCAGTAAATGTTTTGCTGCGCTCAGGCGCAGGTCAAGGCTTGAGGCCACCGTGTAGGGGGTGAGGGCCTTCATCTTCCTCAGTTTTTCAACGACCCCCTTACTCCCGGGGTCCGGCGGGAAGATTCCAGCCGCCTTTTTGGTTACCGGCGCCCCGGATCCGCCCTCCTTCTTCTGCTCCCTCTCCTGCATCCTCTCCATCTGCTTGAAGGTAAGCTTCTTCTTTCCGCCCACGGAGTTTCCCCAACAGTTCAGAAGGGACGTGGCTCCTTATAGAGTTTCCCTTTCCGGAGCTGTCAATGGACTCGGCCCCAAGAATCAGGCGCAGGAACTTCTTCGGTGAGCCGAGGAATCAAGGGCAAAAGAGACGCTACTGATGGATTGATAAAAATATTTATGTCCCTTTACCAGATACATAGAGGATACAAGTTGTGGAGGCTGACATTTTGGATAAAGGCTCTCTCGGTCAGCAGAAAAGTTTGCTCAAATCCTACGAGGAGGTCTTCTTCCCGACAATTGGAGGACTTTATAACTACGGCGTCTTCTTCAAACCTGAAGGTGAAGGCCCCTTTCCCGCCGTCATAGTCGTTCATGGAGGCCTTGGCGAAGGGTTCCAGCCTAGAGAGGAGGCGATAATAAGCAAGCCTAGGGTTAGAGACGCCTTACTAAAGGAGGGGTATGCCGTATTTATCATTGATTATCGGCGTCACGACTTTGGCGGCTTAGAAGTTGACGACGTTATCTCAGCCTTCGAACATTTGAGGTCTAGGTCGGACGTTATCGCTGACAAGATCGCCTTTGTCGGCGGGAGTCATGGAGGCTACCTCGTGATGCGGGCTGTTATGCGAATTCGGGCCGCCGCCGCAATTGTGTACGCCGGGCTTATTGATATAGAGAAGATATTTCTTCAAAAGGGTTCTGATATTTCCAGACGGTGGGCTGCTCAGGAGATCGCCCGCGAGCTGAAGGAGAGGTATGGATCAAACGTTGAAGCCTACAGAAACCTGTCTATTCATACTCACGCCGCCGAGATTAAGTCACCCATACTATATGTCATTGGTACTGAAGACCCCATTTTTCCTCAGCTTCCAGCCTTAAGGCAAGCAATGGAAAAAGCCGAAAAGACTTTGGGGGTCTCGATACATCCTGGAATGCCCCACGGTTTCTACTGGGGTAAGAAACGAGAAGTGACAAAAGAGGGGCCTAACCGTGAAGAAGAGTTCCAAAAGAGCATCTCAAAAACCATAGAGTTCCTCAAAAAACACATGGGCCCAGGTGCGAGGGTGAAGGGTTAGCGGTTCTAGGCGTGGCCTCCATGCGCGGGGTTGCTTGGTCGATGTGGATCACAATGAAAGAGAGGGAGTTTAGTTGAGGGTCTTCACGACGTTCTCCATAGTGGCCCGATGCCCCAAAACCTCGGCCCTAGGCGTGTGCGTCTCCACCGCGGTTCCGGCCGTCGGTAACCGGGTTCCCCACGCGGAGGCGGGGGTGGGCGCCGTGGCCACCCAGGCCTCCACTAACGTCTTCTACGGGATTCAAGGGTTGAAGCTGCTGAAGGAGGGCCTCTCTCCCCAAAGGGCCCTAGAAGCCCTGTTGAGGGAGGATCGCGAGAGGGAGCGGAGGCAGGTGATCATGATAGACCGGCAAGGGAGAACCGCCGCCTTCACCGGGAGGGAGACCGTTGACTGGAAGGGCCACTTGGTTGGGAAGGACTACGCGGCCGCGGGAAACATGCTGGTTGGGGGCGAGGTTTTGGAGGCCATGGCTCGGGCGTTTGAGGGCTCAGAGGGCTGGTTGGCTGAGAGGCTGATGAGGGCCTTGGAGGCCGGTCAAGAGGCCGGGGGCGACTGGAGGGGAAGGGTGTCCGCCGCCTTGCTGGTGGTGGGTGGGAGGCGAGTGGGGGCCCGTCGTTTCCTTGACCTGAGGGTGGATGAGCACAGGGATCCGGTTGGGGAGCTGAGGAGGGTCTTCGAGTCATATAAGAAGCGAATGAAGGGATGATGGAGGCGGTGGGGTTCTCTGACTTAGAAAAACTTTTGTGGGGAAAGGCTACATGGTTTAGGTGAGGCTTGAATCATGGGGAGACTTTCAGTTACGGCTTTTCTTTTGTTGATCTCCTCCGTTTCGTGGTGTGTGCCTGTTGGGGCCTCGGTCACGGTTCAAGCGGCGATAGATCAGAGCATCCACGTGACCTTCGAGTTTGGTGGCCTCAACTCCACGATCTGCGACAAGATTCGAGATTACCCCTCCTTGTTCAACGACACAACCTTCCCCAAGATCGTGGTGAACAACCTCCACCAGCAAGGCCTGACCCGCGTGAGATACCATAGTCCCAGTCTGTACTTCAACCACTCAGAGAGGTGGATGAACGCCACCTTCTACCTGTCCGGCTGGGACATTTTGAGCTTTACCTACGACGAGGCGAATATGGCTAGGACGTATCGGGTGAGGACGGACTGGAGAAAGTTCTCCGCCAACATCACAGACCCTCAGGGTGTTCCCATACTCTCCCTGGACTTCGCCGAGTACTTTGGTATGCCTGTGGACCAGTGGGAAGAGGGCAACTGCACCTTTGAGGGCGAGACGCGCCTAACATACTTCTACAACTATACGGGTCCAAGCTCCGTGGATCCCCTGTTCCGTCTTCTGCTGCCCGCAACGGCGACCAATGTTCACCGAACAGAAGACACAATAACCTATGAGCTTCCACCCGCCCTTGGGGATGTCCTCCTCAACAGCCCCTTTCTGATTTTGGGTGCACTGGTAACCGTGAGTGTGGTTGTCTTCCTTTATCGAAGGGTGAGGAAGAAGTAGAGGCCTTTAGGTGTCTTTCAGTCTTCTTTTTCTAGGAGGAGGTTCGCTAGGGCTTTCTGGATTGTTTCGGTGTGAGGGAGGCGGTTGGTGGGGGTCATGAAAGGTAACATTCTTGGTTTTGGAAGGGCTTTTTTCAGGCTCCTTTTGTTTGAAGGAGTCTGTAGCAGAGGTTTTGCATTTTTGGTTTTTAGAACTCTCTCCGCCGATTTTGAGGGGGGTCATCTTTGTTTTTCACCTTCCTTTTTGGAAAAGGCAGCTGATTTACAGTTTTCCTCTTTTCGCTGAAGGGTCATGTTTAGTAACATTTAAGTTTCAAGTTTCACTCTTTTCCTTTGGTGATCCGGTGGGACGCAAGGAAGACACAAAGGGGGGGTAGGCTCCTTGAGTTCTTCAGGGGGAAACCCTTGGCGAGTTATGGTGAGGCTGCTGAGGCTGTGGGGACGACGGTTGGTTACGCGCGGAAGGTTTTGTGCCAGGAGCGCAGAAGGGGCAGGAGGCACCGGTTTACCAAGAAGGATTATATCTTTCGGCTCTTTATCACGGAGTCTTGGCTGCCGGACAGGGTGGTGGCGAAGCTGGCGGGGACAAGCCCGGGTTACGTCAGGAAGCTCAGATGCCTCTACCGTAAGTGACTGCACAGTCCCAACTCAGCCAACCTTTCTATTCGATTCATGTCAGAACTAAATTCGATTTTCGACTCGAATTTGGGTTGGAGAGTTCATCTAGAAAAAAATAAGTGGATTGTGCTTCACTAAATCAATAAATGTAGTGGACATTGTCAACATTTGAAAGTGGGCGGGTGGCCTTGAGGGATTGGGATGATGAGATTCATGAAGCCTTGGCACATCGTATCAGAAGACGCATCGTAGAATGCTTGCAAGAGAGGAATCTCTCGTTCCATGAGCTACTGAAACTCCTTGCCCTAACTGATCATGGCAAACTCGGTTTCCATCTTAGGGCACTGAGGGGGTTAGTGGAACGAGAGCCCTCAACGGGGAGATATCGTTTAACAGAAAGAGGACAGTTGGCAGCTGAGTTGATTTGGGACACTCGCTTCTTAATTGCGAGCCCCGGACGAGACCTCACACTCCAACCAAGGAGATATGTCCGACGTCTCAGGCTTGGAGACCACGCCGTACTCTTCTATGACACAGAGGAGATCAAGCGCGAAATATGCTTCCCATTCCTAGAAGCGGGGCTGCTAAGGCGCGAAGCGGTTGTCTATGTTACGCCGGAGCATAAACTAGATTCAGAAAGTCTCGAAATTCAGAGATACGGGATGAGCGTCGATTGCTTCCGTCGGGAGGCATTTACAATCATGTCAGCTGACGAATGGTATCTGAGAAAAGGTAAATTGCAAGCCGAGACAATCATGGCTAATTGGCAGATGCTTATCAAAGAGAAGCGAAAGGCCGGATTTACTGGACTACGCGGCGCTGGCGAAACGAGCTTGTTCTTTGAACATGGAAAGAGCCGAGAGTTGTTAAGGTTCGAAGCAGCGATTGGCAGGCAACTTGACCTAAACCTATGTGGACTGTGCCTCTACGACGCACATAGGCTTGATGAAACATGGTTAGCTCAACTCTGCAAAAGCCACGGCCATGCAATCTTCAAAGGGATAGCCGTCGAAACGACATAAACCCATTCATTATCACAAAACATCTGGAAAACTGCAGAATCGATCAGCTTTAAATGTTTGAAGCCCATGAAATAGGACAATCCTGCGCAGAGAGTTGAAAGATAAAAATGGACCCGTTTCCTTTGATTTCCGCCTTCGCTCTGATTCTACTAGCTGAACTTGGCGACAAGACGCAACTCTTGGCCATCATGCTCTCTTCGAGGCACTCGGCTTTTCCCGTGTTCCTCGGGGCCATGCTGGCTTTTCTCGTAGTGGACGGCACAAGCGTTATCGTAGGAGGAGCATTGCTCGGTTTTCTACCTCTGAAATGGGTGACTCTAGGCTCAGGATTAGTATTCATTCTTTTCGGTGTTCTCACGGTCATTCGCAAAGAAAAGGAGGAATTCCATTTCAAAGAACGTGGTTTTCCCTTGTTCACCGCCTTTTCGTTGGTGTCGTTGATGGAGCTTGGCGACAAGACGCAACTCGCCGCCATCGCATTATCTGCCCAGTCCGCTTCTCCCTTGCTTGTGTTAGTGGGCGTGATGCTCGCTTTTCTGGTCATAACTGGAATAGGCGTGGTCTTGGGAGCAAGAATTCTCCGACTACTTCCCACGAAATACCTGAAGATGGGAACTTCGGCCCTATTCATAGTATTCGGAACCGTTTTTGTCGTCAGCTCCATAACTGGAATCTCGATACTTTAAATGAACCGCTTTCATCGAGCCTTTAGGCGCCTTTCAGCCTTCTTTTCCCAGGAGGAGGTCCACCAAGGCCTCCTGATCCACCTCTGCCCGGGTCCTCCAGTCAAGGTACAGCTGGCCCCCCTCGTCCTCGGCTAGGTACCCGGACCGGATATAGCGCCCCACGTTCATGTCCACCCTCCAGCCCGGGAGCTTGTTCCGCAAGAGGTCCTCCACCTCCCTTCTGGGGGCTTTCCCCTTCTTGGCGATTATGTAGGAGATGGCGATGGCCAGGCCAGCGATGTCGTCGATGCGCCACCCCATGAGCTTGGGCTCCTTTGCCTCGAGGCCTCCCCGAAGGGCTACGTAGAACCGGGCCTTGTCCAGCTGCGCCAAGGTCGGCTTCTCCGGGGTCTTCCCCTCTTCGAAGATGGTCTTCACCTGCAGATCCAGCTTCTCCAAGTGGTCGTCCAACATGCTCAGCACGCGGGGGTAGTCAGAGCCTAGACTCTTCCTAAGCTCGTAGCCCTTCACTCCAGGATGCTGGTGGTGGCGGTAGAAGAGGAGGTGAGCCGCCCTCTTGACCTTCTGCGTGTAGTAGGTCTTCCTCTTCAGTCTTGGAGCCCTCTCCATTTCATCCACTCCCCTAACCCCACTGAAACCGGGACAGAGACAACATCCTTCTTCCCAAGCAGGGGCTCCGGCTTATCGAAAGGCTTAATAAAGATTTCCTCCTCCAGCCTGTGGACCTCCAGGGTGGCGTAACCGTAGGTCACGAGGAAACTGGTCATGTACGCCCGCTCCACGGTCTCCGCATAGGTTTCAGCGCCCACGAAGTCCCAGTACCGAACCTTCCCCCCCTCGCCCGCCCTCTGCTTAAGCTCCTCCCAAAAAGCCTCCAACTCCTCCGAGAAAACCTCCTCAGCGAGGATTCTCTCCTTGACAAGCTCCTCACGTGTAGCGGCACCAGCCTCCCTAACAAAAAAGTCCGTCTTTGCCCACCTCTCACTCAAAGGAAGGAGGCCCCGCCAGTACCTAACAGCCTGAGCCAAACTGTGAGGGGAAATCTGCTCCAACTCCACAACAGGGTTCCAGACCTTAAGGAGGAGGCGGGCGAGCTCCTGCCCACTCAGCCGCTGAACCTTCTCCTCCAAAAGGAAGGGGTCCGTGTAGAGGGAGGTGGACCGGCGCCTCACCCAGTCGCTCTGAAGCTTGATGACGGAGGAGAGCTGGTGGACGGCCTCAGCGTCCAGGCAGAGGTCCTCAGGCAGCTCCCACTCCGGAAAATACTCCCTGACCACGGCTATGATGTCGTCCACATCGACGACGAAGGGGTCGAGGCCCCCCTCCTCCACCGACCGGCAGAGGTCGATGACCCGCTGAAGCCTCTCCCGCCCCAGCCTCTTCCTCTTACCCTTCACGGACAACTGGACGATCCCCTTCACAGACCCCTAGGCGACCTCTCGGATTAGGGATGCTCCCTCCACGTTCTGGACCGTGATGATGTGGGCCTCCGTTTCCGTGAAGGTGACGCGGCTCGGCGTGATGGCCACGTACTGGGCCCCCGACCCCATGACGGAGGAGACGAGGACGCTGGCGATGATTTCACGGTTCTTGGGGTCCATGTGGATGTCGTACTCGTCGACGGCCCTGAAGGGAGACCGGACGTGCTGCTGAAGCGCCAGAAGGTAGGCCATGGTGGCTGTGCTCCTCTCCCCGCCGCTCTGGGTGTAGGCGTCCAAGGGAACCGACTCCGCGCCCCGGAAGCCCACCAGCATCTCGAGGCCCGCCTCCTCGATGTCGTGCTCGTTGGTGAGCTGAACTTTTCCCGTGGCCTGGGCCTGGAAGAGTATTAGTCCGTACCGCTGGTTGACGTGGTCCAAGAGGGTGTGGATCACGTTCTTCCAAGCCCCCATCCTCGTCTTCACCTCCTCCAGGGCCTTTTCCCGGTTCTCCGCGACCTGGCGGGCCTTCTCCTTGAGTTCCAGATAGAGTTTGGAGTAGGACTCGTACATGCGCTCGATGTCTTCGGAGACGTCGGCGAGGGCGGCTAGGTGGCCGTCGGTCATTCGCATCTCGTCCAGAATCTCTTCAATGCTCTTCATGGCCACGATTCTTGGGCCTGTCTCTAGGGCCTTCTTCACGGCTTCGTCCAGTTCCTCGAGTAGGCTTTGGAGTTCTCGGTTCAGGCTTTTCAGGTCCTTGGTTAGCGCCTTTTCCTGATACTGCAGCAGGGCGATTTTGATTTTTCGTTCTACGGTGTCGCTGTTGACGCCCTCCATCTCTAGATTTAGGCTGTCCATCTTTGATTGAACATCTGAGATTCGGGCGCCCAATTCTTCAAGTTTCCTAGTGGAGTCTTCAATGAGGCCCTTCAGGTTCTCCCTTTTCTGATCGAACCTCCGGGTCCATGTGCTCTCTAGGTTCTCGTAGGCCCTCCTGACTTCCTCCAGTTGAGACCCCAGGTCGACGGGGTTGAGGTCCCCGTGGATGACGGTCTCCAGCTGCTCTATCCTGTTTCGGAACGTCCTTATCCCCTCTTGAGAGGCCTCTTCCCAAGACCGTATCTCTTCTGAAGTCTGATCGGCGAGCGAGACGTTCACCTCGTGTTTCGCCCTTTCCCGTTCGAGGTTCAACCTTTCGTCCAGGAGCTTCCGCCATTGGGCCTTGAGGTCCTCCATCCTCCCCTGGAGGGCGCTCAGTTGAGCGTTCGTGGTCTCCGCTTCACCTTTGATGTACTCGATCTCCCTCTGTCTCTCTTGGACGCGTTCCCTCAGGTCGGAGGCCGTCTTCTCCCTTTTCGAGATCTCGGCCCAGGTGAGTTCCCGCTCGAGGAACCGCCTCTTCGTCCTCAGCTGCTTCTTCCTCTGGTAGCGGTCGTACTGCTCCCTCCAGTACCGCAGGGTCTGTTCGGCGGACTCTAGGAGCTTGTCCACGGACTCCTCCTGGCTCAGGATGTGGCTCAGCTTCCTTCGGGCCTTCAGGACGTTTCGGCGGTAGGGTTCGAGGCCCACCGCTGCCTCCACCATCCTCAGCTTCTCTTGGGCTGAGAGGACCGTGAACTGCTCCACCATGTTCTGGTGCATGATGACCAGCATGTTGTCCGGGTCCACCCCAAGCTTGGAGAGGAGCCTCGCGACGCTCTCCTTGGTGGCGGCCCTGTTGTCCAGCTCGAACCAGTACTTCCCGTCCCGCCTCAGCACCCTCGTCAGGAGGATGGAGTCCTTGCTGATCTTGGGGATGGGTCTACGGCCACCCCTGGGGGAGTTGTCCAGAACCAGGGTCACCCGGGCCAAGTCCTTGCCCCACCGGATGAGGTCGCTCAGCTTCTTAGACCGCTCCGTGTAGGACTGACCCAGAGCCACCGAGATTCCAAGGAGCAGGGAGGACTTGCCGGAGCCGTTGGGCCCGCAGACCACGTTGACCCCGGCCTTAAAGGGCACCCTAGCGTAGGAGTAACTCATGAAGTTCTCCAAGATGACCTCCCGGATGAACAAGCGCCCGGACCTCGGTGATGCTAGATAGAGGAGGGATTTCCCCTTATTAAACATTAAACGTAATTCTACACGCCACAATTCTTCCGTGCATGGGCACGCGTCCCATAGCTGAAGGATGCCTTCTAAGTGTCTAGTGGGCCGTTGAATTGCTTTAACAGAGCGGGCAACTCTGTGAGGGAGGAGATGAGGTGGGTCGCCCCAGCTTGAGCCAACTCTCTGGGGGAGGAGATGCCGGTTGTCACGCCCACCGCGGTGACATCGAGCCCCCGGGCGCACCTCACATCGTACACGCTGTCCCCCACCACCACGGCCTCTTCAGACTTCACTCCTAACCCCCTCAGCACAGCCTCCAGGTGGGCTGCGTTCGGCTTAACCGCAGGAACAGATCGGCGGGTGACGACGGCGTCGAAGAAGCACCTCAGGCGGAAACGCTTCAGGATGTAGTCCGTTGGACCTTTGTCGTTGACGGTGTAAAGCGCCATCTTCAGGCCCATCTTCCTAAGGACCTCAAGCGCCTCCAGGACGCCGGGAACCGGGCTGGTCATTCGGGCGGCCTCCATCTCGTAGCGGTTGGCGATGGAGAGCACGGTCTCTTTCACCCTCTGAAAATCATCTTCGCCTCTGCCATGGTTTTTCATGTAGATTTCGGCCTTCTTCAGCGTCTTGAAGATGCTCTCCCTGAGGGAGAAGACGGACCGGGGGAGGCCCTGCCTGGAGAGGAGCTCCAAGACCTCTGCTCTCACCTTCCTGTAGTCTAGGTTGAAGTCCACCAGGGTTCCGTCCAGGTCGAAGACCACCGCTCTGACCGCCAAGGCAATCTGCCACCCGATTTCAACCGTGGCCTTGCCCCGCCGTGCACATAAGATTTGCGGTTGCCTATCGCAAGACTGAACGCCCCTCATAAAGGGGTTACAAGCTCATTCGGGTTGGGGATAAAACCATTTTATAATTAACGCCATTCATTATTGGTTAAGAAACGCATTGCCTATGATTGTGCGGGAGGACTGTTATGAGCCTGGAAGAGTATGTGAACAATCCCCTGTGGCCCGTCCTCGTCGAAACGGTTCACGCCATGGTGATGTATCCCCACCACAAGGCGTACACCCGAGACTTCATCCTCCATGAGCAGCCCGACGCAACCCCGAGAGACTTGGCGGCGAAGCTGAGCATACCCCTGGGCGAGGCCCTCGTCATCCTTCACGAACTCCGACAGGAAAGGTCTGCAAGTCGAGGTGAATCTTAGCGGTTCAGAACACGAGGACCGACGAGGCCTTGAAGGAGAGATAAGCCTCTGAACCTACTGTGAGCCCCATTTCCAGCAGGGACCTCCGCGTGATCAAAACCACAAAATCCATCCCTGCGGCCACTTTGATCTTGACCAACGGTCCTCTCTCGGCGATCTCGGCGATCTCTCCCTTAAACAGGTTTCTGGCGCTGGACTTGAAGGGTCTTTTGGAAAGCAGAATGTCATCGGGCCTTATGCACACCTTCACTGGACCTTCTCTATCGCTCACCGCTTTGACTCGGATTTCACCCAAGTTTATATCTGCAATTCCGCCTTCGACGGTGGAGAAACCACTGAACATGTTCTCGAAACCCACAAAGTTTGCCACAAACTCAGAGGCGGGCTTACGAAAGACCTCGTCAGGGGTCCCGACTTGAACTATCTCTCCACGGCTCATAACACCGATTCGGTCAGCGAGAACCACCGCCTCCACATGGTCGTGAGTCACATGGATCGTGGCAATCCCCAGCCTTTCGTGAATCCTCCTTAGCTCCTCCCTCAAGGCCTCCTGCGTGTTAACGTCCAAGGCGCTTAGAGGCTCGTCCAACAGAAACAAGTCTGGCTCAGTCACAAGGGCCCTGGCCAGAGCTGTCCTCTGCCGCTCACCTCCGCTCAAGGTTTCGGGGTACCGATTAGAGAGTTGCTCAAGCCCGGTCAATTGGAGGATCATCTCGATGCGGGGAGTTCTCTCAGAGGAAGGGATTCTCCTCATCTCTAGTCCAAAGGAGACGTTTTCCCGGACGGTCATGTGGGGGAAAAGGGCATACTCTTGAAAGACGAAACCCACGTTCCTCCTTTCTGGGGGTAAGGGAGTGATGTTCCGACCGTTCAGCCAGACCTCTCCGGTGTCAGGGTGGTGAAGGCCCGCGACGGTTTCAAGGAGGAGCGTTTTTCCCGCCCCTGTGGGGCCCAAAACCACGAAGTACTCTCCGTCGTTTACGTCAAGGTTGATATCCCTCAGGGAAAAGGCATCCCAGGCCTTGGACACGTTCCTGAGACGAAGCACCTTCACGCCCTCGCCAACGTCTTTAAGGGTCGAGCCTGCAGTGCCCTCAAACCAAGGAACACCAGAAGTGTCACGAAAACCAGCAGCACCGCGACGGGTCTAGCCGCAACTAACCCGGGTTGCGGTCCCACAAACCGCTTGTATATCAGGACGGGCGCCGTGAGTGGATAGTAGGTCAATATTATGACAGCTCCAAACTCACTTATCGCCCTCGCCCACGCCAAGACGCACCCGGTCAGGATGCCGCGAGAGGCCAAGGGGAGAGTTATCTTGAAGAAGGCCGAGGCCCGTGTGGCGCCGAGGGTCCTCGCCACCTTTTCTAGGTTTGGGTCGATTAGCTCAAAGGATTCTCGGGCGGCCTTGATCAGGAAGGGCGAGCTGACGAAGAGCTGGGCGGCCACTATGCCGAGGAGGGTATTCACGATCGGTATGTGGGGACCGAAGAAGGACAACAGGGCGATTCCTGCGACGGTGTGTGGAAGAAGGATGGGGATGTCGATGAAGGTGTCCACCAGGCTTTTTCCGAAAAATTGGGTGCGCGCCAGAAGGTACGCCAAGGGTGTTCCGAATATTAGGGCTATGCAGGTCGCAATGGTTGCGCTGAAGAAGGACATGAAAATGGCCCCTTGAACCTCGGGGTCCGCGGCGGCCCTCAACAGGGTTCCCGGCGAGTCCTGTAGGCACATGTTGACCACGGGCAGCAGGATGAACAAGAACAGCGTTACACCCATGAAGGCGAAGAGGATCATCATCAGTTCCTGAACCTTGAAACGCCAGACACGTTCGGTCAACTTCACGTCAATCTTTCCTCCTCAATCACGTAAGGTTGAAGAGTTAAAGGCACAGCGGTCTTGTTATTGGTGACCGCGGGGAACACGGGCGGCTGTCCACACTCACTCAGGATGTCCCGCCTCTCTGAAAGCATAAACGCAACGAAGTCCGCCGCCAAATTTTCGTCTGGGGCATTGTTAGGTATGGTGATGGCATACATGATCGGCTCCCCCTCTTTAAGGGTTCCGTCGGAAAGGGAGACGTTGACCTGAGCGTAATAGGGAGCCAAGTGGGGGTTTCCCAAATTTATCTCATCGGGCAGCTTCACATACTCGAATTGGTGCTGAATCGCCAGTGACAGGTAGAGGAAGGCGTAATCCAGTTGCTGAGCGTCCATGAGGGCTGTGAGTTCCGACTCCCTTGGCCTAGTTGGCAGCGGGCATCTGTTCCGGAGGCTCTGGTAAATCGCCGAATTGTTGTAGAATCTTTCCGCTAACCTCCAGACCATGAGGGCCCTGTATCCGCAGGGGTCGGCGTCGGGGTCTGACCTTCCAAAGGTGATGTCTGATCGATCTAGAACCTCGTACCAGTTGTCTTGGTTAATCTCGTTTCGATACCTGCTGTGCTCGGTGTAGGCTATGACCATCTCGTTCCTGGCGAAAACGGCGTACCAGCCAGTGTACTGCGGAAACATCAGGTCGATGATAACCGTGTAATCTGAAACCCCGACCACGCCGCACGGCTTGTGCAGCTCCGTGACCTGTCTAACAACGTCCCGGCTGCCGTAGGGTTCACACACCACTCGGACCCTTGGATGGGCGCTCATGTACTCCCTTGCAAACCTTTCGAAGGGCGTGGTCAGACTGCCCGCGTGAAAGACATGAAGGTACTCAGGGAAAACGTACCCGTGATAGTACACGTACCCGGAAGTTGTAAGGGCGGCGACCGAAAGGATGAAGACGATCTTTTGGCGAAGCATCATCGGTATCACGTTATGTTCTTTTGTATATAACGAAACGCGTTATAACCTTATAAGCATAACGACGCAACATACCCTGAAGACTATGTCCCCCCGCGAAGGGCGCAAACCCTCCTGCAAAGTCTGGCTCGAATACCAAGGTGAGCCCCTCCTCGGGAAGGGTGGAGCCGCCATCTTGGGGGCCATCCAAGAGGAGAGGTCCATTTCCATGGCAGCCAAAAAACTGGGGATGTCTTACCGCTACGTGTGGAATTACCTGTCAAGGGTGGAGAAGGGGCTTCAGGAGACCATTGTGGTGAGGCACAGGGGAGGAAGGGGAGGAGGCGGGGCGGAGCTGACCGAATCAGGAGAGAGCCTGCTGAAGGAGTACAGGCGGGTGGAGGGTTACGTGGGGGAGATCTTGGGCGATGAGGAGTACTGGGAGGCGGTGGGCTTGAAGATCAGCGCTAGGAACCGGCTGAGGGGCGTCGTCAGAGAGGTGGAGAAGGGAACGGTTGCCGCGAAAGTGAAGATTGAGATAGGGGAGCCGGTGGTCGTAACCGCCCTCATATCCAGGGAAGCTGTAGAGGAGCTGGACCTACAGGCCGGAGACCGCGTGGAGGCTGTGATCAAGGCAACCGAGGTCATGGTCGCGAAACAAAGGGAATAAAGGCCTCAGCCCTCGACGACATACCTGTACAGGACGTGCTCTCCCGAGGTCAGGCTGTCCCGGAGGACCCTCACGATATCCCCCGGTCGGGCACCTACGGCCATTACAGCGGGGTCCGAGGCTTTGATCCATGGAAGCTGGTAAGGCTTCACCCGATACCTCGCCAGCACCTCCTCCTTCTCCTCCGGCTTGAGGACCTCATGCCTCGGCACCAGGGTGTGCTTAAAGATTTCGAAGGCCGGGAAGAGTCGAGGGATGAGCTCTATCCCCTCTTTCACGACGGAGGCCTTAGCCGCCGGGGTGTACCCCCCGCGAGCGATGATTATCCCCCCTTCCACCCCGTCCGCATCCATGGCCTTCCTCAGCTGTTTCACGTAGTGCACCCCCACGGTCGCCTCCATCGGTATACACCAAAAGTACGCCTTCTTGCCCGTCTTGGGCATCTCAGCTAAGAGGCGGATGCTGGTTTTCTGGTCCTCCCGCTTGACCAACCGGTAGCCCCGAAGCTTCATGAGCTCTACAGCCTTCCTCTCCTCCAACGTCGCCTCAGCGCTCAAACCCTTCAACCCGCACTTTGAACGATGTAAAGGGGAAACTGTATCATCCCACATAAACTTTATGCTCTGCTTTTCTGGCGGAAGGATGTTTCCGGGAGAGAGTGACGGATTTTTGTCTTTAAAGATGTACGAATTATTTATACGAAATTCTTATTTAACCTTAACAAAACCAAACGACAAGTGGTGATGAACTTTGAAGGCCTTAGAGGCCGCTTTGAGTGGAGTCTGCGCCGCTCTTTACGCTTCCGTCGGATACGTGTTGCATTCCATCCTTCCTATCTATACTCCAGGAGTTGGCGTTGTAAGGTTTTGGCCGGAGGTTGTTATTCCAGGCGTCTTTGCAGTTTTTTTCGGGCCGTTAGTTGGGGGAATAGGTGCCGCCGTAGGCATATTCATCAGTGACGTGTTAATTCATCACGATCCCCTCCTCAGCATAACTGTTGGAGTACCCGCAAACTTCATTTGTTTCTTCCTGATCGGCTATATCTCCAGAAAAGAATTGAACTGGAAGAAAACGGCCTTAGGTCTGGGTATCGGCAGCGTAATCGTGGGCATAATTGTATACTTAATGATGGTTTTCTTATCCGCCGAAACTTTGTATGCCTACACTAAGCTGTCACCTGAACAAAGCACTCTCCTGTTCGCTGGTGCCTGTATTGGAAGCTACCTACTGATGATGATCGCGGGGTACTTCTGGCCGGATTGGAGAACCTATGGAATCGCTTCCGTTATAGGCTTAGGCATAGGAAGCACCATCGTGGGTTTCGGTGTCTGGACGTACAGCCAATTCTTCATGTTGCCTCTCGGTTGGGGATTTCAACTTCCACTCTATGCTGCCTTCATGTGGCTAATATGGACATTCACCACAGAGATACCCTTTCTGATAGCGCTAGGTCCCCCAATTTTGAAGGCGGCTTACAGAGCCTTTCCGTCTTTAAAGCCTGCAAAAGAGAGGAGCAGATAACGTGTGGCAGAAAGGGCAAGGGCATTTTCTCCCGCAGGAATTTCCAGCTTCTTCGAAATTTGCGATAGAACTCCCGATGGAGCCCTGATTGAGGACCCTGAAAGAATCGGGGCTCGGGGCGGCGGATTTGTTATCAGCAAAGGAGTTCTAACCGAGGTCAGCGTTATCGAATCGAAAGAAGAGCGCGTACGGGTCTTCATTAACGGGAGGCCCTCGCCTGAGGCTGAGACCACGAAAAGCGTGGTCGACGCTTTGTTGGAGAGGGCTCAAGGAACCTATCACGTTACAGTTAGGCATAGAGTTGATGTTCCCATCGGGGCGGGTTTTGGATCGAGCGGAGCGGGGGCGTTGGGCGCCGCAATGGCCCTGAACAGGGCATTGAACATGGGTCTCACGTACAATCAGGTGGGCCGCATAGCGCACGTAGCTGAGGTGAGGTGCCGAACAGGGTTGGGAACGGTTGGACCGCTGATGCTTGGAGGGTGCGTCGTCACTGTTGAGCCAGGAGCTCCAGGCTACGCTTTGATCGATCGCATTCCCGTCTCTCCCGATCACAGAATAGTTGCAGGTGTTGTTCGGCCTATTCTAACCAAGGAGATACTTGCATCCCTAGAAAAACGAAGGGTTGCTAATGAGTGGGGAAAGAGAACCGTGGACAGGATTCTCGCTAACCCCACCCTCGAAAACTTCATGCAGGCCAGCAAAGAATTCGCGATGGAAACGGGGCTCATCTCAGATCACGTTCGAAGGCTTATCCGCGCCGCAGAGGATGTAGGAGCCGTTGGTGCCGCACAAAACATGGTAGGAGAGGCTGTCCACGCCCTCGTTACAGCCGACAAAACAAAGGATGTCGTTCAGGCCTTTGAGAGAACCCTGCCTCGAGAAAGGATCCTTGTAACAAAAATCGACCTCCAGGGTGCGCGACTGCTCAGGTGACACAGAACCGTGAAGAGATTTGGAACAGTAGCCGTGGGCGGGACCTTCGATGAGTTTCACAAGGGCCACCGAGCCCTGCTTAGGAAGGCCTTCAAGGTGGGGGACCGCGTTCTGATCGGCTTGTGCACGGAAGAGTTTGCGAGAGAGTTGAGGAAGCCCCATGAGGTGGCCACCTACAATGAACGCTTGGGGGAACTGAAGGATTTCTTGAAGAGCCTAGGGGTTCTAGATCGAGCGGAAATCATCCCTCTGCATGACCCCTACGGCCCCACCATTTCGAGCCGCAGCATCGAGGCAATAGTGGTGAGCCGGGAGACGGAGCCCCGCGCCCGCGAGATCAACGTGAAGCGGAGGGCTGGAGGGCTGCCGCCCCTTGAGGTGGTGGTCATCGAGATGGTCCCGGCGGAGAACAACATTTCCATAGCCACCACTCGAATCCGGCGGGGAGAGATCGACAGGGAGGGGCGCCTCCTGAAGTTTGGGACGTAATGTGCCTCTCATCGACAGCCAGTCCATAAATAAGGAATGAACCAAACTACCGTGAAAGTTATGATTAATCCATAAAGCAAACTTTTTTATATATCCTCGTCAGGTGCTGTCTTCAACGCCAGAGGCTGGTGGCTTGCTGTGGATGTATGGCTTAGCGTAGTCATCCTGATCATTGCCTTAGTGGTGTTAAACGAAGCGAGCAACGTCACAATAACTTATGCGTCGGGAACATCAGAAATCACGGGGCTCTCAAAAACGGCTGTGGGCTTCATTTTAATTGCCTTCTCCACCTCTTTGCCAGAGTTAAGTGTCTCTGTTATGGCTGCATTAGGCGGCTCCGAAGAGATAGGTGTTGCTATTGGGAATGTTTTGGGCTCCAACATTGTTAACATCTGCCTCATCATCGGATTGGCTGTCATGCTTGTCACATTCAGGCGACGCAGTAGCGTGAATATCGTCCCGGTAATGCCGAAGAAGGAGTTAGGAAGCCTTTATTTCGGCCTGTTTGTGGCGTCTATCATACCTTTATCCCTAATTTACATGGCTGAGGTGAGCCCATACGTCGGCGTCGTTTTGATTGCCATCTTCTTATTCTACACTTACCAAATAACTAGAATGGAAGTGGCCACCAATATTGAGGCACGAAACAAAGGGGCGAAAGACGAGAGAAAATTATGGAGGTATATTGCCTTGACCTTTCTCGGGGTTGCCGGCATCATAGCGAGTTCCCGCTTCATTGTGGACGCCTCCGTGAACATAGCTGAGAGCCTCGGCGTACCGAAAACGCTCATCGGCGCCACGATCATCGCCTTCGGTACAAGCCTCCCAGAGTTCGCCACCAGCATAGAAGCAATAAATCGTGGGCATAATGAATTGGCCTTCGGAAACATTGTAGGCAGCTGTTTCATGAATATAACCTTGATTTTAAGCATCCCCCTCATTGCAGCACCCTTCACGATTGATATGAGGGTGTTTTCCAACTTGTGCTTTGTTGCATAAATAGCTTCTCAGGCTAATTTGTTGCCTTTCCATCACGATTTTGTCGTGGGTTGGTCAGTCTTTACCTGTACCGGATCAGTAGGTTGTAGACGAAGCATTTGATCAGCATCT
>Ga0315306_10000029_pt1 | contig 67941 bp, 82 predicted proteins | sample TDP1_MG_FD_203803 | JGI IMG/M metagenome (GOLD analysis project Ga0315306, IMG submission 203803) | Freshwater sediment microbial communities from Lake Towuti, South Sulawesi, Indonesia - TDP1 | ecosystem: Environmental > Aquatic > Freshwater > Lake > Sediment | place: Indonesia: South Sulawesi... | reverse complement strand
TTAGAATCACAGGAGTTTTCGCCTATGGTTTCGATGAAACTTGGCTTGGTAGAAAATTAGATGAAAATTGTCTGAAAGAACTAGAAGCATTGCGTCGAAAATACAAAATTCACCTCAGTGGGGAAGGCGGAGAATTCCAAACATTCGTTTGTGATGGGCCTATCTTTGCTAAAAGGATTGTATTTTGCGAGGTAGAAAAATATTGGGATGGTAGCTCTGGATTTCTAGTCGTAAAAGATGCAAAGTTACAAGATAAGTTCTGATGCAAGCTTTTGTGCCATCTCTAAGGTTTCCCTTGGGTTGAGTGTCAAAATTTTTCTTCCGCGCATCAGAATTTCGCCGTTAACGATGGTCGTATCCACGTTCGACCCCTTCGCTGAGTAAACGAGATGAGAGATGAGCGTTTCCTCCCCGTGTATTGGTGCCAAGTTGGGTGAGTTTAGGTTTACTAAGATCAGGTCAGCTAACTTTCCTACTTCAACGCTTCCTACCATGTTACTTAGACCTAAGGCATGAGCTCCATCGATTGTCGCCAAGTCCAGAACTTTTTGTGCAGGTAAAACAGTTGGATCCCAGCGATGGGCTTTGTGTACTAACGCACAAAACTTCATTGTTTCAAACATATCCAGGGAGTTGTTGCTTGCCGCGCTATCTGTTCCAAGAGAAACAGCGACTCCATTCTCGAACATTTCAGGAATGGGGGCGACGCCGCCCTCAGCCAGCTTCATATTCGAAACTGGGCAGTGTGAAACCTTAACTCCATGCTTTGCCAGAGTTTTGACTTCAGTCTTAGTTATCCAGACGCAGTGCACCGCAATTACGTTCTCATCAAGAAATCCAATTTTATCTAGAAATTCAATTTCTCGCATTCCATGCCTTCTCTCGAAGTCAGCTTGCTCCCGCCGCGTTTCCGCCGCATGTATCTGTAATGGCAAATGTTCGCGATCGGCAAGATCTTTTGCTTTAAGCAAGAGCTCCTCGGAGCATGTAAAGAGTGAATGAGGGCTAATTGCGGCATGGATTCTCGGATCATTCATTTCCTGAATAAACGCAGCGCGTTTTTTAGCGTCTGAAATCTGGGAAGGCTGTAGTAAAGGGTCAAAAAAATCAATCACTCCACAACCTATAAATGCTCTTAGTCCAGCTTGCCTAACGGCTTTTGCAGCTTCTTCAGAATGCATGTACATGTCCATAACACATGTTGTTCCAGTTGAAATCATTTCCAAACAACCTAGTAGAGCACCAAAATAGCAGTGTTTCTTTGTAAATTTTCTTTCAATCGGCCAGACTCTCTTTTCGAGCCATTCTCCAAGTTTCATGTCATCTGCGTAACCACGTAACAAAGTCATGGGGAGATGCGTGTGAGTATTTATGAGACCAGGTAATAATGCCATTCCTTTTCCATCGATTGCCTGCCCCGCTTCATAGCGTGGGTTTCTGGTGATATCTGTGATCACTCCATTTTCAATGTATACAGAGTAGTCGCGAAGAATAGTTTTCTGAGGATTTTGGGTGACGATCCAACTGCATTTTTTTATTAAAAGCGAATTCAAGGGGCTACACCTAAAGTTTCAACTTTCCAGTTGAGGCTTAATCCCAAGGTCTAACCGAATACTCTTACCTATTATCTTCTTTCTCTAAGCCTAAAATTATCATCACAGAAACGTCGTTAACGTTCGTGCCTGTTGGACCAGTAAAAATTAGATCGTTGAGGTGTTTAAAGAACGTGTATGAATTGTTGTTCTTCAGGTGCATGGTTGCATCTAATTTCTTTGCTCTCGAACGAATCATAGTTTTTCCATCGGCTATAGCTCCTGCCGCATCAGTTGGGCCATCAATACCGTCAGTGCCAATTGAGGCCACTACTACGCCGCTTAGTCCTTCTATCCCCATGGAAGCACTTAGTACCAGCTCTTGGTTGCGTCCTCCATGTCCCTGACCTACAACTGTTACTGTTGTTTCTCCTCCCGCGATGATCGCGGCGGGTTTTTGAATGGGGTTATTAGAGTTCACAACCTCTTTTGTGATCGCTGCATAAACTGTACCGACATGCCGTGCTTCACCTTGAATAAGCGAAGAGAGAAACAATGCATTCAAACCTAGTTTTTTTGCTTGTTCGTAAGCAGCTTGGGCGGCTAAATGGTTGTTTCCCACTATGAAGACACGGTTATTTCTAAAAATTTTGTCGGTTGGTTTAGGTGTTTCTGGAATTTTATTATGTAAACCAGCAGTTAGGTGATGTTGCACGCTTTTTGGGATTTTCTGCCACAACTCGTATTTCTTAATAATTGAGATAGCTTCCCCGTATGTGCTTATGTCGGGCACAGTGGGGCCTGATGCAATCGCGTCTAACGGGTCACCGAGTACATCAGAAAGAATTAAGCTGATCAGCGTAGCTGGGTAAACTTCTTTTGCAAGCTGTCCACCTTTAATCTTTGAAATGTGCTTTCTAACAACATTGATTTCATCGATTGTTGCTCCACAAGCCAGAAGAGATTCAGTTACCTGCTGTTTGTCTGCTAGGGTAATTCCCTCTGCCGGAAGGGGCATTAGTGCCGATCCTCCCCCAGAAATCAAACAAATTACCAGGTCTCTCCTTTTTGCCCTCTTTGCAATCTCGATTATTCGCTTAGAGCCTTTAACCCCAGCTTCACTAGGTATTGGGTGATCAGCCTCGTGAAGCCAGATTTGCGTAGTTTTGAATTTGGACTTGGTTCCACGGAGTATGTTTACATGACCAATTGCGATCAAGTTGCCTAGTATTTTCTCTAACGCTTCCGCCATTGCTCCACTGGCTTTACCTGTGCCAATTACAAATATTCGATTGTATGCACTAAGATCGATTGAAACTCCATTGATGACTAGGAATTTTTCGTGTAACTTCACATGATTCATTATAGCAGCATAGGGGTCAGCTGCGTCGACAGCTGCTTTCAAAATCTTTAATGCCAAATCTCGTGCTCTTCGATCGACAGTCGAACGGGCGTTATTCAGAATCTCTAGGTTGTTAAGAATTTTCATCAAGCGTTCCACTAACTGTCTACTATTTTACCAGCATGGTTAATTTAAAATAATCATAGGCATTTTTGGGCAAACGGAAAGAAATAATTCGGCTTTTCCCACTTAATTACATGGAGGAGGAAGAATTTGCGGGCTTGCATATTAGTCTACTGTAAGTCAGGCAAGTTTTCTGATGTGACCAAAGTCATTAAGAAGATCAAAGGAGTCAGGAAAGCATTTTCAGTTTTTGGAAGATGGGATGTCGCGGTATTGGTGAACGTTGCTGACATTAAAACATTGGGAGAAATAGCTCTGAAGATCAACGGCCTTCCGGGAGTTCGGGGTGCGGAAACTCTAATCGAGGTTCCAAGCTAGGAGGAGATGAAGATGATAAATTCTGTAATCCTCATGCGGGTTCAACCAGGCAAAGCCAAAGATGCCTTAGACGCAGTTAAGAAATTCAAGGAAGTCAAAACCGCTTTCTTAGTTTTCGGGCGATATGATATAGTCGCATTTGCCGAAGTAGTTTCCCTAGAGGCTATGGAGAAGCTCTCAAGCAAAGTAAATGCAATTAAGGAAATTAGATCCACAGAAACTTTAATGCAAGGTTAACTTCTCCAATTACTTTTTTCAAATTTTCGCATGCCTCATTGTATGAATGCGCGGATTCCAATGGTTAGGCAACTTAGTTCAATTGAAATCCAATTTTTACGAGCCATATCGGAGGGGTATCACACTCCCGCGGAGATTGCTAAGAGACTTAATGTGAGCTCTAGAGAAGTTCAACAGATTGCCAACTTGCTTGAATTGGAAAATTTTATTCGTATTCAGCTAGGAAGTAATATTTTTGAGCCTTCTGAAAACCTACTGGCTTCTCCAAAAGGGAAGTTACATAGTCGCCGAGCAGGGTTTGACAGCTTCCACGCAAGGTCTCGCTGCAGTTCACCTATCAGACCTTCAAAGGGCGATTGTTCTTCTGCTCTATAACTATGGTGACACATATGATAATTCGATTCGAACGCTTCTTCAAAAAAAGTTAGGTTTTTTTGCAACTGACGAACAAGTTAGCCAAGCAGTAGAAAGCCTTCTTAATCATGGCATCCTTGCGGTTAAAACTTCCTTCGCTGTATTCCTCTTTGTTGCCTCATTTGTAAGGCGGAAAGTTGGCTGTCAGCCTACGGATATGAAATTGCTCGAAAGTCCGTTTGAAGTCTCAGTATCTCGGCTTCTTCATTGCGTCGAGTCAGAAGCGGGGAGACTGTTAATCATCATCGACAAATTACTCTTTAGTTTCGTTTCTATAATTCTTTATCTACTTAGCTAGTACATTTTGCATGATAACTTTTGGTGAGTTAAGTTTCCACTCAGAGCCACAGTAATTACAGTGGCACCAAATTACGTGGTCGTTTTCTTCGAATGTTCTAACTAAAATCGAACCAACACCACAAAATGGGCATTCCAATTTTAAATTCACCTCTGTAGATTGTATTTCAGTTACTTTAACTGCCAAGGATCGAATTTTTCTGCTAAGCATAATGTTTCCCAAACATGTCACGTTTTGTTCCATTAAATATCTCAAAGATCAATAGCCTTTTACACTGGCTGCATCTTCGAAGTTTTAAATAATACGCTCAAATTCTATGGAGCGATTACACCAATTTTTCAATAACCTTCAAATCTTGCAGTAAACCGCATCAGTTTTTGAATAACCACCATTTCTAAATTCTCACACATCCTATGCGGAGGTTTCTTATATCTCTTGTGCGCGTCAAATCCGGATCGTTTGAAGATCTTTTTCTTTATTAGAAGAGAGCATATGCGCATCTGAAGATGTCGATGGATAATTGTTTAAATGTTAGTAATTTTTCAACCTTCTTACGAACAAAAGAATTTTAAGCACGTGTGTAGGTTGGGCTTGTTATGATTGGAGAGATAATTCTTGACTAAATATATTTTCATCACAGGAGGAGTCCTTTCAAGCGTCGGAAAAGGATCCGTGGTTTCATCTATTGGTAAGATCCTTCAAGCCTGCGGGTTCGCTGTAACCGTGATCAAAATTGACCCATAAGTCGAACAGTTCAGCTGTTTGACTGGGAGTTTAAACGTAGACGCCGGAACAATGAACCCGTACGCCCATGGAGAAGTCTTCGTGACAGAAGACGGGGGCGAAATGGATCTAGATCTAGGGAGCTATGAAAGGTTCCTAGATATTAATGTCTTAAAAGATCAAAATATTACGACTGGGCAGATCTACTGGTCAGCCATAGACAAGGAACGTCGTGGTGATTATCTAGGTCGATGCGTCCAAATAATTCCGCACATTACTGATGAGATTAAGGCGCGTATTCGCTCCGTCGCTGATCGTTCGAAAGTTGATGTTGTTTTGATCGAGGTTGGAGGTACGGTTGGCGACATTGAGGGTTTGCCGTTTCTTGAAGCGATTCGTCAATTACGTCTCGAAGAAGGTTTTATGAATACCCTTTTTGTTCACGTAGGTCTTGTCCCCGTTTTGGACGCGACAAGCGAGTATAAGACGAAGCCGATTCAGCACAGCGTACAAGAGTTACGGCGCATCGGAGTTCAACCAGATGCTATTGTGGCTCGTTGCCGGGAGCCATTGTCAGGCGAGCCGCGAAAGAAAATTGCTCTATTTGGAAGCGTTGAGGACAAAGCAGTATTCTGCTCGCCGAATCTGAGAAGTATTTATGAGTTGCCAATTACCTTGGACGAGCAAGGTTTAGGTGCCTTCATTTGTGAAAGATTGGGGCTGCCTAAGCGGAAAGCCGAGTGGTCGCAATGGTATCAAATCGCCAAATCTCTTGTAGAGGCTCCTCATGAAGTAAAAGTCGCTATGTGTGGGAAATATGCTAGGCTTGCTGATGCCTACATTAGCGTAAACGAAGCATTACGTCACGCTGGTGCCGCTTGTGGCGCTTCGGTTCAAATTGATTGGATTGAAACTGAGAAATTCGAGGAAGATCCAGCCAACCTTGAGATGCTCTCACATTTTGATGGCATCTTGGTGCCGGGTGGCTTTGGGGCTCGCGGGACTGAGGGCAAAATTTTAGCCATTAAATATGCACGTGAGCAGAATATGCCATTCTTGGGTATATGCTTAGGCTTCCAACTCGCTACCGCCGAGGTTGCGCGCCATATTGTTGGACTAGAAAAGGCAAATAGCACGGAGATTGATCCGCATTCTCCGAACCCCGTAATCGATCTTCTCCCCGAGCAAAAAGCTGTAACGTTGATGGGTGGAACGATGCGATTGGGAGCTTATCCAGTGAAAGTAAGGCCTAAGACATTAGCTTCTCAACTTTATCAAAGAGAGATAATTTACGAGCGCCATCGGCATAGGTATGAAGTAAATCCTGCCTATTGGAGCGAACTGGTCAAGCATGGCTTAGTTTTCTCTGGGACAACTCTAGACGAACGACGAATTGAGATTTTAGAATTGCCTGGTCACTATTTCTTCTTTGCAACGCAATTCCATCCAGAGTTCAAGAGTCGCCCAGGAAAGCCGGATCCAGCTTATTATGGCTTCATAAAATCAGCGCTGGACAAGAAACTAGGAAAATCCACGCCTTCGTTTGACGTAAATTTTGAGTATGCAGCCGCCGCGACTCTGGCAACTAAGCAGTCCAGCTATTAGGTTAATGAGAAGAAATGGGCATCTTTAAAGCGCCTTAAACTCGTGAAATTGGGCTTCAAGAGTATGTGACTGTACACAAATGTCAGCTAGAACTCAATTTTTAGCCGTTCCTTGATGGTTCTTAGCACGACAATAGTCTGTGTAGAATCTATTCCATTAACTTCACCAAGCTCATCTATAATTTTTGTCAACCCATTCATGTCGGTTGTCCTAATCTTCAAAACAGCGTAAAATTCTCCGGTTACATCGTAAATTTCGTATACGTCTTTCATCGAATTTAGCACATTTAATACGTCGGGATATTTGGCTGGGTCAGCCTTAACGCAGATGATCGCTGTTAATCCCTTTCCAACTTTGTCTGGAGAGATAACTGTATAGAACCCTCGGATAATACCTGAATCCTTTAGTTTTTTCACCCTTAGATGAACGGTTCCCTCGCTCACATTCAACTTCCGTGCAACATCCGCGAATGATGCACGAGCGTCCTCTTGCAGCATATTAATGATGTTCTTATCTAAATCGTCAAGCATGAGTTCCACCAACTTTGTTGTTTCAAATCCAATTATTGTTTCTTTCTAATAATTTATATTTTAATTAAGAATCAATAAAAATCATCGATTTTCGCTAGAAAATAACCTAATATCCAATGAAATGTCATGAATAATATAAATACGATTTCTATTAATGCCGTAACAACCTAGCGACTATGCTTTGAAACTGGTCTAAAGAAAACATAAATTGCGTCTAAACCTATTAATCAAAGCTAAAGCCGGGTATAATGGGTGCCGAAGAAACTATTTTACGTTCCCCTCGGTAGCGTGTTCTTTGTAATATTGCTTCTTCTCTTTATCGTGGTTTTTCTGCTTCTCTATGTGGAAGTCATTGGCTTCGCTTTCAAGAACCTTGGCTTCAGTCCTATCATAGTTGGTGTAATACTTGCTGTTTGCCTTTTTGGAAGTTACATCAATATCCCAATGGGGACTATTAAAGCCAAAGTGCCGATGGTTACGGTCGGCTACGCAAGATTCTTTGGTGTAGTTTATCCAATCCCTATGGTCGGAGAGGGTGTTTCTGAGACGACGGTAGCAGTTAACCTAGGCGGAGCGGTAATACCAACTTTAGTTTCACTTTACCTAATTTGGCGCGTCCCAGCACTCATACCCTTCGTGCTGGTTGCGGTGGCCGTAGTTTCATTTCTCGTACATAAGGTTGCGAGACCAACTTCTGGCGTTGGAATAACAACTCCAGCTTTTTTACCTCCAATTTTTGCCGCTTTGACTGCTATGCTTTTCAGCGGTGGAAACCCATATATCGTGGCTTACATTTCAGGTACTTTGGGAACTTTGATCGGAGCCGATCTTCTTAATCTGAAAGCTATTCCGAAATTGGGTGCTCCAATAGCAAGCATTGGTGGTGCTGGAACATTTGACGGAATTTTTCTCACAGGCGTTTTGGCGGTCATACTTGCAAGTTTTTGAGCGACTAAAATTAAAGTAGTCGTCGAATCTTGACATTGAGTCAAGTTCAACCTTTTTATTTTCAGGATGAGTAAAACTGATTAATACATCCTTAGTTTTTCCAACGACTCTAAAGCCTCTTTGCCCTTAGTTGTAAGTACATAATAAAATCTCTCCGGTTTTCCTGCACCCTTGTACGCCTTATCTCGCTTGATTAAGCCCAGCACCTCAAGTTCGCTTAGGTGTTGATATATGCTTGGAATTTTGATAATAGTGCTATAGCGTTTTTTTACTTCTTTCCAGATTCCGTAGCCATATAGCTCTCTGCCAGATAGGATTTCCAAAATGCATAACTTTGTTCTGCCAAGTTTTGTTGTAAGTTTTCTTTCTTCCACTTGTTTAATCAGTTTCTCCATTTCTCTGACTCTCTCAACAAGTCTTCTTGCAGTAGCCGGATCCTTAAGCCCCAATCCAGTTATAACGCAAACAATTTTCTCGCTACGATCAATTTTCTCCATCTCAAGGAGTTTTTTTAAAGCTGCGATGGTTGAGGTGGCTGCTGGTTCAGCAAATATTCCCTCTGTTTTCGCTAACAACTTAGTTGCGTCTATGATTTCCTTGTCGGACACTGAGATGGCGATTCCCTTGGACTCTTTTATTGCTTGAAGCGCCAAGTATCCTTGCAAAGGGTTTTTTACACCCAAATCTCGCGCGAATGTTTGTATCTTATCAACAGGTCTCACGGTTTTCTCATTTCCCTCGTACGCTTCTACAATTGGTGCACAACCTTTCGCTTGTACCCCAGTCATCATGACTGAGGTCTCAGCGATGAAGCCTATATGGAATAATTCCTCGATCGCTTTCCAGATCATGGAAATGTGTCCGCCGTGTCCCATTGGAACGATAATTCTGCTAGGAGTATTCCATTCTAATTGTTCACAGATTTCGTATCCAGTAGTTTTCTCTCCTTCAAGAAAAAATGGGTTACTCGGTGCGACAAGGTAGCTTTTACCAATTAACTGGGTGGCTTTAGAGAAAGCTTCCTCATAGTTTTCTGTAGGCTCTGCGTCTGCACCGTATGCGATTATCTGGTAAAGTTTACCGAGATCTACGCCACTGGGGATGAAGACTGTGCACTTTAGGCCGGCTTTAGCTGAGTAAGCCGCTAGGGAGGCACCTAAATTACCCGTGGTCGCACAGCATACAGACTTAAATCCAAATTCTTTTGCCTTAGAAACTTCAACGGTCGCGCCTCGATCTATGAAAGCACCCGTTGGATTAGTTGTCTCATCCTTTATGAACAAGTTTCTTAATCTAAGTTCTTCAGCAAGTCTATCACACTTGTGTAGGAAAGTTCCCCCTTCCCCGAGCGAAACAATTTTTGACTCATCAGAAACAGGTAAGAGCTCATGGTACTTCCAAACCCCTGGCCCGCGTCTTCCTACTTCTTGGGGATTTAACCTTTCTCGTGCTTCCTCATAGTCATAAGCCACGTTAATTGTTCCCTTGCACCTTGGACATGCTTGAAGAGTTTTGTTTAGCGGATATGTTTCTCTACAATTTGTGCACATTAGTGTTAAAGCAAATGACACAATAATCCCCCGAAATCTGAGCCAATATATAGGCTATAGCTTATATATTAACTCTAGAATTACACTTACGCTGTTCTACGAAAGTTAACGGTGATAAAGTGTGGAATCAGAATCTACGAAGCGTAGGCTAACAACTAGGGACCTCGCTATTTCCGCGGTGCTAGCTGCGTTAGTTTGCGTGGCTACTCTGTTAGTGCAGATCCCTAACCCGCCGACACGGGGCTACATCAACGTTGGAGACGCTATGATTTTTGTTAGTGCCCTTACCTTTGGGATGGCCGTAGGCGGGTTTGCAGGAGGCGTAGGATCAGCCTTAGCCGATATCTTATCTGGCTACACGTTTTATGCGCCCTTTACGCTGGTTATAAAAGGGATGGAGGGTCTATTGGCTGGTTTTATAAGCGACAGACAAAGGTCAAAGAGAGACCTTCTAGCCGTAACAGTTGGCGGCTCAGAAATGGTTCTTGGCTATTTCTTGGTTCAAGCAATATTGTTCGGTATGGGAGCCGCATTGACTGAGGTGCCTGGAAACCTTTTTCAGATCCTTATAGGAGGGCTCATCGGAATACCTGTAGCCTATTTGGTGCGGAGAAGGCTTCCGGCTGCTTACCGAATTTAATCTCCATTCTTCCTCAGATTTTTCTGGTTAAAGCTGACCAGAGTTGGTCGCTTACTGGTCGGGGTAGACGGGTTTCAGTTCCATCCTTGCGAATGAGAATCCTTCCGCTTCGTGCTTCAACTATTTCACCAATTATAGCTGATTGAATTCCGTTGTTTGATAATGCTTGAATGGTTTTTTCGGATTTTTCTGGATCTGCGGTAATTATCAGAGCACCTGAGCTTATGAGTTGTAATGGATCCACTTGAAAGAAGTCGCAAATCGCCCTTGTCTCTAAGTTAACTATGATCCTATCCTCAAATACTCGAAAGCCAACGTTAGAGGCGTCAGCTAACTCATGCAGACCGCAAGAGATTCCACCCTCGGTTGGGTCATGCATAGCAGTTACTCCGCCAATACGGTAAGCTACCAGAGCATCTTTGACCACGCTTATTTTATTAAAGTACATTTCAGCCCTTGCCGTGAATTCTTTTCCAAAAGCCTTGTTCAAAACCCTCCGGCGATCAGAAGCGAGGATTGCTGTACCCTCAATTCCTGCACCCTTAGTCAAGATTATCCTGTCCCGAGGCTTGGCTCCTCCCGAGGTGACGTATTTACCCCTCTCAGCTAGCCCTAATATGCATCCTATAACTACAGGATGCAAAAGTCCAGGAGTTACTTCCGTATGACCTCTGATAACTGCCACATTTAGTTCTCGGGCAGCCCTGTCAATTTGCCTGCAAATTTTTTGTACAATATTTTTTCTAGAGTGTTCAGGAAGGAGGATGCAAGAGACGAACCATAAGGGGCGGATTCCACGACTTGCTACGTCATTCGCATTGACATGGACTGCTAACCATCCTACTTTCTCCACAGCGCCTGTCACAGGATCTCCCGAGATCACCACAAGTTTCTTTCCGACTTTCACTAAAGCAGCATCTTCTCCGATGCTTGGCCCCATAATAACGTCTGAACGATGAGCCCCAAGGTACCGGAATACGACGTTTTTCAATATTTTTAGCGGAACCTTTCCTGCAGGTAAACTCATACTGTTCCTCAGCCATACGGGTTAGTAAATCGTTTTCCGCAGCGTCCACTTATAATATATCCTTTCCAAAGGCCTCTAATCGAATGTGGTTCAAGCTTAAAAATCACTGAGATCCTTTTTCCCTTGTATGTCCGCCGACCTTGCAGTAAGGATCTTCAAACAACTGAAAAGCGAGGACTTTCGCGTTCTGACAGCGATTGAACTGGGGATGGTTAGTCATAGGTATGCCCCAGAGGGGGAAGTTTTTCGGCTTTCGGAGTTGACGGAAGATTCTGCGGTATTTCATCTAAAACGACTTTATGATTATGGACTGATTAGGCGTTGGGTTGGACCGTATGTTGGATACGTTTTGAACATGTCTGGATACGACTGTCTTGCAATAAACGCGTTGGTTAAAGCTGGCCTTCTGCAAGCCTTCGGCAAATCGTTGGGTGTTGGAAAAGAGGCAGACGTTTATGATGCTCTCTCGCCCGGCGGTGAGCGGCTTGCTGTGAAGTTTCATCGACTTGGGCGTACTAGCTTCAGGCAGACGAAACGTGCAAGGGGTTATGTGGCTGAGCGGGAGCATATTTCGTGGTTGTATCAGTCAAGGCTTGCCGCTGAGCGGGAATATCAAGCCTTACAAATGACCTATCCTCATGGCGTTTTTGTTCCAAAACCTATTGGACAAAATAGGCACGTTGTTGTCATGGGGTTTATAGAGGGAATTGAACTGGCTAGATACGCGGAAATCCCAAAATCAAAAACCGTCCTTAATGAAATTTTAAGGAACGTTAGAAGGGCATATGTTAGAGCAGGTGTCATTCACGCAGATTTAAGCGAGTTTAACGTAATTTTGAAGCCGGATGGGCATGTACTAATTATTGATTGGCCTCAATTTGTTACAAAGGATCATCCCAACGCAGAGATGCTACTTGAGAGGGATGTGAAGAATCTTATCAAATATTTCCGCCGAAAATTCGGGGTTGAAAAAGAAGTCAATACAGCCATAAGATACGTCAAGGGTGATGTAAGTGCCACATAAAAAACTTTTGGCACATCTTATGTTACGGCACGCAATCAAACAAAGCGAAAAAGCTGATCGGAAATGTCAAGCGCACAATCAGTTAGCTCCGCACGATTCGTGACGCGGCCGCTGACCAAGAGGAAGCGCGAGTTGCTAGACAGTTTGCTCAACCGATTCGCCCAAAGCGTTAATTTCTGCATCCAAGAATGCGTTGAGCATAAAATTACTTCCCGCGCTAGCTTGCACTATGTTGCTTACGAGGAGTGGAAATCTCGCTTCAACCTCGCGTCGCATTGGTTTCACTCGGCTGGGCAGGTGGCGACACAGACGCTAAGATCTTGGCGGAGGCTCTGCCATCAAGGTCAGGCAGATCCAAACAGACCTCCCATGTATGATGCGCGGACGATGCGCCTTGAACTGTGGTCGGACCAAAACTCGACCGGCATTTGTAGATTTAAAGGGGATGCAGTTCAAATTCGTATTCGCAAAAGTGAATACCTATGGCTCCCCCTTATGGTGACCGAGTATCATGAGCTCATATACCTAAGTGACTGGCGCGATGGAAAAACAAAGGTTGGTGAGCTCACAATTTCGGCTTTTAGAGATAAGGCAAACGTTTACGTGCCCTTTAAGCGGGATGTCGAGCCGAAGCCAGCAAAGGGCGTTTGTGGCATAGACATCAACGAGCGGAGTGTCGACCTTTGCATCATGAGGCCTAACCAACAGCCCAAGCACATCAAGCTTGATGCCTCGAAACTCGTGTCGATCGCCCACTCGATGGAGCTCAAGCAGAAGGCGATTCAGGAGAAGCTCGATGTCCCGCCGCAACGTCCAATTCAAAAACAGCGTTTAAAGCGGAAGTATTCCAAACGTAGGTATAACCGTACAAACCAGATCTTACATGCCATTTCTAAGGAGGTCGCTGAAGTATTAACACGAGAGAAGGTCGAGCCAGTCTTTGAAGACTTGACAAACATCCGCCAGTTAATGCGCTCGAAGCGATGCGCGAGAAGTGGCAGGGCTCTGCAGAAGAATATGCGCCGAAGGCTCAACCAGTGGCCGTTCAAGAAGCTACAGTTTTATGTCGAGTATAAGACCCTTATGCAAGGTTATGTTGCCCACTACTTACCACACGAACAGGTACGTGGAACATCGAGCATGTGCCCGATATGTGGCACGTTAAATAAGCCGAATGGGCATGTGTTCTTGTGCAAGATGTGCGGATTTAGCGGCGACCGCCATTTTGTTGGCGCCTACAACATTGCCGCACGCTGGACTAAGGATGTGGCGAGGAACGTTCCCGCCGAATGGCGTCAGATGCAACCGATGGTGGAGGCGGCCGTGCCACCTAAGAAGCTATCGGTGGAGACGCAAAGATTCCCTGTACAATTCAGTACGGGAATTTAGGACGGTGAGAAGTAACCACGTTCATATTTGGTGTAGATGTCCTTCCAGGTAGATCTCCTCAAGCTCAGCAACCAGCAAAGTACGCGTTAGCTTTACTTGAGGATGAGAGGCTGAAGGCGAGATTTGAAGTTGATATTCATGAACTCATCCGACTAGCGCAGAAATATAACCCTTCGATTATTGCTGTGGATAACGTTTTTGAATTGGCATTAAGTCTTGATGCCTTAAAGCAGCTTTCAGTCCGTTTTCCTCCTCAAACTCGACTAGTTCAAGTTACGGGTTCTCCGCAACAATCCCAAACAATCGGCCAAGTAGCAGAACAATTCGGAATTTACCTATTGCCAAAACCGTCTCCTATAGAAACGGCACGAGTTGCTGGCATCCTTGCGTTTCTCGGAGCTGGATGCGAACTTCGTCTTGTTGAGAATCGGACTAAGATTCTCGTGTGTCGTGCAATAAGCCTTGGACCAGGTGGATCGAGTCAGGCTCGATATCGGAGACACATTCACGCTGTAATTCTAAACTTAACTCGCAGAATCCAGCGGTCTCTAGAAGACGCAGGTCTTGGTTATGAATTGAGTACATTAAAATCTGACTTTGGCCTTGAAAGAGGTGAATTCACTGTATACGCACCTAGAGAAGACTTGATAGGCATAGTCAAGCCGATGAAAGGCTCCTACGTTCAAGTAAAAATTCAGCCTATCTTCAAAGAAATGATTGACTTCGTGAGTAGAAGACCTCCCTTGGACCAAAATTCAGCCAAGTCTAAGAAGTTGATAGTTGGGGTCGATCCTGGGACCACATGTGGAGTCGCTGTTCTTACTTTTGGCGGTGAACCTTTGTACTTAGATAGTCACAAGGGACTGACTCGAGCTGAGATCACCGACTTACTCATTAAATTTGGAGAAACTGTGCTGGTAGCAGCCGATGTTAGTCCGGCACCGCAGTTTGTAGAAAAATTAGCTAGGAGTATCAATGCAACTATATTTACTCCTGAAACAACTCTTGAAGTCGCCGAAAAACAAGAGTTGGCATTGGCGTGCTCAAAGCGATGGAAAATAGAAGTTAAAGATACGCATCAGAGGGACGCTCTTGCAGCCGCGATTAAGGCTCTTCAACACTTTAAAAACAAGTTTGAGCAGGCAGAGACACGAATCAGGGAACTTGGTGCTCAAATATCAATCGATGACGTCAAAACTCTAATCGTAAAGGACTACTCTATTCAGCGCGCTATAGAGCTTCTACTCCCCAAACCAGTAAAAATAGAAAAGCCGATTGAAAAGGCACCTCGAATTGAGTTTTCAAAGGAAACACGCAAGTTAATTGAGCAATTGAAAGAAAAAATTTCTATTCAAAGTGGACAGATCGAACGGTTAAGAACTCAAAATGAACGGTTAACTTGCGAAATTGAAGGTTTGCAAGCAAGTCTTTCAGAAGCGCGGTCTGAATTAGAAAAAACTCGCGCCGAGCCCATAGCTGCTATTAGACGTGAGCGTGAGTATCAAAATTTACAACGAGAAATTGAAAATTTGAGAAAACAGATCGCAAGTCTAAACGTTGAGATCTTGCAATACCGCCAACGTCTTGAAGCATTACGTCATATGAAAGAACTTGAATCCAAAGGTGAAGTAATCCTGCTCAAACCGGTCGAGGCTTTCACCAAGGCTGGGTTGGAGAAAGCATTTCAATTGTATGAAATTAAACGTGATGATATAGTTTTATTCTTAGATGCTAGCGGGGGAGGCGCATCTACTGCAGAGTTTCTCGTTAAAAGAGGTATTAAAGCGGTTATAACGTGCACCGCGATGTCCCATCAAGCCGAGGAGAAATTCAAAATCTATAGAATTCCTATTCTGCCAGTTGGGAAAATCCAGGTCGAGTGGGTTGAAGGTTATCCGTACGCGAAAATTAGCGAAATTGAAAGCGAATTAAGAAAATTATTGGAAGCCGAGAGAGTAGAGGCTGAGCAAAAGCTAAAGAAGTTGATTGAAGATTATCGGAAGGAACGTCTAACCTGAATTTAGAAAAGCCCAACTTTTTCTTTTATTACTAAATCAGTGATCGTTTGTATATTTGCAAGTTCATCGTCGGTGATCGATTTCACTTCAGGTTTAACGTTTGTCAGGTTGTACTCTGGTTCTAGAATCAGCTCGATGTCTGCGACCGCGGGTTGATCGATTGGATTTCCAATTCTGCTTAAAACTTTAACATAAACTTCCCGAATGCCCTTTGTCTCCTCATAGATTCTGTTGGCGATACGCATGGCTAACACGTTATATATTTTTCCTACATGACTCACAGGGTTTTTGCCAGCTGTTGCTTCAAGAGACATTGGTCTGCAAGGGGTAATCAGGCCATGCACTCGATTTCCTCGTCCAGTATTACCATCGTCTCCATGTTCCGCAGATGTACCCGTGACAGTTAGGTAAACTACACCCTTCTCTGGGGTATCTGCGCTATTTACGTAGACATTAACAGGGTTATCTGTAATCTTCGTCGCTAAATCAGCCACATGATTTCTGATTTCTTCTTTTACGCTAAGGTAGTGGTCAAGATCGGGTGTTAGGCTGCTAATTATAGCGGCTGCGACTGTTAGGTCGATTTGCTTACTCTTCCGAAGACCCATTACTTTAATGTCTTCACCAACTTCCGGTAGCTCTTTTTTTATCTTCGGGGAGTTCAAGTACAGCTCGGTTTCAAGGACTAGTTTTTCCGTCTGGCTTAATGGGGCAAAACAAACTCCGAAGGACGTATCATTTGCCAGTGGTTTACCTTTTCCCAGCTCAAACATTTTCACAAGGTCAACTGAGCCCTGTCGAATCATGTACTGAATAATCACATTTCGGTCTACGTCCAAAAACCTGAAAGTTTTCTTTAGGAAATCTCGAATCGCTCCAAGTGCGAGGCTTCCAATTGGAATAGGAATAATTTCTCCATTCTTTAGAATCTCAGTTACAGCCCTTCCAGCTACGATTATTTGAATTGGTTCATCAACTTGCCCTCCGCCGAAAACCGGGTGGGCTCTTCCTCCGACAACCAATCCTTTATCTACATTGTGATGAAGAATTACATTGAACTCTTTTGAATAGTATTTACATAAAGCTCTGGATACAGCTTCTGATGAGCTGTCAGCAATGTAGTCGGGGTGTCCTCGTCCCTTTCTTTCAACGACTTCTACATCGAGCTCTTCAATTGTCCTTTGGGCTAACTGTTGGACAGTAATAATTCTTGCCACTGCTTAGCACGCAACCCAATGTAAGCTTCTGGCTACCTAGGTTTGAGATATAAAGTTTTGTGTCTAACTAACTTGAAAAATTACTGTCACGCATAATTACCCTTATTTACGTACAACGTTTACGGCGATGTATAAAACGTTGTTTCCTCGGATGAATATGTTTCCATAATTTGCTACGGGTTCCTCACCATGGTATTCTGCTGCCCCGTTTAGGATTATATTCATATAGTTATCGCATTGGATCATGTGACCTCTATATTCGATGTCATTCTTTAAACGAATATTAACGTAGTTATTCAAGTTCCTTGTAAGGACGTTTAGTGGTCTTTTGCTAGGTTCCAAAAGAACGTGCTCCATGGAGACTTATTCCTTTTCATGGTTTCTGTGGGTATAAAAAGATTGTTGGAGAATCCATAAAACAACCTTTTTGGCTGAAAGGCGTAATCCTTTTTTAGTGACCAGTGTTAGCTTTCTTGTCTATTCTGGGCGTTGATTAACGTGACAACTCAGATGGAGTACGCAAAGCGGGGAGTAGTCACTGATGAGATGCGTTTTGTTGCCGAAAATGAAGGTGTTAGCCTAAATGATCTCAGGCAACGAATAGCCCGAGGGACGGCAATTATTACGAAGAACATAGTGCGTAGTGACGTCCAAGCGATGGGAATTGGCGAGGGTCTAAGGACCAAGGTTAATGCCAACATCGGCACTTCTCCCGACGTCTGTGACCCCCAGCTTGAAGTTGAAAAGGCGCTTGTCGCTATCAAGTATGGCACCGATACGGTTATGGACCTTAGTACAGCTGGAAACCTTGACCAAATTCGCCGCGCTGTGCTCAAAGCTGTAAAGGTTCCTGTTGGAACAGTTCCGATTTATCAAGCCGCCATAGAAGCTACAAAGAAGCGGGGAGCCATCGTAGATATGACTGAAGATGACATTTTTAATGCGATCGAGAAACATGCAAAGGATGGCGTAGACTTCACCACTGTTCACGTTGGGATTACTAAGAAAGTTGTTGAGCACATGCGGGAACATCCTCGTGTAACTGGAATTGTGAGCCGTGGTGGAACGTTTCTTGCAGCATGGATGTTTCATAATGATAAGGAGAACCCATTGTACTCGAACTTTGATTACCTTCTTGAACTTGCCAAAAAATATGATCTCGGTCTTAGCTTAGGCGATGCGTTAAGACCAGGTTGCATTGCTGACGCTACTGACGAGTATCAAGTCCAAGAACTGCTGACTCTGGGCGACCTTATTGAAAGAGCGAGAAAAGCTTGTGTTCAGACCATGGTTGAGGGTCCGGGGCATATTCCTCTGGATCAAGTTATCGCAAATGTTCAACTTGAGAAAGCAGTTTGCAAAAACGCGCCATTCTACGTGCTTGGTCCGCTAGTGACTGATATTGCGCCTGGCTATGACCATATAGTTGGTGCGATCGGTGGGGCGCTTGCTGGAATGGCTGGGGCAGATTTTCTTTGTTATCTTACTGGTGCGGAACATCTTGGTTTGCCCACGATTGCCGATGTTGCCGAAGGGGTAATTGTAACTAAGATTGCAGCCCACGCTGTGGATATAGTAAAGTTTGGAGCTAAAGCGGCTCAACGAGACAGGCTGATGGCCGAAGCCCGCGCCAATTTAGATTGGCTGAAACAAGTTAAGCTTGCGATAAATCCAGAGAAAGCAAAAGAAGTGCATAACCGAGCCCAATCGAAATTTGGAACATGCTCTATGTGCGGTGAATGGTGTGTCTTTAAGATTCTTGCAAGTTATCTCAAACAACCCAAAATTTCTAAGCGTAAACAATGCATCTGAACTTTCCGAAGCGGAAGGCTTAGCTACAAAGAATTTTTATTCGGGTTTTACGCTTGTAATTTATAATTCGAATTTAACCTAAACATTTACTGCTGGTGTGAAACTTGGCGAAACTAATTGCATGGTTTGAGGAACTAACCAAGGCTGACGTACCAATCGCTGGAGGCAAAGGTGCGAACCTTGGAGAAATGATTCGAGCAGGGATATCCGTTCCTCCAGGATTTGTCGTTACCGCTGAGGCGTATAAAGAGTTCATTGAAAAAACCGGTCTTGGCGAGAAAATAAAGAACATCTTGTCCAAAACAAATGTTGACAATCCTAAACAGTTAGAAGAAGCTGGAGAAACCATTCGAAAAATTATTCGAGATGCAAACATCCCAGATAACATTCGAGAAGACATCGTTAAACACTACCAGAAGCTTTGCGATAAACTGGATGATGCCGAGGTTTTCGTGGCGTGCCGTTCATCCGCGACGGCTGAAGACCTTCCCGAGGCTTCATTCGCAGGGCAACAGGAAACTTATCTTAACATTCATGGTGGAGACTCTGTGGTTGAAAATGTTCAAAAATGTTGGGCTTCGCTGTTTACAAATCGTGCAATCTTTTACCGAGAGGAGCATAAGTTCGATCACTCTAGAGTACTTATGTCGGTTGTAGTCCAGAAAATGGTCAACTCCGAGGCGGCAGGGGTGATATTTACAGTTCACCCTACCACTAGTGAAAAAGATAAAATTGTCATCGAATCGAGTTGGGGACTTGGAGAAAGCGTTGTTTCAGGTGGAATAACCCCAGACAGGTTTGTAGTTGACAAAAATACTTTCAAAATAATTGACAAACAAATCTCAGACAAAAAGGAGATTATGCGAACACGGGAATCTGAAACTGGAAAAACCATAGAAGTTGCAGTTTCAAAAGATAAGGTCTCAGCTCAATCACTTCCAGACGATCTCATAATCGATCTCGCCAAAATCGGAAAACGAATTGAAGATCACTACAAGTTTCCACAAGACATTGAGTGGGCTATGGAAAGTGGAAAGTTATACATAGTCCAAACAAGAGCCGTAACCGCCTTTTTCGAAGGAGAGAAACCTGCCAAACCCGTTGAAGAGAAAGTCGCGGTACCCGAGGAAATCCTCCTCAAAGGACTCGGCGCTAGTCCCGGCATTGGCTTCGGCCCGGTAAAAGTAATTTTAGACGTTAAGGAAATCAGCAGAGTGAGTACAGGTGACATCCTCGTTACGAAAATGACAAACCCGGACTGGGTTCCAGCTATGAAAACGGCTGCCGCTATTGTAACCGATGAAGGGGGCATGACTTGTCACGCCGCCATAGTCTCCCGCGAACTTGGTACACCTTGTATCGTCGGTGCAAAAAATGCTACAGAGCTTCTAAAGAAATATGAAGGTCAAAATATCACGGTGGATGGTACACGCGGAGTTGTTTTCTTCGGCGCTAGAAAACCTGAGGCTGTTCCGGTAGCTGTTCCAACGGCAGGTGTGGCTATAGCGGTTCCAGCTCCGGTGACGCAACCAATTACCGCTACAAAAATCTACGTCAACCTCTCCATCCCAGAAATCGCTGAAAAAGTAGTGAAAGAAAGCCAGCCTGATGGAGTCGGGCTCTTACGCGCCGAACATTTAATGCTTAGCATCGGTGCACACCCACGGAAACTCATTGAAGAGGGTGGTGCTGAGAAAATGATCAATGCATTCGCCGAAGGTGTTCGTAAAGTTGCCGAAGCCTTTTATCCGCGGCCTGTAGTCTACCGCGCACTTGACTTCAAGCCCGACGAATTTCTTAGTCTCCCGGGTGGAGAAAAATACGAGAAAGAAACTGGTCACGTTGGACCTAATCCCCTTATAGGCTACAGGGGGGCATTTCGTTATCGAAAAGAACCTGAGGTCTTCCGCCTCGAATGTCGAGCTATCAAAAAGGTCCGTGAAGAATACGGTCTCAAAAACGTCTACGTTATGATTCCGTTCGTCCGAAACATCGCTGACCTTGCTGAAACCAAGAAAATCATGGAAGAAGAGGGACTACGGCAATCGGCAGACTTTAAGCTATGGATTATGGTCGAGGTTCCCAACACAGTTTTTCTTATTGACAAATTCATTGAAGTCGGAATTGACGGTATCTCCTTCGGCACAAACGATCTAACAATGTTAATTCTCGGGATCGATCGTGACGATGCTTCCATTGCTGAGATCTACGATGAGCGTGACCCTGGGGTGCTTCGGGCTCTTGCTCATGCCATTCGTGTTTGTAATGAGCACGGTGTGACAACTTCGATATGTGGACAAGCTCCGAGTGTCTACCCTGAATACTGTGAGTTTCTAGTTCGGCAAGGCGCGACCAGCATGAGTGTTAACCCGGATACAGTAATTGCTACTCGAAGGCTTGTTGCATCAGTGGAACAAAAGATAACGTTGGAGAAGGCGTTAGGAATCAAATTGGGAAAAGAATCCTTAGAATTTAAACCCCGTTGGGAACAGTAATCTCTTTACTTTTTATCAAATCTTAAGAAATGGCACTTTTATTTGGATGATGAATTTTTGACAAATTTGTGTTAATTACACCAGTCTGTATAAAAGATTTTTATAAATATGTATAATTCTAGTTTTGAAGTGGTGGTGTGTTTATGGAGGGGGAAACTACAAAGCCTAAGGTGAGACCGATGCACATTGTTTTATGCGCGGTGACAGTCGGTTTAACATCCGTTGCAACTTGGATTTCCGTAACAGCGTTTCCAATAGGTGCACCTGGCATATCGTTCTTCTTCTGGGCGATTGGGCTAATGGTTGCGTTCACTATGTGGTTTGGGATTTGGGGTGCCATTGGATGTTCGATAGGTGCCATAATTGGCGGGATGTGGGGAGGACTGCCGTTTGCGGTTGCTTTGCTTTTGGACGGAGTTACAGACTTTATCGAGCCAGTAATTCCAGCATTGGTTTTCAGGAGCCTCGCTTTGAATCCAGAGCTAAAAACGAGACGTGATTGGACAGCGTATGTCGTAGCTAGCGTGGTAGCAGCCACTGTAGGAGGTTTCATAGGTGCGAACGTTGAGGTCTGGGTTGGCTGGGTTCCAGGGATGTTCTCTCCAGCATTCTATATCAGCTGGCTTGGCTGGACGATTGGCGATATCGTGTGTTTCATAGTGATCGGCGGAACCTTACTGAGGACTTTAACTGGTTTCACCAAACGGATGGGACTGTACAGCAAGACTTGGTTGGCATAGACTCAAAAGCCGAGGCATCGAAGTGTCCATTCGATCGTATCTCACCTATGTTTCACCTGAATCAATAGTCGGGCGGCTAAGCCCCCCGACTAAAATTTTTCTCCCAGTCATTGTCAGTTTCATGGCTTTGGTCACAATAAATTTTTATCTAAACTTATTCCTTTTGCTTGCAATTCTTGTCGTTCTTTTTGCGCTGGCTAAACCGCCGTCAGCCTATGTTAAATTATTTACAGGGGCTGCCCTGTGGATGTGTTTTGTTTTTGCCATTTTTTACCTATTTCTTAGTGGTTATAAAGGGAATGTCATCTTTCAATTAGGGCCAGTTTCTATTGTCGATACAAGCGTTTACATGGTTACGTCTATCATTCTGCGCTTTCTTACCATGACGTATGCTACCGTCCTTCTACTTTGCACGACCAACCAAAAAGATATAGTAATGACAGTAAGATGGCTTAGGCTCCCCTACGCCTTTTCCTTTATGTTGGCGCTTGCATTTAGATGTGCAATTATGTTTCTTGAAGATTCCACGAAGGTGCAGGAAGCGCAGAGAGGAAGAGCTGTAGAATTTAACAAGGGGAGTCTCATAAGACGCTTGCGAAAGTTTATCGCCCTCCTTGTTCCGTTAATTGTGATTTCGTTAAAGCGGACGCAGACTATCAGCAACGCAATTGAATCGAGAGCCTTTAGTTTTTCCACTAAAAAGCGGACATTCTACTTTACACTACAAGTTAAACCAGTTGATTACGTCATTATCGGTACCCTTTTCGCATTATTTGCTTTGCTTGTGGCTTCAAAATTGACTTTAGGTGTTTTTATGGGCTATCCAATCTAGGAGGCTTAACAATGGTCAAAGCAGTGCAAGTCAAAGATCTGTGGTGGAAATACGATGGGAGTCAAGATTGGAATTTAAAGGGAATCAATTTAGAGGTAGAGAAAGGTGAATTCCTAGCCATAGTTGGACCCACAGGTGCCGGAAAGTCAACTTTCTGTATGTGCCTTAACGGGTTAATCCCACATAATTTCATGGGAACAATGAAAGGTACTGTAGTTGTTAGTGGAATGAACACTTTAGAAAAGCGTGTTGCCGATTTATCTGAAAAAGTTGGCTTAGTTTTTGAGGATCCTGAAAGTCAATTTATTGGAATGTCTGTTGAGGAAGAGCTTGTTTTCGGTCCGGAAAATCTGGGATTTTCGAAGGAGGAAATTAAGCAAAGAATGGAGCAGGCGTTAGACATAGTCAGGATGAAGAATTACCTAAATAAAGCTCCTTATGAACTCTCTGGAGGTCAGAAGCAACGGGTTGCAATCGCGTCCGCACTAGTCACATGTCCCGAAATAATGGTTTTGGATGAGCCTACTTCGCAATTAGACCCTGTGGGGAAAGCCGAGGTATTTTCAGTTATTAGTGAACTGAAACGAAATCGCAATGTCACAATAATTTTGGTGGAACACCTCACTGAGGAGATCGTCAAATACGCTGATAGAGTTATCCTATTATATGGCGGACGAATCGAACTCGAGGGCCAGCCTAAAGATTTTTTCAAAGAAGTTGATTTGTTAAAAGAAAAAGGCGTTTTTCCGCCGCAAGTCACAGAACTCGGCTACCTTCTGAATAAATCATATGGTGCTTCAGATGGGAACCTTCCCCTAACCATCTATCAAGCTTACGAGGAAATTACATCAACTTTAAAGAAGGTTTCTAGCCGGTGTCAAAAGTGAACTCCATAATTCATGTAAAAGACCTCTGGCACACCTATCCCGATGGGACTACGGCCTTAAAAGGACTGAGCCTCGATGTGTCAAGGAGCGAATTCCTAGCAATAATTGGGCAAAACGGCTCCGGAAAAACAACCTTAGCAAAACACTTTAACGGCCTTTTGAAACCAACTAAAGGAATTGTTATTGTCGATGGGGTAGACACGAGAAAAACCTCAACTTCTACCTTAGCCACTAAAGTCGGGTACACTTTCCAAAATCCAGATCATCAAATTTGCTGTCCAACCGTTGAAGCCGAAGTCGCCTTCGGACCGAAACAACTTGATCTTTCAGAGGAAGAGATTCGAAGGAGAGTAGATAAGTGGCTTGGCATGCTAGGTCTTGAGGGCTTCAGAGATGAGCATCCATTCTTCCTTAACAAGGCAGAGAGGCAGAGAGTGACAGTCGCATCTATGCTGGCTATGGAGCCAGAGGTTTTGGTTGTAGATGAACCTACAACTGGCATGGATTGGAAACAGTCCTACGCGGCTTTGGACATGCTTAAGTCTCTAAATGCAACGGGTAAGACGGTTATTATCATTACACATAACATGCGTTTGGTAGCTGAGTACGCCAGACGCGTTATTGTAATGCTTGATGGGTTAGTATTAATCGAAGGATCTGTGGAGGAGGTTTTTTCGAGGTCAGACATCCTCAGCAAGGCTTTCTTACGTCCACCACAAGTTACGGAGTTAGCTCATAAATTGAAAGAGTTTGGGGTGCCTCCAACAGTTTTGAACGTGCAACAGATGCACGGAATACTCGGCAGATTTTACGAAGAATTAAGCTAACCGAATAACGCGAAAGCTTCGAATTCATAGAATGCGAGGTTCACGATTGGTACAACTCGATGAAAGGATTAAGCTAATTGACACGGCTTTAGAGAGGATCCCAGCTGACTTAGTGATTAAGGGCGCCAACCTAGTTAATGTGTGCACCGGGGAAGTTTACAAAACTGATATCGCGGTAAAAGGTAAACGAATTGCCTTGGTTGGAGATATAAGTCGATTAGTTGGTGCGGATACAAAAGTCCTGAATGTGGGTGGCTTATACGCGATACCCGGGTTGATTGACAGCCACATGCATGTAGAAAGTACCATGTTAACTTTGAGTGGGTTCGCAGAAGTAGTCTTACCGCGAGGTGTTACATCGGTTTTAGTTGATCCTCATGAAATTGCAAATGTCCTTGGAATGAAGGGGATTTCGTTAGTGATAAATGAAGCTAAGAAGCTTCCATTGAAGGTTTACGTTGAAGTTCCATCTAGGGTTCCGACAGCACCAGGTCTTGAAACTACAGGAGCGTCTATTGGAGTAAAAGAAGTCGCGGACATGTTAACTTGGGATGAAGCTGTTAGCCTTGGAGAAATTAATTCTCAGCATGTTCTCGCGAAAGAGAAAGATTACCTTTTGAAAATCGCTTCAGCCAGAGAGAAAGGCAAACCTATTAATGGGCACGCAGCCGGTTTGACTGGTGAAGCGTTAAATGCATTTGTTGCAGCCGGCGCTGGCGATGATCATGAATGTGTTAGACTTGAGGAAGCCTTGGAGAAACTTAGATTGGGCATATGGGTTATGCTAAGGGAAGGATCAACTGAAAGAAATCTCCTAGACCTCCTCAAACTGTTGACAGAAAAGAAAGTGTCATTTGGGCGTTGTCTATTTTGCACAGATGACAAGCATCCACTTGACCTAGTTAATGAGGGACACATGGATTACATCATTAGGCTTGCGGTTAAAAATGGGCTCAATCCGATAACCGCTGTTCAAATTGCAACAATCAATTGTGCAGAGAGATTTCATCTTGACGAAGAAATTGGAAGCATTTCACCTGGAAGGTTGGCCGATATAGTGTTAGTTGACAATTTAGAACTGCTAAACGTAAAATTCGTGGTGGCAAACGGGCTGGTCGTGGCAAAAGATGGGAAATTGTTAGTGAAATTAGATAAATACAAGTATCCACTCTGGGCAAAAAAGACGGTGCACCTAAAAAGAAGCGTCAAGCCAAACGACTTTGAAGTCGCGGTGAAACGGAACCTTGGCACGGTTAAAGTTCGTGCAATCGGATTGATTGAAGACCAAATCATGAAGGAAGCTAGGGTGGAGACATTAAGTGTAGATAAAGGGCATATTATGCCAAGCTTAGAAAAAGATGTCATTAAGATTGCTGTTGTTGAAAGACACCATAAAACCGGTAACATTGGGCTTGGGTTCGTTCATGGTTTTGGGCTGAAGTCTGGCGCGCTGGGATCGACGGTGGCTCACGACCACCATAACATAGTTGTAGTAGGTGTAAATGGAAGGGATCTGGCTACTGCTGTGAATGCGCTTGCTAAACTCGGCGGTGGTTTCATTGTGGTTAAGGACGGTAAAGTTCTCGAAAGCTTGCCTCTTCCAATAGCCGGTTTGATGACAGAGGCAAGCGTGGTTGAGGTTTGCAAAAAGTTGGAAGCTTTGCATGCGGCAGCGAGAACCTTGGAATGTCCTTTAAAGTCTCCATTTATGTCGTTATCGTTTGTTACGCTTCCAACCGTTCCAGAGCTTGGGCTTACTGATTTAGGGTTAATTGATGTCAGGTCAAATAGGCTGATTGAGGTTGTAATAAGTTGATTTTGTTAAGTATCTACAATTCCAAAACGAGTGCTTGGGAAAGAGCAGAGGAGGTATGAGGTTTGAAGGTAGTGTATTGGGATCCTAAGATTGAGACTATGCCTTTGAACGAGCTAGGAAAATATCAAACGAAGCTCCTAAAGCAAATCGTTCGTTATTCTATCCAAAAAAGTCCACTTTACCAAAGAAAATTCAAAAAGGCTGGAATAAAACCAGAGCAGGTTACTTCACTTGACGATGTGGCTAAACTTCCATTTACTGTAAAAGACGAGTTAAGAAACGCGTACCCATTCGGCTTTAGTGCGGTTTCACCGGATCGCCTCGCGAGACTCTACTCTTCAACTGGAACTACTGGGAGGAAAACCACTCTCTGTTTAATGACTCCTAACGACCTCGAAATTTGGTCTGATTTGATGGCTAGATGCCTTGTATGCGCAACCGTGAAGAAGGGTGACATAATACATCTCGCATTTGGCTTCGAACGATTAATTGACGGCGGTCATGGGTTCATGTACGGAGCTGATAAGCTAAAGGCACTATCAATCCCAATAGGCTTCGATAAGGCGGAGAGGCAAATTCAAATCTTGAAGGACATACAACCAACGGTGTTATGCATGGTTCCTTCCTATGCCCTATATGTTGCTGAAACTGCAAAGAAGCTTGGAGTGGATCTTTCCAAGGAACTGAATTTACGGCTCGGTATATTTGGAGCCGAGGGTTGGGCTGAATCCCTTAGGAAGCGTTATGAGAGCATCTTCAGGTTAGAGGCCTACGATGAATATGGACCATCTGAACTTTGGGGACCAGGAGTCTCAATTGAATGTCCCGAACACGATGGATTGCATGTGTGGGCTGACCATTATCTCGTTGAAGTCATCAATCCAAAGACCGGCGAGCCCGTTGGAGATAAAGAGCAGGGTGAACTTGTCTTTACAACCCTGAGACGTGAGGCTTTGCCCCTGGTCAGATATCGGACTGGGGATATAGCAGTATTGGACAGCGACGTATGTGCTTGCGGTCGGACTCATCCAAGGATGTCAAAGGTATTGGGCAGGTGGGGTGATGAAATCAGAGTTTCTGGTAAGGCATTGTTCCCACTTTGGATAGAAGATGTTTTAATGAGCATGGATTTCATTGGAAGCCAATACCAGATTGTTAAGCCAAAAGAAGGATCCATGAACAAGCTAAAAATTAAAGTGGAAGCTATTGAGGGCGTCAAAAACTTGGCTGAACTAAAGGCGAAAGTCGAAGAAAAGTTGGCTAATGCTTTCTCAGTTCCCGCTGAAGTCGAACTTCTTCCAAGTGGATCCTTACCAAGAAGCTCGATAACTCTTTTCCTCGGAAAGGAACGGCACATGGTAATTGAATGAATCGCGCATCAGGATTCTAAATGTTAACCAAAAACGTACTTGGTGAGAAATGGACCAGCCTTTTGTTTACATATTTAAAAAATGTTAACTTTAAGTATGTCAGGCTGATGTGGATTTCAACGGATGTCATAACCGAGGTAATTAGGAGAGCAAGGAAGGTGGAAAAATGAAAAAGGAAGAAATGGTTGCTGCAAGGCTACCTGAACCCCTAGTATCGGACATAAAGAAGATAGAGAGCGTGGAGCAGACTGACCGCTCAACGGTGCTTAGAAGGTTATTGTATAAAGCTGTAACAGAGTGGAAGAAGGAATATGCCGCTAAACTATACGCTGAAGGCACCGTAACTCTGGAAAGAGCAGCCATAGAAGCTGGTTTGTCGGTAAGGGAAATGATGGAGTACTTAAAGCAAAGAAGGATATCAGCCCAATACGATGCAGAAGATTTAGAGGAAGATATGAGAAATTTCTACAAAAGAATTGGAAAGTAATATTCTCAAATTTTTTATCTTATCATTTTACGAGGAAAGAATCCCACAAGCTTCAGCCGTGGGAGTGTCAATTTGAGCGTAATGCTTTGAAGCTTCGCATTTAGTCTTTAATCTTGTAGGAAACTGCTATGCTATCCGATACTTATGACATAGCGTCTTACATAGTCGCTAACTACCAAAAGGCGACGAAAATCATCGAAATCGGCATTGGTAATCTTCCGCTTATTGCAGTTGAGATTAAGAACAGGTTGCCTACCACCCTTCTTTTGGTGGTTGATATCAACCAAGCTGTGCTCGAAGACATAGCGCGCAAATATCCCGAATTGGTTCCAGTTGTTGACGACGTATTTAGTCCAAACGTTGGTGTTTATCAACATGCCAATTTAATATACTCAATTAGGCCACCCACAGAAATGCTGCCAGCCATGATAAAAATTGCAAAGCAAGTCAAAGCTGATCTTATTATAAGACCGATTACAGATGAACAGCCGCATGGCTTCAAGGAGTTTAAGCTAGTCAACTACGGTAGGGCGGTACTATATCATTGTCTTGCGGAGAAACCGTAGTGACATTTAAGTTTCATAATAGCAAATACTCTTCTACAACAAACGAATGAACGCGCAACACCGGAAGGTGGTGAAAATGAACCCTAAAAACGTCTCATTAGATCCTTTAGAACTTGAAAGATATGACCGTCAACTGCGGATTCCGGGTTGGGGAGTTGAAGGGCAAAAGAAATTAAAAAAGGCAAGAGTCATCGTTGCTGGTGCTGGCGGGCTTGGATGTCCGGCATCTCTCTATCTAGCCGCTACAGGCGTTGGGCATCTAACCATAATCGATAAGGAGACAGTGGAACTCAGCAACCTAAACCGCCAAGTCCTTCACTGGCAACCGGATGTAGGGAAGTATAAGGCTGACTCTGTTGCTACGAAACTTCAATCACTAAATCCAAAGATCGAGGTTGAAGCTGTAAAAGCAGAAATCACCGAAAAGTCTGTCCGGAACCTCATCAAGGGCGCGGATATAGTTGTAGATGGAATGGACAACTTCACAACGCGTTTTATCTTGAACTTTGGCTGCGTAAAAGAGAAAATTCCGTTTGTTCACGCAGGTATTTATGGTCTCGATGGACAGATGACTACAATTATTCCTAAGAAGGGTCCTTGCCTACAGTGCATCTTTCCTGAGAAACCTCCAGAACTTAAAAAGTTTCCAGTGGCGGGTGTTACACCGGCTACGTTAGCCATTCTCGAGGCGTTGGAAACAATCAAACTAATTATTGGTCTTGGGCAGCCGCTGGTTGGAAGAATGTTGTTGTTCGACGGAGAAGCTTTGACGTTCAGCATTATGGAAGTGCGCAGAGATCCTAACTGTCCGGTCTGTGGTAAGTCCTGAACCTGTCTTGGCTGAAAATCAATTGGTTTGGATTTTTAACATTTCAATAAGTTAAACATCTGAGAAAAATTGGAGGTCTTTAAATGAAGATGAGAAGCGACACGGTGAAAAAGGGGATAGACCGAACTCCCCATCGCGCTTTATTCAAAGCCGCTGGACTGCGAGACGAGGATTTAAAGAAACCATTAATCGCCATCGTGAATTCATGGAATGAAATTGTTCCAGGGCATCTTCACCTCAGATCAATTGCCGACGCCGTTAAAGACGGAGTTCGATTGGCTGGAGGCACCCCACTAGAGTTCAATACGATTGCTGTTTGCGACGGCATTGCGATGGCGCATGAAGGAATGAGGTACTCGCTACCCAGCCGAGAGTTAATTGCAGACTCAATTGAACTAATGATTCAGGCTCATTGTTTCGATGCCATGGTTTGCATAGGATCCTGCGACAAGATTATTCCAGGTATGCTAATGGCTACTTGTAGGCTTAATATTCCCACCATATTCGTCACTGGAGGAGCGATGTTTGTGGGCTGTTATAAAGGGCAGCCAATCGCCACTTCAGAGCTGTTTGAGAAAGTCGCCGCGGTTAAGGCTGGTAAACTTTCGATAGAAGAACTGAAGGAGATGGAAGACATCACCTGTCCGGGGCCAGGTTCATGTGCTGGAATGTACACTGCAAACACGATGAGTTGTTTAACTGAAGCTTTAGGTCTCTCACTTCCCCGTTGTGGGACGGCGTTAGCAGTTTCATCTGAGAAGCTCCGCATCGCCAAGGCTAGCGGTAAACAGATAATCTTCCTCCTCAAAAATAGACTAACTCCGTCTAAAATAATTAACAAAAAATCAATCGAAAATGCAATTCGGGCAGACATGGGCTTAGGCGGTTCAACAAATACAATTCTACATTTCTTAGCAATTGCCCAAGAAGCCAACTTAAACTCTTCATTAGAGACCTTCGACATCTTAAGCAGAACAACGCCGCACATCTGTGATCTATATCCTGCAGGGCGGTTTTTCGTCGAAGACCTTCATGAAGCTGGAGGGGTTCCAGCCGTAATGAAAGAGTTAGCTCCGCTTCTAAATCTCAACTGCCTAACAGTATCAGGTAGAACTATCAAAGAAATCATTTCAGGTGCACGAGTAATGCGAAGAGATGTAATTAGACCATTGAATGATCCAGTGCATAAAGATGGAGGTATAGCGATACTCAAAGGCAATCTAGCTCCCGGAGGGGCGGTAGTCAAGTCCGCTGCTGTTGCTCCTGCAATGCTCAAGCATGAGGGACCAGCTAAGGTCTTCGATCGGGAAGAAGGCGCAATTAAAGCAATCTCCCAGGGCAAAGTCGTGAAAGGCGATGTGGTTGTTATCAGATATGAAGGGCCGAAGGGAGGACCAGGCTTTCGGGAGATGCTTGGAGCTACAGCTGCAATTGTGGGAAGAGGATTAGGATCATCGGTAGCTCTTGTTACGGATGGGCGATTTTCAGGAGGCTCTCGCGGTCCCTGCATTGGACATGTTTCTCCGGAGGCTGCGGAAGGCGGACCAATCGCAATCATTCGTGATGGCGATATTATTCAGATAGACGTTCCAAACCGAACGCTGAACGTTAAACTGTCGGATAAGGAAATCGAAGGTCGACTAAAGAAATGGCACCTCCAAGTGAAACCGAAGGTAGCTAAGGGATACCTTTATAGATACTTAAAAGAGGTCGAGTCGGCTAGTAAAGGAGCTGTCTTGCCAAATCAAAAATTCGAATAAATTCTACCTTTGCCTTCTGAGCCAAGCCGAAACCAATTTATCCACGATTTGGATTATCGGCAACATCCCTCGTTAGGTGATTTTATTGCCAGAAATTAGGATAAGCGATTCTCTCTGTAAGGGTTGTTATCTCTGTATCGCGTTCTGTCCATTCCATGTGCTAAAAAAATCTGAAAAACTCTCCTCAAAAGGCACCTTTCCTGTCGTGATCGAGAATGCTGATAAGTGTACTGGCTGTCGAATCTGTGAGTTTTTCTGTCCAGATTTTGCAATCTATGTGGTTAAGGAGGGTAAACGGTGAGCCAACCGATAGAACCTGGAACCTATTTTATGCAAGGCAATGAGGCTTGCGCTGAAGGGGCTATTGCTGCTGGATGTCGCTATTTTGCGTTTTATCCAATAACTCCGGCTGGAGAAATTGCAGAGAGAATGGCTGAACGCCTTCCAAGGCTCGGTGGAATCTACATTCAGATGGAAGATGAAATTGCTGCGCTAGGATCAGTTATCGGGGCTGCTTGGACAGGCGTCAAAGCGATGACAGCTACCTCAGGTCCAGGTTTTACCCTCATGCAAGAACATATTGGACATGCCGTGATGACTGAAACCCCTTGCGTTATCGTTAACGTCCAAAGGGCTGGCCCAAGCACTGGAATTCCTCCAGTCCCAATGCAAGGTGACGTGTATCAAGCCCGGCGTGGAAGCCATGGAGAATATGAAATAATTGTGTTAGCTCCTTATTCAGCTCAAGAGATGTTTAACCTCGCCATTGAAGCCTTTAATCTTTCTGAAGAATATCGGACCCCGGTAATCTTGCTACCCGACGAGATTGTTGGGCATATGCGGGAAGAGGTGATTATTCCTAATTTCTCAAGCTTAAAACTAGTTGAGCGTAAAAAACCAACAGTACCTCCAGAAGAATGTAAACCCTTCCTCGATGAAAATGTCGCACCCATGCCCTCTTTTGGAACCGGGTATCACGTCCACGTTACAGGTTCAAGCCACGACGAAAGAGGCTTCAGAAATGTTCGCGATCCAGAAGCCATCGACAAGGTAGTTCGGCGATTATGCGCCAAGCTTCGAAAACACGTTGACAAAATTACCAAGCTTGAAACAAAGTACATGGATGATGCGGACGTAGCCCTCCTTTCCTATGGCAGCAGTGCACGAGCAGCACTATATGTCGCTAAGGAAGCAAGGGCAAAAGGATACAAGGTCGGCTTTATACGGTTGATTACCCTCTGGCCTTTCGCCGACTCAGCAGTTCGTAAAGCGGCGCAACAAGTTCGTAAAATCCTAGTTTTCGAAGATAACCTCGGTCAAATCGTAAATGAAGTCCAACGAGCAGTGGCGGCAAGCGTGGAAGTTGAACTCGTTTCTCCTGAGGTTATCGGCACGTTGCATCGTCCGGAATACGCGCTGAACCGGGTTTTGCAGGAGATGAGGTAAATGACTGAATATATTCATCCTCTTATGAAATACATTCGAAAGGGCGGATTACCACAAGCCCACTGTGCTGGCTGCGGGAATGGCATAATCGCCCAATGCACATTGCGAGCAATAGACGAATTAGCTTTAGACATGAATTCAATGATTTTCGTATCTGGTATCGGGTGTAGTAGCTGGATCCCCAGCCCATTATTTAACGCGGATACACTACATGCAACTCATGGTAGAGCAATTACATTCGCAACAGGAGTCAAACTTGCTAGCCCAAAAACTCATGTCATGGTGTTTACCGGGGATGGAGATGGAGCCGGCATTGGGGGAAATCACCTAATTCACGCGGCACGACGGAACATCGGACTCACAGTTATTCTTGTCAACAACTTTAATTATGGAATGACTGGAGGGCAAGTTGCTCCTACTACTCCTTACGGGGCTAAAACTTCTACAACGCCCTTCGGAAATCTTGAACAACCCTTCGACCTCTGCAAACTTATGGAAGGAGCTGGAGCTACTTACATTGCCCGATGGACAACGTTTCAAGTAAAGCCGTTAACAACCTCAATCAAGAAAGCTCTGCAGAAGAACGGCTTTGCTTTCATCGAAGTTATTTCTCAGTGCCCAGTTCAGTATGGTCGCCGTATCGGTATGGAAGATCCTGCTAAAATGATGCAGTGGTTTAAAGAAAATTCGGTTCCTATTCAAAAAGCCAAAGAAATGAGCTCCGAGGAATTGAAGAATCGAATCGTAGTCGGCGAATTCGTAAATGTTGAAGCACCCGAGTTGACAGAGGAATATCAGAAATTATTCATGAGGTTAAGCCATGGGAAGAATTGAAGTCCGCATAGCTGGTTTCGGCGGTCAAGGCGTGGTACTTGCAGGGCAGCTTCTTGGTAAAGCAGCGGTTACTTACGATAAAAAGAAAGCCGTACAAACTCAATCTTACGGCGCAGAAGCTCGTGGTGGAACAGCACGCTCAGAAGTTGTAATCGCCGATGAACCTATCGACTATCCTAAGGTTATTTCAGCAGACATTTTAATAGCTATGTCACAAGAGGCAGTGAACCGCTATTTTGAAAACCTAAAACAAGGTGCGACTGTCATTGTCGATGCAGATTTAGTTTCCAAAGTGCCAGCATGTCAAGGCATTAAAATTTACAGAGTTCCAGCTACCAGCATCGCTACCAAAGAATTTGGCAATCAGATCGTAGCAAACATGATCATGCTTGGTGCGCTCGTAGGTTTAACCCAGGTTGTTTCGCAAACCGCAATTCGGACTGCGGTTGAGGAGGGGGCGCCTAAAGGTACAAAAGAAGTAAACATTCAAGCCCTCGAGAAAGGACTCAGTTTTGTTCATCAGTTAAAAGAGATGAGATAATGCGCCTCTTCGAATTCGAGGCAAAAGCCTTCTTCGGCTCCAATGGAATTCCTATTCCACGAGGCAAAGTTGTCGAAACTCCCAACGAGGCACGTGAGGTAGTGGAGAGCCTTCGGAAACCTGTAATGCTCAAAGCCCAAGTGCTTGCCGGAATGAGGGGGAAAGCTGGGGGCATAAAGCTAGCCCATAACCATGTTGAGGCTGAAGAACTTTCAAAAAAATTGCTAGGGACTGACATTTGCGGCTGTAAAGTTACGAAACTCCTAGTTGAGGAATATCTTGACGTAGATCGCGAGCTCTATCTCAGCGTAACTTTTGACAGTTCAAAAGGAAAGCCAGTTGTAATTGCCAGCCCTGAAGGTGGAATTGAAATCGAAGAGATTGCCTTCAAATCTCCAGAGAAATTGATTCACACTTACGTTGACGCATTCACGGGTCTAGAGCTATCTGGCGCTCAAGAAATCATTAAAAAGATGGGCTTAACCGGAGATCTTTTGCTAAAAGTTAGCCAAACATTGTGGACACTCTACAAAGTATTCGAGAAATATGACGCGGTTATCGCTGAGATAAACCCCCTCATCATCACAAAAAATCAAGAGGTTTCAGCGGCAGGAGCGGTACTCAATCTTGACGACGATGCACTGTATCGTCATCCGGAGGTAGCGGTCAAACCAGAAGAACGCATAGAAGATCCAATTGAACTGAAAGCCTGGAAGCTGGGCATCCCATACGTACGCCTAGATGGAGATATCGGAACAATTGGCAGCGGCGCTGGATTAGCAATAGCAACCGTGGACTTGGTGAAATATTATGGCGGAAGAGCTGCCAACTTTTTAGATACAGGTGGCAGAATCACACAGGAACACCTTGAAAATGCCCTCGAAATCGTTACGATGAATCCAAACGTCCGCGCCGTCTTGATCAACATGTATGGGGGTATCAATCCCATCGTAGAAGGAGCCCAGGGAATTGTGAAGTTTATTCGTGAAAAGAAATTGCGAATTCCAGTTGTTGTGAAAGTTAGAGGCAACTTCGAAGATGAGGCGTGGAAAATCCTTGAAGAGGCCGGCGTGGACGTAGTTAAGGCAACTCAAACTGAATTGGCAGCCCAACGTATTGTGCAGCTTGCACAGATGGAGGAAAAGCGTTGACGATCCTTGTTAACGAAAACACCCGTGCAATCATTCAAGGAATAACTGGGCGTATTGGTAGCGTGCAAACCCGCCTCATGTTAAATTATGGTACAAGGGTCGTCGCCGGGGTCACCCCGGGGAAAGGTGGACAAACAGTTGAAGGTGTGCCAGTGTACAACACGGTAAAGGAAGCTCTTAGAGAACACTCTGCCGATTCATCGATCATCTTTGTCCCAGCCACCTTTGCTAAAGATGCAGCCTTCGAGGCGATAAACGCAGGACTCAAACTACTTGTTATTATTACGGAACATATTCCAGTTCATGACACCATGAAAATCAAAGCAATGGCAGAACGGCATGGAGTAACCGTACTCGGTCCAAACACTCCCGGAATAATCAGTCCCGGAAAAACCAAGCTTGGCATCATGCCAGGCAACTTATACATGCCCGGACAAGTCGGCATAACAGCTCGCAGTGCAACCTTATCATACGAAATTGCAGGAAACCTAACCGAGGCAGGAATCGGTCAAACCACTTGTTTAGGGATAGGAGGAGACATGGTGACTGGCGTGACGTTTATCGACGTATTGAAATTGTTTGAAGCCGATCAAGATACGAAAGCAATAGTAATGGTAGGTGAAATCGGGCGAACAGTTGAAGAAGAAGCCGCCGAGTTCATTAAGGAACATGTTTCAAAACCAGTAGTCGCGTTTATCGGGGGACGCCATGCTCCGCTTGGAAAACGCATGGGGCATGCCGGGGCGATTATCGAACATGGTCGAGGCACAGCCGAAACTAAGGTAGCTGCGCTCCGTGAAGCAGGGGTTGAGGTTATAGAATGTCCAATGGAGGTTGTTTCAGCAATTCGAGATGTGTTTAAGCGTGGATCAGCATAGCTCAGGTTTACCCTAGCTGGCTAAAGTCAAGGGTGGTTAAACATGTCTTTCAAAGTAATTTCTTTGCCATATGGAAAGTCTACAATCAAAGTCAAAGTGCCCAAAGAAAATCTCATTGGCGTAATTAAACCACGCGATTTGCCACCAGTGAAAGACCCTATAGAGACTGTTAAAAAGGCTGTATCACACCCAATTTTAAGTCCTCGCCTCTCCGAAATCGCTAAGCTAGGCGACAAGGTTGCAATTGTGGTCACAGATATAACTCGCCGATGCCCGGACAACATCATCATGCCAGTCATTCTAAGTGAACTCAAGAGAGCAGGTGTGCGCACTAAAGATATAACAGCCGTAATTGCGCTGGGAATCCACCGCCCCATGACGCAAGAAGAAATCATGGCAAAAATTGGTGAGGAAGCTTTTAGGCAAGTGAAAGTGGTTAACCACAACTGCCAAGATAAATCACAAATGATTTACATTGGAACAACTCGCCGTTTGAAAACTCCGATATGGGTTAATAAAATAGTCGCAGAGGCAGATGTTATAATAACGACAGGAGTCGTAGAAGCTCATACTTTTGCTGGATACAGCGGTGGCAGAAAAAGCATCGTACCCGGAGTTTCCGGAGAAGAAGCCATCGCTGCTGTGCACCGACCAGAATGGCTAGACGACCCACGAGTTGGAACAAGCATCATCAAAGGAAACCCTGTCCACGAAGACATGATAGAAATGGCTAGGTTAGTAGGTGTTGATTTTATCGTGAACGTTGTACTTAACTGCAAAGACAAAATGGTGCAAGCAACAGCAGGGGATTTAATCGCCGCGCATGAGAAATTAATAGCGACCTACGACAAAATGTATAAAGTCAAAATCCATGAACAAGCCGACATAGTCATTTCATCTCCCGCCTACCCAAAAGATATTAACCTTTACCAAGCCACACGAGCGGCAAATAACATCGTTCTGGTTCCCGAACCCTCAGTTAAAAAAGGCGGCGTAATCATCATTCCTGCTCCATGCCAAGAAGGCGTAGGTGACGAACTCTTCTACGAATGGATGAAAACCGCGAGGACTCCATTGGAAGCATTAGAGAGGACAAAGCGGGAATATAAAACGGGAGCCCATAAGCCTTGCCTTCTATCTAAAATTCTCTGCCATGCCGAAGTCATAATGGCAAACTCAGTATTGCCTGATCGGATTATACGTGAAATGCACCTGACACCTGCAAAAACTGTTGACGAAGCATTGGAAATGGCATTTAAAAAACTCGGTAGGAATGCCAGAATTCTCGTCAGTCCGCATGGAATCTCAACTATACCTATTATGGTATCATCAAGAAGAAGGAAACAAGAGTGGCCGATCCACAACTCTCCAGAATAGAATTAAGTTTAATGAAAAATTTAATGAGCACTCCTCCATTATTTTCGTATCTCCAAGCATATATTCCCACTTAGGACGCAATGAAGTTCAAATCGCACTAAATAGAAAAACATAATGCAGGTGGTAAAGTTGAGCATTCTCCAACTCGACAGCAAAGGAAGGCTAACGCTGCCAAAAGAGATTCGGGAATCCCTCAACATCAAGAAAAAAGTGCTAATTATAAACGCGGGAGATCACCTCAAAATAATTCCACTACCATCCAATCCATTACAAATCCTTCACGGCACATTCAATGCCAAAAAGTCATTCAAGGAGTTGAGAAAACAAGCAGAACTGACCAGTGAAAACGAGGCAAAGAAGGGAAGGAGCTAACCACCGAATGCCACTATTAGAAAACGACGTCATTTTCAATTATGCTTCTCTCGGGATGCGCTACCAAAACGGACAACGCGTTGATTTTCGTTTTGCTTCCTAAAATCTTATCGAGGTACATGGCAATCGTCTCAAATTTTGGTTTTCCAAAATACATTTTGGAAAACCAAAATAAGAAACTTCATCAAAAAATTAGCCAAATAAATTACTCGGCGCTGCCACAAAGGTCACTCCATAATTATTTCGACTGGCGGTTTCCCATAAAGGAGGATTCCGTCACGGAGAACTTCATGTACTACCATCTGATCTTTTTTAAAGCTGTCACGGAACTCGCTCACCATGAAGACAATTGGAGAAACCATGTTTCCGAAAAGCCCAGTTGTCAAACGGTTTAATTCCAAAGTCTTCCCCCTAACGGCGTCTTTATCCACGCCACCTTCGCAGCGATACCAACCTGATGACTTACCTCATCAACTTACCATTATTGAAGGTTTGTTTAAATACGCCTATATGGAATGGGAATTGACGGGATAGTTATGAAGTCAGTGCTTGTCATGAAGGGCGAAGAAATCTACGAAAAGAATAGGGAGAGACTTGAAAAGGCATACATGGGTAAGATCATAGCCATCGAAATTAAGTCAGGAACGGTAGCGGGAGTGGGCGAAGATTTAGATGAGGCATGCGAAGAGGCGCTCAAGAAATATCCAAACAAGAAATTTTATTTTAGAAAAGTTGGGCCCTGCGCAGCGCCAGGTTACCTATTCTAGGTTGATCCTATGAAAATCTCTTACAAAGAGGACATGCCGAAGGTTAAGATCAAGGTGAAGGGATGCATTAGCGAGATCGAGTACGATGCATACCTTGACACAGGAGCCTTCAAATGTTTAATCCCTGAGGCGGATGCTACTAAAATAGGTCTAGTATACGCCGGAGATACAGAGATCATCACTGGGAGCGGAAAAGACGTAATCAAACTTTACAAGGCAATCATCACATTTTTGGATAAGGAGTTTTCTGTCCTTGTCCTTGGAAGAAATCTTCCTAAACAAGCCGTCGTTAACGCTATAGTGGGGAGAGGCATCTTAGATAAATACAAAGTTTGCTTTAATGGAGTCAAGAAAGAAATAGACATAACTTAATTTAAAATCACTTACCCAAACTCATTTCATCTCTTCAATTGTAACTTTTCCCAATCCTTTTATCGCATATTCCCGCCAACATGCATCCCTCGCACTTAGGTCTCCGCGCTGTGCACGTGTGCTTCGCTAACATCCAGAAAAGCCCAACAATCCTCTCTTCCCTCCGCTTAGGTATACTCTCCCAAGGAAAAAAGTGCGTCAACGCCTCTTGCACTTCCTGGTAAGACGCATTTTCTTCAACAAGCCCCAAACGAACAGCTATCCTCCGCATATGAGTATCCACGACCAACGCCTCCCTATGCCCATGTATACTCGAAATCAGCACGTCCGCAGTCTTATCGCCCACCCCGGGCAACCTCATCACCTTCTCCCTAACAACTTCCTTCGGCTCACTGTAAACCCAGGAAAGATCCCCGTCATACTCCGACAACACGTAGCGCGCAATTTCCTTTATTCTTCTTGCTTTGACTCTTTGAAGCCCACCCGGACGAATAGCCTCACTCAATTCCCTCGCATCCGCCTCCAACAAACACTGAGGCGCCACCTCGAATTTACGGATCAATCCTAAGTATGCTCTACGCGTATTCTCAGACGAAGTGTTCTGCGACAAAAGAGTAAAAATAATGTTCTGAAACGGATCACTCATAGCCTTCCTGAAGAGAGATTCCTCATCCCTACTCCACCAATATCTCGAATAGATCCTCTCCAGTTTCCCTATCAACGAAGAAGGAAACCGCTTCACCATTCGATATTTATCCCCCTTTCAACAACGAACGAAGTTGATTAATCACTTCATGTTTAATATTTTCTGTAAATTCAGAAGTTAGAAACATGCCTCTCCATGAGTTGACAAATCTTTCATCAGAAATTTCAGGAATAACTATTTTTCTTAAATTATCCTTGAAGACTTTTGGATCGGGTAATATCTCCTTTACTCGCTTACGAATTTGTGATGGAATTTTATTTTTCCAAATTAACGTTGCTATGTCTCTTACATCACTTGATCTACATGAAACTATTTTCAATATCATATAATCAGCATATGCTGGCACGAAGACTTCAATCTCTTTCTCTGCAACTTTCAATTTTACTAATTGGCTGTTCTCCACGAATTTTTCGTCTATAATTACAACTTGTCTTTTCTCATCTCTACCAACTACTTTGCCTTCCATAAAATCCAGTGATGCGCGGATAGATGTTTTATCAAAAACTCTGATGCATCTCAAGAAGCCATAATCATCCCGCTTCTCAAACCTTTCCACGATAGTGTTTTTGGATAGCCACTTCTTGACTTCGTCAAGAGTCCATCCATTTTTCTTTTTCAATGTAAAATCACAATCTCTAGTATACCTAGAGAAGGGAACAAAAGTTCGGAGTGCATATCCTCCAATCAAAACAAGTTTAGGTTTTGTGAAGTCAGCAGATTTCTTTGACAAAAATTCGAGCAATTTTCCAATTTCTTGTTCCCTCCTTTTCATTATCTCTATTTGCTTAACCAAGTTCAACAACCCTTTCAACAGCTTCATCGATTCCTCTTTTCACATAGAAATCCTCCAATCTCGGCTTTCGCACAGAAAATACGTCCTTTTCTAAGGATTTATTGACTAAATTGCAGCCATACTCTAACACTTGTCTAACTCTAACATTTGTTTTTGATACTCTCTTCCAATATGCTCTCTCCAACAATTGCTCAAAGCGAATTCTTTTTCTGTTTGAATACAAGATTGCGAAGGCATCAACGAAGGCCCAGTTCTGGATGCAATCAATGATGCTATCTTCAATTTCTTCAACAAACAAGTTTCCAAACTTTCTATATCTCACTGCGCTTCGGTCAACATATTCTAAAATAAAATTCCAACCCCTTTTAGAGCCAAATGCCTGCAACGCTTTTGCATAGGATCTATCATCAACTTTCAAAGCAATAACATCTCTGTGAATGAAATCATTGTTCCAAAAGGATGCGGCACTCTGAGCTGCTAATACTTTAAAATTTCTATCCTTCTGCAAGAAATCCCATACATCTTCAACTTTATCTGGAACCCAGTACCAACCCCACTTGACTCTTTCGATATAACCCGCTTTTGCCGACTTGTTCAAGTATTCTTTAGCATTTGCTTCAATCTTTTTCACAGTATTAACTTTAACCAAACTTCCCCTCAATTGGTTAGCTAATTCTTCATTGAAGCGGCGCAAATATTCTGGCGTTTTTTTCACCTTTTATTATTTTTTGGCAAACTATTTAGAATGAAGTTTTTCACCTTTTTAAATATTTTGGCAAAATAAATTTCGTAGGGTTGCGCAAAAAGCTAATCGGTCAAAAAGCAGCCAAGAAAGTAGACAAAGGCACGGCACTAACGAGTTGATAGAGTTTCTGTTATTTTCGTTATGATTGTTATAAAGTATTTTTGGCAATTTTATGCTCGTCAAGGAGCCAAATGAGGCGAAATCTATAATCATGAACGATGCCGCTTCTGTGAATGGTTAGAAAATTAGGAGGAGCAGAAGAAAACTCAGGATAAAAAGGCGAGGGTAATATAGGATTACAATACTAGGCGATTAGGCGTCAAAAATGCCGAAAGAATAGTTAACTCAATCGATCTTATTCTCATCAAGGAAGAAGTAAAACGCCTACCAGAAGCCATCAACGTATATTTAAGATGTCAGAGCTTGTAAAGCAAGCTCTCGACTTGAAACCAACTCAATTGCGTTACGCCCTTCCTTATAGTTTCAGCACTTCCTTTGCTTTCTTGAAAAATTCCTCAGCCGCCTCGATCGTTTCAATGGCTCCGGCTTCTGAGAAAGTCAGGCCATAATCTGCCTCTTCCCTCAGGCTCATGGCATTTTCAAAGTCTTCGATGGACTTTGTACCGAGTTCCCTAACCAACAAGTTTCTAAGTGCAACTAGCAGGGCGTAGTGGCTCTTCTCCCTGAAACCTTTGCTATAGATTAAAGCTCTTGCTACGTGAAACATGGAGTAATAGCCTTGAATTGTAGCCCATTTGAACTTTTTCCTTTCAAGGGAATCCTTTGCCTCGTAAAGGTCAGAATCTGCCTCCCGCATCTCTTTAAGAATGAGGCCTCTATCTATCTTAAATCGAGTCAGTCTCCTTTCCTCTATCATGCGTTTGAATTCTGAGCTCACTCGGACTCCCACAGCATAATGCCCTTTAAAATTCTTTCATAAAGTGGTCTATCTTCCCTTTTTAACCTCGTAAACCCATTTGCGTCCACTATAATCGGCGACAGCTTTCTGTCCAAGTTTTTCTGATAAGCGCTGACTTTCTCCATGACCTCTTTCTTCTCCCGCGTCAAGATGAATAGGTCTACATCGCTCTCACTCACGTCTAACCCCTCTGTACAGCTCCCGAACAGCATTATTCTCTTGCAATGGGACTTTATCTGGTCCACTAACTTCTGCAGAGAGTAGACGTTGAAGAGAATCTTAAGCTGCCTTGCTACAGGACTCTTATCATTGAACCTGTAAAAAACCATCCTCCCAGCCTTTTTCCTCTTGAGTATTCCAGTCTCGGCAAGCCTTCTGAGGATCGAGTTCGCGGAGCCCTTGCTTATCCCTGCCTTCCTCACCACCTCTCTCTCATAAAGCTCCCGCATAGGGTCTTCGTGAAAGACGTACAGAACCTTTAAGAGGGTTGGAGTTATGAAGCCTAATTTTTCGGGCATATACTCATTATTTTAGACCGAATAATATAAACACTTGTATCCGTGGAGGAGACATCGAAAACGCCGAAAGAATAGTTAACTTAATCGACCTTATTCTCATCAATGCAGAAGTAAAACATCTACCAGAAACAATCAATGCGTTTCTCAATAAGTAATAAAACATGGTAGCGGCATCTAATGCTTAATTTCAATTTCTTCAGGTATCTCGGCTTTTCGAAGCAAAGTTAATCCGAGTTCGATGCCGAGTTTTTCGAGGAGTTGGACTGCGGGGTTTGTGGTGTTGGCGCGGTACAGCTTGGCTTTCCCGATTTGCCGGGTTTGGACTACAAGCTCAAACTGCTCTAACGTGGGCCAAACGCGGTAAAGGCTTTTCCAGCCGACGTTGCTGTTTTTAGCGATCTCGGTTAATGTATAATCGTAATCCTGATGGACAATAAGGAAGGTGAGGACCCGTGCAGCGACGGAATCGCCAAATAGCTTTCCGAAAACCGACTCATCTCCCACCACTCGTCTCGGCATATATTCGCCTCCAAGTTCCAATAAATCGTAAGTATGAGCCACCCTATAAAAATTTCTTTAAGAATAATTGAAATGTCATCTATGACACATATAATAGCCAACAAGAACGTTTAGTGATGTTAACATGTGCGATCTAATCAAAACGCGCATCGTTGAGAAAATGCTCTTCAGCGGCTATATTGGAGCTAAACATACAAACGAGAATAACATCCCAAAAGGCTTCCCAAGAAGCGAATGGGGCAAAATCCGAGAAAAACTAAAAGAATTAGAACGAAAAGGAATCTTCATCGTCAAACCAACCCACTACGGGAAAGAGCTCTCACTTAACCCCCGCATGGAAGAACAAATTAAAGAAACCCTAGCAGGATGCTGATTTTTGCCTCCTTACTTCTCCTTGCAGAAAAGTTCTGAGTCTCCGCGCATCTTCTCTCTCTTACTCAAATTTCCACTAGCGAAATGCCTGCCAGAAGCCATCAAGGCCTTTCTTAAAGAAAGCTAAATTCTAGCAACTCATCATGTGTGCATGTTAATAAGAGTCATCAGGTTGGGGTCGCCACAAAAGTAGCTCACCTAGTGCCGATCAGTATAACGGAAGATAGGTTCATTACGAGCGGAGGCGTGGCCTTCAATGTTTTCCAAACTATAGTTTTATCCAGTTTCCTTCAATTACAAGTTTCATGTTAACGAAGTTAAATGATAGATTGCAATTTTCAAAGAACCTTGTTCCGATTACTATTTCCTCACCTAAGCTTTGAACAATAAAGGCGTTCACATTATCCCGTGCAAGTTTCATTTGAAAATCAGAAGAAATAATGGCCACGCTCTCTAGGATTGTCCTCCGCGCTCGTAAAGTGCCTCCGGCAGCTCCAACATCTTCTACTCCAAATGGCAGTAAACCCATGTATTCGGCTATGTGGCTGTCTATGTAAATCGCATCAGCACCTGTGTCAATTAGCCCGCGAAGAACAACCACAATATCGCCACTTTTAACAATAATAGGAACTCTTGCAAAACCACTTTGATCAAGTGCAAAACTAAAACTAACCAAGAAAATAAAAAACTCCATTAGTAAATAAAGTGCTTAATCTGCCTATCCTCTCCATGGCCAATACAGAGTTTCTTCAAACCTCTACTTTTAGCTGTTTTAAGCAGTTCTTCCCGAGAATCCGCTACGATAATTTCCCCCTCTTCAGTCACAGCTACATGCTTCCCAGGGTAGTCATTAACAGCCTTCTCCAAGATAGGGTACAGTTTGATCAAATCGTCTCCTGTCATAACCTTACCCCGTCAATTCCCATTCTATATAGGCGTATTTAAACAAACCTACAATAATGACAAGATAATGAGATGAGCATCAGGTTAGAATAGCTACAAAACTTGCTCAGTTGGCTCCAATCGAGGTGACAAAAGACTTCGAATTTACTGTGCGATACAACAGAGCCCTAACACACAAACTCAAGCTGGAGCCGCTAACCCAAGTAAAACAGCCCAAATCCCGGAAGCCGAGCTCCCAATCGCAGAAAAACTCGCAACCCAAGGCCAACTAGCAAAAAATACAACCGGAAAATACTATCTAACCGAGGAAGGCATAACAATAGCAAAAGGCGCCCTCAAAATCTACCCAGAACTTAGGGGCAGCGCATCAAAACGCTAATTCTTCCACTAGCGACAGGTTAGATAGAAGAGATGGCAAATTCAAATTGAAAGAAGTGCGCTGTTTACCAACCCATTCCGACGAACTCAATGGAAGAAAAGAGTGGTTTAAATGCCTACATCTATAGAAGGCGAGGGAGCCTTAGGAGAAAATTGTCCTAGGGATAGAACACACCTGAGGATTGTTAAAGAAGAGAATCGCACATCTTACGGTGGTGGATATTACCTCTATTTCTTAGAATGCGCTAGAGGTCACAAGTGGACCCGGGTTATAACACAATACGATGAAGCCCCACCGGCATTACTAGAAGGATGGGAAGTCGAGCAAGAATAAGGCGCGTCTAATACCTTGACGAGAATTTCCTCTCTTTTACCGGGATTTTCCCATTAGCTTCATTCTCATCCTCAGCAAAGTTGCATATCTTCTGAACTGAAGTTTTCACGCATCCTCGGAGTTTTTGGTTAAAAAGCAACTTACGCCTGATGTCGGTAGAAAACTATTATTGTCTTCTATTGACATATTGATAATACAAACACAAGATTCTCCTCGAGTTGAACAAAATGCCCAACTATTGGTTGGTTGTTGGCACACCGAAAAACTGGCAGACCGCCTTTGAAAGTGGAAATATTTGGGGTTTAAAAGAAACTCAAAAACGGTTTTGGGAGAGACTCAGCGAAAATGATACATTGCTTTTCTACGCAACCCAGCCCATAAGCGGGATTATTGGATACGGTGTTGTCCGTGCACGATTCAAGCAAGATAAACCGCTCTGGCCTAAGGAGATTCAGGAGAATAAGGTAATATGGCCATTGAGATTCGAGTTTGACGTGGAACGATGTCCGCCCCAAGATAAGTGGCAAACCTCTAGAATAGTCTCTGAAGCCCTGCGGCCTCGTGTTCGTGGAGGCTTTCAGCCGATTGAAACCGAAACAGCCCAACAGTTGATGTCAAGTATTCAATCTATTTCAGGATTAGAAGCCGTGGAGAAGGTGTTGCCTGTCACCAAAGAAGAAGCACCGAAAGCCCTGCCTTCCCATGATATACTTAAACAAAAGCTACTTGAAATGGGAAAACTCCAGAAATACCTCGCTGAACAAGAATATCCCTTGGACATAGGGAAACTCGACGTAGTATGGAGAAGAGTTGAACGCTCCGTCCCCACTTACGTATTCGAGATCCAAGTCGGTGGCGACGTCTACCATGCGCTGGCGAAATTGAAACATGCATTTGACCTTTGGAACAGCCGCATTTTCCTAATTGCCCCACAAGAAGACCGCGACAAGGTAAATCAGCTACTCTCTGGGACATTTCATGAAATCCGTAGCCAGCTAAAATTTATAGATTGCAAGAGGGCAGACCAACTCTACGCACTCAAGAAAAATTACCGAAATCTTGAAAGAGAATTAGGAATCGATTGAGAACTTTACCTCATTTCCCCTCCGGAACAGCAACCGAAGCCTCCCGTCAAGATCCTCAGATCGTTCAGCTACTTTGTCTTTGTTATTCCTATCGAGCAACTTTCGTGACGATACCGACCTGATGGCTTACTTCCGCAACGCATTCACATTTTTATAGCTTTCAGGAGCTTTCTATCAGCTAAGCTTCACAAGCTTCTCCATTTAATTCCTATGGCTCTCACGATCACGGACTTTCCAAAACTTCGTATTCAACTCTCTTATCGAATGCCTTTAGCGCCCTCAGCAATCCTTTATCTTTTGTAGAGACGAAAACCTTCTCTCTAGACTTGTCGTAGAGTTGGATTATGAGGGTTATCAGCTCTGGGTCGCCTTTCTTGAGGGCGTGCTCCGGCTTCGCTTCGAGCTCGCTCAGATGCTTTCTCACATTGTCCATTATTCTCGAATACTTCCTGTATTTCACCGTCTCGACCTTTATCAAACCGTGTTCGATAGCAACATTTATCCTACCAACAGAGTCGAGTATCTTTCTCGCTAAGGTTGGCAACCTTTCCTTGATTTCTTCAGCGTACTTCTTCGGCTCATCCAGTAGCTCTCTCGCTATCGCCCTTGGAATGAAAACTTCGTAGCCTTCATCCTTCCTTCGCTTCAAATACTCTTCTAGCGTCCCTCGCCTGTTTAGAATTATGAGGACCGATGAGTCGACCACGAGCTTCCTATTCATTAACAGAGCCAGTCTCATCCAAGAGCGAGATGAACTCGTAATAAGTTATTCCCAGCGTCGAGGCGGCCTGCCTGTAGGTCATCTTGCCAGCCTTCGCTTTCTCCGTCACCTCGATAAGCCGCTTCATCCCATCCTCACCGAACCTAGCCTTATAAACATCCAAAACGCTCTGCTCCTCGAACGCCTCCATCAACTTCTCCGGTGATATCATAAACTTGAAGTCGCTTGGATAATAAAGTCTGACCTTGCCCTTAACTTCACTCTCAATCATCCTCGCGGCTTCAAGCTCCCTGAGATACTTGTAGACGGTTGGAAGCGGGTAGCCCAGATGCTTGCCCAAGTCTTCAGCGGTCTCCCCTCTATGCTTGGTCAGGTGGGCGATTATCCTGGCCTTATTCGGGTTTCCAACCGCCTTGAGAATGGAAACGGTTCTCTCAGCCATGTCAATCATTTAACAAAATATATAATGTTAACTATTTAAACCTTAACCGTCGCCCTATCCGATATCGCTTTAGTCGCTTTGGAATTAAAGAATCAAGTGCTGCTCACTTTATTGATCGTCTTCTTATCAACGAAGAGTAAAGTACCTGCCAGAAGCCATCAACGTATATTAAAGGAGCCGCAAAACATAGCGGTTGCAGATTAACATTACATGGTTTATTTAAGGCTTCAGAACGTAAAATAATTGGTGATGGCCGTTCATAGTCTGTAAGAAAGTCTGGGATATGACAAAAAGACACCTTGAAGATGAAGTACGAATACACAAGGAGTTCTTTGAAACGTGGAGGAAAGAAGGACTCTTAAACGCTGTCAAGAAACACATTAATGACACCCTGAAAATCCACGGCCTGAAATGATAGAAGTGGAGTTGAAGAATTTACAATTTGAAATAATCGTAGAAAAATGGATTGAGGCAGAGGTTCGAAGCAGTCGTGTGAAATTAACCTCAAATTTTTGAAAGAATATTTGAATATTTTTCAATTCTCATCATTTTTCCCTCAGGTTGCACAAGCCAAGTCATCCAGCAAAGTTCTATAGGTCTGTATCCACAGCTTAAGGCAACATCTTCCGCTTTCTTCACAAATTCTATATCGTTGCTTACCGGCTCTAAGCCAGCCTTCTCCAAAATCTCGTTTATTACTCTTTTGACTATTTTGTCAGGCATTATAGTATCGACACCACCCATCATTCTCAAATATTGAAACGTGATCACACCAACTCCCTTAAGCTTTCCAATTGGATCTTTCCTCCAATTTTCAAGACTGGCATTTCTTGCCCAAGTTCTGATAGCTAACCTATCATCGCCTAGCGTTGATAGATAGGAGGCTATGTTCTTTGCAGCCATCCATGACCTCTTATTTTTCCATGTTTTCGTCAACTCGTTCATGGGCGCTTTTGCAAGTTCCCTGAGATTTTTTATCCTTCCATTTTCAACAAACTTCTTGTTAAATTCTTCAACCCTTGGAACAACCGCCGTAAAATAGTTTAAACCAATTGAGGTAAAAGCTGCATCCACAACCATTAAAACTACGCTTCCTCCCCATCTTTCTGTCCTAAGGCATTTATCGCAATGCGCTTCTATTCCTGAAACTCTTTCCATATAACTGTCAACTATTCCCTCTAGCAAAGACATTCTAGCCACATATCCAAATTTGATTATCAGCCTTTAAATGAGGTTGTTTAATATCGTTGGCTTTTCCGACTTCATCTCCAAAGTTATCATCAATTTATCATTTGATGAGAAAATCCCTTATGGATATAGGAGAATCATTCAAAAGAGAGATAAGTGTAAACATTTTTATGTAACGTATACAACTAATTGTTTACGGTGAAAGTTGATGACCGAGGTAGTTTCGACACGTGTGCCTAATGAGTTAGCTAAAGACCTAGCAAAAATAGAAGAAGTTGAAAAGGCGGACCGCGCCACGATAGTTAGAAAATTATTGGCTAGAGCTGTGGAAGAATGGAAAAAAGAATATGCTCTCTCCCTCTACAGGGAGGACAAAATCTCCTTGTGGCGTGCGGCAAGACTAGCCGGGATAACATTACGGGAAATGATGGACTTTGCAGTGGAGAAAAATGTGCCTTTCAAGTACTCTGAAAAAGATCTAGAAGAGGATTTAACCTCGGCTTTAAGTGAGAAATAAGAGGCTTTCCCGCCGGAAAACCTTGAAGCTGTGTCAATTATGGTTGTTTCAAATTCTACCCCACTCATTTACCTTGCCAGAGCCGGCGGCTTACCCTTACTTGAGCGGTTATTCCATCAAATTCAAATTCCTGAGGAAGTAAAGCTGGAGTGCATCGACCGAGGGAAATTAAAGGGATACTCTGATGCTTATTTACTTGAAAAAGCGTTACACGACAAACTTTTAATTGTGCACGATCTACCCGTCAAGGACATAAAACTTGTGAATGAGATTACCGAAATTTTTGGAATTGACATTGGAGAAGCCCAAGCACTTGTACTGGCTAAAAGAAAAGGGGAGAAGGAAATTCTTGTAGATCAAAGCCATGCGCGAGAGGCAGCCAAACGCTTAGGGCTTAATCCTAGAGGAACTATTTACATTGTCGTTGCCTCAATTAAACGTGGTTTAATATCAAAAAGTGAGGGAAGAAAGCTTCTCGACCTCATAGTTGAGGCTAATTTCCATATTAATGTCAGAATCTACAGAAGGGTACTTGAGAATATGGAGCGCCTATAGAGGAGTATTCAAATATGGCGCGGGAAGGATTTGGAGAAATTGTCCAAAAGGCAAGGGAATGGTGGGAGGCTGAGTTTGGCTTAGACTGGTCAACTATGGAGACCACTTTCAAAAAGTTAACTCCAGAACTTAGAGAAAATTCTAAAGGGTGGATACTGGTCAAAGGGGCCGGGTAACTTCGTTGAAACAAAGTGACCACGCATGAGACGTTGGAAACTCGAGCGGAGAGGACTATTAAGCCAACCCGAAGAACAGCAAATCGCAACCATAAGAAAACACTTCCCACAACCAGGACCAGAAGACACGTTACTCACTCGGTTATACATAGCTGGAGCCACTAACCCAAGCAAAACAGCCCAAATCCAGGAAGCCGAACTCCCAACCGCAGAAAAACTCGCAACCCAAGGCCAACTAACAAAAGACACAGCTGGAAAATATTTCCTAACCGAAGAGGGAATAACGATAGCAAAAGGCACCCTCAAAATCTACCCAGAACTTAGAGTCAGCACATCAAAAAGCTAATCGGTCAAAAAGCAGCTGAGAAAGTAGATAAAGGCACGGCACTAACGGGTTGATAGAGTTTCTGTTATTTTCGTTATGATTGTTATAAAGCACTTTCGACAATTTTACGCTCACCAAGCAGCCAAATGAGGCGAAATCTACGTACGGGTCAAGGAAACGCAAGAGAAATCATAGAATTTACAGATGTTCTTTTCATAAATGAAAAAGAAAAACGCCTACCAAGAGCCATCAACGCCTTCCTTAAAGAAAGATAACGGGAAACATTTGCGCTATAGTAAATACTCTTGCGGAAATATTGCTTTAAGGGGTGATGTCGCCCGAGATTCCCCGCAACATTCCCTCTTTTTTTGGGATTAAAAGTGAAATACGTTTTAAATAGATGAGTAATACCTAAATTGTGGCAGTTGTGGCAAATGTGGCAGAAGAATTTTAAGATAGAAGTGGCGGATGTGGCATATGTGGCAAATGAGAAGGCTTAATGATGTATAAGACTTGCGCTATCTGCGGACGGAAAGTCTATCCTGGAACAGGAACCTATTATGGCGGCTTGCTCATACATCGCTCGTGCAGAGGGATTGCCAAAATTCAGAGATACAAACTATTCTCAAAAAAATACAAGAGCAAAAGAAGAAGGTGAGAGAATTATATGATGAATCCTTATTCCCCGCAATATCCAGCTGACCCTGAACACTTCGCGGACCGCAAAGAGATAATCGAATATTTCAAGTCGAACGTGATCAATTTCGCTAAGACCCCAAAAGCGAAGCCAGTCAACTTCGCTGTACTTGGAGAATGGGGAATAGGCAAGACCTCAGTCATCTATAAGTTCCAACAAATCATCATCGAAGAACTATCAAGGCAAATTAAATCTTTTAATTCCCTCTTTACCTTAACTCCACAGATATGCGATAACCTAGATAACTTCTTTCAAACATTCATAAACCAGCTAAAGGAAGAATATACTGCCGCCGCCGGCATCGAAGATAGGCTCAAATCAGAGATTGAAAAATGGATCCCTACAATAAAAACTCCAATAGCAGACTTTACAAGAAAAAATGTAACCGCCTATTTCGCAAGGGACTTAGAGAACCTCTGGAAAAAACACCTCCAAGCTGCCAAGCTAGACGCAGCATTCCTATTCCTAGATGATATACACCACTTCTTACCGAAGCAACCAGGAGCCTACGAGACTTTAAGGAATATCTTCCAAAGCCTGGCGATGAAAGGCTGTAAATACTCTCTAACAATTACCGGACCGAAAATCTTGTTCACGTATATCGCAGATACGGCTGAGCCGTTCGTCAGATTCTTTCACCCCTTCTACCTTGACAGCTTCAACCTTGACGACACGAGAGAAGCTATCATGCGTCCATTGAAACTTGCGGGGCTAGATCTCGACCTTCAGCAGGAAGTTATAGGCGAGGTATATGCGAGAACAGGAGGTCACCCTTACTTCATAATTTACACTATGAGAGAGCTACTCAACAACTTAGGCGGCAAAAAAAGGGTCAAAATCGACGACTTCAAAGAAATATGGCCCAAGATAATTTCATCGCTTGAGGAAACAAAGTTTAGCCCAGATTTTGAAGTCGCATCAGTGGAAGAAAGGAAGATTCTGCAAAAAATAGCCGAAGTACGCCAAGATACGGTAACACCATCAATGATAAAGACAAAGGACAGAAAAATTCTGAGCAGACTGGAAAACAAAGGCCTTCTAGTGAAGGTTGACAGAGGCAAATATAGGATATACCATCCTCTATTCAAAGAGTATGTAAAGAGGCAAAGCAATCGACAAAACCTATGATAAATAAACTTCCAAGAAGTTATAGTAGGCATCCAGCCGTAATTAACGCATGCGCAGGTGTTGGTAGGGCAAAAGACATAGCTGGAAAATATTTCCTAACCGAAGAGGGAATAACGATAGCGAGAGGCACCCTCAAAATCTACCCAGAGCTCAAGGACAGCACATAGGCTAGAAAATGAAAAACCGATCTCCATAGATTATTTCGCCCAGCCTCTCTTTAATACGGAGTCTACTGCGGTCGAATAAGTTCAAGAGGAACTCTGCCGCAAAAAGGACAACCCCTAGCCTCCTCCAACCGCAACCACTTCTCATAATCAGATCTATACTGAGGCTTCAACTCAAACAAAAACTTAAGCTCCCGACCTTCACGCAACACAATTCAAGTACTATAGCTTATCACGTTGATCATAGAGAAATTTCCTTCGTTTGAGGATCACACCAAATGTTTTCAAACATTCTCCCAACCTCAACTATTCTTTCCGCAGCAAAGAATGCCATTCCAATCTCATAATTTCTCTTAAGACTTGTTAACGTAAGATTAGAGGAGCTGACAAGTGCACACGAGTTACTTGTCGCCAACTTTGCGTGAATAGGCGACTCTCTATTTTCTCTCGCCTCAAATTTACAGCCTTTTTCTTCTAAAAACTTCAGAGCATCTATCGTTTTCTTGACGGACCTCTCACGACCACGAATGGTTTCTGTGCTTCTGGTAATTACGCGAATTTCCTTACCCCTAAGTAATGTCATCCCATCTAAAACTTCCAGGACTTCCCTCTCAATATACGGACAAACAATATCGGTTACATTTTGCTGATATAAAACGTCAAGAAGAGAAGCAAGAATGAGCCTCTCCCTATGATTTGTCCACAGGAAATAGTCATACTTTATTTCATCGACTAATTTTTCTTCATCCTTCGTCAATGGCAACAGCCCAACCATATTCCTCTTCATCGAAATTAACCCAACATTCTCCACCAACCTGAGGAGCACCGGAAAGATAGCAGGATTATAAGGCTTCATCATGGTCCCCTTTCCTCCCTTCTTCGCGACGCCAACATCAGCAAGCCTAACCCCGAAGCTATTCATTATGGATCCCAACGTCTTCTGGGCTAAGTGGGCATCAGAAACCCCTTCTCGCTTAAGAAAACGAAGCAGCGTCAATCATACATCCTCACATCATTATCCCAGAATGCCGAAGTTTCTTTTTTACGAGAAAAGCCAGAAGAAATATAGGCTTTATGACCCCGAAAAAGATGGAAAAAATTTTGATGTATTAAATATTTCTAAAGAAGAGGAGATACCATATAGCAAAATCAGCCCTACAGGACAATTATACCTACCTAGTTTAGTTCAAAGAGAGCTTAAAATAAAGCCAGGAGACATCCTTGTTTTCCAAAAGAACGATAAAGGAGAATTTGTACTTAGGAAGGGCAAATTAAGAATAGAGGTAGAATGACTTACGTATAAAAGTGTTAGTTATGACCAAGCCAAGTTGTAGCTAACCGTTCAGAGACTTCATTCTTAAAAACGAGATTTGAAGTTAACCCACGAATTAGTTAACGAATGACGGAAGTGTGCGGTCTGCTAGAACTACCTACATTCCTATCTCGTCTTTCAGGCTTGCCATTTCCTTCTCCAGCTCGAAAAGCCTTTGGATCATCTTCCAATTGATGATTCTTATGATATCACTGATCTCGTGGAATGAGCCTTCGACAAGTTGCCTAGCATCTTCTTCATACTCTTCAGTAGTCACCAGGACAGGGATGCTTCTCCACATGTCCCAAGCATGCTTGAGTTTGGTTAACGCCTGATAGAAGTTTCCACCGATCTGAATCTCAAAGGCATAGTGCGGATTTCCTCTCAGTATCTTCTTCCAGACAACGTTCAAAAACATGCGGTCGATAGGATATTCCTTTTGGCTGATATGTTCCTCAAGTTTCCCAATTTCGTAAATCATATCTCTGATCACGTCATGCTCCGGGGTGGGAGGAAATGGCGGTATCGAGGTAGGTACTATCAGCGGCGGCTTCTTCTGCATCTCCTCTAGAATCAACTTGTAATCATGTTCCTCAATAGGCCTCCTAAAGTTTACAGGACCTCCGCCCGTTCCATAAATATAGACTTGGGGATATCGTTTCTTTTCTACGAAATTCAATTTTGGAACAAGATCTCTGTAGTTTGCGTCGCCTAACTGGATAGGTTCAATTCTGATTTGGTAAGGATACTTCAACTTCTTCTCCTTAATCTCGTCATCCCATAGAATCTCAGTAGTCTCATACCAGTCGCTGGCTTGCCGAAAGATCCCCTTGAAACAGGAGGTCCCTTTAACATAAAAGACGAGGATATCCCCTTTCTTCAATCTCCCTGTGACGCCTCTATCGTACGTCGCCCAGATGCCCTTGCTTCTTACTGTTTCCCAGTTTTCATTCGTCACAGACCAAACCCAATATTGCGCCAAGGGTCAACACTCTAGCTTCATGTTACCCTCCCAAGAATTTCAAAGTTTGCATATCAGAAGGTGTTCAAGGGTTAGCAGAAGGAAACTGCGTAACTGAGCATGCGAACATTCGCAGTTTGAGAGAAAGAATCATCGAATTATTGTACCACGATTCGCTAGCCATATGGTGAGAATGGTGTCGGAGATCGAAGAGCCGTATCTAGAGGTACTGGCTCTAGGCGGTTGCCTTACAGTGGTAATTATTTTATCTTCATTTCTTTTGTTAGGGGGTCTTTAGCGGTATAGAGAATTTTTTAAGGTCTTTAGTCTTTAATCCTGTCTTCATAGTTAGACCTTTATAGTCACAATTTTCACAGGTAACTACTATAGTAATTTCACTTTTCTTTATTTTAGGGTAAACAGAGGTTATCAATGAAAACTAAACATCTATCCATCTGCTACTATTATCAATCCAAGTCCCACATCGCCAATTGACGGAAAATTAATTGGTTGAAAGACTTCTATGAAACGCCGCAGAGAATCGAAGGATAGAGCGTACCCAGTTACCCTAAGCACCCTACGTATATTAGCACGTTTCTTTACGTTCGCCTTAAATTTAGAGTGGGTTTTGATGACCGTCACACCCAAACGTGCAATGAGAGTTGCTGTTATTTCCCCAAAACTAAGTATTACGGCTTGGAGCCTATCAGAGAGAGCCATCATCTCAAAGACTATCTCACCAACGATTCTTCCTAACCTTTCCGTAGCCTCATCCCTATGGACAGATTTACTGCCAAGTTTTGTCAAATCGCTAACGTATTCGCTCGCTGGAATAGGTTTGAACAAATTGAAAAATTTATTTATCGTGTCCATATAAGTCTCATCTCTTTCGATACCTCTAATGATAGCCTCTATGTGATCTTGAGAATAGAACGGTAGCCAACCTCTGAAAATCTCTGGTAGAACATCGGACGCTCCCTTTTTTTCAGTTATAGAAAAAAGCTCATTATAGAGATAGGTGGGCAAGACAACCTTCGTTAGCGGACAGAAAAGATCAGATTTCATTAAACCTAATACTTTGAGCAAATCTGAAAGTCTTTTTGTTGATGTAAATGGAGACGGGTCTACTGTTACGGACCTTTCCATACAACTTCCCTATTTTTATAAGGACATTAGCAAATAAACAATTTCCGTATGAATTAATGCGTTAGTCAACCATTTCTTACTCAATAAAACCTCCTTACCAACCTGCCTTGTAAACTCAACTTTTCCCTCAGCTTCCAGGATTTTCAGATACATGGAAGTTGCTATCCGAAGAACCAGAGAATAGAAGCATCCAATTAGCCCTTTGTTATGCCGATCGGAACCAACCGAGCCACTTTTGTAGCGGTCCTAACTTGATGGCTTACTTCTGTAACCGCATTCTTGTAGCTGTCATGCTTCAAGAAATATGGCGTCACTCACGCCTTTGAAATGCTCATCACCGGTTACAACCTTCGCCGAGGAAATCCTAGCCGTCGCTAGAACGATTGAGTCGGACATTCCCCAATCCTTAACTTTCTTTTTCATTTGATAATTTATTTCGCCAGCCGAAATCGATATCGCCCTATCCAAGGGAACAACTAAGGTATTCGTGATTATAAATGCAAGATCTTCGTCGAAGAAGCCCCAATTTTGCTTCAAATATTTTTCTTTCAGTTCAGCTATCGTGATGGTCGCTGTTTCGGCAGCGCCGCTCTCGATGTATTTTATCGCCTTCTTACCAACCTTGGTCCCGCGGAAATATTCGATCCAGGCGTAGGAGTCAATCGTGTACTTATAACTCATGTGCCTTAGCCTCATCCTCAGGCGTAAACGCCGTCATTTCGGGATGTGCTCCAAACTTCGACTTAGGAATCTTGCCTACTCGTCTGATAAGCTCTTGAATCGTTTCATCAAAACTCTTCGTCCCCAACTTAGCCTTTAATTCTTCTAAAGCCTGAAGCGTATTTTTCTTGACTTCAACGGTTGTTCGAGACATTTTTCACCATAGCTATAGACCATGGAATTATTTAAAAACCTAATGGAGAAATAGGCAAACAAAAGCTACGTTAAGCGGGAACATAAAGAAATAAAGTCAAGTTAGCCTTTTGATACTCCGATTGGAACCAACCGGGTAACCTTAGTCGCGATTCCGAGCAAGCTTAATGTTGATTATGAATTCTAAATTTCAGATATTAAAGTAAAAGTTGCCCTTACCGGTAACTTTACTTCCCGTACCTTTTCAAGTCTCTTCGTAGCGTTTAGAACGGCGAAACCTAATATGTTTCCCTTTTCGTCTACACGAAGGAATACATCGTCTCCTACATTTTTGAAGAAGCCTTTCTTCGGCTTGCCAATATTTACCTCGAGAAAGTCGCCTTTCGGGTCAAACCAAACTCTTAGGCCTTCTTCCATATTCCTTCTCCTTCTGTTACTTTGTTAGTTTGCTTGCTTCTTGAAATACGATTTCCTGTTTTAGTTTGGCTAGAGCTTGTGCTATTGGATTCTCCAAATTCAACTTGTATAAGGTGCATGGGCCCACCTTGCGGGTTGGCTTAACAATTCCTAGCTTTAGGAGTCCCGGCTTCTCGTGTAGAACTCGAATTGCGCTTCTTCGTCCTACTTGTGCTTCTTTGGCAATCGCGGTTACCGAATAGTCCCACTCTCGGGAAAGGATTAAGAAGTCTAATACTCGGGCTGCTGCGTCGTTTACTCCGAACACAGTCTTTAACCCAAGCGGCTCCTCTTTTGCCACTATTCTTTCCTCCATTTTCTAGGTAACTTTCTATATTTTTCAAGGATAATTCAAAGATATAAATGTACATTTTTAACGCATAAGTGAGCCAAAAAAGAAACATGTGTTTATAATAAAACTAGAACATTCTATGCTGAAAAGCCCTGTGCGACAAATACGAGCGCTATATCCTTGAAAAGATGCTTGAACACCTTTGGATTGGAGGGCGCCATACTGCTGTTGATAACCTTCCCAAGGGTTTACCTCGTAAAGACTTTGGAGACGCTCAGGCAGCCATTAAACGCCTAATTAAACAAGGATTTATTCTCATCAAAAAAACCGGTTACGGCGACCAAGCTTCATTAGACCCAAAAATGGTTGAACAAGCAAAAAAGAATATCCAAGAACCAGGATGTTAAAGAAAACGGCATCATCTAGTTCTCATTTCTTTTCTCTATCCGCTCCCAACTAATTCCAGATGTAGAGAGACATAGGCTGAAACTTAAAATTACCTCATAACGCTAAGAGGGACGATGTTGAAAAGGTTTGAGGGAGGTGGACGTAGCGGTTACTGAAGATCAATTGAGGCTGGTGCTGGATAAATTAGACATGGTTAAGCTTGAAATCTTGAGGCTTAGAGCGATGCTTCTGCCTGAAGAAGAGTTGAGTGAGAAAGAGAGGAAGGAGCTTGAGGAGGCTCGGAAGGAGATAGCGGAGGGCTCGAGCGTAGAGCTCGAAGACCTGATCAAAGAGCTAGGAAGTCCGTTAAGAAACTGTCCGAGCATTATAGACGAAGGATCAGAGTTGCTCCTGATTCTTCGTTAATTTTGCTTTGGGCATGAAGTCTATGTAAAACACTCTTGCTAATAGTTTGAGCCATTGGAAAATTTTCTCCCATTTCTTAAGTCTTTGTATTATATTTTATATTCTAAATATGCTACTTTGACACTTGGATTAAAATAAAAAGCAAGTTTTTGGTCCTCTAAAAAATCGTTTCCGACTATACTTGGAATGTGTTTAACATCGTTTATGGTTTTTTTATCGAGTTTTGTAGGGATTAAGGAACCGATTGTCGGTAAGTTCACCTTAAAAAGTTCATCCGTCTCCGTTCTGAAGTTCATTGTAACATTTTTAATTGGATGATTAAAAAAGCGGAATCCTGCCAATGACACAATCTCACCCGATTGCATCTTAGAAATAGGCAGCCTTGTACTCATAATATCGTTTGTAGATAAAACAGTAAATGGGCTTCCAGTGTCAACTAGAGCGTCTATAGGTTTTGCGATGTGTAGATTTCTTAAGAAAAAGGTAACAAAAGGAAAAGGTCTTCTACTTATTATTGCTCTAATTGAGCAAGATATCCTAGGCAATATTTTTCACTAGAGAATGAAGGAGATATTTTTAGGAGGAACAGTCTCTATAAGTAAGAATCCTAAATCTTCGCCTTTCTCTTCTAATTTACTTAAGAGCTCTTCTACCGTGTTAGCATCGCAAATAACATTCTTGTCTTTTATTGCAAGTATTTTTCCTTCATACTTGCTTTGAAGTTCATCATACTTTCTACTAAGCCACTTGCTGTCTTCTTCAGACCTTTTAAGGATTTTTAAAACTTGTTCGTCATCCATTCTCTTCTCCCGTCCATCTTCCCTTATTAATTGGAGTACTCGACGGTTACAATAAACTTGATAACATCACGATTAACATTTTCTACTCTTCTTCCATATTTATATGTCTTATTTTTCTAGATAAATGGCCATATTATCTCCCCGACAAAGATTGGACGCGAATTCGAAAGGAAGAGAAAATAGAGTAATACCTGATGTTAAAGTTACAACTGGAACTTTTTTCATCACGATAGAGTTTAGTGCGTTGAGGAAAGAGCCTTAAGTGGGTATGGAAGATTTTTTTAGTTCCGGACAGAGTCCCTGCTCAGAATGTTAAAATTTGACCACATTTCGGTCAGGCGGATGGAATTTTCCCAGTGGTGATGCTGCCCCGCTGAGAAAAAGAAAATTGAACTGGCCTTTTGTTACTCCTATTGGCACTAGACAGGCTACTTGGCGATTCCGACTTGATGGCTTAGACAAACCTTAACTATTCTAGAGTCTTTGCGAGGAGAAGTATTGGATCGCTAACTTCAATTTTAATTTGAGCTTTTCTCGCGGCTTGACTCAGGTTGAGCATGCACATGGGGCAGCTAGTCAATATTACTTCAGTCCCAACCCTTTTTGCTTCTTCAACTCTCGATTTCCCGAATGTTAGCGCAAGGTTAGCGAAGGCTGTTCTGAAAACTCCTGCGCCTCCTCCGCAGCATTCGGCGTCTTTTTTGTTGTTTTCCATTTCTCTAAATTTGAGGCCGGGTATGTTTTGTATGATTGTCCTTGGGGCTTCATAGACGCTCATATGTCTTCCGAGGTGGCAGGGATCGTGATAGGTTGCGGCTTTTTCGATTTTTCCTTTGAATTTTATTTTGTTTTCATTGATGAATTCTGATAAAAATTCTGTAATGTGCATAACTCTGTAGTCTACCTTGCCAAACATTTTCGGGTAGTCGATTTTTAGGGTTCGATAACAGCCTGCGCATGTGGTAACTATTAGTTGTGTGTTTGAGGCGTGGAATGTTTCGATGTTGCTTTTTGCTAGTTCTGTTGCGAGGTTGATTTGTCCATCCCAGAGTGGTGGTATGCCGCAACATCTTTCATTTTTAAGTATAGTGGCTTTGACTCCTAGGTGTTCGAAGATTTTTAGTGTGGCTTGTGCGATTTCTGGATACCAGTACGAGGCCATGCATCCTGCGAAATAGACTGTTTCGGCGTTTCTTGAAGTCTTATACGCTTTGGGAGTCCATTCAAGCCTTTTGGCTGCGGGTTTGCCGAAGGGGTTATACTCGGTTTGGATATGGCGGTCTACGAGTTTCTGGTCTGGTAGTGGACCTGCATTTTTGTTTACTAATTCTGCTCTTGCCGCTTTGATGATTTCTACTACGTCGATTCCGGAGGGGCATTTTACATTGCACTTTCCACAGGTTAGGCAAGTGTGAAGTCTCTCGGTCATGCGTGGCGTTATGGGAATCTCGTTTTTGAGTAGTCCGTAGGATAACAGGACTTTGCCGCGTGCGTTGGCGGATTCTTGTTTAAAATGGTTGAAGGTTGGGCAAACTGCTCGGCAGAAGCCGCAGGTTGTGCAGCAGAGCATTTCCCTTTCGTATTCGCTAAGCAACTTTGTTTTTTCCCTCGAAATATTTTGCATAGGCAAGGAAAATTAGGGGATCCTTAGGAATAGTGTCAAGTCCAATTTTTCCTGGATTCATAATGTTATTGGGATCAAATGCCTGTTTGATTCGTTTCCAGAGTTCGATGAGGTCTGCATGTTCTAATTCGATAAATGGGGCTCGTGTGATTCCGATTGCGTGTTCGCCTGCTATTGACCCACCTAATTCTATGGCGGTCCGATAGATTTCTGTTGCAACAGCCTTTGCTTTCTCCCAATCTTCTTTGCGGGTTACGTCAATCATGACTGTTGGATGTAGGTTTCCATCGCCGATGTGTCCCATCGTAGCAATTAAAATCTCATGTTTACGCGAGATGTCTTGAATGCTCTTGAGCATTGATGGGACTTTTGAAATTGGGACTACTATGTCATTGCCCAATGCCTGGACAGGTCTAATCTGGGGCTTATAGAGGCGTATCAGCGCGGCATAGGCGGCTTTACGTCCTGCCCACAATTTTTCTCTTTCCTTCGGATCATCGGAGCAGACAACGCTTACCGCGCCTTCCTCACGGCATATCTTGGAAATTGAATTGATTTCTTCGTTGATTGCGTCGGGATGTCCATCTACCTCAATTAATAACGTACCCTCAGCCTCAGGTAGAGCCAAGTTCATAACTCGATTAACAGCTTGGATCCGCAGTTTATCCATAATTTCGAGGGCTGCAGGCACAATCCCGCTTTCCATTATCCGCGACACAGCTTTCCCAGCTTTTACAAGATCATCAAATGTGGCTACGGCGGTAGCAAAATGTCTTGGTAATGGGCGGATTCGAAGCGTGATTTCAGTTATTATTCCAAGGGTTCCTTCTGATCCCACAAACAAGCGGGTCAAGTCGTAGCCTGTCGCTGTTTTAAGAACCTTAGGTCCTGTTCTTATGATTCTACCGTCTGCTAAGACTACCTCAAGTGAGAGGACATAATCTCGGGTCACCCCATACTTTACAGCATGCAACCCGCTTGCATTGCACGCCACCATTCCCCCAATTGTGCAGGCATCTCCGCTCCCAGGGTCAGGAGGGAAAAAGAAGCCGTACTTGCTCAGTTCTTGGTTTAGTTGGGCAAACACAACGCCCGGTTCCACTGTTACTTGGAGGTCTTCAATTCTAACTTCCTTTATCTTACTCATGCGGGTAAGGTCGACGATGATTCCACCTTGAATTGCCAAGGCTCCTCCCATATCGCCGGTTGCCGCGCCCCGAGGTATCACTGGGATTCTATCTTCATTGGCGAATTTTACAATCCTCGAAATTTCTTCCGTATTCTCCGGCCATACAACTGCGTCTGGTTTGCACATATGGACTGATGCATCGTAAGAGTAACAGTAGAGTTCTGCACTGTCTATCGAGACCCTGTCTGGAGCAGTTATCGCAGAAAGAGTTTCAAGTAACTTTTCCTTGCTTAGCATTTTTACCACGTTTGAATGCTGACACATGGTAAACCAAATTTAAAGGGTTTTCTTGTTTTCTAATTCTTCTGCAGCTACAGATTGTGCCTATCAGTACCTCGTTGTGCGTGAAACATTTTAGATTGAAAGAAACGTATAATAGCACTAATCAAAGATTATCATGCCCACTCTTCTCAGAAGTTGGGACTGGCGAAGTCTATGACATCCGAGTTCATGAAACCTCTTAAGCTCATATATTCCGGAAAGACAAAGGATGTTTTCTCAACTGGGAATCCCGGGCTTATAATTTTTCAATTTAAAGATACAATTCTTGGTCATCCCAACGGTACTCCGGATAGAGGCGGACACTTTAAGGTTGGTGAGTTGAAGGGTAAGGGAAAAGCCGTTGTTGAGTCTATTAATATATTCGCCCGGCTTCTGTCTTCAAAAGGTATCTTAACTCATTTTGTCCGGGAAATCGATGATCAACATATTCTATTTAAAAAAACCGATAGGATACCATTGGAGGTTATCTGCAGAAATCAGGCTTGGGGTAGTTTTCTACGTCGGTATAAAAATCATGTCCAGCAAGGGCAATCTCTGCATGGTTTAGTTGAGTTAACCCTCAAAGACGACGAACTTGATGATCCGCTCATAACAGATGAAAGTGTTATTTCGTTAGGGATTGCCAATGCACATGAAATTCAGATTATATGTCGCGTAACGAAGGAAATCAATCAAATTCTCTCAGAATACTTCGCCAACCTCAACCTCAAATTAGTAGACTTCAAAGTGGAATATGGGCGTCTTGAAGATGCGCTGGTGCTGATTGACGACGTAGTGAGCGTTGATACAATGCGTGTGCTGGATCCCAAGCGTGACCAAATCTTAGACCATTTTGAGCTGTTGGAACGAATGAAGCAAGGTGAAGCGTGAATGTACGTTGGTCGTTTATTAACTGTTGGAGCTCCCAAAAGCGGCGGAATTCTCGCTGGCTTTCGATTGGCGAGTCGCAGCTTTCCTAACAGAAGATTTGTAATCGGGAAAGATTTCGTGCGTGTGGAACCAATCAAAGGATACGAGGTGGATACGGCTAAAAGTCCCTTCACTATCTACACTTGTTTGCGAGTGTGTAATGGCAATTCTCTTCTTGTCGCCAATGGTGCGCATCTAGATGATGTTTATACGGCGTTGCGTTCGGGAATTACGCCGGTGCGTGCGATTTCAAAGGTATTGGCTGAGCTTGGACCTGAGGAAGATGCCTACAAGACTCCAAGAATAGTTGGCTACGCCACTCCTGACGAACTTACAATTGGAATTATTATGGAAAAAGGCGTCACGGTGAAATCGTTCCCGATAGAAGCAGGAAAGGCGTACTATGTGGCAACGTACATCAAAACTGATCCGATTAAGAATGTTGTGCGAAACTTTGATGCGAAATCCGCTTTAACCGCTGCACGGACGCTTTTCAATGGACCATTTTTTAGGAAATTTAGCCATGGAATCTGTGCTCTTGCGGCCATTGCCAGGCACGGAAAGGTCGAGATTCAATCCTTTCCACAATAGTTGTAACTGCTCTCTTAACAAAACTTCTCAGCAGGAACTATGGCATCCTCAACCTGTAGATGCCTATGTATTCCTTTATCTCCTCTTCTCGGTCAATTAAAACGACAGTTTCCTAATTCAACTTTTTTCATCATTTTTGTGAAGCGCACGGGTAAAATTCTATTATGGTATCACCAAAAAGAAGAGTGGACTAGATGATGCCTTTTTCTTTTAATATTTTAATACCTTCGAGGGTGATTTGGTAGGTCATTCCCCCCTTTGTAGGGTGTTTAATAACGTAGGTTTCTGGGCGGCGAGTGAGGTCGGCAAGTGCTTCCCGGGCGAAACCTCTTAAGTCTTTGCGGAATCGGGCTAAAACGGCATGCTCAGGCACATGCGCGTGAATACTTTCATTTGCAGCTTTGTAAAGGGCGTAGAGCGTCGCGATTTCCTGTTCAGATAGAGGTTTTTTGCTGTCCATAGTGTTTGCCCCTCAAATGCAAAGCATTATACTTAGTATTATATAAAGCTTATTACGTCAAATTTATATATTTGCTAAGCAAATATTCCTACTCAGAACATTCTCGGAATATTCCGGAATTATTCTTTATAAAATCTATAGGGGATAGCAGATATGGCGCGGGAAGGATTCGGAAAAATAAAATACTTCCAGAAGTCTGGAGCTAGATTATATATTCCAGAAAAGGTTATTGGCGATTCTAGTTTCCCGTTCAAAGATGGGGATATCGTCAAAATCCGTATTGGAAACAATTGCCTAAATCTAGAGTCGGTAGACTGGTGGGAGATGCTCGACTGGAAGACCATGCCAGAAGCTTACGAAAAGTTACCTGCAGAAATCAAAGAGAAAATTGCTAACGCAGGTTTAATATGAGGATTTGCTTGGTTAAAGCCAGCTCATGCATGAAACTCTGGAAACTCCAATGGAGAGGACTATTAATCCAACCCAAAGAACAGCAAATCGCAACATAAGAAAGCACTTCCAGCAGCCAACATGGCATTATAAGAAACTGCAAGAGCCCAATCAAACTTCTCACTTGAGATCAGCGTCTTGGCCGTATCTATATCTCTTCTTGAGCGTCTAATCGCATTAAGTGCTAAACCATGATCTGGCCTTACTCTCCTTACGGCCCTACTTCTCAACAGCTCTTCTAAACGCATCCTCTTCACCCACAAGCATAATTACCGGCTTGCTTGCAATTTTCAACAAATTGCGTTAGGTTTGCTGAAGACTCAAACACGGGATAGGGCGCACATATGATTAATTATAAGTTGTCGCCGTTGGGCTGGCGGATTCACAACATGATATATTTTTTGGAGCTTTTTCCCCGAAGTTCCATGCCAATATATACTACATCTAATGTATACTATCCCAGATCGGATATACTACTACCCTCATTTCCCGCCTTTTAAACCACCAATCTTCCATGCTCAAAGTCCCGCTTCAACCCACTTCATCCCAGTTCAGCCCATAATATGGAATATCGTATATGCATCTACCAAAGGCTTGAACGATGCTGAAAAACCCGCTTTTTTCAAAAAATTTATCTTGTTGTTGTTATTGTTGTTGTCGTCGTCATCGTCATGCATTTTGACAAAATTATATCACAAATCTTGCGACTTTTTAATTTGAAACTATCTCAATTTGTAGACGCCTATGTAGTCTTTTATCTCCTCTTCTCGGTCAATTAAAACAACGGTTTCTAATTCAACTTTTTTCATCATTTTTGTGAAGTTTTCACGGGTGAAGTTCTTTTTTAAACCTGTAATTATGAGGCTTCCATCTGTTTTAATCACTCTATTAATTTCTTGGAGAGATCGAATTGGATCTGGTACGTTTTGAAGTAAAGTCACAGCGAATACTTGGTCAAAGATCAAGTTTCGAAATGGCAGATGATCGACGTCGGCGCAGATGAGTTCAACGTTATTCGAGTTGCGCAACTTATATTTTGAAAGTTTAACCATCTGCCTTGAGAAATCAATCCCAACTATGAAGTGTGCGAGTTTTGCAATGCGCTCCATTAAAAGTCCAGTTCCACATCCCGCATCTAAAACTACATGATTTTGGTTGAACCTAACCGATTTGAGTGCGGCTTCATATTTGCGAGTTTGCTCACTGCTAAACCTAGCATCGTATAATGTAGCTGACTCATCGTATTCCTTTATGACCTTCCGTTTTTTCTTCCAATATTTGGCATCCATTTAGGTCACTGTCAATCATTTTACAATCTAATCATGTTTTTCGATGTAAATAGGATGATTGGGATCTGGCTGCTAAAGAACAAAACCACGAAGCCTTATCTGTAATTAAATCAAGGTTCTTAACTGGTGTCCAAATCTTGTCTCTTGACAGGGGGGCTGTGGTTAGCGTTGAACATCCTCCGCCGGCTACGGCAGCTGATACAATTCAGACTGCCCTGTCGGTACATAAAGCGGTGATAGTGATTGGCAACTGCTTAGTTGAATACAAGGGACGGGCAAGTTCAAAGCTAGAATCTGGAGAACGCATCGTGATAATTAAGGAGGATGGATCCGTTCTCGTTCACAGACCAACGGATTACTCGCCGGTGAACTGGCAACCCCCTGGCTGTCTATTTCAAACTGAAGTTATCAAAGATAAACTTAAGATTCGAGCGATTCGACGTAAACCAAAAGAGGCGATCACCATAGTTTTTGACAAGATCTACCTTTTAGTTCTTCTTTCATTGGTCGATGAAGGCGAGTTTTCTCTTTATGCAAGCGAAGAGGACATGCAAAAGGCGATTTTAGCCAATCCCTCGCTTATAGAACAAGGCTTTCGCCCGATTACTTATGAGAAAAAGGTTGAGCCAGGTTTCGTCGATGTCTACGGAATTGATCAAAATGGAAAATTCGTAGTTGTTGAGATCAAGCGTAAGACCGCCAGTAAAGATGCGGTGCTCCAACTTCAAAAATACATTGAATCCATCAAAGGAACGGTGCAACGTGATGTACGCGGGATCCTTGTAGCTCCTGATGTCGCGAAGGGCGTACAACCGCTATTATACAAGTTAGCGTTGGAATTCAAGCCATTGAGTCCTCGTCGATGCGCCGAGGTTTTAAGTAGTGTTAGAACCCAGAAACTTAGTGAATACTTCAAAGGTCTTCCAGAATTATAGCCTAGTGTTATTTGGACCAAAATGCCCAATTGAAGTCTGTACGACAACGGATTTCAAACCAGTTTCTTCCAATACGGTTTTGACAGCTAACATCTCCGCGGGGGAAGGTCTCTTAATATTTTGGGAGCGAAAAGTTGGAAAATAATCTAAAACACAAACTTGAACCTCTGGATCGAGAGCCGCAAGTTTTGAGCCTATTTCTCGAATTTCCTTCATGCTCATGAAGAACTTATTGTATGGAATTCCTATCCCGATAAAAACGCGATCTTTGTAACGGTCAATTGTATACTCGACGGCTTTCCAAGCGGTTTCGTGGTACTTCTTGGCTAAGTTTATGTCAGTTATGCCAGTTATCTTCATGAAGGTCTCAATTCTCGCTCCTCTTGGTTCTAGACCGATGTCTGTAACATACGCATCTTCGATTAATTCACCGATGTAATCTGGCGTTAGAATAGTCGCGTTCGAATCGAGGTGTAGGCGAGCATGCGAATCTGGGTTTAGCTTCTTCAATGTTTTGAAGTAATTAACAAGCCATTTTCGATTGATCGTAGGCTCACCGCCTGAGATAGCCATGCGATCGACATTATACCTTCTCCTAGCTGTGGTTACCAGTTCAGCTGCAGTGTATGGAGTGATCGGTTCACTTCGTCCATCATAAGTAATATCATAATTTTGACAGGTGCGACATTTCAAGTTGCAGCCCGCAGTCCAAATTGCTACTTCAATATATTGTTCTTCAGTTTTTAGCCACCATGGAGTAGCCTTACCGCCAACCGAGTGGCCCGATGGACCTGAAATAATCCTTCGTGGAACGTAGTTTGATGGTAGCTCAGTCCGAATATCCATGCCATTTTCAACGGCTTTAACGCATGTTCGTTCTGGCTGCCCATTGATTAGCAGAACACATGAGTAGCAGCCCCCGGTCTCACATGGAGCGAAAAAGTCTCCTTCCTTAGGGAACTTCGAATACATGTAGCCGAGGACTTCTAGGGCTTTCTTTACCGTTAATCCTTCGCTAACTTCAAACGGCTTGCCATCAACCTTAATTTGCATGTTCCTTCGCTTTCGGTAATCATCAACTATGTCTACTGCTTCATTCGGGCATCCACGATAGCATACGAGGCATCCCACGCAACGGTTGGGGCTTGGACATATCAAAACCTCTTTACAAAAGCCACAATTTACGCAACGAGGAGAGCGCTGACAAGCAATCAAGTTCA